>Ga0209749_1000850_pt1 | contig 34378 bp, 18 predicted proteins | sample EPASupsiteSAE347_FD_187267 | JGI IMG/M metagenome (GOLD analysis project Ga0209749, IMG submission 187267) | Bioremediated contaminated groundwater from EPA Superfund site, New Mexico - Sample SAE3-47 (SPAdes) (version 2) | ecosystem: Environmental > Aquatic > Deep subsurface > Groundwater >...
TTACTGTTTCGCCGTTTTTGTAGGATGGTTTATCCAAGATAAGTATTTCCATGCGCGGCCCTTCCATCCTGACCTCAAACCCAACAGAGCCCCAGTTCAGCACCTTGTCCTTCTCCCTCAGCCAGACGTCCGCCAGATGCGGCCCATCCTTAAGCAGAGGCATTTTGAATGAGATTTCATTCGCCCCCGGCTTGATGGACGTTTTTTCTTTCTGGCCGTATTCAATCTTCCCGCTCTTGTCATCGCGGATAACCAGCTCAACCTCCAATGACGCCTCGGCCGGACGCTTGCTAAATGTTGACAGTTTAATCGCGGCATCATTCAACGCCGCCTGCTTGATAACCGGCTCCGACGTTTTGATCTCCCTGATCAAAATGTCCGGCATCTTGTTGGCGGTCCAGAGCAGAGCTTTTCCTAACAGACTGTGGTAATAATCATATTGGGCCGTGCCAGTGTATATCCCGGATGGCGTCAGACTCTGATGCAGGGAAATCGGTTTCGTGTCCTGTTTATAGTTGAGCACGCAGATCCGGCCCTTTCCGAACTGCGCCAGGGACACCAGTTTATTCCCGGGAATATCCTTTAACAAAGGCAGAAATGAAAGAGGAATGCCGGTGGTGATAAAGGTTTCCGCGTCTTCCGCGTTGTTGCTCAGAACCGCTTCCAGTTCCTTGCTTTCGCCCAGGGGGGAGACATAGAGCAGACCGCAGCCCTGTGTCTTGACCTTTTCCAGAATGGCCACTTTCATGTCAAGCGGGAAGGCGTCCCATTTCATTTTACCGATGATGATGGCATCGTAATTATTAGTCAGTCGTTCCTGGATTATACGCCTGGCTATATCCACAGGAACTTCCGTCGGCTGGTGTTTTGCTTTTTCGCCCAGCAGGCTGGCGTAGTCAAACGCCATGGCCGGCGTATAGTCCAGCGAAAGGCGCTGGGCCAGTTCCACGGTTTCGCGCTGGCTCCAGGTCGGGGCAATCACCAGGACTTTTATCTTGCCGAGGGAGTAGGGGGCGGCCCATGCGATATGGGGCGTCGTAACAGTTCCGGGCAGTTTGTCGTAGGCTTGGTTGATATCGCCATTTTCCGCGCTACTTTGGTTGATTATCAGACCGAACAGACATAACACCACGCTTGCCAGCATCAGATTCGTTTTATTTTTCATTTTGTCCTCCTCCTGTTTTCTTCAACGATGTAAATTAGGCGGCAGAGCCGCAACTTGATTCTGTTCCGACGGTAGGGCGGGGCAGCCTTGTCCCGCCGTTCTCGGCCGCACAAGGCTGTGCGGCCCTACCTTTCAATTCCTATACATCAATCCGTCATCGCCCTTTAATCCCGTATTATTTTTCATCGTCTGACATATCAGTTGTTAACTCAGCGCGCACGACTTCGGCGATCGCCGGGTCGTTGAGGATATTGCCCAGTTCCGCCAGCATAATGGCCTGCGCGCCGCTTTCTTTAATGATGCGTATTTCTTTGCGCACGCGTTCGGGGGCTTTCCGGTGGGCTTCATAAGGCGGCAGGGTGTAGATGCCGATGAACGGTGCTCCACGGCTGGTTTTATGGCAGACTGTGCCCTTGTTCACGACCTCATACGAATATCTTGCGATTTTGTCAAAATCCCAGTGGGGATTGAAAAACCATGACACGGTCTGGCCGCAGTAATCAAAGGCAATTTTGTTGCCATACAAGGGATCAGGCGCAAAATCCGGATAAATATGACAGGTGGTTTCAATATCGGGCTTTTTCGCTTTTGCGTAAGCGATCAGAGCATTGCAGAAATCAACCAGGCATTGCTCCGAATAAGCTTGAATGGCCTGCCAGGTCGGCATGTCAGGATGAGCTTTGCGAAACACTTCCTGCTTTTCCCTTGAATGGCGGCAGAAGCAGGCATAATAATTTTTATAGCCGGCCGCATCCAGGGCAATGCCGTCATGTCCCTGCGAAATAAGATCGTCTATTCTCTTTTTTCCGTATTCCAATGCTTCGGGCCTGTCCAGGCACCACGGTTCCCCTTTGTATAATATCTCCCCGCCCTGCAAAGGTTCGCCGCCGTGTTGATCCAGCTCTTTTGCCGGATTGTCCCATTTCAGCCGGTCGTTTTCATCCGGAAGCATTTTCTGTTCGTATTCCTTCCCGGCGCTCCCGAACCACACGACGCCAAAGGCCTTCATATTTTTTTTATGGCATTCCTCAACCATTTTCGCGTTCCCCGCCTGAATGGCGTTGAAGCCGAGAGACTTGGCCAAATCCACCACTTCTGCCGGCGGCTTGTCATTCATGGACCACACCCAGGCCATCTTCCATTTCAGCGGATTGCCTTTTTCTCTGCCTTCGGTCTTTTTCATGACCGCCGGATCAGCAGAAAAATTCACGTATCCATAACGGTCCGTCTGGTGGCAATCCAATATTCCGATCACAGGCCAGGTCCAATAGTTTCGTTTCCCAGCCGCTTCCGTCCGATAAACCCGTCCCAGATGAACACGGGCGGTTGTTCCCGCCTGCGGGGGGCATTTGCCCTTTGTCAAGTGCGCCAGCGACTTCCACGGGATGGCGACCTCCACGGTCCAGCTCTTGTCCTTGTCAGAGGGATTATTCAAAGTCCCATCCACCCGGACCGCGCTTTTTATGCCCGCGCAATCCCAGTAATAATGGACCTGGTTCCAGCCGGGACCCTCTTGAGTCACCTTGCTGCGTGAGCCGACCTCCACCCAGGCGTCATTAATTTTGTTATGGGGATTGATGTGAAGCTCCAGGTAATCGCGGCCGTCGCCATCCGGGTCAATATAAATTTTTACAAAGGGGTCCTGGGCCATGACGAATTTTTTTTCTTCCTCGGGATTCAGATAGTTCCAGGGGGTCTCTGCTTCCTTTTCAATGACCGCCCATACGTTTTCATCCTGCGCCTCAATGCCCACATAAAAATATTGATCGTCCCAGAGCATTTTGGCGCGGGTGGGGTATTTTGGAACGGCGCCGTCCACCAGATCAAGGAATGCAAGTCCGGGGACATCCTGCCAGGCCGCTTCGTCCAGTTGTCCGTCAATCCGGATGGCTTCATCGGTCCGGTAACAATAATAACTGGGCGAGGCTTGCAGATTTATGGCGGATATTACGAGCAGGCAGAGCGCAGTAATTGTTATCCATCGCATATTATGCCATCCTTCCTTTTTTGCAGGTTAAAAACTAACCTCCGTGGTGAAATATTTTTTATTCTTTTCCGCTTTGGAGCAGGGAGGTGTATGTCAATCCCAGGTTTATCTGTTCAATGTTTTCAATGATCGCCTCCATTTTCTGGCAGTTCTCCAGCACTTCTTTGTCGGCAGCGGTATTGCCGGCCTGATTAGCCTTGAAAATATTTTCCGCATCCGCCTCCAGCTTGTTGAATCCCGCCTGAATTTCCTTCAGAGCCGCGGCGGTCTTGGTCCGCTTGGCTTCATACTGCGGAAGCAAAACATCTTTCAAATAGGCGCTGTCATAGACGAGGCTTACCCCTTCGTAATGCCGCATGATTTCCTTGTCGCTCAGGGCCCGGTTATACACCTTGACCTCGTCAATGAGCCCGTTAAAAAAAAGGGAGGTTTTATTATGCGCGCCAATGAAACAGGGCGATGAATCCTTGATGAGATCATGCGATCCGCTTTCTTTCGGCGACGCCTCCAGCCTGATGCCGTCTTCATAGAGGCTGATCTTCCCCTCTTTTTTGTTATAGACGGCGGCCACGTGCGTCCATTGTCCGTATTTGTTGAAATAAGGCACGGCGCACACGCCCTCATATTTATTGCTCGTGGCGCACAGTCCGGCCTGCATTTTCCGGATGTCATCAAAGCGGAGATAGTATTTCATGCCGGAGACAACGAATGCGGCGGTTTCAATCTTGTTCACCTTGACCCAGGCCTCAATGGTGAAGTCCGCCGTCAAATTCTTGCTGACGGAAGCGGGCGCTTCCGCATAATTCCCTTTTCCGTCAAAAGAAAGGCATTTGCCCTGTTTGCCTTCGGCCCAGGTGGCGCCGCAGATTTTTGCGTCGTTGTTGTTTCCTGAGTTGTCTTTGGCGATTTCTCCCTCGCCATCGTCAAACTTCCACCAGCCGATCAGTGATGGGTCCACCGCCGCAAAACATGATGCCGGTGCGGCAGCCGCGAATACCAGCAGAACCACCCAAAGCATTTTCTTCAGCTTTCTTATATTTCTCATTTTCCGCCTCCCATGATGATTTTTACGAACATGCACAACCCTGACTGATGGCGCGCGCTTTTTGCACCACGGTTTTTGCCTCCTGCAAAGAAGCGCATCTCACGCGCAGCATGAATTTTCCCCGGCGCCAGACGGCGGTATTTTGCAGAAATTCTTCCGCGGTGCAGATAAAATGGAGGGGCACGCGGAAGGTGCTCTCCAGGATGGCCTCATCAATAACGCCCGTTGCGCCGAGGTGGGCGGTGTTCGGATCGCGGTTGCAAAATTGAAGGGAGAGATTTTGACAGCGGGACCAGGTCAATATCTGGTGAATGCCCAGTTCATGGTGGTGGAGGAAGGCGCCGCCCCAGGCCGTGCAGATTTGTTCGGTATAGGGCAGCCCCCATTGGCGGAGATGTTCAACGGACATCATGTCGCCGGCGTCGCAGGAAAGATAATTGCCCGCGGGGATCCAGCCGTTGGCCACGATCGTGCCGGGAACATCATAGCCCTGCAGATAGTTCGCGCGCATGTGGCGCTCCAGTTCCAGAATGGAGCCGACAGAACGCTTCAAAAGTTTCTGCAGGCGCTGGGGATGGTCGGAGATGTCGTAGAACAAGTCGTTTCCGCGAAACTGATTTACAAGGTCAAGGGGATCAAAGTGCGTGTAGGGCGTGATGCCGTAAGTGCCGTCCCATTCTTCAATAAAGGTGCGCAGAATCCACATCTGAGCCAGATACCAGGGATTGTCGGGCTTGAAACCGATTTTGGATAGCCCCTCTTCCCACGTTGTCAGGGGCGGCTCCATGTAATTCGTGTTTGTTTCGTGATGAAGCGCCGCGTTGTCCACATGGGCCGCTGCCGCCATGCCGGCGCCGGCGAGCACCTGCAGGCAGGGAATGGTGTCATCGCCGATATCCTGCGCCAGGCCGGCCTGCTGTTTGATTCCCGCCACGCGCGCCCGCGCATAAGCGCGGACATCCTTTTCATCCCGCCAATTCACCTCGTTCAAAGGAGGCACGCGCGCCGGCGTTCCCTCCATCGGATAAGAAACCAGCACAAGGAGTCCCGGCTCCCGCGATTTATAGAAGGTCCCATAGCGTTCTATTGCCTCGCAATAACGTTTAATCATGTTTGAACGGTTTCCCGCCTAAAGTTTGAAATATTGCCGGTTGGCCGCCAGCAATTCATCGGCCATTTGACGGATTTCGTGCGGTTTTAACTGCGCGCATTGCGGGTCGCGGTAGAGCGCCTGGAGAAGCAGGTTCTTGTCTCCTTTCAAGGCGCCTTCGGTCAGCCATTTCTGGCAGACGGCCGCCGGCCGCATGATTTCCTGCAATGGTTCCGGAATATGAGGCACAAAGAGCGGCCGCACCCCAAAACCATCCACCACGCCCATGGTCTCAACGCAACATGCGCCCTGGGGCAGACATGGCACCTGACCGGCGTTCAGCGTGTTGACTGCATCGGTCAGTGGTTTGTTGCGCAGATAGGCGCGGATCATTTCCGCGCCGGTTTCGCGGCTTTTGCGCGGGAACTGTTCCTTGCCGGCGCGCGCATCCCGGATTGTCTGCCGCAGGGACGGCGCGCGCCGGACCATGCTTGCGCGCCGGCCTTCAACCGAACTGCGGCCGATGTGGCAGTAGCGGATGGTGTCGCTCATTTTGCCGTTTTTCGGGTTCCGCACCATCATCCGCGGCGGATTGCCGGAGACAGTAAAGGAAAGAAATTCCGATATGTGCCGGTTGGCCACATAAGAGAGATAACCGAAGGTTTCATAGAGCTGAATGAAGAGTTCGCGGCCGGAATAGTTGCCGATCTCGTCGGTGCCTTTCATGGGAATAAAATCCTGCAGTGATTTTCCCCGCAGTTTTTTTCTCAGAAGCTGGTAGCCATCTTCGCGCCCGACTTTGAAATCAATCACCCAGGTGAAATGGTTCATCCCGGCGATGGTGAGCGAAAGCGGACTCCAGTCTTTCAGACCGAAAATCTGCTGGAGAACGTCTTTTATTTCAAAATAGGAATGGCAGAGACCGACCACCGGATTGCCGCAGTTCAACTGCAGGGTGGCGGTCAGGGCCGACATGGGGTTGGTATAGTTGACCAGGAGCGCGGTCGGGCAGACCCGCTGGAAATCTTCGGCAAACCGGCGGAAGACGGGAATGTTGCGGATGGCCCGGGACCAGCCGCCGGGTCCGACCGTGTCGCCCACCGGGGCAAAGATGCCGTATTTTTCAGGGATTTTGAGGTCATGCTCCATGGCGTCAAGCCCGCCGGTGGAGATGGTGATCAGAACAGAGTCGGCATCCTTGAGCGCCTTTTTGCGGTCGTGACAGGGAATAAACCGGTCTTTACGGCCGTGATATTTTGCGGCAACCCGGCCCCAATCAGCCATCAGGCGCGCCATGGCGGGGTTGATGTCCACCAGACGGACCTCAAGCGGGTCGTCAAAGACGCTCATCAGGTCCGTCACGAGGGTGGGGGTCCACATCAGGCTTGCTCCGATAACGCAGATATTAGGCATGGTTGCTTTTTTCCTTTCTGTTCATGGTTTCAGCCTGAGAATATAGCCGATGATCTTGGTGCGGACCTCGTTGAGGTCGTCAATCTCGGGCGCAAGCGCGACAAGATATTGTTCGGCCTCCAGCGCGATTTTTCTTGCTTCCCCATTTCTTGTTTGTTTGGCCTTTTCAATAGCTTTCAGCAGGGTGGTCAAATAGCGCATGTCGTCCACGCCTTCCCGGAATCCCTCCCATTGCAGGGTGTCCACGACGCCGTTCACGGTGGGGTAGGCCATGGTTTCATCTTTGGCGATGTTATGATCCAGATCATCCCAGATGCGGCCATAACCGAGTTGATAGGCGCAGGTCATACAGCCATCATATTTATTTTTCCAGAGCAGTATCCCATAATTCCGGCGGTATGTTTCCGGCTGTTCCATGCCGCCCTGCGGATTGGCATAGGAAAATATTCTGTGGCCGGCCTTGTGCCACCTTTCCGCTTCATCTTTGCGGAGCGGGCCCGGCTTGCAGAATAAATCCAGGAGATCGCCCACGCATTCAAATTCACCGGCTCCGCCGGCCACGGAAATCAAGCCGCCGATTTTATGCACGGTCTGCCAGGCCGGCCGCTGGGAGAGCAGTTTTTCGCCGGTGGCCTCGTCAATGCCGTAGCAATAGACGGCTTTAGCGCCCTGCTGCTTCAGGAACCCGAGCCAGGCGGAGACATGCTTGTTCATTCGTTCCAGTTTTTCCGGATCAGAAGGATTGCCCGGCAAGAGGCGGCCGCAGTAAAGGATTGAATTATCAGCCCCGCATTCTTTCCGGATTTTAAGAGCCTTGCCAACCAGGGCTTCGTCCTTCATGGGCTGGTCAAAGACGGGATTATCCGCGCCATGCGCGACAAGGTCTTCAATCTCCCGGTAATATTGCTCTTCTGATTTGCCTTCATGCGAGATACTGTCTTTGCCGTCCGGCGATAATGAACCAAAATACCAAATACTGTGGGTCAGACACGATTTGGCCAGGGCAAAGGGAAGGACTTTTACGGATAAATTAAGCTCCGGCAATGGCCCGGCAGAGGTCTTTAAGATGATTTTCCCAGTATAGTCATCCGGCGCGGCATTTTCAGGCACCTTGACTGTTATCCAGAACTGCCGGTGTGTGTTTTTGGGAATGTCCACCGGCTTGAGAAAAGGACTGTCTTTGACAGGAAATTCATCCGTAGAAGGCAGGAAATCTGATTTAACATTCCTGTCCTGCATGACGGCGTATGTTTCACCGGTGGGGTAACAGAGCTTGATGGCATTCATTTTCCGCTCCATGTCCACCTTGACCAGCGCGTCGTCCTTGAGCAGTAATTCCGGGACCAGCGCTTCCTTGCCGGACTTGTATGTAAACCCGCTCGCGTCAACCCACCAGCATTTGACGATGCGGATATCAACATTTTTGGCGGGAATGAGGCCGTTTGCTCCCTTCAGGTCCGTGGGCGTGATTTCCAATGCGCCAAGGTCGGAAAGCGCGGAGACCGCAAAGCTGGCGGACTCATATTCGCCGGCGCAGGCGGTGATTTTTATGTCATCCGACAAAAATCCCGGGACAAAATCAGAATGGGGGAGGAGCCTGACGTTGGTGATCGCGGGCAGAATATAAATCAAGGCGTGTTCATGTTTACGTTTGCCTTCCGCCGCTTCCTGAAGAAACGCGGGCATGGATTCAACCTGGCACATGAGCGGCTGAAGCGCGGCCATTTTCAGCCGCTTAATAAAACCATTCTGGGTGGCCGTTTGAATTTCACGGCCGGCGGCCGCGAGGGACTGCATGAAAGTTTTTCTGACCTGCGCTGTTTCCGGCGTGGAACAGGAGGCAATCTCTTTTTTCACACGCTCAAGATTCGTCTTCCAGGAAGAAAACTTCTGACCAAATACCTCGCGATATGATGCCAGGCGCTTTTTCTGTTCCGCATCCCATTTTTCTTTTGGCAGGGCCTCGCCCTCTATCTTGAGATCGTCAATATAGACCACCACTCTTTTTCCCGGCGCCCCCCGCAGGAAAATGCCGATTTTATCAATAATAATGAAGGTATTGCCGGCGTTGAGCCCCCAGTAAGTTTGGGAGAGTTGGTTTGCGAAATCGCCGCAGAACGCGTCCGGCGCTCCTTCAATAAGTTTCCATTCGCCCTTGGTCGGGCCGAATTTCTGCGGTGCCTCACAGCCTGAATCGTCGGTCAAGGGACAAATGACTGAGAGTCCCAGCCCCGCTACGCCGGCGCTTTCTTCACCAACAAGGATTCGCCCGGAAAATCGCAATTTTCCTTCATACGGAATATCCACGGGAATGCACCAGTAAAACCAGGTTCCGGACTGGAAAGTCACATCCAGCTTGAATGATTTTTTGCCGGAAAACGCCTTTTCCTCGGAGAGTCCCATAAAAGCGACCGTGTATTTTCCATCCGTGCCCCATGCCTGGACAGGACAGTTTGTCTCAAAATTTTCAACATAGCTGAAAGGAACCGCATCGTCTGGCTTTTGAATGGCAGCGGGCGGCGTTGCCGGCGCAGATTTTTCCTTTGGTTTTTCGGGGGTGCAGGAGGGAAAAAACAATAAAATGCCTGTTCCGAGCGCCAAGGCCCCAACGGCAGTTTTGCTATAGTTTAATTTCCGCATTAATGTTTCTCCTGTTTTTGATTGCAACGATGCAGAAAAGCGTTCTGTAAAATAAACAAGCTGTTTCCCGCTCAATGAACAGTGTAGATCGTGCCTTCGTTGACGCGCTCATAGGCGCCCATGTCCACGGTGCCGTAGCGGATGCGCTGTGCCCGGTCAAGATCGTAATCATTCGCCATCCAGGTCTGATTAGTCCCCACATTGATGCAGGGCGAGTCCGCTTTCAAGCGGCAGTTGCCGTTGGTGTAATTGACAAATTTCGGGTTGCTCTGGATGTTACCGATGTTGATGGTCAGGTTGGTGCGAATGGCGCTGGTCGGGGCGATGCATGAATAAGCGATAACATACGTGCCCGTGTGCGCGGAGTGATAAAACAGATTGCTGTCGGCATTGCCCGTATTGTAATAGGAGATGGTGTTCTCAACATAGGAAGTGTTCAAATGATAACCGGAAATCAGGATGCCGCATCCGCTCCCGGAAGAATAGTTGCTCACGATGGTGCAGGATTGAATTTTGGGCGTGTAAGTGCCGCCTTCCGTCGCGTAGACCCATATTCCTCCCCCGCCTTTGTCAGCCCGGTTGCCGTAAATCAGACAATTACGCACGGTGGTGTTGTAAAATGTGCATATGCCGCCGCCATAGGGATTGGTGCACTTGTCCGGCCGGTTGGCGTAGATATTGCAGTTGTTGATTGTGGACCACGACGCCCGAACTCCTAATCCATACACTTCTGTTCCGGAAGCAATGTTGCTCGCAACTTCACAGCCGGACATGGTGCTGGCATAGGCGTAAACTCCGGCGCCTGAGCCGCCCGTGCTGACATTGGCGACAATCTGGCAATTGGTCATTGTGCTGCTTGACAAGTTGACTCCGCCGCCGTCGTTGTTGGAACAGACATTATTCTCTATCCGGCAATTATAAATTTTTGAAGCACTGGCGGCACTGACACCTCCGCCCCTCCCGGACAATGCGCACCCATTCCGCACGGTGAATCCATCCAGGATGGCGTTGGTGTATAAATCAAAGCACCGGTTGGATGAAATTTCCCGGTTGCCATCCACGATCGTTACCGTGCGTCCATTGACGCTCCGGATGGTGATATTGGTGCCGTAGACCGTGCGGATCTGATTTGTAAGGACATAGGTTCCGTTGGAGACCAAGATGGTCGCGTTGGATTCGGCCGCCGCCACCGCCCACTGGATCTGGGTGGCCGCAATATCCCAGCTTGTATAAATTCCCCCATTGCCGTCGGCAATTGTCCCGGGCTCAACAACGTAGCGGTCCGCCGCCCGGAGGAGAACGGCGAGGCAGAAAACACAACCCAACGCCAGCACAAAACTCAAACTATTTTTTTGCCTAAATTTGCCGTGATTCATGTTCCTCCGTTCCGGGCGAGTCGGGCCGTTAAATATCACGCCTTTTATACCTTAGAATCGTGCTAAAGCAACATCCATATTTTGCATGAAAAAATATAGGCTTGGCTAGTGGACAGTGTAGATTGTGCCTTCATTGACGCGCTCATAGGCGCCCATGTCCACGGTGCCGTAGCGGATGCGCTGGGTCCCGCCAAGATCGTTGGCGTTCGTCATCCAGCTCTGGTTGGTGCCGTTGTTGATGCAGGGCGAGTCAGTTTTCAAGCGGCAGTTGCCGTTGGTGTAATTGACAAATTTCGGATCGGTCTGGATATTGAGGATATTTATGCTGTTGTTATTGGCGCGGACCGCGCTGGTCGGGGCGATGCATGAATAGGCGATTATATACATGCCCGTGTGGGCGGAGGCATAAAATAAATTGCTGTCGGAGCATCCCGTATTGTAATACGAGATGGTATTTTCAACATAGTTGGTGCTGCCATAATAGCCGGAAATGAAGATGCCGCTGCCGTTGCCGGTAGCATAGTTGCTGACAATGGTGCAGTTTTGAACTCGGGTAATATAAGTGTAGCCCTCTCCGGGATAAACCCATATTCCTCCCCCGCCTTTGTCAGCCCGGTTGCCGTAAATCAGACAATTACGCACGGTGGTGTTGTAGTATGTGCATATTCCGCCGCCATAGGGATTGGTGCATTTGTCCGGCCGGTTGGCATAGATCGTGCAGTTGCTGATCGTGGACTGCGAAGCCCGGGCTCCGATTCCATACACCTCAGTTCCGGAAGCAAGATTACTCGCTATCTCGCAGGCGTAGATATTTCCATAATAGGCGTAAACTCCGGCGCCTGAGCCGCCCGTGCTGACATTGCCGACAATCTGGCAATTGGTTATGGTGCTGACTGACAAGCTGACTCCGCCACCGTCGTTGTTGGAGCAGACATTATTCTCTATCCGGCAATTATAAATTTTTGAAGCACTGGCGTTTACGCCCCCGCCCCGGGCGGATATGGCACAGCCATTGCGCACGGTAAAGCCATCCAGGGTGGCGTTGGTGAACAAATCAAAGCACCGGTTGGATGAAATTTCACGGTTCCCGTCCACGATTGTCACTGTGCGACCGTTGACGCTCCGGATGGTGATGTTGGTGCCGTAGACCGTGCGGATCTGGTTCGTAAGGACATAGGTTCCGTTGGAGACGAAGATGGTCGCGTTGGATTCGGCCGCCGCCACTGCCCATTGGATCTGCGTGGCCGCAATATCCCAGCTTGTATAAATTCCCCCATTACCGTCGGCAATTGTCCCGGGCTCAACAACATAACGGTCCGCCGCCCGGAGGAGAACGGCGAGGAAGGAGACACAACCAAATATAAGCATAAATTCCAACTTGTTTTTTAGCCTGGTCTTATGGTGAAGCATATGGTCTTTTTTATGCCTGACTTGTAAAAAATTGATATTTTCCATTGACAAAACGGCATTATTATGTTTTATTTGCAACGATGCAGAAAAGTATTGCATATCGTCCTGAAAAAAACAAGCAGAAAAGCGCATCTATTTTACGGCGGATTGCGACCCAGACCGGCTTCTCGCTTTCCACCATCACTAAGGTGCTCCGGGGCGACGGCGACCGTTACGGCATCATGGCTGAAACCCAGCGGACAATCAATGCCGAGGCCAAACGGCTCGGATACATAAGCAATTTTTTTGCGCGTTCATTGCGGCGCGGCCATTCGGGCCTGGTGATTTTGCTCGCCTACACCTCCAACTATTCAGTGCGCGTTCAACGCCAGAACCTGGTTACCCAGGAACTCAGACGGCAGGGGGTAAAAGTCTTGACGATTGATCTTTCCCTGCCGATTGGCATGAACATGAAGGATACCCTCAGCGAAGTGGAAAGTTTTGCTCCGGCCGGATTGCTGATCGCCGAGGTGATTGATGAGGAAACCCGCCGCTGGATCAATAATCTGCTCCGGCGGGGAGTTCCCGTGGTAGCCATGGACCATGTGGAAAAACTGCCGGTGGATCAAGTGTATGTCAACCGCGAAATGGTAGGCTATCTGCCGGCCAGGCATCTGTTGGAGCTGGGGCACCGGCAATTGCTATATGTGCTTCCTTCATCGGCAGCCTCAATTATAGAAGACAGACGCCGGGGATTCCAGCGCGCGCTCCGGGAGGCGGGCGTGCGGTTTTCCTCAAAAAATCTGTGTCTTTTTTCAAGAGCATCAAGTCATTGCGAAGCGGGATATCTTGCATCCGCGCCGGTAAAATGGCGCAGGGAAGGCTTTACCGGTGTTATGACCCTGAGCGATCAGACGGCGCTTGGAGTGATGCGGGCCTGTTACGAGCAAAACGTGAAAATTCCCGAGGATTTATCGCTGGTCGGATCCGAGGACTGGCCGCCCGCCGCTTGTTTCCCCGTTCCTTTGACCACCGTTAACTGGAAGCTGGAAACTTTGACGTCGGTTGCGGCCGATTGGCTGGTGGAGCGTCTGGGCGGTGCCGGCGGCGCACCGCGTAAAAAGGTGATTGATCCGGTCCTGGTGCCGGGGCGTTCTTCAGCTTCGCCAAGGGAAGTTAATCGTTAAATTTAACGCCTGGAAATTTCAGAACAAGGGCTTCATTGATTTTGTTTCCGGAACTGCAGGGGCGGGCAGCCCGTGACGCGGTGGATCACCCTGGAAAAATAGTCGGCATCCGCATAGCCGCACTGATTGGCAATGGCAGTCACCGATGATTTTGTGCGCTGTAAAAGGGAAAGCGCCTTTTGTGTCCGCAAACGGTTGATATAAGCGGAGGGCGTCATCGCCATGACAGCCTGGAATCGCGTCCGAAAGGCCATCCTGTCAATACCCAGCGTGGCGGCCAGTGTCTTTACGTTAAGCTCCGGCGACGCGTATTGTTTGTGAATATAATCAACAGCCGTGTTTATAAGTTCATCCGTCTGGTCGGTGCGGGAATTTGCCATGCGCATCAGAATCATAAAGGCCGTCTCGCAAGCGCGCAATTCAGCCTGCTTTGAGGGTTGACCGACAAGCCTTAAAAGCCTTTGAAAAAGCGGCACAGGAACCGCTCCGGCATTGTAAATGCCCGCCTTCAACCCCAATGAAGTTACCAGGAACAATGCGAAAGGTCCCCGCATGGTGAACCAATACAGTTCCCATGCGCGCCGGTGGCAATAATAGTAGTGGCGCATGTTGGGATAATACACGGCAATCTGATTGCGCTTAAGCACGCATTTACGTTTGCCGAATTCAACAATGCCTGATCCGCCGGCGCACCAGAACAATTCAAAAAATCTTATTATCCGGTCGGCGCTCGCAAATGGCGGGCGGACCTGGTAATGCCCGCCGCTCCGCACGACGAATGGCATATTATTGCCCCACGGCTCCGGATGGAAAATATTCACAAAAGCGGCCATGGAAAAAAATCCAGAAATTAATCCATAAATCCTGTTGGTATAAATAACCTGTATATCTTATTCTTAAACATAAGAAATAAGGTGGTATTGCAGAAGGCATGTCAAGAGAAAATTCTGAAAAATCCAAAACATGTCTAAAGTTCTAAAGATAAGGCGAGACAATATGAGTCTTCAATCAAGCATGTCAATCCGGACAATCAGGAAAATAATGACGGTTTGTATTGTTTTATCCGCCGGCGGGGTGTTTGCCGCGGACGCAATAAAAGCAGGGGGCTCAAAACCGGAAATGGATATTGCAAAGGTGGTCATTGTCGTGGGCAAGGATGCGGAGGCGCCGGAGGTTTTTGCGGCGGAAGAACTCGCGAAATATGTGGAGAAAATGTCGGGCATAAAACTGCCCATAGCGAAGGATAACGAAGCGGTGACGAATGAAAATTTGATATTCATCGGCACGCTGAAGAGCAACGACAGAATACAGGAGATTGTCAGAAAAGGGGAAATCAAGACTGATAAACTGGACAAGGACCGGGACGGATTTATCATCAAAACCATCGGCAACAAGATGTTTTTGATCGGTAGTAATCCGCGCAGCGCTTTATACGGCGTGTATGCCTTTCTGGAAAGACTGGGCTGTCTCTGGCCGGCGCCCGGCGAGGATTTTGTGCCGGCTTTGAAGAATCTATGCGTTCATGACTTGGATGTCGCGGAGAATGCCGACCTGGATTTTCGGATGACCTATACTGGTGGCCGAGACTGCAATGAAGAGGCATTGGTATTTATGGATTGGGTGGCGAAAAACAGGTCTAATTGGCTATACCCCGATTGCGCAGATTATTTTGTGACGGCATTACATCTGACTGATATAAAAAAGAACGCTCCAGAAATCAAGAAGCGCGGGTTTGAAGTGGTTTTCGGGTCGGATGCGGCGGTGACTTATTTCCTGCCCTGGTCGAAATACGGCAAGGAACACCCGGAGTGTTTTGCGTTATTTAAAGGCAAAAGGATTGACAGTCAAGTATGCGTTTCAAACCCCGACGTCATCAGGTTGGAAGCGGAGAACATCATTAATTTTATCAAGGAAAATCCGGAAGTCGGGGCAATTGATTTGTGCCCGGGCGATAATCCGAAATGGTGCGAGTGTGAGAAATGCATGGAAATGGACAAGCCGATCATTCCTGTTGGTAAAGAATATCGCGTTACATCCAATTCCTATATCAATTTTCAAAATGAAGTGTTAAACAGAATCAGCCAGGTTTTTCCAAATGTCAAAATTGTGCACCAGTGCTATTCTGGATACCGGACGCCGCCGAGAATAATATTAAAAAAGTTGAACAAGAATCTGTGTGCAGTATATGGCAGCGCCAACGAAAGATGTGTTATTCATCCGTTATGGGACAATAAAGATTGTGGTGGGAATCAACAACATTGCGCAAATATAGAAGGCTGGACAAAATGGTATGGCGACAATAAAAGAGTATTCGTGTTTAACTCAAGCAGCGGAGGGGATTTCTATGCCCCCATGCCGTTTCCCACGCTTAATGTGCTGGCGAAGGATTTTCCTCATTTCAGGGACATGAGCGGCGTAGTGATCTGGCATGGAGTGAAGGTTTACAGGTTGAATAATTACGTCTCTATGCGGCTGGCTTGGAATGCAAATGCAAGTCTGGATGAAATACTGACGGATTATTGTGATAAATATTATGGCAAGGCTGGAAAATATATCCGCAACTATTTCATGAAATGGGAAAAAATTGCGCCCTTAATGGGGCATCTTAGTTACTGTGGAACAAGAAATAAAATATCTGATTGGTTGAATGAAAACGATGTCAGGGAATTTGAGGATTACCTGGCTATGGCTCATAAGGTCCCGGAAAGCCGGGAAATAACCGGAAGAATCAAGGAATTGGAGGATAACTTCAATTACGTTAAACTGGTCTGGCAGGCTACAGTCAAAAAAGACATGGCATTGAAATATAGAAAAGACGGGGATATGGATCAGGCCCAAAAGAAAAAGGCGGAAGCGATCGAAATATGCGAAAAAATAAGAGAATTATCTCTAAAGCCGGAATTTATGGTGGATCAAATTCTATCTGGAATGGCGGCCTCATTGGCCAGTCCATATAAGGGATTCAGGGAATCGGAACATCAGCCGGACGAGCATACGGTTCTTTTGGCGCACTTTAATACGACAATTGACGCGGATTATGCCAAGGGCACCAAGGAACACATGGGGATTGCTGTTCTGACGCAGAATCAGGGCGGTAAATTCGGCGAAGGATTGATGGTCGCGAAGGACGGCAGGATCGGCTTCAAAGCGGATCAGGGCAAAATCAGTTTGAGCGAGGGGACCGTAGAGTTTTGGATAAAGCCCAACTGGGATGGAGTGTCTTCTCGTAAAATATTTTCCATCACAGCTGTGAACGAATCCAACCAAAAAGATTTTGAAGAAGTAGTTCTTTGCGCAATCGGGGGGCAAATATATTTTGGGAAAATTAGATCTCCAACAGGTAATTGGAAGAAAGACGAATGGCACCATATAGCAGTAAGTTGGAAAGGTAAAGAATGGCATCTTTACGTGGATGGAAAGGAAACAGTATTTACTCTGGCCGATTCTTCGTTGGTTGGGACCATTAAGGAATTCAACCTGTTTGACTGCGACAGCGTTTTGGATGAACTCAGAATACTGGATGTTCAATTGTGATCGGTTTTGGTCATATGGATAATCCTTTACAACTTATGAATAACAAGTGCAAAACATACTACCCGATGTTTCTCGGCAACGGTCTGGATGGGGTGTTGATTGACTGGAGCGGGGCCATGTCTTTTATGGGGAGCTATGACGGCACCTACTGTTATTGGTATAAAAGCGACCGGCGCGACCGGCATGATTGCATCTTGCCGCTCATAAGAAGCAAATATGCTTTGGCGCTGAACGGCGACCATGCTACAAAATTCCTGCACTCGTATAGCCAGCGTTTTGATCCCAGAATTGCGACCTTGCAAACGCAGGTCGTCTACGGCGTCAGCCTTGGTCTGGTGAGTCTTGAGGTGACCACGTTTTTGATTGAGAACCATACCCTGGTTGAACATTATCGCATCAAAAGCAAACCGGCCGGCAAATTGGGCCTGGCATTGTTTATTTCCAATGAGCGGATATTTTATCGCGAAGGCTTTGCCCTGTGCGGTCCGGAACATGTTTCCTGCCAATCGGAACCCGAAAACCACCGTGCCTTGCTCAAATACCGTTACGCAAAAACAGCCGGGCAAGCCGCAATATACCTGGAAGGTCTTGAAAAGAAGGCCGTAAAATTTTGGGCAAACGATGGCGGCGGAAAGCAACAATTTTGCAGTGCCGGGATTAACATTGAAAACGCGGAGCAGGGATTTGAGTTCACCAAGTACGTAACGTTGGTTGACAACCTTGACGCGCGTCAATACGCTTCACTCTGCGACGAAATTCAACGGAAAGTATCATCCAAAGGATACGCCCTGATCCGCAAGGAGCATCGGGAGAATTGGCTGAATTATTTCAAATGTTCCGAAGTGCGCCTGCCGGATCCCTTGCTTGAATATGAATATCACCTGAGCCGCTATCTGATCAAGGCGATCCAGAACCCGTTGTCAGGCAGTATTCCCACGGGCTTGTTTCCCGGCGCCCATCAAGGACGCGCCTTCTGGGACGGCTGTGCCGGCACGGAAGCGCTCTTGAAATGCAACAATATCCGGGAATCGCGCCGGAAGGTCACGTTTTGGAAAAACATTCTCCCCCAATCCAGGAATTACGCCCGCAAGCTCGGTCAAAAAGGCGCACGAACCGGGTGGGCGGTTGATAATAACGGTAAGGATCCGGATGTCTTGCGGCACACGCAATATTGGAACAACGGCATGGTGGTTCTTGATTGCTGGAATTATTTCAATTACTCGGGCGATAAAAAAACACTGCGTGTCTTGTTCCCGGTGATCAAGGAGAATCTGGATTTTCTGATCGCCGCGGCGGTTGAGGAACGCGGCGGTAAGTATGCGGTCAAGGCTATCCGCTCCATAGACGAATCCGCCCCAAAAGGCAATGAGAGCTGGAACATTACGGTTATCATCCGGAGCATTGAATGCCTGGTTAAGGCCGCTGAAATTCTGGGGAAGGATATTGACCAGCAGGGGTATATGAAGTTAAAAGACGGCCTTAACGACGTCCTGAAAAGGAATTATCAGAAGGGCGTATTGCGTTCCTTTGAAAATGCCCAGTTTTTAACGCACGGGTCAATTTTTCATTTTCTGTTTTCGCCGGGCGAAAACGCGGCGCCGACCCTGAAAGCTTATGTCAAAAACTGCCGCGGCCGGGAAGGCCTGAGTTATAAGCCCAATGCTTTTCAGATGTCGGTCTGGAACGAACTCATGACCGCGGTCCTGATGGCCCGGCATAAGGTGCCTGATTGCATTGACTTGATCCAGCACGCTTTAAAGCATGTTAATTATTTCGGCGGTTTGCCGGAATGGATGATCGCAAAAAATGTCTACACCCGTCATTGGCACGCGGCCGGGCACTTCTTCCTCGTTCAGGCGATCAACGACATGCTGGTGCACAGCGTGGATGACACCATTCGCTTATTACCCGCGATACCAAAAAATTGGACTGACCTGACTTGCCGCAATATCCGCGTTCAGCCCGGGATATTGGTTTCCATGATTGTAAAAAAATCTAAAATTACCGGCTTGGTTTTGAAAAACATGACCGATTCCGTCCTGATGATCCGCATTGACGTTGCCGGTAAATATCTCAGAGCAAAGGACCGCAAGAACCTATTGAAGACGGAATTGTTGATCAAGTGCGATGTAAACAAATTAATATAGAAAAATTACAATATGAACTTTACATTGGGATCGCAGTTTCGCGGTGAAATCAAGGACTATACGACGGTTCAGGCATCTCTTGCCGAGCCACAACCCGACACTCTTGACCTGGGCGGGATGGCTCGCATGGCGCTTAATTATTTACGAGGCAATCCCGATCCTGGCCGAAACTACGAGTGTAAATTTTCGCTGGGACCGCTGGGGATCCCTTTTTGGGTCCCCATGGTGCCTTCAAATGAATCAGGGTTTGACGTAATTTCACTCGGCGATACGGATTGCAGGATGGATATGCAATATGCCCATATGCGCGCCATGGCCGGAGGGGAACCTGATCCTGATCCCGTGGAATTGGGCGTTCGCCGGCGTGTTCTGAGTTACTTAAAAGCAGATCATCTTTGTTGGGTTAATCCCGGCGCTTGTGTTGGCGAAACCATCTCCGGTGAATGGGTCAGTCCTTGGGCAACGGCCTATCTGCTGTATAACCTTTCGGAAACGTATCAACGCACCGGCGACCTCAAGCTCAAACGTCAAACGCGCCAAATCCTTCTGGCCCTGAAAAAGATAACCCTGTGGGATGGCGATCGCGCTTTTTTCTGGGGAATCGCACCCTATAAGAATGGCCAATGGTTGTTGCGCAAATGGTGCCGGGTGCATGGCAGGAATTACCCTTTCATCATTGAACCTTGCGTGCGATATTACGAATGCACTGGGGACGAGGAAGGATTGGCGCTTGCCCGGGCATTCGCTGACGGGTTTGTGGATGGGATTCAGCCGGAAATGGGAACTCAGCGGGTGAACCCGGAGACAGGCGAATTCACAGGTCATGTCCATCTGCATACCCATGCGGTATGGGGCATGGCGCATTTGGGCGTGGTGCTGGGGGAACGACGTTATTTGGACTGGGCGAAAAAGACGCACGATTTTGTGGTTTCAATTGGGACCGACTATGGCTGGTATCCAGAACATGTGTCTCAAGACTACTATCGCACCGAGGTATGTGTGGCGGGTGACATGGTAAGTTTGGCCGCCTGGCTGGCCCGAGGAGGTTACCCTGAGTATTGGGATGTTATTGAACGGACCATTCGCAACCAGCTGCAAAAATCCCAGTTTTTCCTGACCAAATCATTTGTTGATCTTTTTAAAACCATACATAAAGAAAAACCGAGCAATGTTGTCGCAAACGCTTTGAAGGCATTACGCTCCATTGAAGGTGGCTTTGTAGCGCAGTCAACTTTTAACGACTGGGTCAGTTATCCCCATAATCCGCGGCTTGGCGTCCCCGGCATGTATAGCAATGGGATTCATATGATGGGATGTTGTCCGCCGGAGGGGATGCGGGCGTTGTGGGAAACATGGGAAGGGGGGGTGGAAAAACGCAAAGAAGGCATCTTTATAAACCTGGCCTTATCCCGGAATCATGAATTGGCTCGTGTCGCAGCATCACGACCGGAGGATGGCCGGCTAGATGTGGAGGCCAGGACGCCGGGAACTTATTATTTGAGGCCGCCGGCATGGTCGGAGCGAACAGAATGGAAAGCGAGCAGAAACGGCGCCAATCTTCCGGTTTATTGGGGCGGACCTGCGCAAGCCTATGTGGTTTGTCGGAATGTCAAACGCGGTGAAAAGCTGGCTGTAACCTGGTCAGTACCTCAATTCACACAGACCTTCAGGCCGGCCAGCATACCGGATCGCAATGAAAAATTAATTTGTCGCTGGGTGGGAAGCAAATTGATTGAAGTAAAACCGAAAGGACACTATTTGCCGATGTTTAAGTAATATTTTAAAAAAACATTATAGGAAGGCGTTATACCAATGCAAGAAAATATTTCCGGATTTACCCCAAAGCTTCACATTGTAATCTTTTTGGTTGGGATTACGATGGGGTTATATCTGATGCTGGGCACATCCGGCGCCGCATCGGCCACGTCCTCAATCGGAGAGTTGGCGGGCGAACAAGGCAAGCGGCCTCCTGGAAGCATGCCTTCCAATAATGATTTGATTGCGGATAAAACGGTAAATATTCCGGAATCATGGCGTATCCGGAAAGTGGTCGGGCGGATGTGTCCGGAGTAATAAAGGGTAAACGAAAAGATACTATGTCAATTCAAACCAGATCGCTTGAAATTAACCGTTCGCCGGACACTTCCTCTATGATTGTCCGGAGCAATTGCCTGGCGCTTGGCGGCGATAAAGAGGGATGGGAGATACAATTGCGTCCGGATGGCTCCATAAAGAATCTGCGGCTAAAGTATAATAACAGGTTTGAAAAATATCCCTTTTGCGACGATGCGTGTAGCGGACCTAAGTGGGATGGCGTCAAAATGGCTCCGGTTGACAACCCGCATATTCAGTTTGAAGGCAAAAAGGACGGAATTCATTATTCCCTCCAATACAAAATAATCAACGGAACGCTGGTTGTCATGGCCGGCATGAAAAACGAGGGAACGCAAATCTTTAAGCCGGATGCGGCCCGTTTTACCTTTGGTTTAGATACTGCGATGATCAAATATCCAGACTGGGAGAAAACATTTTATCCCACTTTGTTGCGATGCGAAAGGACACATTTTTGGGGTTATTTCATGACCCCGGAAGGGTGCATTCTTGCCATGTCATCCCCGGATCCGATCGCGTCGTGGAGCTATATCTTTGAGACATCATACGGACATCGGATCAAGACTGTAAGTTTGGATATGCTTCATAAGTTGCCATTACCCCCGCGCCATCCACAAGATAGGGTTGAACTGAAGCCTGGAGAGGAAAGGTTCTGGTCGCTGTTTCTTATGGCTGTTGACCGTCTTGATATGGTGAAGAGCGTGGTGTCTGAAAACATCGGTGTGCCGATGTTTGATATCAAGCGTTATACCGTTGGAGAGGACGAACCCTTTGAGGGAAACGTTTTGTCTCACAACTTGGCCCGTCTGGTCCTCATCTCCCCGGATGGAGAAAAAAGGACCATTCCGACCGAACACAAGGGAAACGGAATACATAGTTTTGCTTTTAAATCCAACAATCCGAAAGGTGTTTTCTCTCTAATCGCGACATCCCATAACGGAAAGATATCGGAGGCGATGGTGACGGTGCGTCATTCGTGGAGCTGGTACTTGAAAGCAGCCCGCGAAAACGCCATCGGTAAACCACAGAAGGCGAGTGTCACCGTGGAAAGCTGGTACGGTTTTTTCTCATTGTTCCTGGCGCAGAAATATTTTCCCAATGAAAAATTATGGGCGCTTACCGTGGAAAAGTATAATGAAATATTCCCTCTGCTTTTCAACGGCAATGGGGACATCATGACCATCTATGGATCCAAACGCCCACAGAACCAAGCGGCGACCGCCAGCATGCTTGTAGACCTCTACGAGGCGACCGGCGACATCAAAGCCCTTGAACGGGCCGCGGCCCTGGCGGATTTCCTTATGACGCAGCAGAAAGAGGATGGAGGTTATTACGATCCGCGCGAAGGTAGACTTTATACAACGGTGCTTAATATACCGAAATCGGTACTGGAAGTGGCGCTGGCGGAGAAAAGGTTGATGAAAAAGTCCAGGATTTGGAAGGAACGGTATGAGCGACACGTGCAATCGGCCAAAGCGGCAATAGACGACCTTGTTTCCCGCGGCAATAACCTTCAGACGGAAGGAGAAATGACCTTTGATGCCGATCCTACCACAATTTTCGGGTTTTACGCTCTTCATTTTGCCGCGCCAAACAAAATACAGACGTACATTGACGCTGCTGTCAAATCTGCAAATGAGAACAACTGCCAACAGCAAATTATTGTTCCTGATAGTCGTATGAATGGCGGGGGGCTCCGTTTTTGGGAGGCCCAGTATGATGTCATGATCAAGCAAAACATGATGAGTTCTCCTCACGGGTGGACTGCTTGCAGGATTTATGGATTGTGGTATCTCTATTTATTAACAGGCGACGAAGACTGGCTGCGGCAGGCACAGAACGCGCTCGGAAGTTGCGTGCAATTAGTGGATAGCGGAACCGGTGAGTTATACTGGGCATTCATATGCGATCCATACGTTGACACGGATGTTTTTAAGGAAAATCCCGATTCATCCGGTGGAGGAATCCATGTCAAAACAATTATCGGCGAACAGTATATTCCGATGATAAGCGGTTGGTACAGGGCGCCCAAAGGACAGGTCGTACACTATAAAGGGCATGATGACAATGATGTCCACGAGATATTCAAATGTCTGGAAGAAGTCGCCTTGACGTCGGCCTATGTTATTGAACGCGAGGACGGCAATATCTCCACATATAATTGCAAGGCAAGCCGGAACGGCTCGACGCTGATCATCGCTCCTTTTGAAGCCGTTGTAAGTTCAGTTCACCTGAATCTGAGAAAAAAACATCAGGTCGTTATTGTGTTTGCCGAAGGCGAGGCGGCGACGGGAATGTTTCATGGCATGAAATGGGTCCATCGCGGCGCAAACGCCGGAGAAAAATATTAACTCTTGTCCTCCTGAAAAATGGGGCATGCAGCATGTTTTAAAAGCTCATGGTCCGGTCGTCATAAGAAATGACAGTCAAAACAATTTAAAAATTAATTTTATACGATAATATTGAATCAGCAACTAAGGAGATGGTATGCCAAATCAAAAAAATAGTTCCGGAGTTGCCTTAAAGCTTCGCATGGCAATATGGATTACTTTGGGTTTATGTCTGACGCTGGGCGTATCTGGCGCCGAATCGGTTGTGTCCTCAGCCGGAGAATTGACGGGTAAGCAAGCCAACCACTCCTCCGGAAGCATGCTTTCCAACAATGATTTGATTGCGGATAAAACGGTAAATATTCCGGAAGCATGGCGCATCCGGAAAATCGGCGGACGTGATTTCTGGCACATGTTCCGGTATAATAACTTTGTCGCCGCTGAAAAAATGGGGATAAAAGAACCTTTCATTGACGAAGCCGCCGTGCGCTTCGGGTTGTCAAGGACTTACCAGGTCGTTTTACGGGAAATGGAAGTGTATGGTCCCGGCGGAACAAACAATCTGGCCTTGAATGTCAAACGGATGGCGGGAGGACAAGTGGAGACTTTTCGTGGATTTGGCTGGAAACCGGATGCCACGAATCAGGCGAACATGGGACGGCTGAACTCAGCCGCCTCCACGGCGGAGAAGTATTTTGACAACCTGGCCGCCATCAACGACGGTAATCCGCGCACCGGGGCCAATTCAATCGGATGGCGCGTGCCGATCTCCGGTTGGTATGGCCTGGACTTTGGGAAGAAATCAGTAATTAATAAAATTGTCCTACATCTTGGAAATGACGGCGCAAACATAGCCGACCATTATGTTCTGCAGTATTGGAATGGGGTTGATTGGCAGGATATTCCCGGAACAGAGGTGCGGACCAATATGGAAGCGACCGCTGTCCATCAGTTCGCGCCCATTGAAACCGAAAAACTGAGGTTATTGATCTATAGCGAGGCCATCACGGACAAAATCTATCCGCCGGGCGAGGAATGGCGCTGGTGGTTTCCGCACTACGGCGATTTGTGTGAAAAACTTGTCGCCGACCGACCGTTTCTGATTTATGTGTATGAAACCCGGTTGCCGATGGAGTCTTTTGCTTATAAGGCGCTGGCGGCGCTCAAGAATAAATTTGGCGACAGGTTCCTTGGGCTGGGAATGGTAGAATGGCCGAATTATCGCAACTTGTCAGAATTCAAGGATGAGCTGGCAAAGAAAGGCCGCGAGATCAACCGGAGTAATATGCTGGCAAAGGCGGAACGCGAGATTAAACTATTCTCAAAAAATGTCGGCGGTGAATTGGTTAATACGTGGTCTGGGCTTGCGCTTCCGTATCAATACGCGGAATGGGGGTCGCCGCTGGTTGCTTTTGAAACCACTCAATGTTATGGGCCTGACGCTCATGAGATTCCTGTCATGTATGCGCGGGGGGCGGCCCGGCGATACGGCAAAGCCTGGCGCGCCTATATTGCCCATGACCTCAGTTATGGTCCGAACGGGAATGAGCTTACCTATGACCATTCCTATATGGAGAAACAGAAAAAGGCCGGGGTAAAGTGTTATGTTGGCCCGGAAGGCGGAATTTCCACGTCATTATACCGCCGTATTTTATATTTTTATTACATGTCCGGGGCCAATTTTATTGATCATGAATCCAGCGGCGGCAGCGAATTTATCGCAACGTACCCGGACGGCCGGCATGAAGTGAGTCCGCACGGCAAGGTGGTCAAGGAATGGTTTGAGTTCACGAAACGGAATCCTGACCGTGGCGCGCCTTATACGCCCATCGGAATCATGATGAACTGGTATGACAACTATTGCCCGAACCCCGCCAAAATGTGGGCGATCATTGATTATAAAAAACCGGACATCATGATTGACAAATTTTTCCGCACATTGTTTCCGGCCCGGCAGGCGGTTCAACTGGAGCAGGATGGGGTGGGGCTGGTCAATTCGCCGTATGGCGATATTTTTGATGTGATTGTCCCCGATCTGCCCGACTGCGTGATTTCTCAATCGTTTATCAATGGATACAAGGCGCAAATATTGCTGGGCGATATTGATGTTACTCAAAACCTGGCGGAGAAATTGAAGGAGTATGTTGCTTCCGGGGGAACGCTGGTCGTCAATGTCGGTCAGGTCAACCGGTTTATGCCCGGCGCATGGCTGGGCGTCAAGATTGAATCGCAGGCGAGCGAAAGCCGAAGCGCCAGGAGCCTTTTGGATGGGACCGTGGTTTCATCCGATTCGTTTGAGTATCAGGGCGCATCCCTGGCGGGGGCACGTCCCGTAGTTGTCGCCGAAAATAATGATCCGTTGGTGGTGATAAACGACTACAAGCGGGGACGCGTGATCCTGACTTTGATTCCGTATATGCTGAATAAGGATAACACCTTAAATTCAATTTTTCTTTATCTTGTCAAAGAGATCGGTTCTGAGGCCCTGCCGGTCGCGGTTCTTGGGGATATTGAATATATGATCAATAAAACCGATACGGGATTCTTGATCACGCTGATCAATAACAAAGGCGTCTATAAACAGCCGTCTCAGCCGCCGGTGATCAAACCCGAGGAAGCGGCGGAAGTGACGCTGATTTTCAGGCTTAATCCCGCAAACCTTGTTGAACTGGCGCAAAATCTGCCGATTGCCTGGAAGAAAGGTCAAAACCAGGCGACCGTCACGGTCCCCCCCGGCGGTGTGGCGGTGGTCCGTGTGTTTGCCGCTGTCAAAACTGAAAAGCATAAACAAAATTGGCGTGATCGAATTTTAAGAAAGATTCATTCGTTGTTATAGCCATGACAAAACCAGTAAAGCTGATCATAATTGGCGCCGGCAGCCGCGGAAGCGGTTACGCCGAATATGCGTCTGCCTTCCCGGAGCAGGCCTGCATTGCAGGTGTGGCTGAGCCGCGCGATTATTACCGCGAACATTTTGCGCAAAGGCATCATCTTCCGCCGGAATCTGTTTTCAGCGACTGGCGGGAAATTACGCAGAGACCTCGTTTTGCCGATGCGGTCTTGATTTGTACTCAGGATGCCATGCATGCCGAGCCGGCCATTGCGTTCGCGCGGATGGGGTATCATATTCTTCTGGAAAAACCCATGGCGCCCAATCTCGCGGATTGCCGGCGTATTGCGGAGGCGGCCGTCAAACACGGCATAATTTTTGCCGTATGCCATGTTCTGCGTTATACTGGTTATACCCGTCGGCTGAAGGAAATGCTGGATGCGGGCGTTATCGGCAAAGTCATCAGCATTCAGCATCTGGAGCCGCTGGGATATTGGCATCAAGCCCATACTTATGTGCGTGGCAATTTTCGCAACACGGCGCTTTCATCGCCGATGCTGCTCTCCAAAGCGTGCCATGACCTGGATTGGATCCGCCATATTGTCAATGAGCGCTGTGTAAAAATATCCTCCTTTGGCAATCTGAGTCATTTTCGCAAGGAGTGCCGGCCGGCCGGCGCGGCCGAACGGTGCCTTGACTGCGGACTGGAGGCGCAATGTCCCTATTCTGCGGTGCGGCTTTATCTCGGGAGCGTAAAAGCCGGCAAGACCGTGTGGCCGGTGAATGTGCTGACGCCGGACGTTACCCCGGCGGGCGTAACCGAGGCCTTGCGCGCCGGGCCTTACGGACGCTGTGTCTATGCGTGCGATAACGACGTTGTTGACCATCAGGTGGTCAACATGGAATTTGCCGGCGGCCAGACGGCCGTGTTCACCATGACCGGCTTTACTCGCTACCGGCGCCGCCAAACCAGACTATTCGGAACCCGCGGCGAGATTTATGGCGACGGAGAAAAAATCCAGGTTTATGATTTTCTTACCGAACAAACCGAAAATATTGATCCGCCAGCCACGCCCGGCGGCGCCGGCGGCGGAGGGGCGCTTATGAAAGCCTTTGTCACGGCCGTGGCGCAGAATAATCCCGCCTTGATTTTATCCGGGCCAAAGGAAACGCTTGAAACGCATAACATGGTCTTTGCCGCGGAACAATCCCGCAATATTGGCCGCGTCGTAACGCTATAATTTGAAAAAAATATTTACCACAGAAGGGCACAGAGGCACGGAAAAAAGGTTATATAGACCATTTTCTGCAAACATACACGTTTTTGCGTGTATGTTCCGGGTAGGACAGGCTGTCCCGCCGCGGCCGCACAGGCCCGCCACCGGCGGATCAGCCTGCGGCTGGCTGTGCGGCCCTACCTTTTGGGTTGCGGGCACTAGCCTTAGATCGTTCCGTTAAAACATATGACAGTCATGCCCCGGCAGCCTGCCCGAGCCTCCGGCCAGGGATCAGCCTGTGGCTGATTTTGCGAAGAACATTTTGGTTTTGGAGGGCGAACCTGCCTGCCACGCCGTAGCTTCTGAGCGAAGGGTGGTGGTGAGCCTGCCCGCCTAGCCCGAGCTTGGCCAGGGAGCGTCGGCCAGGGCCGTTCCCAGAGCGGCTCGGCCCAGCCTCGCCCTCCATTATCGCGAATTTGGTTGCGGTAAAAGGCCGCCTTGGAAGATGAAAGGAGTTTTAATGTGTAAAAAATATTCAATAATTGTATTTGCCTGTTTTTTTGTTCAACTGCGCCTCTTTGCCGCTTCTGATTGGCAAGGGGAATATCAGCCGGATGAAAATACCATTGCCTTATGGCATTTTAATGATGGGGAAGACAAGCTTGCCCGGGATGCAAAAGGCGGCAGAAACAACGCCACCTTGTTCAACATGGATAACAAGGCTTGGGTGCCGGGGCAAACCAATTTTGGCACGGCCCTTTTGTTTGACGGCAAGGATGATTACGTCAGCGCGCCGAATTCAGCCGAGCTGAATCTCAGCAGTAATTTGAGGCTGGAGGCATGGGTAAAGCCGGCCAATGTCTCCCGAGAGTCGGTGATAGTGGATAAACAGGGGCGTTACAGTCTCGGAATCAACGGCTCTTCCGAATTTCAGTTCGGGCTTAAAATTTCGGGTTCGTCATACCAGACCATTGCCGGCAAAACCATTGTTCAGCCCGGGCAATGGTATCATGTGGCCGGGACCTATGACGGCCGGACCATGCGATTGTTTGTGAATGGCACGCTTGAGGCCGGTAAAGAATGCCCCGGATCCATAGAAATCGTGCACCGGCCGCTGACCATCGGCGCCGCCACGGCGGAAAGCAAGGATCGTTCGTGGTTCAGCGGAGTGATAGACGAAGTGCGCATTTCCTCGTGTCCTGGCCGCGATTTGTCAGGTTGTGTTCTGAGCGTTCCCAAGGCGTCAGTTCCGCCGAAGATAGACGGCATGCTTGATGATCCCTGCTGGGAAAACGCGGCCATGGCTGATAATTTTGTCCGGATGGACGGCAATGCGGCCACTAAACAGACCAAGGCGCGCGTGACTTATGACCATGACAATCTTTACGTGGCTTTGGAATGCTTTCAGCCGGCCGGGGAAAAGCTCACTGCCGCTGTCAAGGAACGCGACGGTATGGTGTGCGAGGATGACAGTATTGAGATCGTCATAGACCCGGATAACGGCAAGGACGCCTTTTATCAGTTGTTGGTCAATTCGCTCGGGACCGTGTTTGATTTGTATAGTTCAATTTCAGGAGCCGTGTCGGAACCGAAATGGAATTTTGAAAAACTTTCCCTGGTCGCGAAAACTCAATCGGACCGCTGGATAGTGGAAACCGCCATCCCGGTCAGGGAAATCGGGAAAGATGGGCTGAAGGAAGGGGAGGTATTGGGGATAAATTTCATAAGGAATGACCGCGGGGCCAAAGAGTTCAGCGCCTGGGTTCCGGTTCCATCCAGCGGGCATCATCCGGCGTATTTTGGTCAGGCGATCATCGGCGGGTTTCAGGAGGAGATCAAAGCGCGCTTGGCGGCGTTTGAGGAAGAACTCAATAAGAAAATCGTTGAGCCATTGAAGGGTATGTCGCCGCCGCCTGAGGGATTTAATGAGCTTTCCAGAGAGGCGGAGGGGATTGGCGCGGAGATCAAAAAGCTGGCGGATGAAGTAGCCGGCCAAACGGCGATGACCTTGGCGCAATGGCGCGACTTGTCAGAAAAGATCAAGGCGCAGGATTTTCCGGCTAAAATCAGGCGCTTGAGCTGGCTGAGAACCGATTATGTGGTCTGGTATCAGGAAGATGAACCCATTAGTCCGGAGATCCTGCCGCCGTTGTGCGCAAAGAGTATGAAGGAATTGAAACTCACGGCTTTTCCCGGCGATTATCGAAAAATTGACGTTCTGATCACCAACCTGAAAGAAGAATCGTTGAAGATTGCCGGAGAACTCGCAACTGATCAGAAACTGGCGGGCAAGATCAAGCTATTGAAAGCTGAGAGCGAAGCGGGACAGAATATGACCGGGAATATAACGCTTCTTCTGCTGACGTCCGGTCTGGCGCCCGGGCAGTATGAAGGGGAATTAAAACTTCAGGCAGGAGGGAAAGAGGAAAAGATCAAGCTGGTCGTGAGCATAATTCCCGCGGTCAGCCTTGTCGCTTCGGGCTCGTTTGCCGCGCCGCAAAGATGGCTTCCCAAGAAAATAGCCGGCAAAGATTTCTGGAACATGTTCCGGCATAATGTGTTTATTCTCGCGGAAAAAACGCGGTTTGAGGAGGATTTTATCAATGAGTCGGTTTTAAGAGTCGGCATTTCGCGTGATTATGCGGTGGTGCTCAGGGAGATGGAAGTATTCCCGCCTGAAGCAGGAACGAATATTGCCTTGGGAGCAAAGCAGATATGCGGCGGCGGCATGGAGCGCACGCGCAATTCGGTCGGGTGCGGTTATATTCCGCCGGCGGATTATGTCAAAAATCTTGAGGCAATAAACGATGGCAACCTGAAGACAGCCGCTTCCTCCAAACACTGGTACAGACTGCCGATCTCCGGCTGGTATGGCCTGGAATTCGGGAAAAAGGAGACATTGAGCAAGGTAATTCTTTATCACGGCTTCCCCAACAATAACTCCGAGCATTTTGTTTTACAGTATTGGGACGGGAATTCATGGAAGGATATTACCGGCACGGAAACAAGGGGGAACATGGCGGAGAAGACCGAGCACGTCTTTGCTCCAATTGCCACCGACAAGGTGCGCGTCATGATTTTCTGCGAGAATTATTTGGTTATGAATTATCCGGCGGGCGAGGAATGGCGCTGGTGGTTTTTGCAATTTGGCGCGAAATGGGATTATGAGGGGAAAATAGAGGAACGCCCGTTCCTGATAGATATATATGACGCGGACGCGCCGGAAGAGCCGCTGGCCTACAAGGCCCACAAAAGCCTGAAGGAAAAATACGGGGATAGTTTCCTGGGATTTGGGGTGGGGGAATGGCCGGGCGGAAAAAATCTTGCAAAATTCATAAAGGGAATCAAGGAAGCCGGCATGGAAGTGAATAGAAAAAATCTTTGCGAAAAGATAGGGCAGGAATTCAAAAAACTTGCCGATAATGCCGGCGGAGATTTTTACAACATGTGGGCCGGCTTTTTGCTCAATCGTCAGGGCTTGGAATGGGGCGCGCCGCTGGCCGCCTCAGAAACCACCCAGCGCGCCACTCAGGCGCATCACCAAACCCAGATGGCCTTTACCAGAGGCGCGGCCCGGCAATATGACAAGCCATGGTATATGTATTTTGCCTATGATTTGGCCGACTCCAATCCTTCTTATGATCTGGTCAGTTTGGAAAAAGCGCGGGCCAAAATTTCCGCCGGTTCCAAACCAAGCTGGTTGCTCGGCCCCAATGGAGGCGTTTCCCCTTATTTATACCGCCGGACCCTTTACGCTTATTATATGTCAGGCGCCAATTTTGTTGACCATGAATCCCAGGGTGATCAGCTGATCGCGACTTATCCGGACGGCCGACGGGAACTATCGCCGCACGGTAAGGTGGTCAAGGAATGGTTTGCATTCACCCAAAAACATCCGAACCGTGGCGTTCCCTGGACGCCGATCGGTTTGATGCTGGACTATTACGATGGTTTCACGCCCTGTATGAGGAAACTGTTCTGCGCGCTTGATTATACCGATGCCGATCACATGACTTATGATTTTATTTATAATATTTTTCCCTGCACCACGAAAATCACAAGCGAGCACAACGGGGTGGGGCTGGTGAACACGCCCTATGGCGACATATTTGACGTGCTGGTGCCGAACCCGCCGAGCGGGACAATCAGCCAGGACCTGATCAACAACTACAAGGTGCAGATATTGCTGGGCGATCTCAGGATAAGCAGGGAATTGGCGGAAAGGTTGAAAACTTACGTCAGGGACGGCGGCACGCTGGTGCTGAACGTCAAGCAGGTTGGCGAATATTTTGGCGAAGACTTCCTCGGGCTTAAATTGACAGCGCGCGTGAAGGAAAGCCCGACTGCCAGGAGCCTCTTGGATGATTTTTCCTTTTCTTCAAATTCCTTTGTTTATCAGGATGCGGCGCTGGCTTCGGCGAAAACACTGATCGCGTCGGAAAGCAATGAGCCGGTGGTCACGCTGAACAAATACGGGAAGGGGAACGTTATCTTGACCCTGGTGCCGTATTTGATGGATAAGAACAAGAAACAGGTTGCGTTTGTTCCCTATCTTTTAAGGCGGCTTTCCGATTCGGTCCTGCCAATGCTGGTGCGGGGTGACATTGAATACATCCTCAACAGGACGGATACCGGCTGGCTGATCACGCTCTTGAACAACAAAGGAGTTTATAAGGAAGTCAACAAGGTGCCGGTGGTGAAGGCCGGAGAAAAAGCGCAGGTTTTCCTGCTTTTCAAAGAGGCGCCTAAGGCTCTGGTTGAGCTTACGGAAGGGATAAATATAAACTGGAAAAAGAACGATACCGCTGCTACGCTTATTGTACCGGCCGGCGGGGTGGCGGTGGTAAAAGTCCAACAATAAGAATAAGACATGTAAGGTTGCGATCTTAGACCATTCCGTTAAACCCTAGCCACGCGTTGCGCGTGGCTGGCCTGTGGCTTGCCAAGCCAACGGCATGGCTGGGCAGGCATATGACAGACTTGCGAAGACGTTGGAGGGCGAGGCTGGGCCGAGCCGTTCTGAGATCGGCTCACATCAGGTTTGCCCTCCATTATAAATAATTTTGGTTGCGGTCATAGGCCGCTTTAGGATTGAAAAAATATGCCAATTTGATAAACAACATCTCGGAAGGGGTAAAATATGTTTTTTCGCCAGAAAATCGGTTTAAATCTTTTGCTGATATTTATCGGCCTGCTCTGGTTTGGAGCCGTCAGCCTGCGGGCGCTTGACAGATATGTAGTTGAGCCCGGAACAATTCCCGACGGCAACGGGGGGATTTATACGGGCTGGGATATCGCGGCCACGCAGATCCAGTGGGCGGTGAATGCGGCCACCAATGCCGGCGACACAGTATGGGTCTCCAATGGAACTTATGTGCTCACCAATCAGATCGTTGTCATCAGCAATATGGTTTTGCGGAGCACGAATGGGCCGGAGGTGACAATTGTCAACGGAAACTTTGTGCTAAATGCGCCGGGCGCGACCACCAATAACCGCTGCCTTTACGTGAGCAATACCGCGGCGTTTGTTTCCGGGTTCACTTTTTCCAACGGAGCTTCCATTAACCTGGGCGGCAGCGGTGTGTTGCTGGCCAGGGGAACTTTGAGCAATTGCACGGTTTGTAATAACACCTATTTCCCCGGGGCGGCCGAGAGCGGCGGCGGCGGTATTCTTCTTACGCATGCTGCCACCACCGTGACGGCTTGCCGGGTAATAGGGAACATGACTACCAATTCCGGCACTGGTAATCTTTACGGAGAAGGCGGTGGAATAGGCAACGCTGGCGGCCTGGTTATCAATTGTCTCATCAGTAATAATATGGTTCTTGGTGGAAATGGTAACGCGTCGTTTGGCGGCGGAATATTCAGCGGGGGTAATGTCCAATCCTGCCTGATATGCAACAACAGCAATCAATCTGGTTATGGAGGCGGAATATGGGCGGACAGCATTACTTTAAATAGTTGCACGGTTTTGGCTAATTACGCCAAGTCTGGTGCCAGTGGTATTCATTCGCAAAGAGCAACAATAACCAATTGCGTGGTTTCCAGTAATAATGGGCATGGGATTAATATGGTGCCAAATGCCGCCAGCGCATCTCCGTCGGTTCGCAATACGACGGTTGCCGGAAATACCGGCATAGGAATAAACATGGATACCGTCCGCGGCACGAGTACAGTGTCCGATTGCGTCATTGCGGATAATATGTCCAAAGGCGTGGCAATGCTCTCCCCCGGAGCTAAAAGCATTCTGAATTGTACGGTGCGCAACAACCGGGCCGGGGGAATTGATTGCCAGGGCGCCACGAATTATCAAGGCACGCTGATTCGTAATTGCCTCATCGCCGGCAATACCAACTCTGGGAGTTGGGGCGGAGTGCTGATTGAGGCCAGCGCCGGCACGGTATCGGTAAGCTCCTGCACGATTGCCAGCAACCAGAGCACCGGGGCCGGCTCGGGGTTAAGAATTGAAGCCACCAATACAATCTCCATATCTTCCTGCGTCATCTATTCAAACGGCGTTGGCGGAACCAACGATGTCTATGACCTCTGGGCACCCACAAATTATAACAATATTCAATATTCCTGCCTCGGGACCAATCCCGGATTCACGGGGGCGGTCATTATTGTCGCCGATCCAAAGTTTAAGAATTTTGGCGGGGGAAATTTCCGCTTAAGCGGCAATTCGCCCTGTGTCAATGGGGGTTCAAATGAGATCTGGATGACAAATGCCTATGACCTTGACAAAGCCCAGCGCATCCGTTACGGCACGGTAGATATGGGCGCCTATGAGCGCCTCAACGAGGGAACAGTTTATACTGTGAGGTAATTTAACGTATAGGAATTCTAGAATAGGTAGGGCCGCACAGCCAGCCGCAGGCTGATCCGCCGGTGGCGGGCCTGTGCGGCCGCAAAAAAA
>Ga0209749_1000851_pt1 | contig 34328 bp, 29 predicted proteins | sample EPASupsiteSAE347_FD_187267 | JGI IMG/M metagenome (GOLD analysis project Ga0209749, IMG submission 187267) | Bioremediated contaminated groundwater from EPA Superfund site, New Mexico - Sample SAE3-47 (SPAdes) (version 2) | ecosystem: Environmental > Aquatic > Deep subsurface > Groundwater >...
ACGCTCGCAACTCGCCAAGCTTGGTGAGCCGTGAGCGTGGCGGGGACGCAACCCCGCCCTACCGTTCAAGGTGTCCCGCCTTATGTGAGTAGCCTTTCGAAAGACAATGCCTCGGAATAGTGTCGGCAGGATGCCGAGGTTCGCTCCTTCACCCGCCGTTCCTTCAGTCCCTGGAGGTGCTCGATACCTTTCGGCCTATACCGTTGCGGAGCCAAAATGCCCGCGCAAGTCCTCGATGACTTCCAGCGCTCTTGCATAATGGTGCTCGTCCGGATAGCCGTCGGGGTCGTCGAGACGAGCCATGGCGATCAGGTGCACTTTGAGCTCGTCGATCTTCGTGGAAAGGGGAAGATCCGGGCTTTCCTTCAAGCGGGATTCCATGCTGAGCAAATGAGGGTCAATCCTTTTGTAGACCAGAACCCGGTCATCTTCGCCCACCGAAAGAATGGTTTTGGTTAGTGTTTCAATGTCCTTCAGGGTTGTGCCTATTCCATTGTTTCCCATGATGTTTCTCCTTCCGATCATGATCATTTGATGGGCCGCCATCCCGTCATTCTCCACCCCATATCTCCTCTATCTCATATCGCTCTTCGCGTATAGAATATACTCTAATCTCTCACGGGGCCTTTTACCATTGTTCGTGTCATCCTATGGAACCGGGGATGGAAGAGCGCCATTCGACAACACTATGAAGGAGGAATGCCATGAAAGTGATCACTCATCCGGACTTTCTGGAAGAGTACACGAAGGAGCCGGCGGCAGTACCGGGGCGGATCGAGGCGATTCTGGATGCCATTCGAGATAAAGTGACCCTTGAAGAAGCCATGCCGGCGGGGTGGGACGATATCGAAGCCGTCCACACGGCGCCTCATATTGAAAGCGTGAACCGAAGGGGCCTTTACAAAATCGCCGCCCTGGCGGCAGGGGCGGCCATCGAAGCAGCCGTAACGGGTTTGTCCGAGCCCTGTTTCGCTTTGATACGGCCTCCTGGACATCACGCTTCGGCAGACAGCTCCTGGGGGTTTTGCTACTTCAACAACATGGCCATCGCCCTGGAGCACCTGAAGAGATCCGGCCGCATCGATACCGCCTACGTGCTGGATTTCGACATGCATTACGGAGACGGGACCGTCAACATCCTGAAAGGCAAAGGGTACGTGGCCATTCATAATCCCACGGCCGAAAACCGGCGGCTCTACCTGAAGGAAGTCGAGCATCATCTTGGTACGGCCCAAGTGGATGTCATCGGAGTCTCCGCCGGGTTTGACAACCATCTGCTGGACTGGGGCGGATTGCTGCACACCGAGGACTATCAGGCCATGGGCCGTATGGTCAAGGAAACCTGCGAGCGGTTGAAGATCGGCTGTTTTGCCGTGCTGGAAGGCGGCTACAACCACCAGGTGCTGGGGCGGAATGTGCTGGCTTTTCTGATGGGGCTGCAGGGACTTTGCTGAACCGGCGGATTGTTGAGCTTCACCGCAGAGACGCAGAGAAAGCGCAGAGAAATAAGGAAAAATTCTGATCTCCTCTGCGTTTTCTCTGCGTCTCTGCGGTGAACGATCATTGATCATAATCCGACAAAACGAATCGATACCTGAAAATTACGCTCCCCCGGCTTCGTGCCCGAGGTCTGCTTCCAGCTTCAGGATGTTCTGGCGGGCGAAATCGATGTCGGGATCGATCTCGAGAGCGATGCGATACAGTCGAATAGCTTCCTCTTTGTAGCCCAGCTCTCTCAGGTTGGATCCAATGTTTGCATAGTCGATGGCGGAGCCGGGATCGAGCTCGATGGCCTTTTCAAAAGCCGAAATGGCCTCGTGGTGGCTCTTGAGGCGGTAGTGGCAGAAGCCGCGCAGGTTATAGATCTCTTTGAGCTCCGGATTGTGTCGTTCGGCCAGCTCGAGGGCCTCCAGAGCGGGCTCGAATTGATCGAGATCCTTGTGGCATGAAGCCAGGTGAACGTGAATGCTGGCGATTTCTGCCGGGTCGGGCTGCTGTTCTAGAGCCTGCCTGAAAAGAGGTAGAGCGGCATCCGGTAAGCCCTGGAGCTCGAGGCTGTGGGCCAGAAAAAAGGAAAGGTCATAGCGGGGGCCGAAAGTATCGAGCAATCGCTGCATCTGGGGAAGGACCCGATCTGTGGAAACGCCTCGGAGCAGCGTGCGTGCGGCGTGCTGGGCGAAATCCGTATTGCGGGTATGATCGAGGAAATGGGCTCCTGGAACTATGGTGTAAACAGTCGGGATGCCCAGTTCCGGGTGGGTTGCATCGACAACGAAGACTTCCAGTCCGATCTTTTCCAGGGCGGCCGTGCAACCCTCGATTTCCACGCGCAGATTGTCGTGGTCGAGGTTGGGAAGATCCGCAATGGAAACCGACCCGTTGCTTTCCATCAAGTATCGGGCTTCTTCGAGGGTTGCGTACTTGGGGAGTGTCGGGCGGTAGGAAGTGCTATTCTGGAAGTCTCCGGCCAGTTGGGCGATTTCCGTAAGAGCCCGGCAGAGGGATTTCTCCGGATTGGAAGTGGTGCCGGCGGTGAAGACGATTTCGCTTTGTCCCGGGAATGTAGCCGGATCGTAAGCCAGGACGCCGACCGTCGGGATTCCCGTGTCAAGGGAGAAATCCCGAAGGAAAAGCTGGATGCCCTCCCGCTGGAATTTCCCGATGAGCTCGATGGAGGCCGGGTCCCGGAGGGATGCCGGATCGATGGCCGGAGTGCGCGATTCTTCGAAGCTGATAATGGAGCCGACGTGACGCTCCACCACTTCGCAGAGGCCCTGCAGAATGGCTTCCTCGACGGTATTGCCGGCGGCGGGGCCGTTGTATTCATTGATGAGGTAGAACCAGTCGATGGGCACCCACTGATCTTCCTTGCGGGTCAAATTGTGAGCCATGACCCAGCGCATGGGGAAATCCTCCAGAAAGGCACGGCACGTTTCCACGGGGGTCGTTTCATCGTAGACGGATTGCTTGATGGCTTCGGGTGAAATTGCCCTGGAAGCCACTTCGCCGTAGGTGTGCAGCGGAAAGTCGCTCTGGTGGATGAAGGAGAAAAAGCTGAACCTCTCCATAAGCTCCATCACGGCGCTCGCTTCCGACTGGATCGGAGTGGCGCCCTTTCCCATCTGTTTCTTGGTGCCCGTAAAGCGCGTGGCGTCTTCGCCGCAAAGACTTATGTAAACCGGAATATCCAGCCGCCCCGTATCGATGCGCATAGTTTTCGTGAGAATGTCGATCTTCACTTTCTCGACGCGCTCGCGCACCCAGCGTACGGTTTCTTCGGGATTTCTCGCCTTGTCCTGATCATGGCGGTACGCCTTGTAGCAATCCTTGATAGCGATGTTAGACTTCATTCATTCTCCTCGGGTGGTGCTTTCATTACGTATGTCTTGGATTCCAATTACTTATTGCTTCAGTGCGAGCTCCTCACAAAAATCTTCCGTCTTTCGTATCAAATCCAGAAGATTGTGGGCTGCACGCCCGTTGTGATAGGTGCGGGGAAGGCCCTTGATCTTCGAGAAATCGTCCAGATCCTTTGGCCGATGAGAAGCCAGACGCAGCAAAGTTTCATTGGAGAGAATCCGGAAGGGAGCACGGTTTCTTCGCCGGGCCTCATGTTCCCGATACAGGAAGAGGGCTTTGAGGATGCGCTTGCCGGTAGGGTCCAAGGTCTGTGCGCCATGGATCTGGATAAAGGCCTCCGCGTGGAATGTCTTTTCCTGGAACTCCTGATCGCAGACCTTGTTGCAGGCCTCCAGAGCGATTTCCCATAGTCCCTGTTCGACGAGCTCACTTGCAAGTCGATGCCTCAGGGGGATCAAATAATGGGTGTCGAGGCGGGCATAATTGAGCTGCTGCGGGTGCAGGGGGCGTTGTCCCCAGTCGTGGCGCTGCCATTTCTTGTCCAGCGTTACCCCGAAATGCTCCTCCAGAATTTTGGCAAGTCCCAGTTGTTTATATCCGAGCAATTTGCAGGCAACGGCCGTATCGAAAAGGTTACGGAAGCTGAATTGAAAATCGCGCTTGAACCCCAATATGTCGTTGGAAGCCGCATGGAAGATCTTTTCGATTCCCGGATCGTCGAAAATATCTCCAAGGCGATGCATCTCTTTAATGGCAAAGGGGTCCACGATATAGTCTTTTTCCGTCGTGGAAATCTGAATCAGGCAAACACGGTCGAAGTAGACGTAGAAGCTGTTCGCTTCGGTATCGACGGCGAGGTATCGAGTCTGTGCCACTTCTTCGATGAGTGCATCGAAATCCGCCGGCTTTTCGATGACGATTACTGGTTCCATGAGAGGGTTTCCTGTCATACTCCGCTGTGATATGAATGATTAACAGCTCGATAAGCGAGGCAGAACAATGGGCAACGACAAAAAAGAAAACATCCATTCCATGCAGCGCTCCTCTTCCCGGCGGAAACTGTCCGCGCAGGATTTCTATACCCCCTTTAGTGGCCTAGATCAACACCTGCTCCGTATTTCACCACCAACTTCCCACTGCCCGGGTACCCTTGGTGCCAATACCTTGAAGCGTCCCTGCCATGCAGCGGCTGAAGGCCCCGAGGACGAGGAGAAGCTCTTTCTCGAGGCCATGGCCGACGTGGCCCCTCTTGCCCGTACCAAAGCGGAGCGTGTTCCCCCCTCACCTCCCACAAAGGTACCCCCTCGTTTTTTTGCACGGGAAGAGGCGGAAGTCCATGCCTGTCTGACCGACCTGGTAATCGGGGAGGGTCCCTTCGAGCTGAGCTATTCCGATGAATACGTGGATGGCTGCCTTGCCGGACTCTCACCCAGGATTATGAAGAAGCTGCGCAACGGCGATTTCAGCTACCAGGCCTACGTCGATCTGCACGGCTGCTATCGTGAACAGGCTCGCGAACGGGTGATCCACTTCGTTCGTGAAAGCTTTGCAAGGAAGAGGCGCTGCATCCTGATCGTGTCGGGACGTGGGCTGAATTCAAGGGATAAGGAGCCGGTCTTGAAGCAAGGCCTGGTTTCCTGGCTCACCCGAGCCCCCCTCAAACGACTGGTCCTGGCCTTCTCATGCGCTCGCGCCTACGACGGCGGGGCAGGGGCCTTCTATGTGCTGTTGCGGCGAAATGAGGAAAAAGGGCGCATTATCACTCCCGCGGTGTGGTGAGCGAATCGGTGCCAGGTCTTGACACGTGACCTGCCTCCTTTTTTCAAATGCGCCCCGGGGTGATTCGTCCAAAGAGGAGCCGTCCTCGCCTCGGGCGCGAGTTACCTCGCCCTCCTTCCGGCGGAATTCGGGGTGATGTTGCGCCTGTCGGGATGCTCTCCCATGGACCGCGCAAGAGTCCCGCGCTTTCTCATACGGCGCCTGGCCCGGGAGCACCCGATTACACCGAAATAGTCTTGCGGGCGCGACGCAGGAGCTTCCACTCATCCCACGGTTTTCCGCAAACCCTCCTGGAAGGCTTCGAGACTGTCGCATGTTATTGCCTGCCTGAGGAGGGCCTTCAATATTTCCCTGGTCTTGATGGCTTGCAGGGCCGAGATGATGTCATCGGGAACGGTTTTGAAGCGGGCATTCAGCGCCTCCAGAACATTTTCCCGCGCTTCCTGAAGAGCGCCAATTCGAATACCTTCCTTCTTGCCTTCTCTCTTGCCTTCCCTCTTGCCTCTCTTCTCGCCTTCCTTCTCACCTTCTTCCCTTGCCAGTCTCTCGATACTCGTTACATAGGGCATCTGTCCCTCCTCTTCCAATGCAAGATATTCCTGACGAAACCTCTTCTCCATTCCGGCGGGAAGCACCAGGAGCCAATCGATGAAGCGAAAGAGCTTCAGGATATCCTTTCTTTCGTAGCCCCTCTTGTAGAGAAGACGCACGAGGTGCATCTTCCACCGCTTTCGCTCCTCGCCGTCCTTTACTTCCTGGGTCTTTAGATGAGCCATCACGACGATGGAGAAGGGATTGGGATTTTCCTCGAGAGAGCTCCAGTCTTTCCCCAGGTCCAGGAGCTTCACGGTTGGAAACCTGAATATGAGCTCGCACCCCCAGCGCTCGGTGCGAAAATGGTCCGGTCGCCAGGCGGGGTTGTCGTCGCTCAGTATGGCGAGGCTTACCACCTCCACGTCGTGGGTATCCGTGATTCGGTTGTTGTAGGTCAGCATGCGCCTGGGGAAAAGCCTTTCCTCGGAGCCTTGAACCTCCACGTGGATGAGAATCCAGGTCTCCTTGCCGTCGCGCAGGAATACCTTCACCAGCTTGTCGACATAGCGCCTTCCCGTTGCCGCGTCCCGGACGATCTCCTGGAATTCCTTGTCCAGAAAGACATAGCCCCTGGACCAGTCTATTTCGGAGTGAATGAGGGGAAAGAAAAAGAGCATGAAGGCCTCGAAGTACTCCTCCAGCGCATCCTTCCAGGGGCTGTCGAAATCCGCCGGCGGGGTCGCCTCTTCCTCCACGATGGTCTTGCGGCTTCGTGCTCCGCTCATTCATCACCTCCCGGCCATATTGGATACCTTGCCTTCATTCCGATTTCCATCGAGCGTGGCGTGGTCCGAAAGGGCCTTGAAGGACCACCATATATCCCGGTCCATGTGGGCGGTCGGACAATGCAAGCCGCTCCCTTCTCCATCCTCGAGTGAAACATGCCGGACCGTGCCCATGCTCCGATGAAATGTATCAAATAAGCCGGCCTTAAGCAATGAAGGCAATTTGCCCTCGCCATTCATCATGAGAAGATGGTGCCGGTTTGCTGTGCCGTGAGCCATGCCTCGCAGGAAGACCTTACCATCCGGTATACGGAAGATGCCCGAAGAGTACTACACCCGTCTCCTCTATGATCATGCCGGTATTAATGATAATATGTTAAAAAGATGACTCGGAAATCATCTCAGCTCTTTCAATAAGCCAAGGCGAGGAGGAAGCCTATGTCAGAACCTGCCAAGAAAGAAGCAACCTACGAGGATCTTTACAACATCCCCGAGAATACGATCGGCGAGATCATCAACGGTGAGCTGGTTGTCACTCCCAGGCCATCGAGAAGACATGGTCTGGCTGCAACCATCTTGGGAGGAAGATTAACCCCACCCTATTATTTTGGAGAAGGGGGAGGACCGGGCGGATGGGTCTTCATCATTGAACCGGAAATCGGATTGGGAAAACACATTATGGTTCCGGATCTGGCCGGGTGGAGAGAGGAAAGGTATCCCGACGAAGAGCCTCATAATTGGATATCGGTTCCTCCCGACTGGATTTGTGAGGTGCTCTCGCCTGGTACCCAGGCAAGAGACAAGATGGAGAAGATGCCCATCTACGCTCAGTTCCAGGTTCCTTATCTTTGGCTTGTCGACCCGCTATCCAAAACGCTCGATATCTTTCGGCTGGAAGCGGATAAGTGGGTAGTCGTCGGGCTTTATGTGGGAAACGTCAAACTACGAGCTGCGCCTTTCGCCGAAATTGAAATCAACCTGTCCGATCTCTGGCGTGAAGGCCGGAACAGATAATCGTACACATGTAAACCTCTCCTCTTTCCCAAACGGAGCTTGGGAAAGAAGAAGACCGAGGCGGTTTTGGAAACCGCGTCGGTCTTGGGATGAATCTGAGTCTGAGAAAGTGGAATTAGTCCCAGGTCAGGATTTCTTCGTCGTAGACGGTTTCGATGCGACGCTTATGCTTCATTTCTTCCTGGGCCAGAAGCTCGAAGATCTTCGCCGTCTTTTCATGGATGCATTTGTTCTGCCAGGAAGCATAGAAGGCATGAGCCTTTTCTTCTTTCTTCATGGCCAGGGTCAAGGCTTCCTGATAGGTGAGGTCGTTCTTGAACTGGATGTCCACCAGATAGTCGCTCAGGTGAAGATTTTCCACCTTTTCAAGCTTGATGTCACCGAGGCGCTGGGGATCCAGATCCCTGAGCATGTCGCGATGCCGCTGTTCCTCCTCGACCAGCTCCTGAAAAAACTGCTTGATGCCGGGATTTTTGGCGCGCTCGGAGCACTTCCGGTAAAACTCCATGGCCTTCTCTTCCTTATCGATGGCGAAGCTAACGACGTCATCCACCGAACTACAAGAAACGGTGCTCATAATGTCCTCCTTTTTTTGAATATCCATTGAATATTCCTGTGTGATTAACAACGGGCTTTGCGGCCCTCGTGACCGGACGACCACGAAATATTACCAAAGGATGGAGATCTACCTGCTCATTGCGCCTCGAACAAGGAGACGAAGGAGAAGGTGGATACATCGACCAGTCCCAGGTCGGTGAGCTTCAATTCCGGAATGACGGGAAGAGCCAGGAAAGAAAGAGCCATGAAAGGGTTGTGGAGCGGGGAGCCCCAGTCTCGAGCGCACGCTTTCATCCTTTCCAGCCGTTCCACCACTTGAGTCAGGGGCTGATCCGACATGAGACCAGCAACGGGCAGGGGCAATATTTCCACGGGACCGTCTTCCGCGCCGATGGCCATGCCGCCGCCGCTTTGCCGGACTGCGTCCACCACGCGCACGATGGCTGCGTCGCTCGTGCCAACGGCAATGAGATTGTGGGAATCGTGGGCCACCGTGGTGGCGATGGCCCCTTTGCGCAGGCCGATTCCCTGAACGAATGCCACCGCGGGGGGGCGGTCCGGGAGATAGCGGTTGTAGATTACCAGCTTGAGGATGTCCCGCTCGACGTCCGCCGGCACCTTGCCGGCTTCGACCTTTGGCTCCACCAGAATCTTGCTTGTGAGTAGCGTTCCTTCCCGCACGCCGATTACTCGAAGCTTGCCCGGTTGTACGGGGACGGACAGGTCGTCCACGGAGAGGCGCGTAATCTTCATGGGGCTTGGAGGGCATGAGGGCCGGGGCCATGCCTCGGGAGGCGAGAGGAGCTTGCCGTCGCGGGCCACTTCCACTCCCTTTTTGAACACGCGCAGAGGATTCCAGGGGCTCAGGGTCGGGCTCATGCTGAAGTCCGCCTGGTAGCCGGGGGCGATGGCGCCCTGGCGTGGGAGGCGAAAATGCCGGGCAGGAGTCCATGTTGCCAAGGTGAGGGCTCGAACGGGGTCCATGCCCAGAGCCATGGCACGATTCACTATGGCATTCATGTGGCCTTCCCGAAGAAGGTCGTCCGGGTGGCGGTCATCGCTCACCAGCATGCAACGGGGCCAGGTATGATCGTCGACCGCGGGAAGAAGCCGGGTGAGGTCTTTGGATTGGCTTCCCTCACGGAGCATGAGAGTGATTCCCTTGGAAAGCTTTTCGCGGGCTTCTTCGAGCATGGTGCATTCGTGATCGGACCCGATACCGGTGGTCAGGTACGCGTTCAATCCCAGGCCGCTCAACATGGGAGCATGGCCGTCCAGCACGCTTTCCTGGAAGAGCAGAAGCTTGCTCAAAACGTCCGGAAAGGCCATGAGCACGCCGGGAAAATTCATCATTTCGGCGAGGCCGAGCAGTCGAGGGTGAGGAAGAAGGGCATGGAGATCCGCGGCTGCGAGCTGAGCGCCGGAAGTTTCCAGCGGAGTGGCCGGGACACAGCTCGGGAGGTTGAAGTATGCGTCCAGAGGGATGCCCTCTGTCGCTTCCAGGAAGTAGCGGATGCCGTCGAGACCCAATACATTGGCAATTTCATGAGGGTCCGCAACAACCGCGCTCGTTCCCCACGGGACGACGGCGGCGCAGAATTGAGCCGGGGTCAGTAGAGTGCTCTCGATATGAATGTGCCCATCGATGAAGCCCGGGCAAACGTACATGCCTCCGGCCTCGATGTTTCGCACGGCTTCGTATTCGCCCCAGCCGGCGATGAATCCTTCGTGAATGGCGAGATCGACTGTTTCCACACAGCCCGAGAGCACGTTCACCAGGCGACATCTCCGAAGGCAAAGGTCGACCGGACGTTTTCCCCGGGCCGCTTCAATAATTCGAGTCAGACGGTCACTGGCCCACTTCATTCTTAGATTCCCCTCCTTGATTGAATGAGACCTTTTTCCGGGTATGGAACAGAAAGCGCGACATGAAGCAGAAAACCGGGAGCTTCACTACATCTTATATTTGCTGAAGTCTTTAGGGTCCAGATTTTCTAAAAGCTCCGCCCACTTTTCCTTGTTGTCCTCCTCAAAGATCGGTTCGAGCGTGTCGTCGGCTTTTTGTGATTTCGCCAGTACCTCTTCGTTCACGAAAATGGGGGCGTTGGTGCGCAAGGCAATGGCGATGGCGTCGCTGGGACGGGCGTCGATGGGGCTCACCCCATCGTTATCTCGAAGGTAAATCAGGGCGAAGTAGGTATTGTTGCGCAGGTCGGATACCTCGATACGCTCGACCGTGATATTGAGATGATCGAAGCAGTTTTTGATGAGGTCATGGGTCATTGGACGAGGAAAGCGAATCTTTTCGAGCTCCGTGGCGATGGAGGTGGCTTCGAGAAGACCGATCCAGATGGGGAGGGATGTTTCCTCTTCAAGATCCTTCAGGATCAAAATGGGAGTATTGGTCTGCGGATCCATTACCAATCCGGATACTTTCATTTCTTTGAACATACTGCCTCCTTCATGATTCCGATCCGGCTTGTCGGCGCGAGAAACCTTCGGTTGTCCATTGCCTCGGCGATTAAAAAACGTGAGCGATTCATCCTCAATTCATCAAATAGAAAGTAGCACAAGCTGGAAGTCAAGGGCTGAAGCCCAAAAAACAGGCGGGGGATCTCCCTGTCCGCTCATTCTGCTTCCTGCACAAGCTTGCCTTTGAGGGAGTGAGAGAAGGCGGAAACAATCCTGAGGCGAGAAATCCGGCCGGTAAGATCCTCCGGGCCCTCGAAGTTGACGATCCTGTTTTGTGGGGTTCGTCCGGTCATTTGGCCGTTGGAAGCTCTGCTCGGGCCTTCGACGAGTATTTCCCGGAGGGTGCCGACTTCAGCCATGTTCCTGTCCATGGTGATCCGCGCCTGAAAAGCCTGCAATTCAGCGAGGCGCCGCGCCTTGGCTTTCTCGTCTATCTTGTCCGGATACTGAACGGATTTGGCTGGAGCGCGATCTGAATAGCGGAAGGAAAAAAGCCCGTCGAATTGGACTTCGTGCAGCAGGAGCATTGTTTGCCCGAAGTCCTCATCCGTTTCTCCAGGGAAGCCTACCATAACGTCCGAAGTAAGTGCGATGTCGGGGCAGACTTTCCGCAGGCGATGGATTTTATCCAGGTACACGCCGGAAGTGTAGCCTCGATTCATACGCTTGAGAATCCGGTCCGAGCCGGCCTGGACGGGAAGATGAAGATGTTTGCAAAGAGAGGGAAGATCGGCAAAGCAACGGATCAGCTCGTCCGTGAGGTCCTTGGGATGAGAGGTGGTGAAGCGGATTCTCACAACGTTTGTTTCAGTCTGGATACGGTGGAGCAGCTCCACGAAGCTCGTCTTTTCCTCGAGCCCGTAGCCGTAGGAATTCACGTTCTGACCGAGGAGCAGGATCTCGCGTGCGCCTGCCTCCGTCAGCAGGTGAATTTCCCGGATGATCTCAGCGGGAGGGCGGCTGCGCTCCCGGCCGCGCACATAGGGAACGATGCAGTAGGTGCAGAAGTTGTTGCAGCCCTGCATGATGGTCACCGGGGCCGCCACATGGAATTGGGGGAGAGGGTCATCGAAGAAGGGTTTGAAAAGACCGCTTCGGCCGGGCTCTTCCTCCTCGGGCAGGTGAACGATACGCCTGTTTGCTTCCTGAGCCTCTTCGAGGAGCTCTCCAATGGATGAAATGCCGCGGGTGCCGACGACGATGTCCAGGTAGTCGAAGCGCCCGATAAGCTGCTTTCCGAGCTGCTGGGCCACACAGCCTCCCACGATGATCTTGAGACCGGGGTGTTGTGCTTTCAGGGCACGCAGTCTTCCCAAAAAGGAGTGGACCTTCTGCTCGGCCTTTTCGCGCACGGAGCAGGTGTTCAGAAAAATGACGTCCGCCGCCTCGATGTCCTCCGTGAGGACGTACCCTTGGGGAGCCAGGATGTGCCGCACCCGCAGAGAGTCGTATTCATTCATCTGGCAGCCGAAAGTCCGAATGTACAAGTGGCGGGGCTCGCCGGCCATGTTTAAGGAAGGCTGTGTCATAAAGGCTTGGTATTCTCGAGGTGGGTGAGCTTGAGGTTTACGTCGATCAGTCGCGAAACCAGGGTGCGCATCATCTGCACCGCAATTTCCGGATAATCCCTGATAATTATGTCCAGATCGGCCATGCTGTATGCTTCGACCACGCTCTCGCCGATGCTGGTTATGGAGGCCTGACGCGGGCGGTTCAGAAGGCCCGCCATTTCTCCAAAGAACTCTCCCGGTTTTTCGATCCTTGTGATTTCCTTTTCCCCTATGCTGACCTTCAGCCCCCCCTGACTGCAGACCAGCCTGTAGAAATCCGTCCCCGTGCTGCCTTCCTGGATGATGGTATCGCCGTCCCCGTAGAAGCTGACGCGAACATCTTCGATGGCAAAGGATTCGGATTCCTGCGTGAGGTTTAGAGTCGTCTGATTGAGCTGGTGCAGGACGGAGACGAGGATGCTTTGGATCATCCGTGGATTCTCACGGATGAAATTATCCAGGGCATCGGGACCGTAGGCTGCAATCCTGGATTTGACCAATGTCCTGGCCGAATAGAGGGACGGTTGCTTCAACAGGATGCTGTCCAGTCCGAAAACGTCCTGATCGTCGAGAAGCCGGATTTTTTTCCCGCGCTGGGTGATCCGAACCTGGCCACTCAGAATGACATAGAAGCAGGTGGGCTCTTCCCCTTCCCTGATGATCTCGTCCCCGTACCGGTAGGTGTGGATGGACAGTGCCTGAACCGGCGGCTGGCCCTGATCCCTATCGTCGATTTGCAGAAGAGCCTCATCCATTTTTGGGTTTCCTGAGCTTTGTGTTGAGGGGTCCCAAAGTGGAAAACTTTCAAAAGTCAAACTTTAACTTCAATCGAAGTGCCGGGGGAGCGTGACCCGGTTGCTGACCGCCCGTATCCTGAAAGCATCCCCTCCGGCATTCAATTCCTAACCAATTTGCCGGTGCTTTTCAAGCGCATTGCACCACTGGCGCATCTTCTCGATCTTTTCCGAAAACAAAATTCAAAGATACGTTTCACCCGCCGGAACCGGGGGCGCCGCATGCCACCTCCGGAGTGAAGGTGCGCAACCGCAGCCGTTCTCCCTCCGCTTCCAGAATCAGTCGAACCACTTCTTCACATCCCGGAGCGATGCTCAACCGAATCAGACCCAGCTTCGGATCCAGCGTCGTTACCACTCCGATCCCTTCATAGGCTTCAAGGGTGAAACGAAGAAAGTGAATTTCGGATGGGGCGATGATATAATGTTCAACAGTACATTCCTTGGGTATCGATTGCAAGGATTTCTCCTTCCGTTTCAGTCAAGACTATGATACCAAATAGCTTTCAGGGAAGGGAAGAGAAGAAATTGTCCAACATCGAAGCAAGCTCGTCCTCTGGCGGTTTTGATCGAGAAACCGGTGGCGTGTGGGACCATAATTGTTGGGAGAGCAAAATAGATGAGATGTTGTAGAGCCTATCCATGTGTAATATTGCTTTGCGGGTTGTGGATGCTGTGGGGCGACAGCCCGAGCCGGGCCGCCGACGAGCCTGCGCAGGGGAAGATCGGCGTTTTTTTCAGTCAGGGCCAGGCGGTGTACAATTCTCAGGATCGGGCTCAGAGCCAGCAAGCGGCGGTGCAGGATTTTTTGTCTCAGGCCGTGATTCAGGCCATGAGCTCCTTTCTCAGCCCTTCGCAGATGGGCAGCCAATTTGCTCCTCTTCAAGATAAAATCCTGAGGCAGCCCGAACGGTACGTGGAAACATACCAGATCTTTTCCGAATCCCCCATGAACGGCCTCTACCGGGTCACGGGGCAGGTTACGGTCGGCATGGATCTGTTGAAACAGGATTTGCTCCAGATGGGGCTTGTACTCCTGAACGGCCGCTCGGCTGCTCCCCAGCCCGCGCCGGCCTCATCCGCCTCCCCGGAGGGAAGCCTCGGCCCGCCGGCCAGTGCCGGTGATGACGCCCAAATGAAGATCACTCCCCCGGCCAATGTTTCCGGAAAACAGCAGATCCTCTGGGCGGTGGCGGAAAAATGGGACAAGGAATGGTTCCTGCCCATGGATCTTCGGGACCCTCATGGCCTCTTCGGCATTAACGTATTGCAGGAATCACAACAATATGAATGGGCTTTGCGCCTGCCCCAACCGGGCACTATCACCGTGGACGACACCGGGAGCATTTCTCCCAGTCAGGCTCTCTCACTGGCCAAAGGGATGGGGATCAACAAAGTGATAATGGGGAACGTCGCTATGAAGGAAAGACAAAACCAGGCGGCCGTCCTTGAAGCGACACTGCGGGTGTTGAACGTTTCGACGGGAAAATCCCAGGGTGAGATCCGCAGGGCATGGACCATGGGAGATACCACCAACCAGGAAGGGGCGATGGAGCTGGCCATGCTGATCACTCCCCAGATGGATCGCCTGCTTCAGGATTCTTCCAGGCCGGCAACCTTTACGCCGGCTCCGGCTACGGATTCGGCTCGGAATCAGACTCGGGCTTCTCCTCCCGCCTCCGCTCCGGCGACGGTGGGAGCGGGGGAATGGTTGCTGGTGATCCGGTCTAACCATCCCTATGAGTATTGGGAAGAGCTGGAAAAGCTGCTGCGGGACCGTTCCAAGTCGGTTCAGATCAAAGATATGGAGCTGAGCTCCGAGGGCGCGAAAGTGCGGATCGAGGGTGTGGATGGCCAGTTTTTTACCTCGCTGCAAGGCGCCCGGCTGCCGGGAGGGGCTCAGGTCCAGGTGGGCCGGCTCTCTCCTGATTCGCGTACCGTGGACCTCTCGTTTGTTTCGATGAGCGTGCCTCAACCGGAAATAAAACAATGACCGTTCCCAATGCCCTGACCCTCCTTCGCATTCTTCTGACTCCTTTTCTCGTGTGGCTTCTTATTCATGGCAGGATGACCCCGGCTCTGATCGTCTTTTTCATCTCGGGAGTGACCGACGGTCTGGATGGCCTCATCGCTCGTGTCTTCAACCAGAAATCGACCCTTGGAGCCTACCTCGATCCCCTGGCCGACAAGCTGCTTTTGGTGAGTAGCTTCATCATGCTCGGGCGAATGAGCCTGGTGCCCGACTGGCTGGCCGTGATCGTCGTCAGCAGGGACGGCATAATAATTATCGGGCTTCTAACCTTGATGTTTCATCAGGTTCCCGTTGAAATCAAGCCTTCGATCCTGAGTAAAGCCACGACCCTCGTAGAGCTGGTCACGATACTCAGTCGGCTGGGCCATACATATGTTGTTCTTCCCGCCTGGGGATATCGTATCCTTTTTGTGTCCACGGCAGTGTTGTGTATTGCGAGCGGCGTGCATTACATGTCCATAGGGCTTTCCCTTCTGGACGGCCATCGAAACCGCAACAATAATGGGCGGCAATAGGGAAGAGGCTGGGGGATCTATCTATTTCTCTTGACAGGATTGGCCAAGACCGTTATAGAGACTTCAATCATGCAGGCACGTAGCTCAGTGGGAGAGCGCTACCCTGACACGGTAGAAGTCGGCGGTTCAAAACCGCCCGTGCCTACCATGAATGGATATTCCCTAAAGGGGTCATGTGAGCAGGTTGAGCTATCACAGATTGGAATAATGCGTCTGGCTGGCTTGATGGAGTCCGGGATACAGCAGGAAGAGAAGTTTTCGAAGCAGAGACCTAAATCCGTATTGATGACAGGCATCTTCCCTCTCCGTGAGGCAGGGTGCCTTTTTTCGTTGAGTCCATCCTACAATTGCTTGATCTTTAAGACCTACGCAAGTTTAACATCTTTAGGAAACTTAAATGAGCTCTGAAACTATTCAGGTGACTTTTGCAGACGGTGGTCAGGGAGTCTTTCCCAAAGGGACTTCCGTACAGGAAGTGCTGAAGACGGCAGGTGTCGGAAACGGCTGGATTGCAGGCCGTCTCGACGGGCATCTTGTGGATCTGACAAGGCCCGTTGAAGAAGATGCGGCGGTGGAAGGTGTGAAGGCCGCTTCCGAGGACGGACTCGTCATTTTGAGGCACAGTGCCGCTCATATCATGGCCCAGGCGGTGAAGGCACTTTTCCCCGAAGCCAAGATCAGCATCGGTCCGGCCATCGAGAACGGATTCTATTACGATTTCGACGTCGAGCGCCCCTTTACCCATGAAGATCTCGAAAAGATCGAAGGGAAAATGGCCGAGATCGTTTCGCAGCGGCTCAAGTTTGTCCGCAGGGAAATGTCCCGCGAGGAAGCGATCCGTTTTTTCGGGGAGCAGAAGGAACAGTACAAGGTCGCGCTTCTGGAATCCTTCCTGGACCCAATGGTGTCTACCTATCAGCAGGGAGATTTCGTAGACCTGTGCCGTGGCCCTCATATTCCCCACACCGGATATCTCAAGGCCTACAAGCTGACCAGCGTCGCGGGAGCCTACTGGCGCGGCGATGAGCACAACCCCATGCTCCAGAGAATCTACGGAACGGCTTTTCCCGACCGCGAAGGCCTCAAGAAATACCTCCAATTCCTGGAGGAAGCTCAGAAGCGCGATCACCGGCGGCTGGGAAAGGAGCTGGATCTTTTCAGCTTCACCGATGAAGTGGGAGCGGGAATGGTTATCTATCATCCCAAGGGGGCCCTGGTCCGCCAGATTCTGGAAACCTTCGAGAAGCGGGAGCACCTCCGGCGCGGCTACCATATGGTCATGGGTCCCACCCTGCTCAAGACCGAGCTGTGGAAGCGCTCCGGGCATTTCGACCATTATCGGGAAAATATGTATTTTACGGAGATCGAAGAGCAGTCTTATGGGATCAAGCCCATGAACTGTCTGGCTCACATGCTTATATACAAGTCCAAGATCCGCAGCTACCGCGATCTGCCGTTGCGCTACTTCGAGCTGGGAACGGTGCACCGGCATGAAAAATCGGGCGTGCTTCACGGACTGCTGCGCGTGAGGCAGTTCACTCAGGATGATGCTCACATTTTGTGCATGCCGGAGCAGCTCCACGGTGAAATTCAGAACATTATCGATTTTGTGATTGAAGTGATGGGGATTTTTGGGTTCTCATATGAAATGGAAATCAGCACGCGCCCGGAGAACTCCATCGGAACCGATGAGGATTGGGAGCGGGCCACCAGTGCGCTTGTCGGTGCCCTGGAAGCCAAGGGGTTTCCCTATCACATCTGCGAGGGAGAGGGTGCTTTCTACGGCCCGAAGATCGACGTCACGCTGCGGGATGCCCTGGACCGCCGATGGCAATGCGCGACGATCCAATGCGATTTCACGCTGCCGGAGCGTTTCGATCTGACCTACATCGGTGTCGACGGCAACCGCCATCGCCCCGTGATGGTGCATCGGGTAATTTTGGGAGCGATGGAGCGTTTTCTCGGGGTGCTCATCGAGCATTACGCGGGAGCGTTCCCCGTGTGGCTGGCGCCGGTGCAGGCAATTGTGGTGACCGTTACGGACGCTCAGTTGGATTTTGCGCGGCAGGTTTCCGAACAGCTCCAGAATGCCGGGATGCGCGTGGAGCTGGATGACCGCAACGAGAAGTTGGGCTACAAGATACGGGAGGCCCAGTTGCAGAAGATCCCATACATGCTGGTCGTGGGGGACAAAGAGGTTGCCGCCGGGGCCATGCGTCCCAGGCTGAGGGATGGGACCCAGTTGGACATGATGTCTCCCGGCGATTTTGCGGCCCTGGTGGAAAAAGAATGCCGGGAAGCCACCAAAGGCAAAGTGGGATTGGGAATCGTTTAAGAAATGCGATGATGTTGTATTTACCGAAAAAGATCAACGATCTGAAAGGAGGATGTCGTCCTGGAGAAGCAAGTTAATGTCAACGAAAGAATTCGGGCTCCCGAGGTCCGGGTTATCGGGCAGGATGGGCAGCAGTTGGGGGTTTTGGCCATAAAGAAGGCTTTGGAGCTGGCCGTACAGGAGGAGCTGGATCTTGTGGAAGTGGCTCCCAACGCGGACCCGCCCGTCTGTAAGATCATGGACTACGGCAAGTTCAAGTATCAGCAAAACAAGCGTTCGCAGGAAGCCAAGAAGAAACAGACCGTCATTCAGGTGAAAGAGGTCAAGATTCGTCCCAAGACGGACGAGCATGACCTGCAGGTCAAGGTCCGAAACATCAAGCGCTTTCTGGAGGAGAAAGACAAAGCCAAGGTCACCATCCTCTTTCGTGGGCGGGAAATTGCTTACGCCGATCAGGGGACGAAGGTTCTGGATCGTATCAGGGAAGAATTGAAAGACATAGCCGTTGTCGAGCAGTTGCCGAAGATGGAAGGCCGCAACATGGTTATGATATTGGCCCCCAAGTCCTGAGGCGTGGCGAGGAAAAAAGACTTGACACACCTGCCTAAGGTCAATAAACTTGCTTCTTTCGACTACGGGCTGAAGGCTTGAAGCGGCCGGCTTCATGGCGGGGATATGGGGTTGCGTGTCTGGAGACGTTAAGCTGCCGCCCCCTCCCGATCACGCGAAGGTTGCTCACGGGCCGGGATCATCGTCAATACCGAGGGGAAGGGTAACGAGACCGGGTTGTCCGGTTAGGAAGGGATGCCCGTGACTGCGATGATCCCCCGGGTTAAAGCCTGGAGAAGGCAAGCCCCGAGTCTTTATCATGTGGCCTGATTTCCAAATGCGACCATGGAGGATAGGATGCCGAAAATCAAGACCAACCGCGCTGCTGCCAAGCGCTTCAAACGAACAGGGACCGGCAAATTTGTTCGAGCCAAGGCTTTCAAGAGCCATATTCTCACCAAGAAATCTCGGAAGCGAAAACGCGGCTTACGGCAGAGTACCGTTGTGGATGCCATCAACGTAAGCGCTTTGGCACGTATGTTGCCTTATCTGTAGGTTTTCAGGGTCATTTTCAGGTTTCGGTATTTGTGGTGGCCGGCCAGGCCCTCAGATGCCGGTACCCGATGGTGTTTGACCGAGACCTGCGTGAAGCTTTATTTGCTGAGAGTGCCAATCGTACAATCGACTCATTGTGGGAGTGAATATCCATGCCGAGGGTTAAAAAAGCTGTAAAGTCGCGAGAGCGCCGAAAGAAGATTCTGGATAGGGCCAAGGGTTTCCGGGGAGGACGCGGGACCCTGCTGCGAACGGCGTCTGAAACCGTGGATCGCGCGCTGAAATTCGCCTACCGTGACCGCAAGGTACGCAAACGCACGTTCCGTGGACTGTGGATCATGCGAATCAATGCGGCCGCGCGGGAGCATGGCCTGAGCTATTCTCGCTTCATGAACGGGCTGAAGCAGGCCAATGTCACCATGGACCGGAAGGTCCTTGCCGGGCTTGCCGTTACGGATCCGGCGGCTTTCGCCAGGCTGGCGGCGATTGCCAAAGAGACCGCCAAAGAGACTGCATAACGATGGAACAAGTCATTCGAACGCTCCTGGAATCGGCTGCCAACGCTATTGCCGCCTCGGGAGATGATCTCAAAGCCCTGGACGAGGTCCGGGTTCGCTATGCCGGAAGAAAAGGGGAGTTGGCCCAGTTGTTCAAGCGCATGGCCGGAATTCCCGACAGCGAGCGTCGCGAAGCCGGCAGGTTGCTCAACGAGGCCAAGACGGACCTGGAGCGGATGCTTTCCGAAGCCGCGGACCGTGCCAAAGAGCGGCTCCTTCAGCGCAAGGAGCAGTTTGATGTAACGGTTCCGGGGCGGCGACCCCTGCGCGGCCGTTTGCACCCCATCACGCAGATCTCTCTCGAAGTTTCCCGCATCTTTAACTGGCTGGGCTTCGAGGCCGTGGAAGGGCCGGAAGTGGAGCTCGACTATTACAATTTCGAAGCTCTGAACATCCCCAAAGACCATCCGGCTCGCGATATGCAAGACACCTTCTATGTTTCCGAAGACGTGGTCCTTCGGACTCACACGTCTCCCCTCCAGGTGCGGGTGATGGAAAAACGCCGCCCTCCCATTCGCATCATAGCACCCGGCAGAACGTACCGCTGTGATTCCGATGTGACTCATACCCCCATGTTTCATCAAGTGGAGGGATTGATGGTGGGAGAGAACATTTCCTTCGGGGATCTCAAGGGGATTCTCACCATCTTCGTGCACCAGATGTTCGGCTCCAGTGTCGGCTTGCGCTTTCGGCCCAGCTTTTTCCCCTTTACGGAGCCCAGTGCGGAGGTGGACATCCAGTGCGTCATGTGCGGGGGGAAGGGATGCCGGGTTTGCTCGCAGACCGGATGGCTCGAGATCCTGGGGTCGGGAATGGTGGATCCCGAAGTCTTCAAGATGGTGGGTTACGACCCTGAAAAGGTTACAGGTTTCGCCTTCGGGATGGGAATCGAGCGAATCGCAATGTTGAAATTCGGGATCGATGACTTGCGCCTCTTCTATGAAAACGATCTACGTTTCCTGAGGCAATTCTGAACCTGGAGTATATTGCGTTGCGAGGATCTGTTTCTTCCGCCGCCTCCTTCGAGGGATGGAAAGGGGCTCCCCTTCTCCCTCCCGGCTCCCCGGAAAGTTCACGAATCACCGCACCTTTGCATTATCCCGAATGATGAGCGAATAGAACAGCTATTGAAGATGCGGACCGGGCTCATGAAGATCCCAGGGATCGAGCCTTCCGCATGGGACCGGATTGTTCTCACGGGTATAATCCCCGAAGAGGAAGTCGAACCGTAACATGCCATTGTTTTCGGCATCCAAGGCCTATTAAGAGCGAAACGAGAGGCGAGGGATTTCAGGATGATCGTCAGTTTGAATTGGCTCCGGGATTACGTAGATACTTCTTTATCCGTCGAAGAATTGGTTCACGGCCTGACGATGGTCGGGCTCGAGGTGGAAGGGGTTCAGGAGCGAAATGCCTTTCCGCACGGAGTGGTGACAGCGAGAATCGAGGAGGTGACGGCGCATCCGCGCGCGGACCGGCTGCACCTCTGCCGGGTTTCGGACGGTACGAAGACCTATCGGGTGGTCTGCGGAGCACCGAATGTTCAGGAAGGAAGTATCGTACCGCTCGCTCTGGTTGGGGCTCGACTGGCGAGTGGGATCACCATTGAGGAAGCCGTCATTCGTGGAGAAGCTTCCCAGGGGATGCTGTGCTCTCAAAAAGAGCTGGGGACGGGAGAAGACGCCGGCGGCATTTGGCTGCTTCCTCCCGAGACTCCCGTTGGGGCTCCCCTTGCCGCGGCCCTTGGGATGGAAGATGTCATTCTGGAAGTCGGAATTACACCCAATCGAGGAGACTGCCTCTCCATTTTGGGTATAGCCCGTGAAGTGGCGGCCATCAGTAACTCTTCCTTGCGCTACCCGGCTATATCCGTTCATGAAACAGGCCCCAACGTCGATACGCTTTCCTCCGTCACGGTGGATGATCCCGTCGGCTGCCCCCGTTATGCGGCCCGCATCGTGGAAGGCGTGACCGTGGGTCCGTCTCCGGCCTGGCTGCGGGAGCGGCTGGAAGCAGTGGGCCTTCGCTCCATCAACAATATCGTCGATATCACCAACTACATACTGCTGGAAATGGGGCAGCCCCTGCACGCCTTTGACTTCGAGCGCCTCAGGGAGCGCAGGATCGTTGTGCGCCGCGCACGGGGGGGGGAGCGCTTCACGACGCTGGACGGCGTGGAGCGGGCCTTGTTCGATGACACGCTGCTCATCTGCGATGGGGTTGGCCCCGTGGCCATAGCGGGCATCATGGGAGGCCTCGATTCGGAGATCTCTCCGGAAACCCGAAGGGTGCTCATCGAAAGCGCCTGGTTTCAGCCTCAGTGTATTCGCCGAAGCGGCAAGAAGCTGGGCTTGCGCACCGAGGCTAGCTATCGTTTCGAACGGGGGATAGACCCGGAAGGACTCATTCGGGCAGTGGATCGAGCGGCTCAGTTGATGGCGGAGCTGGGTGGGGGAAAAATCGCAACCGGTCGCATCGACGTCTATCCTGCTCCCTTCAAGGCGCCCGTGCTTCCCCTGCGGGTGGATCGTACCAGGCGTTTCCTTGGCATGCGGATCGAAGCCTCTGAAATGATCCGGGTCCTTCGCGGTATCGAGATGCAGGTCGAAGAAGAAGGGCCGGATCTGCTGCGGGTCGTTCCGCCTCCCTTTCGTCCGGACATCACGCGGGAGGTGGATCTCACTGAAGAAATAGCCCGTCTGATCGGCTACGACTCGATTCCCGTTACCACCCCGGAAGCGCAGGTTGTAGCCGCGCCTCTCGATCCTCACCTCAGGATGCGGCAGGATGCAAAAAATCTCCTTCAGGGCGCCGGCTTCTTCGAAGTTCTGAACTATTCTTTTATTTCCAATGAATCGCTGCGCAGGTTACAATTCTCCCCCGATGACCCGAGGCTGAATCCCGTTAGGATCAAAAATCCCCTGAGCGATGAGCAGGGAGTGATGCGAACGTCTCTGATTCCGGGACTTCTTCAGACTGCCAGCCACAATTTCGACCATCGGAATGAAGATCTCCTGATCTTCGAGCTGAGCAAGGTGTTCATCCAGCGGCAGGGGCAGACGCTGCCGAAGGAATCACACCACCTTGCCGGAGTGATGGCCGGAAGGCGGGCACCTCATCTCCTCTACGGTGGTGAGGATGAAGTGGACTACACGGACGTCAAAGGAGTGGTGGAAGAGGTGCTGGATCTTTTCAACGCCGAAGGAGCCCGGTTCCGGGCGGAGGAGCTTCCTCCGTACCTGGATGCACGGCGCTCGGCGTCCATCTTCCGCGGCGATGAAAACGTGGGAGCCGTCGGGCAGCTCCTTGCCGGGATCGGAGAGGCCTTCGACCTGAAAAAGAGCGTGTATCTGTTCGAACTGAATTTCGATCGCCTTTTTGCTCTCGCGCGGCCTCATTCCCTGTTTAGTCCGCTTCCCAAGTTTCCCGCGGTGGCCCGCGACATGGCGCTGATTGTGGACGAGGGCCTCTTTGCTCAAGAACCGCTCGATTTCATTGGCAAGCAAGAGGAGCCCATGCTAGAGCATGTGGAGATTTTCGATATCTATCGGAATCCGCAGTTCGGAGCAGGGAAGAAGAGCATCGGGTATCGTCTGGTATACCGGGCCGCGGACCGTAACCTTACCGATGAAGAAGTCAACGAGCTGCATGGCCGATTGGTGGCAAAAGTGCTACGGACCTTCAATGCTGTTTTGCGGTGATCAAGAAAGCGATGGCTGAGAAAGAAACCAGGGAAAGTCAAGCGTCAAAGGATAAAGGGTCCGACAAAAAGCACCCTTGCGAAGTGACATATTTCCTGGATGACCAGGTTCTCATGGGGTCGTCCCTCCACTTTCATGAGAGGGGGATGCTGGTGGTATGCGAGCAGCCCGCTCCGCTGAATGCTAAGCTAAAGCTCATTCTCCAGTTTCCCGGCTTCAAGAACCCTCTCGAGCTGCAGGGTGAGGTTGTGTGGACGAACATCTATGGTCCCAATGACTCTTTGGCTCCTCGAGGCATGGGCATCAAGTTCCTGAACCTGGAACGGGACATGGAGCGCTTGCTGGCGGACATGGCCGCGCTCTATGAAGCCTTCGGGAGTATGTATGGCTGCTATTACACGTGATGATGCCGGTTTTGACCGTGGCACGGCATGTCTCGAGCTTAAAGGCGACGCTTTCTTGTAAAATGGGACTTTCTATGGCTGTAAGACTGGAAATTACATTAAAAGACCATCTTTTCGACGCCGAAGGGGCGAGCCTTTGCCGGAAGATTCAGGACTACTTCGGATGGCATGTGGGGAAGGCCCGTGTTGTGCATATCCTGACCCTGGACACCTGCCTTTCCGATATGGAGCTGGAAGCTGTCCGTCAGGAAATCTTTACCAATCCCGTCACTCAGGATTCGAGCTTCTGCTCATTGGCCGGCGGTTTCGACTGGGCCATCTGGGTCGGCTACCGGCCCGGAGTGCGGGATACGGCGGGAAGCGTGGCCATGGAGGCCATTGCGGACTACCTGGGCAGGGACTGCGGACCCGATGAAGCCGCCTACACTTCCAGACTCTACCTGCTCTCCGACGCTCATCTCGATGCCGGGCAGGCCGAGACCGTTGCCCGTGAGCTGCTGGCCAACGATATCGTTCAACAATGGCGTATCTATTCCGCTTCCGACTGGGACCCTCGACAAGGAGTCGGTATCATCGTACCCAAGGTGGTTCTGGCTCACACACCTGCTGTCGCCGCAATTCCCATCCCTTCGGATGAGGATCTCATGCGTCTCAGCCAGGAACGAAATCTTGCCCTGAATCCCCAGGATATTCCCATCATAAGAGGCTATTTCCTTCGGCCCGAGGTGCTTGAATCCAGACGGGCGGTAGGGCTTTCGGTGCCGACGGATATCGAGCTGGAAGCCATTTCCCAGGCTCGCAGCGATCACTGCAACCACAATACCTTTCGTGGGAAATTTCTCTACCGGGATCTCGGCACGAGAGCATCCCAGGTGGTGGACAATCTCTTCAAAACCTGCATCGAAGCTCCGACCTTAGAGATCCAGAGCGTCAAGGACTGGGTGGTGTCCGTTCTCTGGGACAACGCCGGAGTTGCACGCTTCGATGAAAACACTCACTACGCCATAACCGGAGAAACGCACAACAGCCCGTCCAACATGGAAGCCTACGGTGGATCTTTGACGGGGATAGTGGGCATCTACCGCGACATTATGGGGGTGGGAAAAGGCGCCAGGCTCCTCGCCGGACTTTACGGCTACTGCGTGGGGCCGCGGGACTACACCGGGCCTCTTCGGCCGCACCTGCATCCGCGGCGCCTTCTGGACGGGATCGTCGAAGGGGTTCGAGACGGCGGGAACAAGCACGGTGTTCCGACTCCCTTTGGAAATTTATTCTTCCATCCCTCCTACCTCGGAAAATGCCTGGTGTTTGTGGCCTCCCTCGGGATCATGCCAAGAGAGATCGACGGGGAGCCCTCGGACCAAAAGTGTCCCGAGCCGGGGGATCTCATCATCATGAGCGGCGGCAGGGTCGGGAAGGACGGCATTCATGGCGTAACGGCCTCGAGTGAAGTTTTCTCCGAGCATACCCCAGCGGGCCATGTTCAAATCGGAGATCCGTACACCCAGAAGAAGATGCACGATTTTCTGCTCGAAGCGCGTGATGAAGGGCTCATTTCCTTCATCACGGACAATGGTGGCGGGGGCCTTTCCTCTTCCGTAGGTGAGTCGGCGCGCTTTGCCGGAGGAGCTTTTGTCGAGCTGGACAAGGTGCCGCTCAAGTACGAAGGACTAGATGTCTGGGAAATCTGGGTTTCAGAGTCTCAGGAGCGCATGACCATAGCCGTCAATCCCAAGCATGTGGACCGATTCATGGAGCTTTCCCGAAAGCATGAAGTGGAAAGCACCGTTATCGGCCGCTATGAGGCCGGCGGTAAGCTGCACCTCGCTTACGGAGGCAAGACCTGCGCGCACCTGGACCTGAGCTTCTTCGCCGAGGATTTTCCCCAGTGGGAATTCGAAGCGAACTGGCTTTCACCCGAAGCACGGGGCCTCTTCGAGCCGGTTCTCTCGGAGCCTAGAAGCTACGGAAAGCTGCTGCGGTCTCTCCTTGCCCGTCCCAATCTGTGCTCCCGTGAATGGATTCAACGCCAGTACGATCACGAAGTACAAGGAAGCAGCGCCGTCAAGTTCATGACCGGGCGGGATCGGGATGTTCCAAACGACGCGGCGGTCCTTCGGCCCGTCCTCGAGAGCAACCGAGGACTGGCCGTGGCGCAGTCTCTCAATCCAACCTATTCCCTCATCGATACCTATGACATGGTGGCGGCGACCATCGACGAGGCCGTGCGGCGGCTTCTGGCGGTAGGAGCCAAGCTGAATGAAATAGGAGGAGTGGACAACTTCTGCTGGCCAAGCATTCAGTATGACCCCGTTCAAAACCCGGACGGAAGCTACAAGGCGGCTCAACTGGTGCGGGCAAACTGGGCGCTGCGGGATGTATGCCTTTCCTACGGCATTCCTCTCCTCTCGGGGAAGGACAGCATGTATGTGGACGGGCACCTTGCCGGTGATTTCGGAGAGCGCCATAAAGTCTCGGGCCTTCCGACCATGCAATTCACAGCCACGAGCGTGCTGACCGACGTCCACAACGGCCTCACCCTGGAAGCGAAAACGCCCGGCGATCTGGTCTACGTTCTCGGCGTGACGGCCAACGAGCTGGGTGGGTCTGAATATTACGACCTTTTCGGCTATACAGGATTGAACGTCCCCAGGCTGCATTCGAGTGAAGTATGGCCCCTGTATCATTCTCTGGAGCGTGCTGCTGCATCGGGGCTGATGGCTTCCTGCCACGGTATCTACCGCGGCGGCCTTGGAATCCATGCTGCCTTGGTGGCCATGGGAGGTCGGTTGGGGATGACCCTGGATCTGGCAAAGGTCGTTGTGGCGCGCGGCGGGCAGGGGAGGGGAGACGGCGCATCCGGAGCTGTCTCTTTTGTAGCTGCGTCGAAAGGGGATTTGCGAGACGATCAGATTCTTTTCAGCGAGTCGTGCGGCAGATTTATCGCAACGGTTTCTCCTGCTCTTCGGAGCGGCTTCGAAGCCCTTTTCCGTGGACTTCCGTATGCTCTCGTTGGAGAGATCACCGAGGCGCCGCATCTCGTGATTCACGGCTGCCGCGGAGCGGTGTTGATGGAAGAGTCCGTTTCCGCCCTCAGGAAGGCGTGGAAGGGGATTGAAGCATCTGATATCAGGAGTCCTGAATGAGCCCTGTAAGAGCTCTCGTCTTGACCGGTTTTGGCTTGAATTGCGATCTGGAAACGGCTTATGCCCTGGAAACCGCCGGGGCACAGCCCGAGCGGGTGCATCTGAACAGTTTGATCCACGGCGAAAAAATGCTGCTGGATTTCAATATCTTCGTCATCGGAGGCGGCTTTTCCTGGGGAGATGATCATGGTGCCGGTGTGATCATGGCCATGAGGCTCAAGCATCGAATGCAGGATGCCCTCCTGGATTTCGTTGCTCGAGGCGGCTTGGTTGTCGGAATCTGCAACGGCTTTCAGGTGCTTGTAAACCTGGGGCTGCTTCCGGGATTCGAGCCCCGCGCCCTCGAGCGGGAAGTTGCCCTGATCAACAACGACTGCGGGAGCTTTCGAGATCAGTGGGTTAATCTCGCGGTCAATCCGGCCTCTCCCTGCGTCCTCACGCAAAATATTTCATCTATCGAATTACCGGTACGCCACGGCGAGGGAAAATTCTACGCCGAGCCCAACGTGCTGGATTTGCTTATGAAGCAGGAACAGGTAGCCCTGCGCTACGTCCTGCCGGACGGTACCCCCGCCCGAGGATCGTTTCCGCACAATCCCAATGGCTCGGTGGAAGATATCGCCGGCATTTGTGATCCCACGGGCCGTATCGTAGGCCTCATGCCTCATCCGGAAGCCTTCAACCGCCGGACCAACCATCCCGACTGGACCCTGCTCAAGGAAAGATGCCGCAGGGAGGGACACTGCCTTCCCGAAGAAGGGGAGGGGATACAGTTGTTCCGGAATGCGGTCGGCTACTTCGGGACGTGAGTATCCAAGCACAGGAGAAACGTGACGGAATCCGGGAAAACCTTGCGGGTGGCGGTATTGATCTCGGGAGGTGGCACGAATCTGCGGGCTCTCCTGGATCGAGCCGCCGATGGGACACTGGCCGCGGAAATTGTGACGGTAGTGAGTGACCGTCCGGAAGCCTACGGGCTGATACGTGCCCGAGATGCCGGGGTCCCCGCCCACGTGGTCGACTACCAGGCCCATATGCGTCATGGGGACCGGGAAATTTCAGCAAAAGGCCTGCCTGTCGATCTCCTGGAGCTGGATCACACCCAGAAAATCCTCAAAACTCCCGACGCCGCCAGACGGCTAAGGCATCTTGCACGCCTCGTCCTCGCCGAGCAGGAGCTCATCGGCATCCTGGACGGCTATCAACCCGACATCATCTGCCTGGCCGGCTTCATGCGCCTGGTCACCCCCTTCTTCCTCAGCCATTACAACGGCTCGAGCCAATGGCGTGTTCTAAACATCCACCCGGCTCTCCTTCCCGCCTTTCCCGGACAGCACGGCTACGAAGACACGGTTGCCTACGGATGCAAGTGGGGGGGAATAACGGTCCATTTCGTCGATGAAGGAGAAGATTCCGGACCGATTCTCGCCCAGGCCGTCTATCCCATCTGGCCGGAAGATGACGTGGAAACCGTTCGCCGAAAAGGATTGCAGCTCGAATACACTATCTACGCCCAATGCATAAACTGGCTGGCCGCGGGGCAGGTCGAGGTGCATCGAGCTTCCGGAGGCCGGGCGAAGACCGTCGTTACAGATCCTTCCTACCGTGAAATCCTGAAAAGCTGGCTGAAGCAAATGTGATAGGCGGGCGGTGCAACGGTTTTCAGATTTACCTGAAATGGCTGAGCTTTCTTCACTGCGGAGACGCAGAGGACGCCGAGGAAACGCAGAGAAAAGCTCTTGGAAATCTCAAGGTTTCTCTGCGTTTCCCCGGCGTCCTCTGCGTCTCCGCAGTGAGCACACAAGCTCCGCGTCAGGCATGTCCCGTCTTATGCCGGTATCCGGAAAGACATGCACAATAAAGCCTCTCCAGCCTGTTAGTCCCGATCCTGTCAAAAAAGATGTCTCAGCTTAGCTTCCCGCCTGGGCCTGGGATGGATGCTGCCCGGCTCCTTTGCGTGCTTCCCGTGCTTGCCCGTGGCGGGGACACCGGGCAATCTCGTCCTGCTTTTCTTCCATCTCCTGCTTGGTCCGGAAAATCCAGGTGCTGGAATCCGAATAGCAATAAATCGCCAATTCACAGTCTTTACATTCTTTCATGACAGTTTTCCTCGGAACCGTACGCGTTTGATGTTCCCTCAACGGGCGGTGCGGAATTTTGAAAGCCTCTGAGGAGCTCTTCCCATTCGATGGGGAGCAGGTATTTCTTGCGATTGTTGCATTCTTTGCATGCTGGAGCCACGTTCCCGCGAGTGGAGCGGCCTCCCCGGATAAGAGGAACGATGTGGTCCATCGTCAGTGCTCCGGGAGGGGTTGGCTGTCCGCAGTAGGTGCAGATGCCTTTGGAAATCCGACGATGCCACCATTGAGTTTTTCGAAGGGCTCTGGCCTTTTCCTTTTCACGGCCGATTTCGGCGGGAGAGGCTTGCGCCTCGAAGTACAACATGCCAGGTAAGGGCGCCGTAAATTCCGGCAAATCGTTTGTGTGGTGTTCTCTTTTTGGCAAGGGGGCTTTTTACCTCACTGGAAAAAACGCGCAAATAGCGCGTCACGCTTTGAGCGTGATTCGCGCTATTTGCACTGATTTTGATAAAGTTGACCGGTGACCGTCCATGATACCGGCAACGGTCACCGGGATATTTATGGGAACGCTCACTCTTCGCTGCCGCCACCGCTGCTGCCGGACTTCAGAGCCACGTAGAATGTATTTTCACCGCGCTTGACCAGAAGCAGCAGAGTTTCGTTCTTCTTGGTCTTCTGAATCGCCTGAGTGTAGTCCCGGAGGTTCTGAATCTTCTGGCGGTTCACTTCCTTGATCAGGTCGCCGGGGCGCAGCTTGGCTTCTGCCGCGGGACCTCCTGGTTTGAGCTCCGTGATGACCACTCCGCGCTCATTTTCATCCCAACCGAAGCGCTGTGCCAGCTCCGGTGTGATATTCTGCACGGTGATTCCCCAGGCCATTTCTTTTTTTGCCTTGGGTCCTTCCGCGGCTGCTTCTTCGGGCATTGTGCCGATTGTGGCTTTGATGTCCTTGGTTTTCCCATCTCGCATCACCTGAACGGTTACTGTGGTGTCGGGAGGCGTAGTGGCCACGGTGCGCGAGAGCATGTGGGCGTTCTCGACCTGTTTCCCGTTGAAGCCTGTGACGACATCTCCACGTTTGATCCCTGCCTTGTCGGCCGGGCCGTCCTGTACGATGTCGGCAACGATCACACCTTTTGTTTCAGTGATGCCGAAGGATTTGGCCAGATCCGGGGTGATATCCTGAATCATCACGCCGAGCCATCCACGGATGACCTTGCCGGTCTTGAGCTGGGGCAGGATTTCCTTGGCCGCGTTGACTGGAATGGCAAAGCCGATGCCCTGACCCTGTGCCACGATGGCCGTGTTGATCCCCACCACTTCGCCGTTCATGTTGAAAAGTGGCCCGCCGCTGTTACCCGGGTTAATGGCTGCATCCGTCTGGAGAAAATCATCGTAGGGGCCGGCACCGATGATGCGTCCTTTTGCACTGATGATTCCGCTCGTCACCGTATGGCCGAGCCCGAAGGGGTTTCCTACCGCTATGACCCAGTCGCCTACGCGAATGGCATCGGAGTCTCCCAAAGGAGCCGGCTTGGGAAAATTGCCATCGATCTTGACCTTGATCAAGGCAAGATCAGTCTTGGGGTCCCGTCCGACCACCTTGGCGTCGTATTCTTTCTCGCTCTGGATCTTGATCTTGATTTCATCCGCTTTTTCGACCACATGATTATTGGTAAGAATCAGCCCGTCCTGGTCGATGATCACTCCTGAGCCCAGAGCATGAGTTTTCGTCCCACTTTGGGGAACGTCCCCGAAAAAGTGCTTGAAAAAATCATCTCCGAAGAAGTCACGGAATTGTGAGTTAGGATTCATGAAAGGCTGCATCGGGTTTTCTTTGATCACCTGTGTCGTGGAGATGTTCACGACGGTATGTTTGACCTGATCGGAAAGGTCAGCGAAAGAGGGGGGACCCTGCGGTCCGAAACCGGGGAGAGCCGCATGTCCCGTCCGCACTGTCGCAAACAGGATCAAGCCGAACAGGAAGATCCCGCACCACAAGGATCTGGGCGTTGTTGACTTCATAGCGCGAAAAAGCCTCATGTAAACTCCTTTCTTCCACCCCGAGGTATCAACTCGGGGAACAAGATGAAAACCAACGCTACGCTCTGCGCATCCCGAGTAAATTCAACGGATACCTTCCGACTCACATGGATGTACGACGAGTGACTTTCCACATCCCTAGAAAGATGCTATGATCAAAATAAACCAAATCAGTAAAAAAGCAAGATAGATATATAAACCCGAAGGGAGGAAGTGTTTTCTTGAAAGAACGTCTGAATCTTATCGAAGCTTGTGAGAAGGCGGCGGAAATTGTCTCCCACGCCCATGAAATGGACCGGCTCTATCATCGTGCCGTTCAGTGCCTCGGCGAGGGGGAGCTGAGGATGGGGATTCTCTCCATGGCCGCGGAAGCCGTCGAGGACGAAAGCCTTAGAGATGAAGTGTTCATCAGCGACGACAGCATGTTGAGCTTTCTATGCGGCATATGGATTCAGTTTTTGCTCATAGAAATCGCCGGAGTGAAGAAAGAAAAGCTGCGGGCTCTGGCCCAGAAAGTCTTCATGGATATCAATGAGGGTCAGTCTTGCCACTGATCCCGGGCTCCCTCCACGATGGAAGCCTTTACCCGTTACCTGTCTAATGAGGGCCGGGGGATGGCTTTCGAGCCCGGTTCCCGCGAAGAGCCGGATGATTGGGCTCTTCTCGGGCCTCCCTCGCGCCCGTAGTCTTCGATGATGATGCGATCCTTCGGGAGACGTTCGAAGAAAACCTGCGCTTCGTTGAAATCCCTGAACTGTGCACTCAGCCGGGCCATCGGCTGATCATGCTTGTCCAGCGCGCTTTCCAGCTTTTGAATATGAACGGTGGCCGGTATCCGGGCGAAGAGGGGCAGGAGGGACGCCGGTGTTTCATTGAGGATCTGTAGATGGAACATCAGCGGATGATGCCACGGGGCGTCCCCGTTCCATTCGATGTCCAGGAGTTGCTGGGGCTCGAGGCTGTGGCGGTCGTGGAGATCCTTGCAATCCTTGTGATGAAACGCGATACCCCGCTCACTCACCGTTGCCACCACGTTCTGCTGGCCGGGATAGGGATTGCAGCATCTGGCGAACTTGTGGACGGCTTTGTCCAGCTCATCCACTAGGATGACATTTTGTTCGGAGGGAAGGTCGGGGGAAGAGCCATGCTGCTGAGAACGATCTCGCTCGGAACGGGGGGATTCGAGATAATAGAGAATGAGATGCGGAGAGAATAAATCCTGACCGAGGCGGATGAAGAGGTCCGAGAGGTCTTTCAGATTCAGAAATTCCACAACCAGCCCGGTGTTTTCACCTTCGAGTATTTCAACCGGAATCCCATGCCGCTTCAGTTCCTGAGTGAGGATTTGGCGACCGATATTCTGAGCGTAGTGCCTGCGCTTTTGTTGGAGATGTTTGTTGATGGCGGTACGGGCTTTGGGGGTTTTGCAGAGCTCTTCGAGGTCGGGGTCCACATCCAGTGGCTCCGGGGAGGTAACGATCTCCACGGTGTCCCCGTCCTTGAGCTGCTGCGTGGGGGGGGTCCACTGATTGTTTACCAGAGCCCCTTCACAATAGTCTCCCAGCTCCGAGTGAATCTTGTAGGCAAAATCCAGAACGAGGCTTCCCTTGGGAAGGTAATAAATGTCTCCTGAAGGGGAATAGGCAAAGATCTCTTCTGTTTCCGAAAGGCGAATGAGAGCCTTTCGCTGGGGGCCGGCGCCGCCGTATTCACCGATCGTGCGCAGGAGCTCGCTGATCTCCTGCCAGTGCTCATCACTCAAAGGCTTCTGAGCATCCCATTGCGAGAGGATGCCGTAGGTTGCCCACTGATCCATCTCCGGAGTGCGGATCTTCATAAGATAGTTCTGGCCCGAGACATGCACCCGCAGGTGCAGGCTGCTGTAGCCGTTGTTCTTCGGGTTGGAGATGAAATCCCGCAAGGTTCGCGGAATGGGAGTGAAGGCGATGCTCACGATTCCCAAAGCCAAATAGCAATCCAGCAGGTCTTCGTCAGGGAGAATAATGGCGAAGTCCACGTGGTTTTCCGCATTGGAGAGCTCGAGGGTGCGCTTGAGCGGATCGTAATAGCTGCCCAGTCCCTTGGCACGGGGCCGAATGATCGCCTCACAGTGAGCGCTCGTGAAGGCTTTTTGAAGAACGTCCCCGATTTCCATTATCTGCTGAGTGCCGAGGAGGCCTCGAATGTAATTGAGAATTCGCTTGCTTTTCCGCGGGTAGAGATACGAGAGAGCCAGATGGTACAGCTCCCGCTTCAGGGGATAAATGTTGAATTTGGCGGCAATGGGAGCATAGACTTCCACGGTTTCCTGGGCGATGCGCTGTCGCTTGGCCTGAGGCAGATAGTGCAGGGTGCGCAGGTTATGCAGCCGGTCCGCCAGCTTGATGATCAATACACCCAGGCGGCGGCTGGCGCTCAGAAAGATCTTGCTGTGCGTAAGATCCTTCAGCGTTGCCCGGTCCAGGTGCCGGCGCGTCAACTTGGTGCAGCCGTCCACCAGCTCCGCGACCAGATCCCCGAAGCGGCTTTCGATGTCATCTAAAGTAATGGAAGGTACGTCCTCGACGACATCATGCAGCAATGCCGCGGCCAGGAGAGAAGGCTCCCGCACGTTCAGCTCTCGAGCGAGAATTTCCGCCACGGCGCATGGATGGCTGATGTAGGGCGCCCCCGACTTTCGCCTCTGGCCCTCATGCAACTCGTGAGCGAAATGCAGGGCGTCGAAAAAGATGTGATTTCCCTCTACCGCGTCAAGATGCCTGGACATGCGGGCGTGGTAGTGTTCGATGTCAAAAAGAAGGGGATCGCTCCCCGAGGCTGAAAGCGAATATTGAGGCTTTTTCTCTACAACCTGAAAGACCACGGTTTCCTCTCATAAAGTTAGTCGGAATCCAGCACGGCAAAAGAGCTGCCGAGGCAAGAGCCGCACGCTGATCGACGCTGATTGCATGCTGATCTTTGCTGTTTTTCTTCTGAAAGGCTCTATCGGCGTAAATCAGCGCGCATCAGCGTTCATCAGCGTTCATCAGCGTCCCATTTCCAACTGCAATTATATGACAGATCTCAAAGAGAAGACAAGCAAAAGGGATCGCTCTTTGTACTTGACTTTCCTGACCGGCTCAAGTATTTTGCTTGAGTTGTTTGGGGGATCGTCCAGCGGCAGGACTGCAGACTCTGGATCTGCCTACCTAGGTTCGAATCCTAGTCCCCCAGCCAACAAACGGTCCCATCGTCTAGTGGCCCAGGACACTGGCCTCTCACGCCGGAGACAGGGGTTCGAGTCCCCTTGGGACTATCAAGCAAGTTCAATGGGTTACGTTAAATGTACCTTCCAACATGTTGGGTGGACAACCCGGTTGGACAACCTTTAAGCCCATCCGTCACAAGTTAAGGTCCGGGATCGTTTGTCAAGAGAGCTTTCAGCAAGGCGAGGGGGTTTTTTTGTGACGTTCGCTTGACAATTCCGAAATCTTCAGAATTTGCTGTAAGATAAGTAACCAGGTCAGTGGCTTCACCTCGCTTAAAAGCCTGCTGATAGAAGTAGAGGTTTTGGTAGACCATTTC
>Ga0209749_1000852_pt1 | contig 34304 bp, 28 predicted proteins | sample EPASupsiteSAE347_FD_187267 | JGI IMG/M metagenome (GOLD analysis project Ga0209749, IMG submission 187267) | Bioremediated contaminated groundwater from EPA Superfund site, New Mexico - Sample SAE3-47 (SPAdes) (version 2) | ecosystem: Environmental > Aquatic > Deep subsurface > Groundwater >...
GGATTTCAAAGCCCAACAACTCGTCAGAAGAATAGTCGCCATAAATCAGCTTTTTTATTGACGGATCATTATACCATGGCGTGGTTTCCACCGGTATTCTGAGCACCTTGTTAAGCCAATCCTTCGTGTCCATCGTCATATAAAACCTACGGTAATTGAAGCTGCAGGAATCCAATTCGGCGCATATTTCAACAAGCTTCTTGAATTTTAAAAGCATATCCTTGTCCACTTTTCCATCCCTGATCATTTTCCCCTTACAATTCTCATCTATATCCGACCAAAGCACACCATGTATCAGTTCCACATGTACCCGTTTAAGATAAATTTTCTGATCTTTGACCGCATCCTCCGCCTTTTGAAAAATGGCATACGCTTTTTCCGCAAATGCCGGAGTAACCAAGCCGGGATTAGAGCATAGAGTTAACTGATGTGAGGGACACGCCTTGCTGTTGATGGTGTCGTATAAAAGGTCGAGATAGGCGCGGATATGGGGGGCTGCCTGACCGTAATACGCAGACAAATACTCATTTATTAAATCCTGTGATTTCAATTGCGGGTTCCAGGCCAATTTGCTCCAAACATAAAAGAATAAACCGCGAAAGGCAACCGGTGCTCCACACATCTCCACTCCCTTGACGCCACAAAAAGCGTATAATTTAATATTTTCTATCATGGCATACAGACCGCCAAAAACCTCCATGTGATGGCCGTAAACGCAGGGATAATCAAAAGAATATACCTGGCCTGGCGCACATTCCAACCAGTCCCGAAAATCCTTAAGAGCCTTGGCATTTTCCTCGCAAAGGAGACTGTGACTCTTACATGCGGAACCGCCTCCTATCCAATCGACAGTGGCAAACAACACGCGAACGTTCTTTTCAGGTTTTATTTTAAATGGCGCCTGCTGGGTCGAAAAATAGGCCAAAGTAAGGAATATTTTGTCTGGATATTGCTGGGAAAATTGTTTGGCAATATCGTTCACGAAAAACAATAAACGATCGCTCTTGTAAATTGGTATTGCTCCTAAAGAAACCATGGGTTTCGGGTCCAGAGCCTGACAATTTGAGCAACAACACCAATTCCAGAAATCGCCTTGAGTTACACTGAAAAATTTGGACTTCTCCTTGTCTTTCTGAACCCATTTTATGATATTTGTCGCGGCAATGGCTCTCATATCAGGGTTGGAATAACAAAGCATCAACATCCCTATATTGGTCGTGGCATACAACTTGCCGGCCTTATCCCTCGCAAAATATTCCGGATGCTTGGAAAGATACTCATCCGGGGGACACTGATATGCTGAATTATGGCCTAATACATGCGCTTTGTCCGGCGTTCGCGCAAAGTCCGGCTCTCCAGTCAAACGCAACTTGTGGTCAATACCGCTATGCGGACTATCAACAAATCTAAATTCAAAGCATGGTTTCTCATCCGCAACAAAATCATTGACGACATAATTCGCCAAATGAGGAATGATTTCGCAATCTTTCGCGTAGAATCGCACTCCTAATTTTTCCAGAAACGCATAAGCCCCGAACAATGTTCCAATGCCCCGGTATCCGGCGATCCCAATGGCGCCGTTGGATGCCTTGAGAATAAAACCATCGTCCGCCACCGCGGCCAGATCATTGCTGCAGATCAAGCCGCAACGCAACGCCGCGCTACCGATCAGAATACAGCCCTTGTTATCGCCCTGCCCGTCATCGATTTTTATCTCCGGCTTTTTGCCAAATATCTTCTCCAGATAACCCGCAAGTTCCCGGGCCGCCATATTCTCGTAATAATTCGTTTCGGCCGGCACCACTATTTGTTCCACGCATATAATAGCGTCAGTACTTGTTATTGCCAAGCCCGTTGTTTTATCCGGCTCTTCTATCTTAAGATCAATAACAAATTCTCTTCCGCCAATTAATCTGGCATCAGCATAAGCTGACAGGCAGTAGGAGCGCATTTCGTCAGGCATAAAAGTGTTAAAACGCTCATCGTTCAGCCTGACTTCAAATATCTTCGAAATTATATTAATTTTCCCAATGCTGGTAGTGCTTAAAATGATTTCTTCGCCGCCTTCAGTCATTCTACCCATGGATGTTCCGATACGCTCTCGAGGCAATGTCGGTACTTTTTTATCCACCCATCGGTTCTCGGCATCAAAATATTTACAACTCACGAGCAAGTCTTCAGGGAAAACAAACGGGGTATATTTTACGACGCTTGCCTTTTGGGTATCAACATAATAAACCATGGAAATACGTACGGCATCTTTCATTAATAAATATTCGATCTTAATATTTGACGTGTCATTAATTTTGGTCAAGGTCATTAATGCGCTGTTGCTGGTTGTGGTGATATTAACGGAACATTCCTTCCATTGATCAAATTCACAACCACCGCTTGATAATGGCCCGGTCCTACGCGCATTCCATATGTAAAGTTGCGCCCCTTTGCCTATGATTGTATTACGATAATACAGTTGCGGCCCATATTTGCCAATTACGACTTTATAATCCCCAAATGCCGCCTCCCGGTTGATCTGCGCCCACCCAAAAGACAGCAAAAACAAGAATGCAAAGCCTCCGCAGAGACATTGCCTGATTTTTTTGGAATACACCGCCAACCTCTCATGAATACGTTTTTTGGGAAGCATGTTCGTTTTCAATGCCTTTCTATTATTATTCATGTTTCTTTTCCGCAAAAACAATCTTGCCCCCTTGAATCAAGCAGATGCGTGTCCCAGATGCCGGAGTTGAAGTGAATAACATCCCATTTGCCTTTGCCCAGCCACTTCCCGATGTATGCCAAGCCGCATTCCGAGTCCTGGCAATTCCAGGCAGGACGGAACACATCGGCAATGCCATTCAGATTTTCGCGCACTGGAACGGTGTAATCGATCGAGATGGAATCCCCTATGATCAGCACTTTGGGCAGGGTGGACTCCTTGACGGGGGGGGAACGAATGCGTTTGTAGCGCCCGATTCCTCGGATTTTTTCTTCCTCAAATACCAGAACCGAGGCCTCGTTCTGCAAAACGGCCGTCGCAAACGCGGACGCCATGTCCAGATCAAGTCCCTTCCCGCTGAAAAACTTTTCGCATATATTCCGCGCCTCACCGACATGCGTCTTCATGTTTGCAAGCAGCATCGCATGCGCTCCGCTTTTCCTTGCCAATACAAGCGCATCCTCCGCGGCACGAACGCCAGCCGTTATGAAAATCGACATCATTACAGCCATCCCGATCTCTCTTGCTCGCACTTTGAAATCTTATCCCGAAAATTTCCCTTTTATCCAGCGCGGCCACTCCCCGGCATTTTTACCGTCCATCTGTTCCAAGAAAGTTTCAATCAAAACTTTTACGATACCGGCGACGGACACCTCATATTTCACAACCGGCACGTCATAGGAATGGTTTATCCCCTTATTCGTCATGCAGATCACCAGCGTTTCTTCCGGAACCTTGATTTTATGTTCGGCCAACGCATGTCCGCCCCCCCTCATCGTAATATCGTCCGGCACAATTATCGCGTCCGGCTTGATGCCTTTAGCCCGCCATTGCTCTATTTCAAGATTCATTTGCTTGTAAGCATACGCGCCTGTGTCCCTTTTCATGGCCGCAATTCCCTTTACGGGACATATCCACATATCTTTCTGCGTCAAGCGGGATTTTGCGCTGGCCTCGCGGAATCCATCAATATCCCATTGATAACCTGGCACGATATGATGAGTCCGTAGATACATGATTTTTTTGCGCCCCTCTCCGACCGCATATTCAACCGCCGAGGAGACATAAGATTTCAGGTCAATATCCACGCTTCCTTGTCCTGACGCCGCGCCAAACATCACTCTCGGCAGATGACTCGTCAATACCGCCCGGGTCACGTCTTCAGAAGGAAATCCAATCCATATCATGCCTTTAAAGGCATGATTCGTCAGGTCGGATAAAAGGTGTGCCTTTGTTTCCGCCGCTTCGCGACTTTTTCCATCACTTAATTGATCGTACACCCGGCATGTCCAGTTATGACTGCCGGCGGCCTGTCGTATCTCATGCGTCAATGCGCGATAGAAATAAGCGTCCTCGCTCATCAGGTTTGCGCCAATCAGAATCCCTACAACCCCTTTCCCATTGTCCCGTTTGACAAACGTGCCTTTTTTAGTGTTCCGCTCAAGCAATCCTTCCTCCTTAAGGGCTTTTAAAGCCTTTTGCGCCGTATTCCGACTCACCCCCCATTCGATAGCCAACTCGGCGGTCGTCGGCAGTCGCGCCATGGCCTGCGTCTTGCCCGTCTGGATCAACCGTCTTAACGATCTTTCGACCTGCCGATAGGCAGGTTCTATCGGGTTTATTTTTATATTTATCGCCATTTATCACCAAAATAGTATAATAGGATATAATTGTCAAATCTATTTTGTAAAAATCGGCAATTGTTTCGGTGGCGTTACGGCGTGCCGGATACTCAGACACGTCGGCGCCAAAGACGCGCTTCGGGGTCATGGCTCAAAGCATCGGCTGCTTATGACTTGCCTGCGGAGCAGTCGATGACTTTGGATACCATGATTATTTTCCACGAGCGCAACAGCTTGAGCGCCTTTCTATCATAGCCGAATCAAGCGTCGGTCTGCAGAATGTTTTTCCGGCTTGAAGACGGATGGCGCTCTTGAAAAGCCCTTTTGATTTGGCGATCAATTCAATGGCGCCCGCCTGACGCGTTGTCTGAACGATAATTTGGCATAACCCATTGAAAGCGCGACGCCGCGCGGCCTTGTCCGGTTCGTGGGAGGATGGATTTCCATTCCCAACGCCAATAATACGCGCATTTCCCCCAACTAAAAATGAGATTTCATTGTCGGCCGTCGGAACAAGGCGGCCCTGACGGTCAATGATTTCAACCCTGACCATAGCGACATCTTCGCCATCAGCGCGCAATCGCGGACGGTCAGGAACCAGACGAATGCCGTGGGGCACGCCGGTAGTTTCCGTTACAGTCTTCATCGCCAACCGGCCTTTTTTATAGCCGCATGCCAGAAGAATGCCGGGATGATAAGCAATTTTCCACATCAAGCGGGACGCCTGCCTGACGCCTTTTCGCCCCAAACTCTTGCCGTTGAGAAATAATTCCACTTCATCGCAATTGCTATGAACCCAGACCGCGATCTTTTGCTTTTCCCGTCCCGGCCAATTCCAATGCGGGAGAATATGCAAAACCGTTTTTTTACTCCACCACGATTGATAGTAACAGAAATTATCCTTTGGAAAACCGCAGGCATCCATTATACCGAAATGCGAACCGATGCACGGCCAGCCATAAGGCGTGGGCTCGCCGCGATAGTCAAATCCTGCCCAAACAAAGGTTCCCGCAACAAACGGCCGCGCAAGACAATGTTTCCAGTTTTTTTCAGCGGTATCTCCCCATGCAGGAAAATCATGGTCATAGGCGCTCACATACCCCTTTTCCGGATCTTTGGCATAAATACCACGGGTACAGAGGGTGCTGGCTGACTCGGTATAGATAACCGGCTTGGACGGAAACCGACGATGAAATTTATCGATATTTCCGCGACGGATATAATTGCGACCTTGTACGTCAATGCTTCTTCAACTCGAGTCGTCTTTTGCCTTCCCGGCGCAACAATGACCGCGATTACCCGGCATCTTCGGTTCAAATCAGAATCATTGCGAAGGCGTACGCGGATAGTCACAATTGCCTTGCGCATTCCATCTTTCAATTCCGATGTCACGAAGACACCGTCGGCAGCGACATGAAGCGGCGCGGTCTTTATCATCCAGACATGACGGTAAATGCCGCCCCCTTTCCGAGTAGAGCAAGGCCGTTACGGCCTTGCCCCCTCACGGACCCGTGCGAGCGGATTTCCCGCACACGGTTCTTCAACTCGCGGTTTTGCTTAAGCATGGTTCATCATCCTCCGATTATTAATGGTCTGGGTAATGCACTATTGGCTATCATGTGATTGAAGCGTTCCCATGTCCATTGCCGGCCATGCTGTCCGCTCCGTCGCCGCAGGCTCCGCATTAACAGCTTGTTCACTTCTTTCTTGAACCGGCCTATTGCTTTGGAGTTCCCGCGCATCCCATAATAGTTGTAATGGCCTTGCAGTCTTATTCCCAATCCTTTCAACTGCTCTTCCAACGGTTGCGTTATGGTTTTGCGCAGATATGTACTGACTTTCCGCACTCCGCGCTCAAACCGATTTTTCGAGGTCGCTCTGCCTACATACGGCTTACCCTTCCGGGATTCCCGCCATATGTGCGTAAAGCCGAGAAAGTCGAGTGTGCCGCTTTCGCCGCCCTTCTCCGGCGGTCGAAAGTCAACCAATCTCGTCTTCTCCGCGTGCAGTTCCAACCCGTATTTCGCCAATCGTTTCCCGAGCACCTCCAGCACCCGCTGGGCATCTGTCTTGCTCTTGAATCCCATGACGAAATCATCACAATACCGCGCCATGAAGGCCTCTCCTTCCAACAGCGGTTTGATTTGTTCCTCAAACCACTTGTCCAATACTTCATGCAGGTAGATGTTGCTCAGTAACGGCGATGCCACTCCGCCTTGCGGCGTCCCTTTCTCGGGATAGCTCAATCGCCCTGCCTCCCACACTCCGGCATGCAGCCATTTCGATATCAGTCTCCGTATAACTCCATCTCCAACCCGCCAGTTCAGCATCTCCTTAAGTTCCTTATGCGCCACACTATTAAAGGAACTCACGACACACTCTCCACATCCGCGACCTTCCCGCAACCGTAACGGTCCAACGTAACCGCCATCCACTGGACGGAAAGACGCTGCGCGTCCTGGGACATCTTCATCGTCATGGCATCTATTACCTGACATTAGAATTACTCGACGGAACTCGCTCAATGATCCCGGCTTCCTGGACCAACCTGGATATTGTGCCGTCACAACATCCTGAAGCCAAGCCCAAGTCCGGCCCTTCACTGATCGGATCTGTTTGCGACTTGCTACATGCCTGCAAAATCGTGGATGCTCTCCGGCGAAAATCGGAATCGGCAAATAACCTTTCGCACGAGGAGGAGCAGCGCCATGCAATACCAACCGGAGTTCTGGCCGGCGCCAAAAAAGACCGCCTGCCAGCAGCAACCCTGGAATAACCTGAACAGCAAGGAACAAGCCGAGCGGATTGCGTTATTGGCGCGCTTGATCGCCAAAACCATCTGCCCTCTCTTGATCGACAAAACACAGGAGGACAACCATGAGCAATCACGATAAAATTAAAACAACTCATCTTGAGCGTACCGCTTACGTCTACGTGCGACAGTCTACGGCCTCTCAAGTTCAACACAACACTGAATCCACCCGCCGCCAGTACCAACTCGTCGACCGCGCCATTCATCTCGGCTGGCCCAAGGAAAAAGTAAAAGTCATTGATGAAGATTTGGCCCGCTCGGGTTCCGGTAAAGTGGCGCGTGACGGCTTCACCAGAATGACGGCCGACGTCGCATTGGGGCTGGTCGGATTGATCCTCTCGATAGAAGTCTCTCGTGTCGCACGCAATAGCGCCGACTGGTATCGTCTCTTGGACCTCTGCGGCGTCACGGACACACTGATCGGCGATGAGGATGGTCTCTATCATACCGGACTGTTCAATGATCGTCTTCTTCTCGGCCTCAAGGGCACCATGGCCGAAGCCGAACTCCATGTCATTCGCGCCAGACTCAACGGTGGTATCCGCAACAAGGCCGCGCGCGGCGAACTGCGGCGCGGGCTCCCGGTCGGCCTCGTCTGGGGCGAAAAAGACGGAGAAGTGCTCTTCCATCCGGACGCCGCAGTCACGGGTGCGATCAAAACCATTTTTGAAAAATTTGCTGAAGTCGGATCGGCTCGTCAGGTCTGGCTCTGGTTCCGCAGCGAAGGACTTCTTTTCCCGTTGCAATCGAACACTTTGAGCGAGATTCGATGGGTTACTCCGGCCTATCACGCCATTCATCAAATTTTGACCAATCCGGTCTATGCAGGCGCCTACACGTATGGTAAAACTCGGGAGGAACAATACGTGGACCAGACCGGCCAATTTAAAAAACGCGTGCGCCATCTGCCGCGTTCCGAGTGGGCCGTCCTGATCCAGGATCACCATAAAGGCTTTATTGACTGGAACACCTACGAGATGAACCAAACGCGCATCAAACAAAATGTGCATCCTCGTCCCCATCAGGCCGGCGGCGCAGTCCGGGAAGGCGCCGCTCTGCTGCAAGGCATCGCCACCTGCGCCTCCTGTGGACGCCATCTGAATGTCTACTATCATGGCCGTAACGCGACACCCGGATATTACTGCCCCAGCAGCAATATCGCCAACGGCAGAGGACATTGGTGTATGCGCGTGGGAGGAGCCAGAGTCGACCATGCGGTCGCTATCGCCTTTTTGGAAGCTGTCGCTCCGGCCGGCATGCAGGCCGCATTGCAAGCCGAAGAGTTGATCGAAGCTGAGCACGATAGCGCAATCGCACAATGGCGTTTGCAGGTCGAACAGGCGCGTTACCAGGCCGAACTGGCCGAGCGTCGGTACCGAACCGTGGAACCGGAAAACCGCCTCGTGATTCGAACATTGGAATCCGAGTGGGAGCAACGGCTCGCGGAACTGACCACCGCCGAAGCCGAACTGACGCGCCGCGAACATCAACGCCCGCAACATCTGACTGATGAGCAACGCGAAAGCATTCAACGGCTGGGCAACGATCTGAAGCGTGTATGGGAAACTTCCACTACGACCGACCGTGATCGCAAGGAACTGCTGCGCTCCTTGATCGAGGAAGTCAACATTGCCGTTAACCGCGCTGATGCCAATGCCCACCTGACACTCCGTTGGCGGGGCGGTATGTTTACTGAAATCAACGTGCCGCTTTGGCATCCCAGAGACTCGGTCGTACGAACCAGCGAAGATACGGTTGATCTCTTGCGGCGACTGGCCGTCCATTATTCTGATGCAACGGTCGCCGGCGTCCTTAACCGCCAAGGCCGCAAGACTGCCTATGGTCTGCGCTTTACGGCCAACCGTGTCAGCAATCTTCGTCAACATTGGAAGATACCCCGCTACCAGACACCACAAAATCCGCCCGAGGGCAGACTGGTCACCGTGGAAAAAGCAGCACAGATCCTTGGCGCCGCGCCTTCCACGGTTCTTCGCTGGATCAACGACGGATTTATCGCCGGAGAACAGATTACCCCCGGCGCACCCTGGCAAATTCGCGTCACCGACGACTGGAAAAAACGCTTCGTTGAAGAATCGCCGCCGGGATATGTGGCCATGCAGGTCGCCACGCAAATACTGGCTGTCTCGCGCCAGACCGTCTTGCAACGTGTAAAGCGCGGCGAGCTTCAGGCAGTGCATGTATGTCATGGTAGACGTAACGGCCTCCGTATCAAGATCATAGATAACCAACCGAATCTTTTTGACTCCGTTCCATCAAAGGGGGTATAGTATGAACATGGATCCAAGTAGCCTTTTATGTCAGCATCTATTATCCAACATCCGCCCATCCCCATTGTCTTCTTCCAGATAGCTTCCAACGCTGTGTGGGCCGATCGGCCTGGCCGATAACCATACGAGCATTCCAGAAATTCCGCCTCATACACCGGCTCCAGTAGCATCACTATCGCCCGTTGCAATACCTTGTCTTCAAACGTCGGTATTCCCAGACTACGCTTGCCTCCGTCGCCTTTCGGTATGTATGCCCGCCTCACCGGCGGCGCCCAGTAATTCCCGGATTTCGCACGCTCTTTCAGGTCGGCCAGTCGGGCTTCGAGTCCTTCGGCGTATTCTTTCGCCGTTACCTCGTCCACTCCTGCCGCTCCATCCTTGCGTGTCCGCTTGTATGCCTCTTTCAGCCAGTCCATATCCAGATATTGGTTCAGTGACACCAACCGAAACTTCGGCGTCTGCCTCGCCAGCTCCGCTATGCGTTCTTGTATCGTGTACACGTTTCCAGATTCCATTGCATCCGTCCTGTTTCCCTCGAACGCTTCCGCTTGCCGACCCGCCCCTTCCCTCTTCCGGCTCCCGCTGGGTTCGCGGTTCGCCGTTCTCTCCAGTACTATGAGCAGGCTAAGACCGCCTTGTTGCCTTCAGCTTCGTTTCGTTGCCTTATCGTTGCTTTTCCTCGTTTCGCGCCTTCCTTTGTGTCCCCGCTTTTTTTTTCACGGGCTTTGCCGTCGGTGACGCTCCGCCGGTAACCGAGTCGTTGTTATGCCGGTACCAACTCTTTCCCCGGCCTTCATTCGAGGAGCCGCAAGGCTCTCACAGGTTCCTGTATGACCTCCTACCTTTCGCCGTAGTCTTAGACCCCGCCACCGCATGGCAAACTGTTCATCTTCGCTTGCCATATTCCGCACACGCCACTATGACAGCGTGCGCCAGCAGATCGAATTATTTCGAGGCTCATCTTCCACGGCTATCAGTCCGCCGCCTACGCTTCCCGATTCGGTCACCCTACACGGGCAAGGCTCGCTTCCGGTTGCCTGAACTCGCTTTACCGGATGGGTTCAAACTCGCGCTTTCCCCACAAGGTCATTCAAAATGGTTTCTACTTCCGTTTCCTCCATTCACAGGCTTCGCCTGTCGCGACATAGAACCATCCTTCATATTCTCTGGCGTCAACCCGGACCGTCAAGGTATTGACACCACCGTATTTGGCAACATCGCTGATATCACAGCGGAATCCAATGTAACCGCTTTTATTCTGGCCGACACAGTGATTATTCAGCCATATCGTGCTGTCCCGAAAATTCCGTCGAACTCCAAAACAAGCCGCTTGGCTCTATCTTCCGCAGGTAAAAAAAATGCTTTCCGGTACCAGCCGACTCCTCCGGCCAGAGAACCATGAAAAGTGTGTTGAAGCCGTCTGCTCGCCAATGTAGGATCAATTAATTCGCCCTTGACAGCCGCCTCGGCAGGAATAAACCGGCCGTCGATCACAAAATCGTGAGGCAAATTGACCATCCTCCACTTGGAATCATCATAAACTGACGATATCGGATCAAAATTGAAACTTCCCGCTTTGGCCCACCCCATATGGCCATTTGCCAAGGGAAAGTCACCCGGATAAAACCGCCAATTTTCATCCATTAACAAACGTTTTCGTCTATAGCTAAGCACATTATTCATTTTTAATAACTTCCATATCGGTCAATAATTTCAGAACCGGGCCTCAGATTAAATGGAATACTGTCTGGCGCCTAATGGGACAATGCAGTCAAAACTCGTTGCCTGGAAGTCATCAAAAACCTCAAATAAAGATTGTCTACGTCAATATTCTTCTTCCTTTATCATGCAATGTTTGCATATCCTTGCCTCCCAAGGCCTTTTGCGCCTTATTCCGACTCACCCTCCCCCATTCGACAGCCAACTCGGCGGTCGTCGGCAATCGCGCCATGGCGCGCGTCTTGTCAGTTTGGATCAACCGTCTTAACGATTTTTCGACCTGCCGATAGGCAGGTTCTATCGGGTTTATTTTTATATTTATCGCCATTTATCACCAAAATAGTATAATAGGATATAATTGTCAATTTTTTTTTATAAAACAGTTCCCCTTCCTTCCGAATGCGGCAACAATAGATGCAGAACCGGCAAGGCCATCGCAACTCTTTCCTATGGCGGCCGGATTGAAGTATCCGAAACCCAGGGGGGCTAAACGTCAGGCGGCGCCACAGGCTGGACTCATACCTCGGCCCTGACCACGGAACGCATTGTTTTCACATCAGTGTTTCAAGTCCTGAGATTTTCCCGATAACACTTCGGCGTGGTTCCGATCCGACGGCGAAAAACACGATAGAAAAACGGCTCATCCGCAAAACCACAGGCAGCGCCGATTTGTTTTATCGATTGGTCGGTCTGGCGCAAAAGGATGCAGGACTGTTCAATCCGGCGACGATGAATATAGGCAACCGGACTTAAGCCGACTAACCTCTTGAACAGGACGCGGAACCGCGTGTCACTTAAGCCAATCGATCGCGCCAGATCATGCATGGACAGACCGGAATCTCCCAAACGATCGTCAATTGATTTCAGTAATGGAAAAAACCTGGCAACATCGCCATTATCCAGGTTGACCGGCGCAGGCTGGAACAAGCGTCCGCCATGCCGGACGACGTGCAGCAACGCCAGCCTGATCCAGGCTGCCATGGCGCTTTTCCATCCCGGCGGTTTTAGCGCGAATTCGCGAACAAGACGCATTGCCATCTCCCCCAGCTCGCCATTCGGACTTTCCCGGAAACGGTCGGGAAACCCCATCAACGTCAAGAGATCCATGCTTCCGAACAAGTCGGCGAAGAAATGAACGGAAATGCTGCTCCAACCATGCCTGGACGGAAAGCACGCGATATGCCGCGTATTTGGTGTGATAAAAACGTGGTCACCAGGCCTGACCGGCACTTTACGCTCCTCATTTCCAAGGATGATTTCCCCGCGTCCGCGCATGATCCACAGCCAATACACGTCAGTAGTCACGCGCGGCCCCTGCTTGAAAAACGGATCAAGATGCCATTCAATGGCGGAAATCGGTCGGATGCAAAGCGCTTCCAGCCATTCATGATATGAGCCGTCCGGATCAGGCGGTTGATTCTTAAAGGCTGGAAAATGTTTCCGTTCCCAACCCCCGGACGTTAGTTTGGTTTGTCGCATGGTCAATGCCATCCTTTTGAAAAGTACAATAAAACAGTCGTTTTGACAAGTGGACAAAATCAGACAATATCGGGTATTCTGTTGCCATAAAGAAAGGCGTACATTAATGCATTTTGGATTTACACTGCTTGACTGGCTGGTTCTTGCCGGGTACCTGGTCGGGATTACCGTGTTCGGCTTGTGGATGGCGCGGCGCGTCCGGAGCAGCGGCAGTTATTTTCTTGGAGAGCGGAAGTTGCCCTGGTGGGTCATGGTCGGCCAGGCATTCGGGACGGGCACTTCGGCTGAAATGCCGGTGGCGCAATGCGGGGCGGTCTATGCCGGCGGGTTCGGCACGATCTGGTATCAGTGGAAAAACATGCTGATCACGCCGTTTTATTGGCTGCTTTCGCCATGGTATCGCCGCAGCGAACGCACTACCGTGGCCGAAATGGTCTCAGACCGATATGGACACGGCGCAGCGCTGATGTACACAATGTTCGCCGTCTTCTATCTCGTGCTGACCCAGGGGGTGCTGCTCAAGGGCGCGGGCAAGGCGATCTCGGTCGCGACCGGCGGCGAATTGATCTCTCCCAACGGCGTGGTGCTGGCCATGACCGTGGCGTTCATCCTGTATAGTTTCATGGGCGGACTGATATCCTCGGCCTACACGGATTTCGTGCAGAGCCTGCTGATAATCGTGCTTTCTTTCATGCTGATTCCGCTGGGACTGCACGCGGTGCACGGCATGAGCGGCATGCGCCAAACGCTGCCCGAACATTTTTTCCGGGTTTACAGCGCCGCGAGCAACCTTGACGCGTTCACGATTGCCATGCTGGCCCTGAATGGCCTGGCGGGCATAGTCGCCCAGCCGATAATCCTCTCCTGCACAGCCACTGGAAAAAGCGAACGGGCGGGAAGAATCGGGCAAACCTATGGATCAATGATCAAACGTTTTTGCACGATCGGATGGGCCCTAACCGGCCTGATCGTGGCGGCCATGGTGATCCAGCGCGGCGTCACGCTTCCGGACAAGGAGGCTGCCTTCGGGTTTGCCTGCCGCGAACTGCTCTGTCCGGGATTGATCGGCCTGATGGTGGCCTGCGTTCTGGCCGCCAACATGTCCACCTGCTCCAATCTGATGGTCAACACCGGAGCCCTGTTTGCCGGCAGCATTTACAGGGAATATTTCAATCCAACGGCAAATGACCGGCGCATTCTTCTTGTCGGGCGCCTGTCCGGACTGGCTTTGACCGTGCTGGGCATACTCTTCGCCCTGATCGTTGATCAGGTGCTGGACGCCTTTCTGTTCACCGAAACTGTTTCCGCCTTCATGGGTATAATGATCCTGGGAGGCATTTTGTGGCGCCGTGCCAACCGTTACGGCGCCTGTGTCGGGGTGATGATCTCGGTGGCGGCATATTATTTCCTGAATTATCGTCAGTGCGGGGGACATCTGCAACTGGTGTATCCTTGGCTGGCCGCGCCGTTCGGCTGGTCCATGCTGATCGGTTTTGCGGTTTTGATTGCAGTCAGCCTTATGACCGGTCCGGAACCGGAAGGAATGATAGAACACTTCTTCGATAATATGAACCGCTCGACGGACCGGGAAGGATTGCCCGATGGTCATCCCAGACCGCTTGCCGCGAAACTGGGGCAGGATTTGCTGTTCCTCGATCTGACCGGCTGGTTCAAGCGGCAACGTTGGACAGGATTTTGGAGCCGCTATCGCGAGGACATCGCCGGATTTGCCGCCGCCTGGGGCGCGGTAGCATTCACCGTGTTCTGCGCCTGGGCGCTCATGCTGATCGGACGATAAATTTCTGGCCATCGGCATGATGTGTTCGGCATGTTTCATAGCAAATGGAGAAAAAAATAAACAAATGAAAAAGGAAATATCGCAGGCTGAATTGATCAACACCATCCCGTTCGACGGATTCGCGGCGAACGAAATATATCCCGCCGACATCAACGGCGACGGGAAACTGGAACTGCTTTGCCTGCAGTCCGCCGGCATTTACCAATCGAAAGTGTTTATCGGAACAAGTTGGGTCAAGACAGAGGATGTGCCCTGCATGGATATTTTTTGCCTGACCGCAATCACACGTGAAGGTAAAATATTGTGGCAGTTCGGGAAACCATGCCTTAAATTCAAGTCGGCCCTGAGCCATGTAGCCGATCAGATGCTCTGGTGCGGGATTATCGCCGACAAGGATAAGCCTGAAATCGCCGTGATAAAAGGAAAGAACCTTCTTATCCTGGACGCGGCGACCGGCACGGTCAAACGTTCGAAGGATCTCAGCGCTGATAATTTTGGTATCGTACTTACGTTCAAGACCAGGCATGGCAACAGGCTGCTGGTGCAGAATACGGAAGCTTCCTATGAGGCCGCCGGAAAATCTGACGATCCATCATACAAGTATGCCCTGCCGGCCCGTATCTACGATGCAGGAGATTTATCGCTCATTGCAACGATAGACGACAATTGCTCCGGCTCAGGACATTCGCCGCGGGTATTGGATATTGATGGAGACGGAGATGACGAGATCCTCATCGGCTTTGACGCTTATGACTCAGATGGTAAAAAATTCTGGCGGCTGGAAGGCGAACGCCGTCAACCCATCACGCTTTATCATGTCGACCAGTTGCAGATCGGTAAATTCGGAAATCCGCCGGTTACCACTGTCGTTTATGCTGCCAGCGGTAATGTGGAGGCGGGCACACTGGACGGCAAATTGCTATGGCAACGCGACGTCGGCCATGCCCAACATGTCGTGCTCGGCGATTTTCGGCTGGGCGACAAGCGGGCCTGCATGGCGATATATGCCTGTAGCGGCAGAGGAGGACTTGGGACGGCACAAAAGGAGTTGCTGGAACGCGTAGGAGTCCGCATGGCTTCAGGATCGGATGAGATAGGATCGGGCAATATTGTTTTCTTGAACGAAAAAGGCGAAATACAAAGCATTATTTTTGCCAAGGACCATTTCCATAGCGGCGAGGGGATTCTGGTTTATCCCCAGGGCTGTCCTGACGGGAGCGACGCTGTTATCACGCGGGATCTTCAGGCCGGAGAACGCACATGGCCGCAGGCGCTGAATATGGCGGGGGAAAGTCCGTTCGAAATACCACAGCCCGAAATAAAGGAACAAGCGAAGGATGGACCCGCCGGATGCAATACCGATGACGGTTACGGGGTAAGGATCGCGGATTTCGACAATGATGGCCGCGCGGAAATCCTGATCCATGACCAGACCACGGCCTGGATTTTCAAGCCGCCCTTCCCGAAGGCCGGCAGAAAAAATACGCATGAAAAACTTGAGCCGGTCACAGGCCAGGGCTGGTACGGCCTATAGTCATGGAGCAAAGACGATTATGACCAGGCATGAGAGATTAAAACGATGCTATTTTCACGAAGAAACGGACCGGCCTGCCGTCTACAGCCGCGCCGGTTTTCCGCCGAATGATGACAGTTATGACGACCTGAGGGCCTATCTTCAGGCGCATTCCGAACTAAAAGTCGGATGGTCGCCAGGATGGGAGGGCTGTTCCGCCGGAAAAATCATCGAGGAAAAACATTCCGGTGAATTTCAACGCCGAACGGAAACGGTTCGCACGCCCAAAGGGGACTTGAAACGTTCCTGGCTCGTGAACCTGGCGACCGAAGAGAGCATAATCGAAACCAACCTGCTTAAAACCGCCGTGGATGCGGATTTTTTTCTTTCGCTTCCTTCTCCCAAGCCGCAGGCAGACCTTTCCGGATTCCTCCCCGCCGTTAAGCAAATGGGAGACGCCGGGATCGTACAGGCCGGGCTGGGATTCAATCCGGCCGGATTTGTCGCCGAACTGTTCGGATCGGAAACTTTTGCCATGATGTCGGCGACCGAACGCGACACTCTCCATGCCTTATGCGAACAACGAACGAAGATCATGCTCGGCAGATTGAAATACATGCTGGACGGCGGGATTGGACCGTTCTTTTCCATGCTGGGACAGGAATATATCGTTCCCCCGCTTCATGGCCTGGACGATTTCAATGACTTCAACGTGCGTTACGACAAACCAATTATTAACCTGATCCATGACGCTGGCGGACGAATTCACGTACACTCGCATGGCTCAATCAAAAAAGTATTTCAGGGCTTTCTTGACATGGGTGTGGACGTCCTGCATCCATTTGAGGCGCCCCCAATGGGAGACGTCACTTCAACCGAAGCCAAATCGCTTGCGCGCGGAAAAATCTGCATTGAAGGCAACATTCAAATCAATCGCATGTATGAAGCGACGCCCGATGAAATACGCGCCGAAACACTCGCGCTCATCGAAACCTGCTTTGACGATAAAAAAGGGCTTATCGTGAGCCCGACCGCCTCGCCCTATATTCACGGCAGAGGAGAACTGTGTTTTCCGCAATATAAAGCCATGATAGATACGGTCGTCGGATGGAAAGGTTGAATTAATATTTTTGACCAAAAAACTCAAAATCAAGGGGGCAAACATGACTACGAAAAGTCGAAATGTCAATTGTCAAGGGCTGACCCTGAATGGAGGAAAATTGATTGCGCACTGGCCGCTGAACGGCAATACAAACGACTCTGCCGGCAAAAATCACGGGAAAGGTTATAAAATCGAGTTCTGCAACGGCCCAGCCTGCGCTCCGGAGAGCGCCGTCAGAATGAATACGCCGCAAAGTTGCATGGCAGTGCCGGATAATACGGCGCTGCATCTCGGCATGAAGGATTTTACGATCGCCCTCTGGGCGAAATGCGAAAAAAACATGCGCGCGCCGTTCGGCGATTTGCTTTCAAAATTCGATCCGCTAACGCGCTGCGGCTTCAATTTTTCCATCTCCGGAACCACCCCGGCCTACAGCGGCATGACCGATACCCGCCACGTTCATTTCGGCATTGATGACGGTTACGTCGGCGAATGGGAGGACTGCGGAAGGCCTCACCCTTCCAATCCGCTGATCACCAACCTCGTGGTATTCGAAAACGAATTGTATTGCGGCACGGCGGACGCGGACAAGCCGGAAAACGCGGCCCATGTCTATCGCTGGGGCGGCGGCCAAAAATGGATTGATTGCGGCCGGCTCGGCAATAATCCCGCCCATCTCTCGGCCCAGTCCATGTTCGTGCACCAGGGCAAACTTTACGCCGGAACCGGAGTCTGGGACTGGGTTCGCGCCGCAGGGCAAAACTTCAAACCCGGGTTATCCCGCATCTTCGCGTATGAAGGCGAAAAAAAATGGCGCGACATTGGAGAGGTCGGCAAAAGCGTGAGAGTTCTGTGCATGGCCAGTTTTGAAGGATCCTTATACGCCGGCCTCGACCGCGCAGGCGGCGGACATTGTTTCCGCCTTGACGGCGAAAAATGGGAGGATTGCGGAGCGCTCAACGGCGACAACGTCGAGGATCTTCTGGCCTTCGATGGAACGCTCTACGGCACAACGCACGGCATGATTTACCGGTATGAAGGAAATCGAAAATGGACCTGCATCAGCGCTTTCCCGCATAAAATAACGCAGATTCATTCCGTGGAAATTTTTGACGGCAAAATGATCATCGGCACCTGGCCGCAGGGTTATGTCCTGCGCCATGAAGGCGACGATAAATGGACGATCATGGGCAGGCTGGGAATCGCCGAAGGTTTGAAGGAAATAAATGAAATAAACGACTTGATTGTCCACAACGGCAAATTGTATGCCGGCGTTCTTCCAAAGGCGCAGGTTTACCGTTATGAATCTGACGGACACTGGACTCTCCTGCGCAGCCTGGCCAACCGGCCGGAATATAATGAGGAAGTTTTTCCGACCTGGAACCGCGTGACCTGCATGGCCTCCTTCCGCGGAAAATTATTCGCCGGCACAGGCGCCTGCCAGGCGCGCGCCATAGACATTGACAGGGATCAGACCGTCGGCAGGGTTTTCTCACTGCAGACCGGCCAAATGACAAGCTACGAAAACGACATAGGCGACGCCTGGACGCACCTGGCCGTTACGAGGCATGGGAATCAACTGGAATTGTTCGTCAATGGAAAAAGCGTGTCGGATTCGCGCTTGCATCCCGGTGTCCATCTTGATTTAAACAATACCTGCCCGCTTATGATCGGACGGGGCGCGCAGTCGGCCTTCAGCGGCGCCATGGCTGACGTAAGAATGTATGAAGGCGCATTGCCCGCCGCACAAATCAGGAAATTGGCAACCGTAAAATGATGGGAATTTTATAATTATGAATCAAAAAAACACAACGAACAGTCGGATAATCGGTTTTCATCTGGACATGAAGGTCGCGCAGTACCGGACGGAATATTTGAAGGAATTATGGCCGCGCCTGGCAAACCTTGGTTATACACATGTCTTTTTCGAGATCGAAGACAAGGTGCGCCTGGAGACAATTCGCGGAGCGGAATGGTGCGAGGCTTTCAGCAAGGCGGAATTTTCCGATATTCTAAAGACGGCGCGCAATCACGGATTGGTTCCCGTGCCGCTGATCCAAACTCTGGGGCATCTGGAATTTCTGCTTTCTCATCCGCCGTACCAGGCGTGGCGCGAAATGCGCAATAACGCCTATATGATCTGCCCATCCAACGCAGAGGCTGTCAGACACTTGTTGCGCTACATTGACGAAGTCGGCGAATTGTTCGCGAATCCTCCATTCATCCACCTTGGCGCGGATGAGACTTATTATCTGGGCGGTTGCCCGTCCTGCAGAAAAAAAGTGAAAGCCGCGTCAAAGAGCGCTGTATTCATGGAGCATTTGAACAAGCTGGCCAATCATTCTCTAAAGCGCGGCTGGCGTCCCTTGGCATGGGCGGATCATGCCCTGAAATATCCGGAGAAAATCGAGCGGTTGAACCGGGAAATAATTCTGGTGGACTGGGATTACTGGTCCACGGAAAAAAACCCTCCGAATCTGCTGTATTGGAAAGAGCATAAACAGCTTCCCGCAAACCGGCTTCCCGGGGAATTCCTGAAAAACGAAGGACGCTTCGCGCTCGACGAGCGTGGAAAAATCCGTTCCTGGTTTTATACCGATTATTTGCGCGCCAAGGGGTTTGACGTGATCGTGGCGCCTGCCATGCGTTGCGGCGGCGACCATGTTTTCGCCCCGTGCCTTGAACATATGGCGAACGTGACCGGCGCCGCGATGCGTTTGACGCGCGAGCCTGCCCCGCTCGGCATGCTGGTCACATCATGGGCGGTGCGCCTGAATCATCTTGAAACCCAATGGCCCGGATTTGCGATTCCGCAAGCCGTATCGGATTGCGGCGAGGTTGATTCCTGGCGCGACTTGCGGGAATACATATCGCGGAAGATTCTTGGCAAAAATTGTCCGGAATTTTTCGATGCATGGAAAAAAATCGGGACTGCATTCGCCTTTGCCCAAAGTTCTTCGGGCATGGAAAGTGCGACATGGTATTACGGCCAGACCGACAGCGTCCCGTGGATGCTGGAACAATGGCGCAAGGACGGCAGGCTCAAGGCACAAGTCGGGAATCTGCAGAAGTTGAAGACCGGCTACCGCCGGGGACAAGAAATTTTGAACGCCATGAACCGGAAAATTCCCGCAGGAAATCGTTGCCTGCGTTATTGGAAAATAGCCACCAGGGCCATTCTGCACAAGGCCGATACATTCGAGTTGTTTGCAAAGGCGCGCAAAGGAAAGACCGACAAGAACAAGGCCGCCGATCTGCTCCTGGCCGAGGAAGCCTTGCGCGACGAATACAGGTCATTATTGAACGAGACTTATGCTCCGGCAAGCGTCGAACGCGAGATCGCCATGATTTTCGGCAGTTCCCTGCGCCATCTGATGCGGCTGGCAATGTAAACCGGCGAAAGCCAATCGCCGGAGAGCAGAAGTCGGTGGCCGGAAGTCAGAAAGATTCCGGCCGACTTCCTACCTCCGACTTATCTCTTATTTTACCGCCCAGCGCTTCCTGGTCGCCTGGGGACGAACCAACAACTGACGCACTTCCTTGGCGTTCAATTTACGGACGGCATCCTCCGGCACGCCCAGCGCCAAAAGGCGTTTGCGTTGAGTTTTTTCACGGCGGCGTTTTTCCCGGGCTTTTTTTCCCGACCAGGTAAGCTCTTCATTTGCGCATCCTGAACCCATGATATTTTCCTTTCGATTGATTTGTGCCGGCCATGTTAATAAAAGACCGCCGATTGCACAATCACTTTTTTAAGAATTGCAGAATGGCGTCAAGTATGACCAGAGGATGCGGCGGACACCCGGGCACATAAAGGTCAACCGGCAGCACCCCGTCAACTCCGCCATGCGCCTCCTTGTGCCCGGCATATATCCCCCCGCTGATGGCGCAGGCGCCGACCGCAATGACGACTTTCGGGTAAGGCACGGCCTCGTAAGTCTTCAGGAGCGCAAGCCGCATGTTTTCCGTGACCGGCCCGGTCACCAGGAGTCCATCGGCATGGCGCGGCGAGGCCACGAACTGAACGCCGAACCTGCCCAGATCCCAGGCAAGAGTGCCGAGCACGTTGGTGTCCGCCTCGCAGGCGTTGCAGCCGCCTGCGCTGACCTGCCGCAGCTTGAGAGAACGACAGAACGATTTCGGAATATTTTTTCTTGTTTTTGCGGCCGCCGCCGGTTTGTTGCCGGAAACGATCAATTCTTCGCGGGTGAATGAAGATATTTTGAACTCGCGTGAAAATTTTAAAGCCCGCCCGGAGCATTCCTTTTCGCATTTCCGGCAAAAAACGCATTTGCCCGTGTCCAATCGCAGGGTATTGTCCGAAGCATCAACGGCAATGGCGTCGGTCGGGCAAATATCCGCGCATTTACGGCAGCCGGCAACGCAACGGCCGTTGTCAATGACCGGCCTGCCGGCAAATTCCGCTGGCAATTTTTTCCCAGCTTCGTCATCCGGATATTTCATCGTCCGGTATCCCTGGCGCATGCGAGTCGAAAGAACATTGAACATTTGCTACTCCTATGATGATTGTCTACTTCATTTTGTTTTTTTCCAGAACATTTTTTTTGCAATCCATGAATCTCCGCATCACAGACAGCCAATTGGCGGACGCACGTAACCATTTAGCCATTTGCAGGAAAAATATTTCCGTTTCCGATGTAGGGCCTCTGCTTGCCAGAGGCCTTCAGATCGCCACGCGAACAAGACGGCGCGCCGCCTTTCGACAGGCTCAAGACCCTGAGCATAGCCGAAGGGCAAGCGGCGGCCCTACATGGACTCATCCTCACAAATCATGCCCGCAATACGAAAGGTTGAAACTCTTGTTGCACAGCGGAAAATCGGAAATCTGTCCGTTTCTGAGCGCCAGGGCCAGCCCGAACCAGTTATGAAACGAAGGATCCACAATTTTCCATGCGGCGATTTTCCCCTGTTTATCGGTAAGGCCGACGTGACATATTTCACCGCGCCAGCCTTCCACAAGAGCCGCAACAAGGCGTTCCGGAGCGAGTTTTCCGCAGGACTGCCCGACAGGCCCGGACGGAAGCGACTGCAATTGCGTCTTTACAAAGGCAAGCGACCGCTGCGCCTCCAGCCAGCGCACAAAGGCGCGGGCAAACACGTCGCCGCCGGAACAGAGCGAAACGGGAATATGGCAAAACCGGTAGATGCCGTACGAGAAATCACGGCGGACATCGCGGTCGGCGCCGCAGGCACGCGCGGCAACGCCGACCAGACCGATTTTGTCGCAAGTCGCCTGGTCGAGGACACCGGCGTCGTCAAAACGAGACATGACCGACGGAGTGTTCCAAAGCAGGTTCACGGCCGAAGCGGCGTCGCGCGAAATAGCATCAAGGCGCGCAAGCAGTTTTTCAGCGGCCTCATCGCCGATATCGAACCCCACCCCGCCCGGCAGCAGCAATCCGCGCCCGAAACGATTCCCGCATATTTCCGCGGTCATGTTGAGAACATCGCCACGGATGCGTCCGCAATACGATTGCGTCGGCAAAAACCCCACATCGCCGGCCAGCGCCCCCAGGTCGCCGATATGATTGGCCAGGCGCTCCAGCTCGTGGGCAATGCCGCGGATCGCCTGCGCGCGGGCCGGGACGCGGCAGCCGGATAACGATTCCACAGCCCGGCAATAATTTGCGGCATGCCCAATCGTAGTGTCTCCGGAAAGCGTTTCCATGTAATGAATCGTTCTCTTGTCCGGTCCGCCGATCAAAGCGCGCTCGACTCCGCGATGCTGGTAACCGAGCGATATTTCAAGATGATAGACCGTCTCGCCGTGGCATTGGAACCTGAAATGTCCCGGCTCGATAATTCCGGCATGGACAGGGCCGACCGCCACTTCATGAATTTCCTCCCCTTCCATGTAGAAAAAATCCGTCTGCGAAAATCTGACAGGCTTGAGCCACGGATGGCCTTCGGGCCTTACGCCGCATTGTTCGAAAATTTCACGCTCGAAGAGGTGAACCTGGACGCATTCCGGAGTCAAGGCCGGATATTTTTCTTCAACATCCGCGGATAGGACGTTCAGACTGCCGGCGTTGTCGAGGGCCAGCACGCAGTAGAACCTGGCCTTGTTTTTTCCTGCGGGAACCCCGAAGAAGGCTGATACGCGCGCGCCTTTTTCGACAGAAGAAAGCACGCCCTTGCGGAACTCCTGTGCCGGAAGAGCCGGCACATCGGAAAGCGGAACCGACTCTGCGTTCGACATTTCCTTGAATCTCATTTTCCTCCAAGAATCGCCGCGGCCTGCGTCAGGAACGAATTAAGCGGTTCAGGCATCCACAAGCCGAGCGTCAGCAGCGTCGCCAGCGGCAAAGCCATCAGGAAAAGCTCAAGCCCGCGGATGCGTTCCCGCTCCATGCCGTGCGGAGCGTCCTCCCAGGCCATGGCAATGGCATGCCTGAGAACGCCCACGAACACAATGCACAAGCCCGTGACAAAAAGCGCCAAGGCCCAAATCGCACCCTTGTCCCAAGCGGCTTTAAGCACCAAAAATTCACTGATGAAAACCGCGAACGGCGCCAAGCCGATCAAGGCAAGCAGACCTCCGAAAAGGCCTGTGCCCCAGACCGGCGAAGTCTTCAAAATGCCGGTCAATTTCCGCATGTCATGTGCGCCGTATTTCTGGTCAAGCCTGCCGGCGCAGAAAAACGACAATGTCTTGCAGAGCGAATGATTCAGCACGTGAAAAAGCGCCGCAAAAACCCCCAAACCTCCAAGACCTATGCCCAAAGCGATGATGCCCATGTGTTCGACGCTGCTGTAGGCAAGCAGGCGTTTGAGATCGCGCTGGGCCACGATGAAAACGGCCGCTATCAGTATGGATACCAGACCGAACAACACCAGTATGCCGCCGGCCCACCCCCCGCCTCCCAGGGCCGCATCCAGCAGGGGAACATAACGCAAAATGCAATAAAGGGCCGCGTTCAGGAGGAAACCGGAAAAGACGGCGGAGACGGGCGCCGGCGCCTGGCTGTGCGCATCCGGAAGCCAGCTGTGCATCGGCGCCAAGCCCGCCTTGGTTCCGAAGCCGACCACCAGAAAAATGAAGCCCACCTTCAACAGACGCGCATCCAATTGGCCGGCCGATTCCATCATTCGCGACCAGAGCAGGAATTCCGGCTGCTCAAAATGCGCCGCGCTGGTGGACGCCGCCACGATCAGGATACCGGCAAAGGCAAGCGCCACGCCCACCGAACACATGAGCAGATATTTCCACATGGCCTCGAGCGCGGTCGGCGTGGCATTGAGGCAGATGAGAAAGGCGGTCAGAAGCGTAGTGGCCTCAAGGCCGACCCACATCATGCCCAGATTGTTCGAAAGCAGCGTCAGAACAATGGCGCTCAACGAACCCAACGACAACATGACGTAACGCCTGGCGGTTTTGAGATCGAATTTTCCGGCCTGGGACTCGCGCAAAAAATATATCACGGAATACAACGAACAAAGCATGGTGATCAGCAGCAGTACGGCCAGATGCCAGGCGGAAAGCATGTCGAGCATGAGCCAATCTCCGGCGGCATATATTTTACCAAACAAAAAAACGCAAACGATCGCGCCGCATCCCGCCAGGCCGGCCAGCGAATTTCCGGCAAAACCAAACCAGAGCGCTCCGCGCGCCGTGCGAAAAAGTCTGCTCAACGGAACAAGCAGAACCGGCATGAGAACCAGGGCCGGCAACAACAACTCTCTGAAGTAAAAAATCATCCCCGCAAACTCCGTAATTGGTCCGAATCGATGTGATCGAAGGTACTGTTGATCCTGTAGATGGCGATTCCCATCACGAAAACCGCAACAAATACGTCCAGCAGGACGCCTAGTTCCACCAGGGCCGGTATTTCGCCGGCCGCGGCAAAGCCGAAGGTATAAATGCCGTTCTCCATGACCAGATAACCGACCACCTGATTAACCGCGGTTTTGCGGGCGATTATCAGAAAAAGTCCGGTCAGAAAAAGGAAAAACGCCACGGTGACCATGAGGGAGGAGGCAACCGGCAAGGCGGCCTTCAATCCCAGCCAGAACGAAACAATCAGAATGACCACTCCGATAACCAGCGATCCCACGTAGCCCACGAAGGGCTGCACCTCGCGGCTGGTTTCCGATTCGCGCAAGGCCCGCACAAGAAGGCGCGGGAATACGAATCCCTTCAAGGCGACCACGGCCGCGACAATAAGCATTACCCGAAGCGACAAAGCCCCGAAATTCCCAGCAAGTATAAGAAAACCAAGGGCGATTCCCTGCGCGGCAGAAATCCGGATGCAGGAAACCAGCCGGCTGGAGCCGAGCAGCCCGAAACCGCTCAAAAGCAGAAAGGCCAGAACCAAATCAACAAGATTATTCATCATGGATGCAACCTCAAAACCAGAGCAAACGCCAGCGCGGCCAAAACCGAGGCGCCGACAAGCAATTGCGGAACTTTTAAAAGCCGCAGCCGCGCCATGACCGATTCAACCACGCCCACGGCAACAGCCAGCGCGAGCATGCCGGCCGCAAAGACCGGCAAAAGCATCGCCCCTTCCAGTCCGGAAAACGACAAAAAGACGTTCACTATCAAACCACCAAGGATCCAGAACTTCAGGGCTGCCGCGTACAACACGAATGCCAGATCCGGACCGCCGTAATCAAGGATCATGACCTCGTGAATCATGGTCAGTTCCAGATGGGTGTTCGGGTCATCGAACGGGATCCGGCAATTTTCCGACAGGAAAACGATGAACAGCGAGACGGCAACCAGGGCAAGCAGCGGAAGGGCGGACAAGGTTGCGCCGGCGAACAAACCCGAAAGCGAAATATTTCCCGTCAGCCGCGCCAGAGCGGCCAGGCAGAAAAAAAGCGCCGGCTCGGCCAGTGTCGAGAAAAAAACCTCGCGGCTGGCGCCCATGCCCTCGAAACTCGAACCTGTGTCAAGCGCCGACAGAACGGCGAAAAAGCGCATCACTCCGAACAGGTAAATGAACAGCACCAAGTCGCATTGAAAATGAAACATGGCGGGCGAAGATCCGAGAGGCAAAAACGTCAGCGCGGCAAGCATGCAGGAGAGCCCGATCAGGGGGCCGGCCCTGAAGATCCAAGTCGTGGTACGGCTGTAAACGGCGTCCTTGCAGAGCAGCTTGTAAAGATCGTAATAAGATTGCAGCAACGGCTGCCCATGCCGTCCGGCGAAGACAGCCTTGGTGCGGTTCGCCACGCCCTGAAGGAACGGCGCCATGACCAGGGCCATCAGAATATATATCGATGCAATCATTTTTCTTACCTTATTGGCGTCGTTATCTCAACTTCCATGCCAGCAGGGCCAGAAGCGTCAAAACGATATAAAGAATATAAAGATTCAGGCGGCCATGCTGCAGCCACCTGAACTGCGCGAGCAATTTTTCCACGCCCGCAAATGCCGGAGCGTACATCTTTTCACGGCTTATGTCCGGCGTATCGGTGGACAATGACGCGTTGGCCGGAAACAGTCCATTGGGCGGCACGAACTTCCTGCGGGTGCGGAGTATTTTCTCGAAAAAAACGGTTATCGGTTCGGCGAAGGATGAAGACGTGTACTGCATGCGCGGATTGGGCGCGACATAACCGCAATCCCAGGTGCAGGTTGCCGCCGCGCGCTTTCGCCTGAAAATAATCTTCCTCAAAAGAACAAGAGCGGCCGAAAACGCCGCCGCGCCCCACGCTCCGGCCAGGGCGAATTTGGCCGCGGACCGCACGTCCGGAAGCGCGGCCGAAAATCCATCCGCTCCCGGTATCTGGCGGACTGCCGCGGCGAGAGCCGGCAAGGCAAACGGGATAACAAGCGCGGCCAGGAAACATGCAAGCGCAAGAATTAACGAGGGCCAGGTCATGGCCGGACCGGCTTCGGCGGCATTTGAGGCATGAGAGGAACGCGGTTCGCCGAGGAAAACAATGCCGAAAACCTTGGTGAAACAGGCGGCCGCAAGTCCTCCGATCAACGCCAGACTCCCCAGGGCAAACAAAGAGCCGGCGGCAAAGGACCATCCGGTCGCCGGAACGCCATTGAAGGCTGAAAGATAAATCAGGAATTCGCTCATGAAACCGTTCAGGGGCGGCAGGCCGGATATGGCCACGGCGCCGATCAGAAATGCCGCTCCGGTGCGCGGCATTTTTTTCAGAAGACCGCCGAGACGATCCATTTCCCTGGTTTCAGCCGCGCGCAGCACGGCGCCGGCGCCGAGGAAAAGCAGACTTTTAAAGAGCGCATGATTAATCACATGAAACAACCCGCCCGCAAAGCCGGCCAGTATCATGACAGGTTTCCCGTAGGTTATGCCGAGCAAACCCAGTCCCAGCCCCAACGCGATAATGCCGATATTTTCCACGCTGTGATAGGCCAGCAACCGCTTGAGATCATGCTGCGCCAAGGCAAACAAAACGCCGAGCACGCCGGAAAAACAACCTATGCCCACCAGCGTCCATCCCCACCAGGAAGGGGCCGGTCCAAGAAACGTGAGGGTGCGCACCATGCCGTAAATGCCGGTTTTGATCATGACGCCGCTCATGACCGCCGATACGTGCGATGGCGCCGCCGGATGGGCCTCCGGAAGCCAGACGTGCATGGGCATGAAACCCGCCTTTGTGCCGAATCCGACCAGGGCCAGAACAAATGCCGCGCCGGCCACGCCCGGCAAGACCTTGAACCCGTCAAAATCGAGGGAGCCCGATCCATCGGAGAGAACCGCGAACAAGACCAGGATGAAGGCGGTGCCGATGTGGGTGGCAACCAGATAAATCCAGCCCGCCCTGCGTACGGATTCCATGTTGCTTTCGAACATCACCAGAAAAAACGAAGACAAAGACATGATTTCCCACGCCAGGAGAAAAAGCATGCCGTTCCTGGACAGCACCACCAGAAACATCGCGGCGGTCAGCAGGTTGAACATGAACCAGGTTCTGCCGGCGCCTTTTTCTTTTTCATAATGGCGCAAATATTCTCCGCCGTACACGGCGGCCAGCGGACAGACCAGCAGAATCGGGACGGAAAAAACCGCGGAAATGGGATCGAGTCCAAGCGAGATACTGCCGAACGGCATCTGCCACGGGTGGCGGAACAAAAGCGTTGTCCCTGAAAAAAAGACCGTTCCCACCGGCAACAGAGCCGCCGCGCTGCCGAGCACGACGCTGGCCGGACCGATTATTCCGGCGAATGCGTTTCGTTTACCCAAAAAAAGACATAAAAAAGCGCCGGCAATCCAGATTGCAAACGCGGCAAAAATAATGTTCATTTCAATTCTTCACCGACGCCGGATCATTTCCGGCAAGCCCGCTTTCAAATTGAGTCACAAAGTTGAAAATTTCCTCCCGCAAGGCCTGCCCGGCAATAAGCCCGATAAATTCCTTCCGGCGCAGGAGATACGACAGACGGGAAAGAAGATTAAGATGAATTTTGATCGAGGTGCTGACGATGGTGAAAAGCGTATGCACCGGCTTGCCGTCCAGAGCGCCGAATTCGATCGGTTTCTCCAGGAAACAGAGCGTCACCATGGGTTTGGTGATATGCATGACGATCGGATTGCGGACATGCGGAATGGCAATGCCTTCTCCGATGGCGGTGGAACCCAGGTCTTCTCTTGCCAGAAGCACCTTGTAAAGCAGGGCCCGGTCAACTTCGTCGGGAAGAGACATGAGGTCTATCACGCACTGGAGAACGGATGCCTTGTCGGTTCCGCCTACCCGGTAACGGATTCCTCCTGCGAAAAGCGCTTCCGCAAGACTGACTGCCGGCGCAGTCGGTTCATCCTTGTCAACGAATATGTCAACCGAAACATTGATCCTCTTTGATGTGGCCCACTCCAGCAATTCCGCGCGGCTGAACCTGTATTGCTCGTTGATTTTATAGGCGGGCAATTTGTTCTGCTTTATCCAGCGGTAAATGGTCTTTTCGGAAACATTTAAAAGCCGCGTCACATCGCTTACGCTTAATTGCATTGAAAACTCCGGAAATCGTCAGGACAAATGCGGACAACTTATTAAACTTGTCCCCCGATGTCTAGTAAAAAATCAGAATTGACTTGCCCAAACGGCGAAACTACACTTACCTCCGATTTCAATGAACAACCGGTGAAAGGAAAAAATGAAATTAAATCCGCTCAAAATGAAGGACTGGCAGATCGCCGAAGCGGCCGAAGAAAACATGAAGCCGTTTTCAAAACTGGCTTCGGAAATGGGATTTAACGAGGACGAATTGATCCCCATGGGACGCCAAATCGGCAAAATTGATGCCATGCGCGCGCTGGGCCGTCTGCACAATGCTCCCAAGGGAAAATATATTGACGTCACCGCCATCACCCCCACTCCGCTCGGCGAAGGCAAAACCACAACCACCATGGGACTGATCGAAGGTTTGGGTAAACTCGGCAAAAGCGTGGTTGGCGCAATCCGCCAGCCGAGCGGCGGCCCGACCTTTAATATCAAGGGATCTGCCGCGGGCGGCGGCATTGCCCAATGCATTCCGCTGGCGCCGCTCTCAATCAGGTTGACAGGAGACATTGATTCAATCACCAACGCCCACAACCTGGCCATGGTGGCGCTGACCTCCCGCATGCAGCACGAACGCAATTACGACGACGAACGTCTTGCCAAAATCGGACTGAAACGCCTGGATATTGATCCGGCCAAAGTTGAAATAAAATGGGCCATTGATTTCTGCGCCCAGGCTCTGCGCAACATCACCATCGGCAAGGGCGGCAAAATGGACGGCTTTGAAATGGAGTCCGGATTCCAGATCACCGTTTCAAGCGAAATCATGGCCATTCTGGCCGTTTCGCGCGACCTGAAGGATTTGCGCGAACGCATGGGGAAAATGGTTGTGGCCTATGACAAAAAAGGCAAGCCGGTGACCACCCGTGATCTGGAAGTTGACGGCGCCATGACGGCCTGGATGGTTGACGCCATCAATCCCAATCTTTTACAAACGATCGAAGGCCAGCCGGTCTTTGTCCATGCCGGTCCCTTTGCCAATATCGCCATCGGCCAGAGCTCGATCATCGCCGACGAACTCGGAGTCCGTCTCGGCGAATACCACGTTACCGAAAGCGGATTCGCGGCCGACATCGGCTTTGAAAAATTCTGGAATTTAAAATGCAGGTTTTCCGGCTTGAAGCCGAATGCCGTGGTCATTGTAGCCACGGTGCGCGCGCTAAAAATGCACGGCGGCGGTCCGGCGGTCAAGCCCGGCCTGCCGTTGGACGAGGCCTATTGCAAGGAAAACCTGTCTTTACTAGAAAAAGGCTGTGAAAACCTTGTCGCCCACATTGAAACCGTAAAGAAAAGCGGCGTGCGTCCGGTGGTCTGCATAAACAGCTTTCACACGGATACCAGGGACGAAGTCTCGCTTATCAAAAAAATCGCCGAACAGAACGGCGCCTTTGTGGCTTTCTCCGAGCATTGGCTCAAGGGCGGAGAAGGCGCCAGGGAACTGGCCGAGGCCGTCATAGCCGCCTGCGACGAAAAAAACCACTTCAAGTTTCTCTATGAACTTTCCATGCCTTTACGGCAGAGGATCGAACTCATCGCAAAGGAAGTTTACGGAGCCGACGGCGTTACCTATACGGACCTTGCCGAGAACAAGGCGCAGGCCTTTGAAGCCGATCCAGAAACCGCCGGAATGGGAACCTGCATGGTGAAAACGCATTTGAGCCTGTCGCATGATCCCAACATCAAGGGCCGGCCGCACGGCTGGAAGCTGCCGATCCGTGACATCCTGATTTACAAGGGCGCCGGATTTGTCGTGCCGGTCGCCGGCGACATCAAGCTCATGCCAGGCACATCCTCCAGCCCGGCTTTCCGCAACCTTGACGTGGATGTGAAGACGGGCCGGGTAAAAGGATTGTTCTAACGCGGGCTTCGCCCACATCCCAAATAAAAGACGTCGCGGAAAATTTTCTCACAGAGACCACAGAGGTCACCGAGAAAAGAGGTTTTTTTATCCGCCGAAGGCGAAAAAAGCCCCCGCTTTCCCTGTGTTCTCAAGGCGCCCTGCTCACGGAAATCCGTTCAGGCTGTCTGCCTTCGGGCGCGCGCGTGCCGACCGAAAAGGAATTGTGCCGCCGGTTCAAGGTGTGCCGAACTACGGTGCGAAGCGCCCTGGCGCGTCTGACGGCGGAAAAGTGGCTGATCCATCGTCCCGGCGCTGGATGCATGGTTGCGCCTGTTCCGGACGCTCCAAACAAAACTCGCCGCTTTCCAAGGTCGAATACTATTTCGTTTATGTATCACGGTCCGCGCGAGACCATAATATGGCTTCAGAATCTGCTGTTAAAGCGCGGCTATCTTCTCAGTTTGTTTTCCCAGCAGGAGCAGGGATGGGATCCGGGTTTGGAGGCCTTGTTTTTGCGACGGGTTTTGCAAGAACGGCATTTTGCCTTGCTGGCAAGTTGTACTCCCAAAGAACCCGCTAACGCTCGTTTGCTGGCTGAATTGGCGGACGCCAATGTGCGGGTGATTCACGTGGAACCGTATTCCGGTCATGCCCTGCCGGCAGAATCATTTATCATGCCGGATTATAAACGCGCCGGTTACGCGGCTGTGGCGACCCTGCTTTTGCGCGGGTATGATCCGATATTCTACGTTGGGGACAGGAAGAGCGCCGCGCCGTTTCATATTTTGCAGGAACGCGGGTTTCTGGAAGCGCAGCGGGAATTGCTGGGAGGGGATGGGGAACGGCTTTTGTTTAACGGAAAAAATCGCGAACAGGCAAATTTTATCGGATATCAATCTCTCTCCGGGCCATCCGGTCAAAAAATGGCACGGGCATTGAAGAAATGCCGGCCCGGGTTCTTCTGCGCGTATCAGGAGCTTGCCGTAAAACTAATTGACATTTTGCGTTGCGAGAAAATTGCCGTTCCGGAAAAAGCTGGCGTGCTGGCCCCTGAACTGATTGGCGAACAATTGTCGACAGATATTCTGGCACAGGTACGTTTCCCCAGACAACATATTTTGGCACGGGCGGTCGAACATGCGCTTGCGGATAATTTTACCGGCATCAGGGAACTCGTCCCGCCATTCCGGATTGCCGGAAACACGCTGTCGGCGCTTGATTCTGGAAAAATAATTTTACCGCCCGCTTCGCTCGAGGCGCTGAGCGCGCGGAGGTAGAAAAGTATTTTTTTTATGAATTTGAAAAAATAAAAAAATGATTTTTATTCGTCTCTGCGACCTCTGTGTCTCTGCGGTGAAAATAAAAAAAATGAACAATCGTGAAATAATATTAACTGCCGTGGCGCGAAAGAGACCGGACCGTCTTCCTTACACTTACAGCGCCACTCGCGAGGCGGACGATGTTTTTCGCAAACACCTTGGGATTGGACCGGCTGGCAGCGTGGCCGATTATTTTGGGTGCAACCGTTTTGCTTCGCTCTGGACGGCAACAGTGGCGGGGCCATCCCTGCCGGAACGACAATCGCGCAACCGATCAAAAAATCCTGGCGGCAACGTAGACATCTGGGGATGCCGAAGGGAAACGATAACCGTCGGCAACAGCAGTTACCTGGAATTGACAAATGCACCGCTGGCCCATGTGGAAACCGTGGCCGATGTCGAGCAATACGACTGGCCCGATGCAGACGAGGTTGTTTTGCCGGATATGCCGGCAGGATTTGACCTGGCAGCATGGAAGACTGACAAGGTGGTGCTGGATTGTTCCTGTATTTGTCCTTTCGGCGTGCCATGGAGTATGTTCGGCATGGAAAAAATGATGCTGTGTCTGGCGCTTAATCCCTCTGTGGTGGAGGCAGCGGTTGCCCGGGTTGAGAGCTATACTCTGGAATTGTTGAAGCGGATTCTTAAAAAGTATTCCGGCCTGATCGATTTGATCGGCTGCGGAGACGATTACGGTGCGCAGCAAGGGTTGTTGCTAAGCAAGGAGATGGTCGACCGCTATTTCATGCCAAGTTTGCGGCGGCACTACGAATTGGGAAAAAATATGGCATTCGCGGCTATCATCACTGTTGCGGAGCGATTTTTGAAATCATCCCCTCTCTGATCGAAGCAGGGGTGGAAGTTCTTAACCCTATCCAGAGTTCGGCAGATGGGATGGATCCAAGCCGTATCAAGAAAAACTTTGGGAAACAGCTCTGTTTTCATGGCGGTATCGATATTCAACAGACACTGGTCCACGGGACGCCGGATGATGTGCGCGCTGAGGTTAGGTCGCGCATGGAAACGCTCGGTCCGGAAGGATACATTCTGGCTCCTTCCCACACCCTTCAGGTGGACACGCCGCCGGAAAATCTGGCGGCAATGTACGAGGAAGCGCGCGAGTACGGACAGCAGATATGTAAATCAAATTAAGGCATAAATCAAAAGTTGCCACAAAGATGCACAAGAAACACAAAAAAATCCAATTTGTGGGTTTTGTGCCTTTTTGTGACCTAATTTAAGGGGACATGATTATGATTGTTGACGGCGATAAACTGATTGAACGGCAGTTGAATGCTGCTGTTCCTGAAGAATTCGTGGCGGCGGAAGGACTCAAAATTCGGCTTACTCCCGTGCGATATACGCCGACACTGTCCGATTCTTCCCTGACAACCAGTCTGGACGGAAACTGGCGGGTCAAGCGCTGGCCGTTTCAGGTGGAGGAACCAAAACTGATCTCCCCTGACATGTCCGATGAGGGATGGGAAGAATGTGCTCAGCCTGGAAAAATATTTTACGCCGATCCTGAGGCGGAATCTATGCAAATTCCCAATTGGGACCGGGTGACTTTATCCCATATTAATCCGGAAGACGGTGCAGTGATTCGACGGCACGTGATGATTCCATCCTCCTGGGCCGGCAAACGGATTTATCTGCGGTTTGACAGCATCTATCCCGCCGGCAGGATTTATCTAAACGGCAAATTGTTGGGCGACCACCGCAGTGGGTTGACGCCGGTAGAATATGACGTGACCAACCATGTTGCGCCGGGCCGAGAAGCGTTGGTAGTTGTCCGGTTGCTGCGCAAGCACAAGTTTGTGCAAATGGACATGCCGCGGCATGCGCTTGAATTTGCAGGGTTGGCGCAATCCGCCTGTTTTTTTGCGACGGAGCAATGTCAGATCAGCGATTATCATCTTTGCGCTGAACTGGATTCCTCGCTTACTACCGGTACCCTGAAAGGTAGTGTATTTTTGCGGAATCATGGGACCAGTCATTTACAAGGGGAGGGTGGCCCGGCCGCTCCGCGGGCGGGCATTTCCGTAGACAGCCCGCCCGCCGACAAACTCGCCGCAGTGGCTAGCATTGCGTACAGG
>Ga0209749_1000854_pt1 | contig 34216 bp, 26 predicted proteins | sample EPASupsiteSAE347_FD_187267 | JGI IMG/M metagenome (GOLD analysis project Ga0209749, IMG submission 187267) | Bioremediated contaminated groundwater from EPA Superfund site, New Mexico - Sample SAE3-47 (SPAdes) (version 2) | ecosystem: Environmental > Aquatic > Deep subsurface > Groundwater >...
CGGGTTCTGTGAAATATCAGGTTTTTTGCTATCCCGCTTGCAAAAGCGGGATCGAAGATTCCCGGGGATTCGTGTATTCTCACGAATCCCCGGAAAGGTCTTTGTCTTCCTCCCCATCCTTTCTTCTATGCCTCCAGCGAACCCGAAGGGTGACGCGGGCGTGAGACAGTCTTTTGTCTTTTTTACCCTCTTTTCAACAGTTCCGCGCCTATTATTGCCTTTTCCACCTCTTTTGAGCCTTCGTAGATTTCGACGATCTTTGCGTCGCGGTAGAAGCGCTGGATGTCGTATTCGGCTATGTAGCCGTAGCCGCCGTGGAGCTGGAGGGCCTTGTTGACAACGTTGACGGCGGTGTCGCCGGCGTTCCATTTGGCCATGGAGATAAGGGCGGTATCGGGCTTGCCCTGGTCTACCGAATGGGCGGCACGCCAGTAGAGACCCCTTGCGGCTTCTATTCGTGTGGCCATCTCGGCGACGATGAACTGGATTCCCTGCATGCGTGACAGCGGGGCGCCGAATGCCTTTCTTTTCTTCACGTGCGCTATGGCGAGGTCGAGCGCGCCCTGGGCGACGCCGACGCCCTGGGCCGCCACGTGGTTGCGCGTCTTGTTGAAGAAATCCATGAGCTGACGGAAACCCTCGCCCTCCTTACCCACGAGATTCTCCTTGGGGGCCACCACATCCGTCAGGTTTATTTCTGCGGTATTTGATGCCCTGATACCCATTTTTCCGTGGATCTTGGTTGCCTGATAACCGGGCTGCCTGGCGTCCACAAGTATAGCGCTGTGCTTCCTGTGGCAGTTCGCGGCATTGGGATCGGTGATGCAGAAGACGAGAAGATAGTCCGCCAGGCACCCGTTGGTGATAAAGGTCTTGGAACCGTTGATGACATAATTGCCGTTGACCCTCTGTGCGCCGGTCTTCGCCGCTACGGCATCGGAGCCCGCGTCGGGCTCGGTTATGCCGAAACCCATGATCGCCTCGCCGCTGACCAGCGGTGGAAGGTATTTCTTCTTGAGTTCCTCGGAACCGAATGCCTGGATCATCTCCGCGCCGAAGGTCGTGGAGAGTACCGCCTGTCCACACCCCGGGTCGACACGCCAGAACTCCTCGGCGATAAGGGAATGCTCGAAATAGCCCAGCCCGTGGCCGCCGTACTCCTCCTTTATGAAGGTGCCGACGAATCCGTACTCACAGGCCTTCTTCCAGATCGCCAGATCGAATTCCTCCTTTTCGTCGAATTCCTTGGCCCTTTCCCTGAATTCTCCTTCGGCAAATTCGCGTGCTGCCTGCTTGATATCCAATTGTTCCCGGGTAAGTTCCATGATGCATCTCCTTGCTTTTGTATTTTCCCCACAGCCCCCGCCTGCCGCCGGTGGCGGTGACATCGGGCCGGGCCCTCAAGGCTTACAAGGGGGGTTGAGTGAGGGGGGCCCGGCCCTGTTCAAGGATGTCACTGCTTTATGGGGGAGTAATTTTCACAGTATCATTCCCTCGCGGGACCTCTTTTTCGTCTCATGTTCAGTCTCTCGCACCGGCGCGCTCGGCGGCGGTATAATCCAGGAGGAAATCCTCCAGTTCGTCGAAGAATTTATGCTGCACTGCCTTCGACACCGGGGCTGTCAGGTAGCTCGCGCCAACGTAGAGGATCGTATCGATGGCAAGGGGCGCGACGATCGGGTGCATGCCCATCAGAAGTGGTTTGTAAAAGAAGGAGCCCACGATGAGCCACAGCACCCCGACCACCAGGCCCGATATGGCCCCCTGTTTCGTCCCCCGCTTCCACAGAACGCCTCCCACGAGGGGCGGCAGCCAGAGGGCGAAACCGGGAGAGGCGACGTTAGAGAGCAAGAGCCCCAGTTCCGCCGGCCTTGCCATGGCCAGTGCGAAGCTCCCCACGGCGGCGATGACCATCCCCAGCCTCGACCAGAGTATCAATTTCCTGTCGTCGACCCCGGGTGAAGCGGCAAAGATGATGTCACGGGAAACGAAGATCCCCGCCACCATGAGCTGCGTGGCCACCGTGGAAATGGCGGCCGCCAGAACGGCCAGCAGCGTGGCGCTCGAGGCCCACGGGGGAAGGAACTGCGTGATGGCTATCTGTACGATGGCATCGGCGGCCTTGCCCTTGAGACCCGGAACCAGGATGGGGGCAACGAGATATCCCCAGATTGCGGCTATGTTGCAGAAGACCACCGAGAAGAGGAGCATCATGATGATCGTCTTGCGCACCACGACAAGGCTCTTCGCCTGCATGGTCCCGATGACCACATGGGGCCAGGCCAGGACGGTCATGCCCGCCATGGCAAGACCGAGGAGATTTCCGGGGCTCCAGGCGTTCACCGCTCCCGGCACCCCCAGGAACCCGGGCCGTGCCTCCTGAACGCGGGCAGCCATTTCCGTGAGGCTGGTGTTGCCCGTCTTCACCATGATCCAGCCGAGAAAGCCGAAGAAAGTGACGGTAAAAATGATGCCCAGGAGAACGTTGAGCCATGCCACGGCCCTCGTCCCGCCCAGAAGGCAGATAAAGACCATGATGACGCACATGTACAGCGCCCCGAACCAGAAGGGGAACCCGGCAGCGGCCTTCATGCCCGCGCCGATGCCGACCGCCTGAAGGCCGAGGTAGGGAAAGAGGAAGAGGACCAGCGACAGTCCCAGAAGGACCCTGAGGCCCGTTGACTGGTACCGCTCGCCCAGGTACTGCAGGGGAGAGAGGTATCCGTATTTCCTCCCTGCTGCCCAGAGTTTCGGCCCGAGGAATATGTAGAGGAATGCAAAGGAAACAAAGGTGAAGAAGAGCATGAACCCGGGCCCGGTGTTATAAATGGTCCCGGGGAAGCCGTAAAAGGTCCAGGCGCTGGAAATGGCAAAGTAGACATAGAAGAACATGACAAAAGTGCCTATCTTCCTGCCCGCAAGCAGGTAGTCCGCCGCCGTCTTGCTCGACAGCTTGTATCCGTAGGCGCTGATAAGGACCAGCGCAAAACCCAGTAATATAACGATATAGATCATGTACGTTCCTCCCTTCGATATGATGTCATCCGCCGGCTACCCCTCACCTGTACGGCCAGTGTTTGGTGGTATAGACCCAGAAGGCAAAGGCCCACAGCAGGGTTTGAAGATTCCAGAAGACAACAGCCAGCGGCATCCATCCAAAGAGGAGAACATCCCTGCCCTGCAACACGAAAGGAACAATAAAAACGTAACAAAGAGCGCTGATCGACAGTACGGCTATAAGGATCTTCCCTGGTCTGTGACTCGTTATTTCCCTCATGCTAACCCCCTTTTTTGATTAACGGCCGGCCGGCAACGCCCGGCCATCCCTATGAAGCAAACTGTTCCCGTAATTCCCTTTTTAGGATCTTGCCCGCCGCGTTGCGGGGCAATTCGGGAACGATATGCACCACCTTGGGAACCTTGTAGCCCGCGATTTTGCCCTTACAGTAATTCGAAAGATCCGCCGGGTCGATCACCGAGCCGTTATGAAGGACAACAACGGCTGTGACCGCCTCGCCCCAGGTGGGATGAGGCGTGCCGATGACGCAGGATTCCTTGACCACCTCATGCGTGTGAAGGACCTTTTCCACCTCGGCGGGGTAGACGTTCTCGCCGCCGGTGATGATCATGTCCTTCAACCGGTCGATCACCCGTATGTACCCTCCTTTGTCGACGGAACAGACGTCCTCGGTATGGAACCATTCGCCCTTGAAGGCCTTTGCCGTGGCCTCCGGCTTGCGCCAGTAACCGCAAGACATCCCCGGTCCCCGGATGATCATCTCTCCGATGCCACCTGCCGGCACCGGTTTGCCCGCCTCGTCCACGACGAGAACCTCCATGTCGTAGCTCGCCCTGCCGCAGGATTCGAGGATGTTTTTCTCGCCCCTGGCATATGCCTCCCCGATGTCCCTGACGGAAAGGTTCGTCGTGACACCCGTCGACTCCGTGGTTCCGTGGTGCTCTCCGAGAATGTTGCCGAATGTGGCGATGAATCTTTCATAGACGGCCGGTATGATCCCGGCCCCGGCGAACCACAACGATCTCCAGCTCGACAGGTCGTAGTTCCCGGTTTTGGGGGAATCGAGGATCATCATCACCATGGGGGTCGCGAACATCCCCGCGGTCAGTCTTTCCCTCTCAGTAACGGACAGGAAGAGGTCAACGTCCCACCGCGAAAATACGAAAGCCGTCGAGGCCGTGTAGATGCTGCCGAAAAAGGTATAATGCGCTGTAATGTGGTACATGGGGCAAACGATGAAAACGTGGTCGTCCATGACAAGGCCGTTGTTTTTGGAACAGACGCGGCCGGCATGATAGAAATTGCCATGGGTCTGCATGACACCCTTGGGGAGCCCCGTCGTCCCGCTCGTGTACATGAGCATGGCAATGTCGTCCTCGAAGATCTCCGTATCCACCTCCGAGGCGGCGGACTGTCTTACCAGTTCCTCGTAATCGTACCATTCTTCGGGTTTGTTCTCCGGGGATCCAAAATAGATGATCTTCTCAACCGACGGGATGGCCCCTATAATTCCCTGCGCCACCGGCACGAATTGCTCCTGCACGATGAGAATGGAAGGCTCCGCGTCGGAGAGCACCGCGGCGATCTCCGGCGGTGCCAGTCGGAAATTGCAGACCACGTAGATGAGCCCCGCGTTGGGTACGCTTAAAGCCGACTCGATGTACTCGAAGCTGTTCTGGCTCAGTATGGCCACCCGGTCACCCTTTTTCGCACCCAGGGCACGCAGGGCGTTTCCCATCCTGTTTACCCTGTTCTTTAATCCCCGGTAGGTATACTCCCGGTTTCCTTCCACCTCCTTCATCGCGATCCTGTCGGGATACAGCATTGCATTCCGGTCTATCAAGGTCCGGATCGTTGAAAATGTCTTGTCGCCGCCCATGGTCACCCTCCTTTTGATAAGTTGGGAACATCCTTGGGCAATTTTGGTGCCACATTAATTTAGTCAATGATTGCGGTTAGTTAGAAAGATGAGAGTTGTGCGGCAGACTGGCGGTGCTTCCGATGGAAACAGGCGTACAGGTCTTGAGCCCCTGTCCGTGGGGCGTCATTTCCTTCGCAGAACCTTCTGGAGATTGGATGAGCCGCCGGGGTGAAACCGTTTCCGGGAAACTGTGTCCTGAGGAAACAACGTCTCCTCAGGACACGGAATGAGCGTTTTTAGAATATTCTTTTCAGGAGTTCGCTGGCAATCACCGCCTTTTCGACCTCCTTGGAGCCTTCATAGATCTCGACGATCTTCGCGTCGCGGTAGAACCTCTGGATGTCGTATTCGGCGATGTAGCCGTACCCGCCGTGGAGCTGGAGGGCCTCGTTTACAACATAGACGGCGGTCTCACCGGAGAACCACTTGGCCATGGAGACAAGGGCGGGGTCGAGCTTGCCGTTGTCGAGGAGGTATGCCGCCCTCCAGTAGAGGCTGCGGGACGCCTCGACGCGGGTGGCCATCTCGGCGAGTTTGAACTGCACCCCCTGGAGCCTGGAGAGAGATCCCCCGAAGGCCTTTCTCTTCTTCACGTGGGATATGGCCATCTCGAGGGCACCCTGGGCGACACCGACGCCCTGTGCGGCCACGTGGTTGCGGGTCATGTTGAAGAACTCCATGAGCTGGTAGAAGCCCCGGCCCTCCTTGCCGACGAGGTTCGCGACGGGCACTTCCACGTTGTTGAAGCTCACCTCCGCCGTGTTCGAGGCCCTGATGCCCATTTTCCCGTGGATCTTCGTGGCGGCGAAACCGGGGGTCGCCGTATCGAGGAGGATGATGCTGCTCCTCTTGTGCACGTCCTTCGCCTCGGGGTCGGTGACGGCGTAGACGAGGAGGTACTTCGCATTGCAGCCGTTGGTGATGAACATCTTCGCCCCGTTGATGACGTATGTGTCACCCTTCTTCTCGGCCCGGGTCTTCACCATCGTCACGTCGCTGCCCGCATCGGGCTCGGTGATAGCCGTGCCGATGATGGCCTCGCCGGATGCGATCTTCGGGAGGTAGTAGTGTTTCTGCTCCTCGGTGCCGAAGGTCTGGATCATCTCCGCGCCGAAACCGGCGGAGCAGATGTTCTGGCCGCAGCCGGGGTCGACGCGCCACACCTCCTCGGTGATGAGGGAGTGTTCGAGAAAACCCAGGCCCGCGCCGCCATACTCCTCCTTGATGAAGACACCGATGAAGCCGTTCTCGGCGGCACGCTTCACGATGGAAAGGTCGAATTCCTCCTTTTCGTCGAATTCTTTCGCCTTGTCCCTGAATTCCTTTTCTGCAAATTCGCGGGCGGCCTTTACGATGTCCTTTTGCTCCATTGTCAGTTCCATGTATCCTCCAGAGGGTTAGTTCCCGAATGTCACTCCTTTATCTATGCTGCACCGAACTGCCTGCGTAATTCCGGCTTGGAGATCTTGCCCGCGGGGTTGCGGGGCATCTCCGGGATAAAATGGACGATCTTGGGCACCTTGTATCCCGCGATCTTGCCCTTGCAGTACTGGATCAGCTCGGCGCTGTCGAGGGTGTGACCCTCGTTGAGCACAACGATCGCCGCGATCGCCTCTCCCCACACCGGGTGGGGGACGCCGATCGCCGAGGACTCCCGCACTGCCGGATGCTCGTTGACGACCTTTTCTATCTCCGCCGGATAGACGTTCTCGCCGCCGGTGATGATCATGTCTTTCTTGCGGTCGATGATATAGATGTATCCCTTCTCGTCGATGTGGCAGATGTCCTCCGTGTAGAACCACCCGTTCCTGAAGGCCTTCTTCGTCTGCTCTTCTTTGCGCCAGTAGCCGAGCGAGGTGCCCAGCCCCCGTACCTTCATCTCGCCTTCGCCGGGAGCGGGAACGGGGTTGTCGTTGTCGTCGACAATGAGGACCTCGCAGTCATAGGCGTCCCGGCCGCAGGATTCCAGGATCCTGAGGTTGTCGTCGGTAAGTTCCTTCTCGATGTCCTTTGCGGAAAGGTTCGCGGTTACACCCGTCGTCTCCGTCGTTCCGTGATGCTCCCCGAGGATGCAGCCGAAGGTGTCGATGAACTGCTTGTAGACGGAGGGGATAATGCCTGCCCCGGCAAACCAGAGCTTGTTCATGCTCGATACATCATAACGGTTTTTCACGGAAGGCCAGACATCGAGGAGCATCCGGACCATCGGGGTCGCGAGCATGCCCGCCACAAGATGTTCTTCGTGGGCGGCCTTGAAGAGGCCTTCGGGATCGAATTTCTGGAAAAGGATGCTCGTCGCACCGCGGTAGAAGGGCCCTAAAAAGGAGGTCGACGCCGTCACGTGGTACATGGGACAGACGGTAAAGCCGATGTCGTCCGTTTCTATGCGGTTGTTAAAGGAGCAGGTCCGCCCGCAGTGATACATGTTCAGATGGGTCTGCATAACGCCTTTTGGCGCCCCCGTCGTGCCGCTGGTATACATGAGCATGGCCAGGTCGTCCTCGTGGACGGTCTCCTGCCAACCTGCGGCGGCGGCCCGAAGTATCTCGTCATACCCATGCCACCCTTCGGGCCTTCTTGCCTTCGGCCCGATGTGCACGAATTCTCGGACCGACGGGATCTGTCCTTTTATCTCCTGCGCGGTCGGCACATACTGTTCATCCACGAAAAGGACGACCGGCTCAGCGTCGGAGAGGACCCCTGCCATCTCCCGTGCCGCCAGCCTGAAGTTAACGGGCACAAAGACAAACCCCGACGCGCTGGCCGCAAGGGTCAGTTCCATGTATTCATAACTGTTCTGGCTCATGATCCCCACCCTGTCGCCTTTTTTGGCTCCCAGGGCATACAGGGCGCTGCCGATCTTCATCGCCCTTTCTTTTAACTGGCTGAAGGTGCAGCTCTTGCCTGTCTCATATTCCTTCATGGCCGTCTTTTTGGGATACAGCGCGGCGTTCCGCTCGATCAAGGTTCTTACCGTCTGGAAGTCATGGTTTAGGCTCATTTCTGGCGCTCCTCCTGAGGTAGCTGAATTAGAGTGAGATTCGCATCTTCAAGAGCAATTAGCGTGCCAGAGGAGCCGCTCGCGCCAGGGCCCGTAAAGCCAGTGTTTTCGGCCAATTATACTGCGGCTCCCCCCCCCCGGATGTGCTGAAATTGATCACAGGTGTGCATAAAGTGCACAGGAGATAAGAAAGGTTTCACGGATGCGCAGGGGAATTATGCGGGAGGCGCTGTATGTCCGGGACGAGCTCGACCTTAAAGCGAGACTTTCTTCTTATAACCCGAAAGACGAAACGGTCTTAAAAGGAGCCGGACGCCAGCCAAACGCCCGGCCCCTTTATAGGAGTATACGAACGGCCTATTTCATGAGAACTGACGGCAGGTACAGGGTCAGTTCGGGGAAAACGAAGAGGAGTGCCACGCAGAGGAACAGGGCTATGAGAAAGGGATATACGCCCTTGTAGATGACACCCATGGGAACCTTGGTGATATTCTTCACGACAAAGACGCACATTGCGACGGGCGGGATGACGGAGCCCACGCAGACGGTAAGAGATAGCATGATGCACGCCCATATCGGGTCGTAACCCATGTTTATTATTGCCGGGTAGAATATGGGGGTCGCGAGTATCAGAAAGGCAAGGTCGTCGATGAATGACCCGCCAATCAGATAGATCAGGAAGATGAAGATCATGATGATGTGGCGATGGACCGGCAGGGACACGACCCACTCGGCCACCCCGTCGGGAATGTTCGTTACGGCGATGAAGTGGCCCAGAACGGTGGAAGACGCCACGATAACGAGCACCATGCAGGAGGTCCGGAGGGCCTCCTTGATGGACTGCCGTATGCCGTTGAACTTTATGTCACCCTTGATGACGCATAGCACAAGGACGGCAAAGGTGCCGATCGACCCCGCCTCGGTGGGCGTGAAGAAACCGTTCATCAACCCGCCGATTATCACGAGGAATATCAACACCGGCCACATCACGTCGGGCAGGGTCTTCATCCGGGCCGGCCAGGAGTACTTTTCACTCTTCGGCCCTATGGCAGGGTTCATGCGGGCCCATCCGAAAATGACAAGGGCAAAGAAAAAGGAGATCATGAGGCCCGGGATGAGTCCCGCCATGAAGAGCTTTCCTATGGACACCTGGGTGATGAGGCCAAGGAGGATGAGCGTCACGCTCGGCGGGATAAGAACGCCAAGGGTGCCGACGGTGGCCACGATGCCCGTGGAGAGCTTCTTACTGTAGTTGAACCTGTCCATCTCGGGCACGGCAACGCTCGCGAAGGTGGCGCTCGTCGCCACTATGGAGCCGCATATGGCCTTGAAGATGGTGGCCCCCGCGACGGTCGCCATGGCAAGCCCGCCGGGAATATGGCCGAGGAACTTGTGGGCGCTGTCGTAGAGGCGCTTGGCCACACCGGCGTTAAAAGCGATCTGCCCCATGAGGACAAAGAGGGGTACCACGGTGAGGCTGTAGGACTCGAGGGAGTCGTAAAAATCGTTGGCAAGCATGTTCATTGCCTGTGCCGGCCCCACTATGTAGGCATACCCGGCCACGCCGACAAGGGCCATGCCGAAGGCGAGCTCCAGCCCGGTGAGGAAGAGCGCCAACAAGACAAAGATGCCAATGACTCCTATGGTAATTTCATTCATTGTTTTCACCATTCTTGAATAGCGCAGCGATCTGGAGAACGAGGACAAAAGCCTCCATAAAGGCACAGAACGCCAGTCCATAGGCTACGGGATAGTAGGGTATCCCCAGGGTAAGAGAGACATCCCCGCTTCTAAAAAGGTGGTTTGACTTCGTGAACAGGTAATAGCCCAGGATAACGAAAAGGACCGCACCGAGGAGCCGTGCAAAGAGGCCGAAGACCCTCTTTACGGTCTGGGAGCGATTCTCGAGCAGGAAGTCCACGAATATGTGGGCGTTGTCCCAGGAAGTCTGCGGTATGGCAAAGGCCACGACAACGGCCCCCGCCATGGCCACAAGTTCGTAGGTTCCGGTGATGGGCCTCCAGAAGATACGAAGGGCGACGTCCACTACGGTGAGCATCATCATCAGAAACAATACGATACCGCTCAAACCGTTCATCCAGCCGCTGAACCTTCTGGCGGCACCGATCACACTGTTCATCGATCCTCCTTATGCGACCGGCCGCCGGGGCCGTTTACTCTCCCCGGCAGCCAGGTCTTATGGGGGCTATTTTGTGTTCTTCTTGAGGTAGTCGCGCACGAATTTCAGCGCCTTGTCGCCGGCCAGGTTCTTTTCCTTCATCTTCTTCACATACTCAGCAAAGAGGGGCTCTATCTTCGTGACCCATTTCTGGTTCTCTTCCGCGGAAAGCTTGATCACCTGGTTTCCCCTCTTCGTGGAGAATTCCTTTCCGTCCTGGTCCATCTTGTCCCAGAGCTTGCCCTGCTTTTCCATGAATTCCTTGTTGATCTCCTCGATCACCTTCTGCGCGTCGGGAGGAATGCTGTTCCATTTCGCCTTGTTCATGGCGATGACGAAGGTGGCGGTGTAGGCGGTGCCGTAGTTCTCCGTCGTGGACTTGATAACTTCTCCCAGTTTCCACCCCTTGAGGGCTTCATAACCGCACAGCAGACCGTCTGCAACACCTTTTGACAGGGCGTCATATGCATCGCCCATGGGCATGGCCACCGGCGAGCCGCCGAGCATGGACATCATCTTCGCATTGGAGCCGAAGGTCCGTATCTTCATCCCTTTAAGATCGTCCAGGTTCTTCACGGGCTTTCTCGTGTGGAGTATGCCGGGGCCCTGGGCGTGGAAATACATGACCTTGACATCGTCGAATTCCTTGGGTTTGAAGTTCTTATAAAACTCATTGGCGAGCCTCGTCGCCACGACGCCGCTCGGATAGCCGAGAGGATAGTCGAGGATCTCGGAGAGGGGGAATTTTCCCATCGTGTACCCGAGAACGCAATTGGCAATGTCGACAACGCCCGTAAGGATACTGTCGTACTGCGACTGGGGCGAGGTCAGGGTGCCACCCGGGTAATGCTGCACCTTTACCTTTCCGTTGGTCCTCTTCTCTACTTCCTTGCACCACTCCGCCGTTATTGCCGCATTGGGGTGGCTCACGGGGAAGAAGGTGGCGAAACGAAGTTTCACCTGGGCGCTCGCCGGCACCGACACCAGGCATAAAGTTACAGCAAGGAAAAGGACACCGGATACGATACACAAAGACCGTTTCATAAAAAACCCCCTTGATTTTGGATTTGCTTAGAATTCAAAAGCAATTTTGATGCCAACCTCCACTTCGCTCCGAAGGCCTGCAATTAATAGCCTTGCGGCTGTTGCGTTCAGCTGGGTGTGCATAAATGATACACGGGTGTGTATGTTTTAACCAGTTTAAACCACACGTAACATGAACGGACGCAAAACCGTCTCTATTTTTCCTGTGTTTTCAGATAGAGCTTCCTGCGGCTTATGCCGAGGAGGCGGGCTGCCTTGCTCTTGTTGCCCCTGGCGAGTGTGAGGACGCGTTCTATGTGTTCCTGTTCTATGCGATGGAGGGTTAGTTCGTCTTCCGAGAGATCGTTCCGGTCGGGATCGCGATCAATGAAACGGCCTTCCATCATGCTCTGGGGGAGGTCTTCCGACAGGATCGTTTCGCGGGAGGCGCATAACAGGACGGCACGTTCCATGACGTTTGCCAGTTCGCGGACGTTGCCGGGCCAGCGGTAGTCTCTGAGGAGATCCATGGCCTCACGACAGAGGGTCTTCTTCGCGCCGCCGCGGGCAAACTTGCCAAGAAAGTAGTCGGCAAGCAGGGGGATATCGTCTTTGCGCTCGCGAAGAGGGGGGAGGGTGATGATAAAGGTGTTGAGCCTGAAAAAGAGGTCTTTGCGGAATTTCTTCTCCTTTACCTCGTTCTCGAGGGACTTGTTGGTGGCAAATATGAACCTGACGTCCACTTTCGATTCGCGGGTATCACCGAGGCGACGGAAGATGCCCGTCTCAAGGGTTCGCAGGAACTTGGCCTGAATGGCCACGCCCATGTCCCCTATTTCATCTATGAAGAACGTGCCCTTGTCGGCAAGTTCCAGGAGGCCGATCTTGTCTGTCTGCGCGCCGGTGAAGGCTCCTTTTTTGTAACCGAAAAGCTCGCTTTCCAGGATGCTCTCCTGAAGGGTGCTGGAATTGACCGCCACGAACTGGCTTGCGGAGCGGGGGCTCATGTTGTGGATCGCCCGCGCAACGAGTTCCTTTCCCGTACCTGTCTCGCCCAGCACCAGGACCGGGACATCCGAGGGCGCCACGAGGCTGATGAGCCGCTTCACCTCATTCATGGGTTCTGATGTGCTTATGAAAGAGTCATGTGCCTCCACCCTCTGAAGCTGTTCCTGGAGAACGATGTTCCTCTCCCTCAGCGCCTTCTTCTCATAGGCCTTCTGAATGACGTTGGAGAGTTCCGTCAGCTTGCAGGGCTTGCTGAGGTAGTCGTAGGCACCGAGCTTCATCGACTGTATGGCCGTGTCGACGGAGGCATGGCCGGTGAGCATGATGATCTCCAGCTTGGGCTCGTTCTTCTTGATGGATTCAAGAAGTTCCACGCCATCCATGTCGGGAAGCCTGATATCGAGGACACAGACGTCAAAGGTCTGCTTCTTCATCACGGCCATTGCCTCCCGCGCAGTGGATGCCGCAGTCACCGCAAGGCCTTCCCGGGAAAGCTTCTTTTTGAAGGCCTCGACAAGCTGTTCCTCATCGTCAACGATCAGTACACGGATCACGCAAAGCCTCCTCGGTAGCGACTATCCGGCATAAAGGGGAAGGGAGATCCGAAAAGCGGTCCCTCCATCATAACGCTGGCCGACCTCAATGCCGCCTCCCATCCTCTGCAAGAAATCATAACACAATGTGAGCCCGAGACCGGTTCCTTTCTTTATGCCCTTTGTCGTAAAAAAGGGCTCGAAGATGAGATCCCTGATGTTCTCGGGGATACCCGGTCCGTTGTCCTCGACGGCCACTTCGACGATGTTGCCGGCGAGCCGCCTCGCCTTTATCCATATTGTTGCGTCCGCCTGACCCTCGACGGCATCGACGGCATTGACGATGACATTGAGGAACACCTGGCGCATGGCATCGAAATCGCCTTTAACCGCCGGCAGCGGCGACGGCACGTCCTGAATGAACCTGATGGGGAGCTTTTGAAAATTTATGTGATCAAGAAGCTCGTCGAGGAGCCCGTTGAGATCGATGCTTGTCTTTCCCAGGTCTTTCTTTCTCGTGACATCCAGGAGGCTCTTGATCGTCTTCGTACACCTGAAGGCCTGCTCCTCGATAACCTTGAGGCTCTCCTTAAATTCTTCGAGGTCCCGTTTATTGAATTTGCCGACCTCGAAGTTCTCGATGGACTCGAGGGCCAGTTCGGCATTGGCCGTTATGGTGGCAAGGGGATTGTTGAGCTCGTGGGCTATCCCCGTCGTAAGCCTGCCTATCATGGACATCTTCGCTTCCTGCATCAGCTGGTCGCGTGCCTTGACGCGCTCCGTCGTATCTTCGATGATGCACAGGAGCCCTTCGACCCTCCCGTCCTTGTCCTTGATGGGAACACCCTTGAAATAGATGTATTGCGGTATCCCCCAGTAGTTGATGAAGGGGAAATCCCAGAGCTGAAAGGGTTTGCCTTTCAACCCCTCCCGGATGTAATTGGCCATGCCGCATTTTACCGTGAAGGGGTTCTTTATCCAGCTGAAGCCGAGAAGCTTCTCCTGTGCCTTTGCTATCGTGTCAAATCCCGACAGGGCGGCAAGCGCCGGATTGACGCTGGAAAATTCACCCTTCTTATTAATGGTAAAGATCGCTATCGGCGCGTTCTCGACGATCTCATAATTGAACTCACCGAGCTGCCTCAAGTCTTCCTCTGTCCTGCGGAAGGCCGTTACATCACGTATGATCTCCACAACGCCCGCAAGACCCCGGTCACCGCTGTCTTCAAGGGGCGATGCCGTCAGGACGAAGTACTCGGCGTCTGCGCCCTTGCCGATCTTGATCTCCGATTGCTCCGTCTTGCCGCTCTCGTATGACCTCAGCACCGGGCAATTGGCGCAGGGCCTGCGCTTGTTCATGATGACCGAGTAGCAGTGCTTCCCGCGAAGCTGATCGGCCCGTCTGCCCCCCGACCACCTTTTGTTGACAGACCCAACCCACTCAATCTTGAGGTCCCTGCTGACAAGAAAAGACCCCCCGCACAAAAGGCGCATAACCGATTGAAGGGTGGAGGAGCTTTTTTCCGAAGTCATCTCTACCATGACCAAATAGAATAGCAAATATGGTGCCAGAAAGAAAGGAGGGGAAAAGAGAGGTTATGGGTCATGGGCAATAGGTGAGTTTCTCCTTTTTTTCCCATCACCTATAACCATCACCCATAACCTCTTTTCTCTTGACTTTATAGGCACGTCTCCATATCATCTAAACGAAAATATCTGCTATGTCTTCTATCCCTCTGAGATAGTATCTTAATGACAGCGCGGATATTTCACCCGGGTCCATCACGGGGCTTGCACCGTCCAGCGGGGTTAAGGGGCAGGCACGGATTTATAAAAGCTTCAATTACGCGATAATCAGTGTACGAGAGATGCGGCATCACATGAGATTGCATGCCTATAGATTGATTTCCGTCGTTCTGTCCATAGCGTTGAGTATCTGCGTCCTTTCCGCCATGTCATGCTCTTCGGGCAGCAAGGCCCAGGGCGGAGGGCAGCAGCAGAGCGGGGCGGAGGCCCAGGCGCCGGTGCAGCAGAGCGGGCCCAAGCCGCAACAGAATGAAAAGCTCGCGAACCTCGGCCTCACCCCTTCGCGGCCCTATGCCTCCAGGGCGATCCAGATCCAGTACCGCGCTGACGCCAACTTGAACACCTACCAGGACAAGCCGCACACGCTCGTCTTTGTCGTCTACCAGGTTACCGACATCAACCCTTTCAACGGCCTTGCCAAGGACGCAGCGGGGCTCACGAAACTCCTCCAGGGCGAGAAATTCGATCCAAGTGTCATGGCGGTGGACCGGTTTTTCATTGAACCGGGCGATACCAACCGCCTTGACATAGACCGCTACGAGAACGTAAAATGGGTAGGCATAGTGGCGGGCTATTACGACCTGACGCCGGGGCAGGTCACGAGAATCTATGAATGGCCCGTGCTCGTCGACACCAAGGGAATGATATTCAAGACAAACGAAGCCAAAATGGGGCTGTTGGGGATGAACCTCTATCTCGGTCCCAGCAGTATCCAGGAGGTGCCAAACCCATGACAGAACCGAAGAAACCCGTTTTCTGGTACCAGGGGCTCTTCCTGCAACCCCAGCATTTCCAGCAGGCAGACCTTTTCCATCAATCGTCGCTGGGGCCGCTTCGGGACTACCTGCAGCCCTTCTTCTTCGGAACCTGCGGACACACCGTCGACGAAGGGGCGCTCAGGGAGATGGTCTTCAACCTCTCCCACGGCGAATTCCTTTTCCAGGACGGGACCTGGGTCAAGACAACGGAGAACGCAAAATTGCAGGCCCGGTCGTTCAAGGACGCCTGGACCAACATGGACAAGCCCTTTAAGGTCTTCATCGGACTTAAGCGATGGGACCATGGCGGGAAGAATGTCGCCGCTCCGGGGAGTCAGGACATCAGGTCGCGGTACGTCATCGATGAGGCCCAACCCGCTGTGAAGGACGTCTATCTCACCGATAATATCGCCGAAGTGAAGCTCCTTCATCACGTCCTCAAGTTTTTCTGGGAAAATGAGACTGCCGACTCGGCCCACTATCACCTCATGCCGCTGGCGATCCTCACCTTCAACGGCCAGGATGTGGTTCTTTCCCGGGACTACGTTGCGCCCTCCGTCATGCTTTCCTCGGCGGAGCCCCTCGTCAGGATTATGCGCGCCGTCCGGGAGCTGGTACTCTCCCGCTGCCGCATCCTCGAGGAGTACAAGAACCCCCGGGGCTTCCAGCAGGCTGACCTGCAGGCGGCATACCTCAACTTCTTTCTCGCCCTTCACACGCTGAATCGCTATCTGCCCCTCCTTGAGCACTTCACCGAGGTGTCCACGGTGCACCCGTGGACGGCGTACGGGCTCCTGAGGCAGTTTGCCGGCGAGCTCAGCTCCTTCACCGACCGCGTCGATGCCCTGGGAAGACTGGCAAACGGCACGGAGCTCATCCCACCTTACGATCACGAGAACCTCGGTTTCTGCTTCCGCCAGGTACAACTGCTCATCGAGGAGATCGTCGCGTCCATGATCCTGGGGATGGAAAATATCATCCACTTCAACAGGGAAAACCATTATTTCCGTGCGATAGTGCCGCAGGAACTTCTCGACAACCGGAATCTTTTTTACCTTATCGTCAAGTCAGCCGGGGAAGCGCAGGACGTTCTCGATGGGGTCAGGCATATAGTGAAGCTCGGCCCCGAAGAAGAGGTCCCCGTTTTGATCACGCGGGCCCTTCCCGGCATTCCGCTGGAGCAGAAGGTGGAAATGCCGCCGGGATTGCCCAGGAAGCCGGGCATGTTCTGTTTTGAGATCGACCGCACCAACCGGTACTGGCATGATGTCCTTAAAAACGGACGGATCGCACTCTACTGGCCCGATGCACCGGAAGATATGATGATCGAACTTGCGATCCTGAAACCATGAGCGGGTATCTATGAAACTCATCGACTGCTACTCTGAACTCCTGGCCTACACGGTCTACCTGACGGGCCCCGAACCGTCTGCCGCCGCGCTTTCCTATGACGATGCACGGGGGCGGTACGAGGACCTGCTCCACAGGGCCGAGGCCGTGAGGGTAAGTTCAGAGGTCCCCGATGACACATGGCGGGAAGGCCTTTTCGCCGTATCCGCGCTCATAGACGAGATGATCCTCTGCAGCGGCTGGCCGGGCAAGGACAGGTGGCAGGTGGCGCAGTTCCAGCATCGGTTTTTCAACACGACAAACGCCGGGCAGGAGTTCTTCGAGCACCTGAACGCTTTGCCGCCCGGAACGCAAGACATCCGGGAGGTCTACGGCTGGTGCCTTGCGATGGGGTTCAAGGGAAGCTATTTCAGGCCCGAGGACAGCGAAGAACTGGAAAAGATCATGCGCCTCGACCTCCTTCTCGCCAGGAAGGGCGGCGAGGAGGATACGCTCCACATGTTCCCGGACTCCTATGGGACCGAGAGAAAAGACCGCAGGAAGGGTATGACGGCGGCTTTGACCTTCACCATACTCGCCGGCATCATTCCCGTTCTCGTGTTCCTGGCGCTTTTCATTTTCTATAATAATGTTCTCGAGGGTATGCTCGCCGGTTATTTCCACTAGCCAGCGGCAAACAAAAGGTTACTGCAGGATGGCAAGGCCGTTCATATGATAAAGAAAATACTGAAAGTAGTCCTCATTGTCCTCGTGCTGGCCGCACTGGCAGCCCTCGACCTCTGGCTGATCTGGAAAAAAGGCTGGCCCCTGTGGGTGGCGGGCGCCATCTTCGCGGGTATCATCGGCCTTTTCATAGGGTTTGTGTTCCTCAAGAAATACCTCCTCAGACGGAGGGAGAAGAAATTCGTCGAGAGAGTGGTCCAGCTCGATGAAAACGCCATCAAGGGGGCTCCGCTGCACGAAAGGCAGCAGCTCCAGGATCTCCAGGACCACTGGAAGGATTCCCTCGCCCTGCTTAAGAGGTCGTCCCTCAAGAAACGGGGCAACCCGCTCTACGCTTTGCCCTGGTTTGTCGTCATCGGTGAATCGGGCTCCGGCAAGACAACGGCGATCAGAAACTCGCGCCTCGAGTCTCCGGTGGCCTATCCCGAACGTGCCGCCACCATCTCCGCGACGATAAACTGCGACTGGTGGTTCTTCGAGAACTCCATCGTCCTCGATACGGCCGGGCGCTACACAATTCCCCTCGATGAGATCCCCGACAGGGAGGAATGGGAAAAGTTCCTCACCCTCCTCGCGAAATACCGGCGCAGGGAACCCGTCAACGGGGTCATAGCGACCATCGCCGCGGACAAGCTCCAGTCCGCCGACAGGACCGCCCTGAGAGAGGACGGCCAGAACATCCGCAAGAGGATCGATCAGCTCATGCGCGTCGTGGGGGCCCGTTTCCCCGTCTACATCCTTGTAACCAAGATGGACAGGGTATACGGGTTCAATGACGCCTTTCGGGACCTGGCGCCCGAGGACGCTGGTCAGGCCATGGGCTACCTGAACCGGAACTCGAAGGGCCATTGGGACATCCTCCTCGACGACACCTTCGAAAGCGTATCGGAACGCATCGATGACATAGCCCTTCATGTAGTGAGGGGCAAGGGACCGGTGATGCCCGGCACCATAGTGTTCCGCGAGGAATTCCTCAGACTGAAACCTGGCCTTGCGGAATTCATGAAAACGGTCTTCGGCGACAATCCCTACCAGGAAACCCCGCTTCTTCGGGGGATCTTCTTTTCCAGCGGCCGGCAGGACGGCGTACCCTCATCGGAATTCCTCGAAGCGGCCGGGTTCGTGCCCGATCATCCGAAAGCTGCCCCCGCAATCGAAAAAGGAATGTTTCTCAGGGACATTTTCGCGAGGATCCTCCCCGGCGACAGGTCGCTCTATACCCACACCCACGACTTTCTCCGGTGGAGGCGCATCACCCGGAGCCTCGGGTTCACCTCATGGCTTTTCCTGTGGGTGGCCCTCATCGGGCTGCTCACCTTTTCATTTCTGCACAGCATGACGACCCTCAACAACTTCATGGACGTCTTCAAGACCCTCCCCGCGCTCCCCGGCGACACCGCGATGAACCTTTTGACCATCGAAAAGTTCAGGATCGAGATCGAGGAACTGGAAGACAGTAACCACCGGTGGCTCCTGCCCAGCTTCGGCCTGAGTGCAACCCATGCCGCCGAACGAAGGGCGAAGGATTACTATATTACCTTTGTAAACAAAGGGTTCCTCTGGGGCTTCGACAAGAGCCTTTCGGGAAAGCTCGATATCGTCAACGCCGACACCGATTCCGACAGTATTGCCATCTACGCGGATTATCTCGTCATGCGCACGGGCCTCCTGAACGGCCTCCTGGACAAGGGTAAGCTCCCCGACGTAAAAGGCTTCGGCCAGGCCGCGGCAGCTGCCATCGACCTTAATTATTCCACGCTTCCCTACGAGGCGTCCCAGACCTTCGGCAATGTCTACAGGGATTATCTCAGCTGGCACAACAACAGGGCCGAACTCGTAAGGAATCGCGAGTTGCTCCAGGCCAGCCTCATTTCCGTCGTCGCGAGACATGGAAGCCTGGAGTGGCTCGTCCACAAGTCCATCCCCGACGCGCCCGATATAAGGCTCACGGATTTCTGGGGCAGCGCCGAGGTCGGCGAGCATGACGATACCGTTGTGGTTCCCGGGTCCTATACAAAACTGGGCCAGAAACACATCTCCGATTTTATCAAGCACCTCGAGGAGGTATTGAAAACGGGCACCCCCGTCACAAAGCTGGTCCCGTCCTTCTGGAAATGGTACCAGGAGGAATATTATAAAGCGTGGTACGATTTTGCCGACAACTTCCACAAGGGCGCGGATGCATACCAGACGGAAACAGCCCGGCGGAATATGGCCTCCCTCATGACCACGGACCATAATCCGTACTGGAAACTGATATCCCGTCTCAGCGACGAGTCGATACAATCGGACGCGAAGACGAAACCGCCGAAATGGACGGCGCTGCCCACGGAGCTTCTCAATATAGCAAGACTTTCCGCGGTCGGCGACGACAAGACCAAAAAGGACCAGGGCCTTGCGAGCAGGATCGGCCAGGGATTGAAAAAGGTTGAGTCCTCGACGGAGCAGCAGGTGGCCAAATTGGATCCCGCAATGAAGAAGATAGCCGATCAGCGCCCCTCCAGGGCGAAGATCTATGCCGAGTATGAAAAGGCGCTGACACAGACCGCCCCCATCGCTTCATCGGGCGACACGGCGATGCGGATGGTCTCAGACCTCTTTTCGGGGCAGGCCGCCCTGGCGGAGGATAAATCTCCCTTCAACCAGGCATACACGCAGTATCTTGCCTTGCAGAACATGATGAAGGAAGACGATTACGGCGATGCCGATTTCATCTGGTCGCTTCTCGGCGGACCCCTCGACTATCTCGTCGCCTACGGCATCGGCAAAACGTCATGTTCGCTCCAGGACAGATGGGAGGGGGACGTCATGGGAAAAATGGACGGCGTGCCGAAAGAAAAAGTCCTGAAATCGCTTTTTGACAAGACCGACGGGGTTGTGATCAAGTACCGGGACGGGACCGCGAAACCGTTCCTTGTCCAGGCAAAACTGGGATACGCCCCCAGAAAAGTATACGAAAATACGATGTTCGAACGCTCCATTCCGTTCAAAGCTGAATTCCTGAAATTTCTCAATGCCGTGCCATCCGCCCCCGTCGAGTTCCAGTCGGACCATACCGTATCCATCCAAACCGTGCCCATTGAGGTCAACGCCGACGCAAAGGTCAAACCCCTGGGGAACCAGTTGTCGCTCCAATGCTCCGATGGTACAGCAATACTTAAAAACTACAATTATCCCGATTCCCGGTCCTTCGTCTGGTCGCCGGAGAAATGCGGCGATACGATAGTGAAGATCATGTTTCCCGACTTCGCCCTGACCAGGATCTACAAGGGCAGGACGGGATTCGCGACCTTCCTCTCCGACTTCGCTTCGGGCAGCAAGAGCTACAAGACAACGGACTTCCCGGAGAGCAAGACGGCCCTTGCCGGGGCCGGCGTCAAATGGATCAGAATACGATACAAGATCGACAACGCGCAGCCGGTCATCGCCGGGCTCAAGAAGAGCTCGAAAAAGGCTCCCGGCGTCGTCGCCGATTGCACGCTTAAGTAGATTCACGCGCATTTTCAAAAGGTTGGCCTATGGAACTTAGAGATCTTGGAGCAACTCCGATCCCGGGCGCAACACCCGCAGGCAGCGACATACGTTCCGAGGAGATATTCGACAAGCTCTCCACGGAAATCGAAAAGATGTCTTCGCCATCGGCGGCAGGTGCAATCGACTGGCAGAAAATCCGCGATCTCTGCACTGACATCCTCAAAGGGCGTTCCAAGGACCTCCTCGTGGCAAGCTACCTTTCCATGGCGCTCCTCAGGACCGAAGGGCTCGCAGGCCTCGCGACGGGTGCGCACGTCTGGCGGGACATCCTTACGATGTACTGGGAAACCCTCTTCCCTGCAAAGGCACGCATGCGGGGGCGGCGCAACGCCATCGAGTGGTGGCTGGAAAAAACATCCTCCACCGTGACGAGCCTCAAGCCCGAACAGTGGGAAAAGGACGAAATAGACGCCCTTTTCGGCGATCTCGATGCTATCGACACCTTTCTTAAAGAGAATATGGAAGACGCGCCGTCGATCGGCCCCCTCATGTCCATGATCGGCTCCGTCCTGGGGCCGAAGGAAACAAAGACTGAGGCTCCTCAACCTTCTGTCCAACCGGCCGCGGGCATGGAGCCCGCACGGGTTTCGGCCCCGGCGGCTTCCCAGGCGGCTGCCCCGGTCCCCGTGGGACCCATCCCTGTTGGCGACGACCCCGAGCCGCTCATAAAGCACGGCCTGGAAGCCTTACGGGCGGCCTCGGCCCTGCTCATGCAGAACGACTCATCCGACGGGCTCTACTTCCGTCTCAACAGGGCCATCGCCTGGATGACCGTATCTGTCCCGCCGCCGAGCCACGGCGGCAGAACAATGATCGAATCCCCCGATGAAGAGATCAGGGATTCGCTCAAAAGCATGTACCACTCGGGCAGCTGGAAAACCCTCCTTGCCGCCTGCGAATCCCGGATACCTCAGTATCTGTTCTGGCTCGACCTCAGCCGTTATGTTGCCGAAGCCCTGGAACGAACGGGACAGGGGACAATTGCAAAGGATGTCGCCAACCAGACGGTTCTTTATGTAAAACGCCTTCCCGGCATCGAAAGGCTCACCTTCTCCGATGGAACACCCTTTGCCGATCCGCAAACAAAAAAATGGCTTGCCGACGCGATGGCCCAGGGGGGCTCAGCCTCCGACGCATCCGGAGACGACCTTGCCCGCCAGGTCGAAAACGACACGGGCAAAGCGCAGGCGATGGCGGACGCGGGCAATCTCTCCGCGGCCATAACGCAGCTCCGGGATGCCCTGGTAAGGGCCCCGTCGGTACGGGAACGCTTCCTGCGCCAGACAAGGCTCTGCCGGTTTCTTCTCCAAAACAACCAGCAGCGCGTGTCGTGCTCGTATTTCAGCGAACTCCTTGGGATCATCGACGCCTACCGTCTGGGGGACTGGGAACCCTCGCTGGCCGCCGAGGCTTACGAGGTTATACTTGCCGGGATCGCCTCCGGAGACGGCGCTAACGGTCACGAACTGGGCCCTGACGTGTTTCGGCGGTTGAGTATTCTCGACCCTGTGAAGGCCATGGAGTATATATAGACGCTTATTTTGTTATACAGGCGAAACTCTTGGTTTTAATTTGGCTGAATTTGAAATATAATAGATGTGCTCGGGCTGTAAACGGCAGTTTTTGGGCGAATCACAGTATATTTCACGGCATGAAAAACATTATTCCTTGTAAAGGAGGGGTGCGAAATGGCTAAAGAAGGTTCCGTTGCGCCGAAAGAACGGGTAAACATCGTCTATCGCCCGGCGACAGGTGATGCGAAAGAAGAGATCGAGCTTCCTCTGAAGGTTCTCGTCATGGGTGATTTCACGCTGCAGAAGGATGCAAGGAGCGTGGAAGACCGCCAGCCCGTTAACATCGACAAGGACAATTTCAACGATGTCCTCGGGGCTCACAATGTCCGCCTGGAGACTGTCGTCGACAACAAGCTCTCCGATGAACCCGATGCACAGATGAGCGTCAACCTTGATTTCAAGAAGATGAAAGACTTCGAACCCGATACCATTATACAGAAGGTGCCGGAGTTGAAGAAGCTCATGGAGCTTCGGGACGCCCTCAAGGCCCTCAAGGGGCCCCTGGGGAACATCCCCGAATTCAGAAAGAAGATCCAGGACATCGTGAAGGACGACGAGGTAAAGGCCCGTCTCCTGAAAGAACTCGGGATCGAAGGGTAGGGGGTGGAACGTGGCTGAAGAGAAGAAAGAACAACAGGTACAGCAGGCCGAGGGGCAAACGTCCCTCCTTGACGAGATCGTAGCGGCAACCCGCCTGAAACCGTCCGAAGAGGCCTATTCGATAACGAAGCAGGGTCTTCAGGCCTTTATCGACGAGATGCTCAAGCCCGGAAAAGAAGTGCGGGTGACGGCGTCCGCCGTCGACGAGATGATCGCCAACCTGGACCAGAAACTGAGCACGCAGGTGGATGTCATCCTCCACAACAAGGAATTCCAGCAGCTTGAATCGGCATGGACGTCGCTGAAGTTCCTCGTCGACCGCACCGATTTTCGCGAGAACATCAAGGTCGAGGTGATGAACGTGACCAAAACGGACCTCCTCGACGACTTCGAGGACGCCCCGGAGATCACGAAAAGCGGCCTCTACAAGCTCGCCTACACCCAGGAATACGGCCAGTTCGGCGGCAAGCCTTACGGACTCATGGTGGGAAACTTCGAGTTCGGTCCCTCTGCACCGGACGTCAAACTCCTGCAGAACCTGGCGAGCGTCGCGACCATGTCCCATGCACCCTTCGTGGCCGCCGCAGGCGCGCAGTTCTTCGGCATCGACAGCTTTACCGGCCTTCCGAACCTGAAGGACTTGAAGTCGATCTTCGAGATGCCGCAGTACATAAAATGGCAGTCTTTCCGGGAATCGGAAGATTCCCGCAACGTTGCCCTGGCCCTGCCCCATTTCCTCCTGAGAATACCCTACGGCCCGGACACGAAACCGGTGAAGGGCTTCAACTACAAGGAAGACACAACGGACGGGGACGGAAACTTTTTGTGGGGCAACGCGGCATTCGCCTTTGCCTCGCGCATAACGGACAGCTTCGGCAAGTACCGCTGGTGCGCCAATATCATAGGTCCCCAGGGCGGAGGCGCCGTCGAGGACCTGCCCATCTACCAGTATGAGGCGATGGGTGAACTCCAGACGAAGATCCCCACGGAGGTCCTTATCTCCGAGCGCAGGGAGTTCGAGCTTGCCGAAGAGGGCTTCGTCGCCCTCACCATGAGGAAGGGCAGCGATAATGCCGCCTTCTTCTCCGCCAACTCCACCCAGAAACCGAAGGTCTTCGCAAATACACCCGAGGGCAAACAGGCGGAGCTCAACTACAAGCTCGGCACGCAGCTCCCCTACACCTTCATCGTAAGCCGCCTCGCACATTACATAAAGGTTATCCAGCGCGAGAACATCGGAACGTGGAAGGAGAGGGGCGATCTCGAAACAGAACTCAATAACTGGATCCGGCAATATGTCGCCGATCAGGACAACCCCTCACCGGGTGTGCGCTCTCGGCGCCCCCTCAGAAAGGCAAGCATCTCGGTCACGGATGTGGAGGGCGAACCCGGTTGGTACAGGGTCAATATGCAGGTGCAGCCCCACTTTAAATACATGGGGGCCTCCTTCACGCTTTCCCTGGTAGGAAAACTCGACAAGGAGTAGAGTCACCCTTGTATAAGACCGCAAACCAAATAAGGAGGGACATCTTATGGCAATGACCTGTTACATGACGATTAAGGCAAAGAACCAGGGCGACATTCAGGGCGACTGCACGCAGCAGGGTCGGGAAAACACGATCATCTGCTACGCCATGGATCATGTCGTTGAAATACCCCGCGACACCCATTCCGGTCTCGCCACGAGCCAGCGGATCCACAAGCCCCTGAAGATCACGACGAACATGGGCAAACACACGCCCAAGATCTTCCAGGCCTGCTGCACCGGCGAGCACATGGACGTCGAAATCCAGATGTTCCGGATCAACGAAAAGGGGCAGGAAGAGAAGTACTTCACGATAAAACTCCAGGACGCCATTATCGTGGAATCTCGCGAATGGTACCCCGAGACTTTCGTCGAAGAGAATAAACCTTACAAGCACATGGAGGACATCCTCTTCACCTACGAGACGATCATCTGGACATACGTACCCGACGGCGTCGAGGCGCAGGACTCCTGGAAGAAACCGGTGGCGGCATAATTTGAACCACCTTCCCGAACACACAGACGAAGGAGTGATTTTACAATGGCAATGACCTGTTACATGAGCATCAAGGCAAAAAATCAGGGCGACATTCAGGGCGACTGCACGCAGCAGGGTCGGGAAAACACGATCATCTGCTACGCCATGGATCATGTCGTTGAAATACCCCGCGACACCCATTCCGGTCTCGCCACGGGCCAGCGGATCCACAAGCCCCTGAAGATAACGACGAACATGGGCAAACACACACCCAAGATCTTCCAGGCCTGCTGCACCGGCGAGCACATGGACGTCGAAATCCAGATGTTCCGGATCAACGAAAAGGGGCAGGAAGAGAAGTACTTCACGATAAAACTCCAGGACGCCATCATCGTGGAATCTCGCGAATGGTATCCCGAGACCTTCGTCGAGGGGAACAAGTCCTACAAGCACATGGAGGACATCCTCTTCACCTACGAGACGATCATCTGGACATACGTACCCGACGGTATCGAGGCGGAAGATTCCTGGAAGAAACCCGTCAGCTCCTGATAAAGGGGTCCCGGACGGTGCACATTAAACAATGAGATGTGAGGCAAAAGGGGCCGGCGCAAGGCGGCCCCTTTTGTAGCCCCCAAGCATCCGGACTGGACAGCCATGTACGAAGAGCGATTGACGCAGAGAATCCGGAACCTGGAACGCAAGGAGAGCGGCAGGGACGGCGGCGATCTTTCCTATATCGTCAATTCCATTATCAACCATCTCCAGCGGATACTGAACACCCGCCAGGGGAGCGTTCCCATCGCCGACGATTACGGCATGCCCGATTTCACCAATTACCAGGGCCTCGGAATTGCCGAACAGGCGAAGGATATCGCCGATATCGTCAAAAACATCATCCTGAAATATGAGCCGCGGCTCGGCAGTGCCCAGGTGGCTTTCGAGCCCGACAAGGACGACCCTCTTTCCCTGCGTTTCAAGCTTCAAGCCGAAATCGTCCACGTCCGGAACGAGAAAGTCTCCGTGGAACTCGAAACCGTGATAAGCTCCGAAGGGAAGGTCCGCGTATCAAAATAACGGGCAAGGGGAACAGATTTGTTCAATAAATACTACCAGCAGGAACTGCAGAATCTCCGTCAACTTGCGGTAGAATTCTCCAAAACACATCCTATCGCCGCTTCCATGTTGAGCGGGCCGAAACCCGACCCGGATGTTGAACGCCTTCTCGAAGGGGTCGCCTTCCTTAACGGACTTTTGCAGCAAAAGCTCGATGATGAGTTCCCCGAATTGATCCACAGCCTCATGAATGTCATCTTTCCCCATTACATGAGGCCGATCCCTTGTATGTCCATCGTTTCTTTCAAGGCAAAGACCGGGGCGAACGAGAATATTTTCGTTCCTGCCGGGACGTCGCTCGCTTCCACGCCGGTCGACGGCACGCCATGCACCTTTCAAACCTGTTTCGAAACCGAGGTCCATCCGCTGCAGATCGTTTCCCTGGAGGCGCAGGCCAGAAGCACCGGCGAGCCGGAAAGGATGAAGCTGGTGATGGAGCTTCAAGGGCTGACCCTCGATCAGTGGACACCGAAGGGCCTGTCCTTTCTTCCCGGCGGAACCTTCTCGCAGAGCACGGACATCTTCGCCCTTTTGACGCGCTATCTCAGGCAGATAACCATCCGCCCGCTGGACGAAGAAGGCTCGGTGTGCGTCCTTCCCCCGGAGTGCCTCGTCGATACCGGCTTTGACCCGAACAATTCTCTTTTCCCCTTTCCCATGAGGGCTTTTTACAGCTACACGCTCCTCCATGAATACTTCATCATGCCGGCAAAATTTATTTTCCTCAACCTCACGGGCTGGGAAAGATGGCGGAATAGGGGCAAGGGCTCCCGCTTTGAGATCTCCTTTGAATTCCTGCCGTCAACAATACATTTTCCACCTGTCACGAGCGACCAGATAGTGTTGTTCTGTACACCCGTCATCAATCTCTTCAAAATGGAGGGGGAACCGATCCTCCTGGACCATCGCACCACAAAGGTCCGCATCAGACCGGCGGCAAAGGAACCTGAGCACTATCAGGTATATGATGTGGACGAGGTCGTCGGCTTCACCCGCGGCAGCGTTCAGAAGACCACCTATGTTCCCCTTGAGCTCTTCGGCAACCTGGAAACCGGCGATCCGGTTTATCAGATGATTCGCCACAGGTCGCCTGTAGATGAGTCCCTGGAGGCCTTTCTGGCCTTTCCCTACCAGAAGGCGGGGGAAGAACCAAAGGCCCAGACGCTCTCGATATCCCTCACATGCACCAACGGCGCGCTCCCGGAAAGACTTCAGTTCGGCGATGTGTGCGTGCAGACGTCCGATTCGCCCGAACTGCTGACGTTCCAGAACCTCATCCCGCCGACCTTTTATGTGGAACCGCCTTACGGCAGGAACATGCTCTGGAAATTCCTTTCCCACCTGTCGCTCAACTATCTTTCCGTTGCTTCCGCCGAGAATCTGAAGGAAATCCTCACACTATATGCACTTCAGGAGGGAAGAGACCGGACACGGGCTTCCGCCAACTTGCGGGAGATAGAAGGGATTTCCGATCTTGCCGTCTCACCCGTCAGGCGCCTGCTAAGAGGCAATATGATCCACGGACAACGCATTGAAATAGCCGCCGACAAGGCCCATTACGCCAGTACGGGAAATCTCCTGCTCTTTGCCTCGGTTCTCGACCACTTTTTCAGTGCCTACAGCGCCATGCAGACCTTTACGCGCATGGAGCTGAAGGAAAGCTCGACGGGTGAGATCTTCACCTGGCCGGAACGGATGGGTACCCGATGCCTGCTGTAATGGAAGATCTCTTCTCGAGAAGCTCATCCTTCTCCTTTGTACAGGCGATGAGGCTTATCTCCTTCTTTATTCATGCGGAAGGCGATCGGGGCGAGGAGATCATGAGAGAAAGGATAAGGGTAAGGCCCGACCTGTCTCTCGACTTTCCCGGGAACGACATCGTTTCCATATCACGCAAGCCGGGGAATCCCGACCTCTTTTGCATAACCACCACCTTTCTCGGTCTGTACGGCGCTTCCTCCCCCATGCCGACCTTCTACACCGAAGACCTTCTGGAAGAGGCCGCCGACGACAGGAACATCTCACGGGAATTCATAGATATCATCAACACCCCGGTATACCATCTCTTCTTCAAGTGCTGGGCCAAATACAACATCTTCTACAAGATCGTGGAAAGTTATAAGGGGGAAACCCTTGACCGGCTTTATTGCCTCCTCGGGTTCGGCACTGACAGGATAAAGGAATGTTTCGATGAACCCCATCGATATCTCAGATACATCGGCCTTGCCACCCAGATGCCGAAATCGGCGGAGGGCTTGAGGTCGCTTATATCCGATGCTGTCCGGGAGCCGTCCATTGAGATCGAGCAGTGCGTCCAGGCAATGGTTTCCATCCCCGCTGACCAGCGGCTCATGCTGGGCGTAAGCGGTCATTGCCTTGGAGAGAACTCCTCCATCGGATTTGAGGTTTCCGATCTGACCGGCCGGTTCCGCATTCATGCCGGGCCGCTTTCCTTCGGGCAGTTTCAAGACATGCTTCCCGACGGTGAGGCCTTCAGGCGCATCGGCAAACTGGTGGGCTTTTACCTGGACCAGCCCCTTGAGTGGGACATTGAGATCCAGCTTGACCCCGGGGATATCCAACCCGCGTGCCTGGGGGGAGCGGGCCCGGGATCCAAACTGGGATGGAACACATGGCTTAACAATGACGGACACTACCGCGAAAACCGGGTAAGGCTGGGGTCCGCAGTGAATTAATTGCCTTCCCGGCAGGCCGGCTACAGAAAGAAAAGGAGACTGAGACCATGTTGACAGTAGACATCAAATCGCTCTTGATGAGACTTAACGATTACAGCTCCGCAGCAATGCAGGCAGCCGCGGGGCTGTGTGTTTCACGGACCCATTACGAGATAACGATAGAGCATTTCATCGCCAAGCTCTTCGACAATACCAACAGCGACTGGCCGCTTGCCTTCTCCCGTCTGAACCTGGATGCGGCAAAGGTCTTGAGGGCCATCGAGGCGACCCTCGAGGAATTCAAGACTGGAAACGCGGCCAAACCCGTTTTCTCGCCCCTTCTCCTGGAACTCATACAGGACGCCTGGCTGATATCGTCCATCGACCTCGAGGAAAAGAAGGTGCGTTCAGGCGCCATCCTCCTTGCGTTCCTCTCGAAACCGACGTTTTTCGCTTCGGGGCGCTATGCCGACCTTATCAAGTCCGTCGGGCGCGATGCCCTTGCCAACGATTTCTGGAACATCACCAAGGGTTCCGTGGAGATCGACAGGACACAGGCAAAAGAGCCCGGGGCTGAGCCGGCGGGCAGTCCGGGGGCGACCTTTATCGACCGGTACTGTACCGATTTTACCGATAAGGCAGCGCGCGGCGATATCGACCCCGTCTTCGGCAGGGATATGGAGATCCGTCAGATGATCGATATCCTGGGGCGCAGGAGAAAGAACAATCCCATCTGCGTCGGCGAGCCGGGCGTCGGAAAAACGGCCGTCGTGGAAGGCATGGCACTGAGGATCACCGAGGGCGACGTACCCGATATGTTGAAGAACGTGGTCCTCCTCGGCCTCGATATGGGGCTCCTCGAGGCCGGCGCCGGGGTCAAAGGGGAATTCGAGAACCGGTTAAAGGGCGTTATCAACGACATCAAGGCCTCGGAGAGGCCCATCATCCTCTTCATAGACGAGGCCCACACCCTTATCGGGGCCGGCGGCTCCGCGGGCGGGTCCGACGCGGCAAACCTCCTGAAACCCGCCCTCGCCCGCGGCGAACTGCGCACCATCGCCGCAACGACGTGGACTGAATATAAGAAATACTTCGAGAAAGACCCGGCTCTGGCACGGCGCTTCCAACTCGTCAAGCTCGACGAGCCCGCCGTCGATTCGACGGTCCTCATGCTCCGGGGGCTCAAGGCAAGCTACGAGAAGGCCCACAAGGTCGTCGTCAGGGATGACGCGGCGGTGGCGGCGGCGGAGCTGTCCGATCGCTACATCACCGGGAGATTCCTGCCCGACAAGGCGATCGACCTCCTCGACACGAGCTGTGCCCGAGTCAAGATCAACCTCACCGCAAAGCCCGCCCGCCTCGAAAATCTCGAAAGGTCCGTTCAGGCCTGTGACCGCGAAATAACCGCCCTCGACCGTGACAGGGACAACAAGGTCCCCATCGATGAAGAGGTTTACGCGGAGGTGGTGGCCAGAAGGGAAGACCTGGCCAGGCAGGCCGAAGAGCTTCGGGAACACTGGATGAAAGAGAAGGAGGCCGCCGCGAAGGTGGTCGAGATACGGGAAAAGATAAACGCCGCCGCAAAGGACAATGGAGGCGCCAGAGACGAGCTGTTCAAGGAACTCGACGAGGCGGTCAAAGCGCTAAAGGACATCCAGGGCGACTCTCCCATGATTCAGATCGAGGTGGACCCTGACGTCATCGCACAGGTCGTTTCCGACTGGACGGGCGTGCCGCTCGGCAAGGTGCTCAAGGATGAGGCAAAAACGATTATCGACCTCGAAGACCGCCTGAAGGAGCGGATCAAGGGGCAGGAAGCGGCCATATCCACCCTGGCGGAGGCGATACGGGCCTCGAAGGCGGGCATCAAGAACCCCAGCCAGCCGATGGGCGTCTTCCTCTTCGTAGGTCCCAGCGGCACCGGAAAGACGGAAACCGGGCTTGTTCTTGCCGATTTGCTCTTCGGCAGCGAGCGCAGCGTCGTCACCATCAATATGAGTGAATTCCAGGAAAGCCACACGGTGAGCCGCCTCATCGGATCGCCCCCCGGCTACGTCGGCTACGGTGAAGGCGGGATGCTCACAGAGGCGGTGCGGCAAAAGCCGTACTGTGTCGTGCTTCTCGACGAGGTCGAAAAGGCCCACACCGACGTGATGAACCTCTTTTACCAGGTCTTCGACAAAGGCATGCTCACCGACGGAGAGGGGAAGGAGATCAATTTCCGCAATACCATTATTATATTGACGAGCAACCTGGCATCCGATGTTATCCACGAAATGAGCTCCGGGGACAATCATCTGACGGCAGAGGTGCTCACGGGGGCCATCCGCCCCATCCTTTCGGCTCATTTCAAGCCGGCCTTGCTTGCCAGAATGTCCATCGTCCCCTACTTCGACCTGGGCCCGGAGGCGATGCGGATGATCGTGGAGCTCAAACTCGGCAAGGTCGCCGAAACCCTGATGGCGAACAACAAGATGCGCCTCACCTATACGCCGGCCGTGGCGGACCAGATCACCGCACGGTGCACCGAGGTGGAAACGGGGGCACGCAACATCGAATACATCCTGGGCGGCAACATCCTGCCCAGGCTCTCCCAGACGATACTCACCCACATGAGCGAAGGGGGCATGCCGGCGGCGGTCAACCTCGATGTGGAGGAAGATGGCTCCTTCAGCTTCCGTTTTGAGGAATGAAGTCTTTGAGAAACCCCGCCACGAGGAGGTCCGATGGATATACCCTATAAACCCTTCACAATCCTTGCCATTGGGCCCTTTGCGCCCATACCTCAGGGGCCTTACCAGGTAAGGATCATCCCCGTGGACACGCCCAATGAGGCGCTGCGTCTTCTTCAACCCGCACTGTGGGTACCCGTCCCAAAGGAGATATGCCCGGAAGGCGGCGTGACCGTCAGTCCTGAAAAGATACGAGACTTCACCCCCGACGGTATGCTGGAATCTGTCGGCTACGCCAGGGACTTAAGCGACGCGCAGACATTCATCCGGAAGAGCGCCTCCGGCGGGACATCTCCCGGAGCCATAGCGGATGAGGTGCGCGGCAGATGGCCCCACCTCCCCCTCGACCTCTCCTTTCAGGCTCAACCGACAAAACCTGCCGCGCGAAACAGGGTTGACGACATCCTTTCCATGGTGGCGACGGGCGCACAGTCCGCAGCCCCCGCGGTGGGGGCTCTCGAGGGAGGGCCGGCGGCCTGGAGCGCCGCCATCGACGCACTCCTTGGCGAGCTTCTGACGGCGGTCTTTTCAGATGGTGCCTTCAGGGCCTTCGAGGCCGCATGGCGTGGAATCGAGGTTGTCGCGAAGCAGGGACCGGCCGGAGGTGCGAAAGAGACACACCTTTCACTGGTAAACGCGTCGCGGGAAAATCTCGCCGATACCTTTGACCAACTGGCAAAGGCGCTGGAAATGGATCCGCCGGACCTGGTCCTCATCGACATACCCTTTGACAACTCTCCCGTGAGCATGGAGCTTCTCGAGGCAGCGGCCGCCTTTGCCGAAGGCATCATTGCCCCGACAGTCGTCACTGCTTCCGCCGGTTTCCTCGGCCTCAGCGACTGGACCGAACTCGACCGCCTTCCCTATCTTCGCCATCACGTTGAAGACAACCCGATATATGCAAAGTGGAACAAGCTGCGCTCCCTGTCTGAGGCCAACTGGCTGGTTGCGGCCTGCAACGGCTTCCTCGTGAGGTCGCCCTATGGCAGGCAGTCCGCGCCCCGCGGCGTCTCCTTCGAAGAAGCCTCTCTGCCGTGGATAAGCCCCGTGTGGGCGCTCGGCACGCTTGCGGCGCAGAGCGCAGCCAGCTTCGGCTGGCCTTCGCGTCTTAGCGACGGCGAAAATATTCGCCTGGAGGGTCTGGGGCTTCACGCGTTCGAGGGGGGCGATCAGGCCTCCACTGAGGCGGTCTTTTCCGTCGACCGCCTGCGGCAGTTCGGCGAGATCGGCCTTGCCCCCGTTGCGGGCGTTGCCATGAGGGACATCGCCTTCATGGCATCGGCGCTCACTGTTTCAGGGGAGTCCCTGGCCTTTGCACTGTTCTTTTCCCGGATTACCGGCTTTCTTATACGCCTGAGGGAAGAATACGGGACGTCCATGTCCGATGAAGGCGAGGCCTCAATAGGTCAGGCTCTGGAAACCTTTTTTCGCCGTTTGGGAGGACGTCTCCCCGGCGACCTGTCCGTGAAGGGATCCGTTGAGGGTGGGAGGCCTTCTTTCGAGATCTCGCTGACACCGCCGGCGGCGATCGTCCCCGCCTCGAGGAGGATAACATTTACCTTCGCATGGTAGGCGTGAACCACAGCCGGGAAAAATGCTTCAAAAGGATGGGGGCTTTGTTTATAATAGGTAACCCACGATGAACTGGAAGACTTATCTCACTGCGGCGCTGCCCGTCGCTGTTGTCCTTGTCCTGTCCGGCTGCGGCGGGGGAGCAAAGACAAAGGCACCGACACCCGCGCCTGCACTGAAACGGGATTACGGCCTTCATGAGACCATGAAAAAAATGGCTCCGGCCATCTTCCCACCCGACGATTCCTCATGGGTAAAGGTAGACGATACAACGCGGCGCAAGGTGTTTTTCAGCGACCGCCTCACCCTCGAGATCGTCGAGACGAGTAAATCAGGCCTCACCGGTAACATCACCACCGATCACCGCTTCAACGACGTCATCGGTTACGTGCTCGCCGGCAGCGCCATGGTGACGGTGGGCAAAGATACACGCCAGATAGCAGCCGGGGGCACGTTCGTGGTGCCCTCCAACACACCCTATGGTGTGATCCCCGCATCGGACAAGACGACTATTCTTAATGTATACACGCCGCCGCGCGACGATCTTCGGCCCACGGCCCCTGCGGTCCGACGCTACCCCGACAACGAGATTAAGAGTCTCGTGTACAAATGGTTCGCCCTCTTCGACGAAAAGGCCAACGTGGGGAGCTTCCTCTCCTGCCTTGCCGACACCGGCCTTGTCATGGAGATGGCCGACAAGAAAAAGATAACATCCTGGCAGGCCTTCCAGGACTGGTACGCCGCCTGGTCGCCACAGGTGGACACCTATTCCAGCACCGTGGAGAACCTGGCCGTCTCCTTTGATACGAAGACCGGCCGGTACCAGGCGAGCGCCACAGTGTCGTCGACTGCAAAGACCCGTGACGGAAAGAAGAAGGATGCGCGATACCAGGTAAACCTGGTCCTTGCCGACGACTGGGGCGACCTGCCAAAGATCGTGCAGTATACCGAGGCAGCGGCAAAGGCAAAGAAGTAGATACCCCATGAACTACCTCACCAGCAAGAAGTTCTCCTTCTCCTCCGATTCCCTCCCTCCCGATACATTCGGGGTGGTGAAGTTCGAGGGGACGGAGGGGATATCCCAGTGCT
>Ga0209749_1000857_pt1 | contig 34113 bp, 44 predicted proteins | sample EPASupsiteSAE347_FD_187267 | JGI IMG/M metagenome (GOLD analysis project Ga0209749, IMG submission 187267) | Bioremediated contaminated groundwater from EPA Superfund site, New Mexico - Sample SAE3-47 (SPAdes) (version 2) | ecosystem: Environmental > Aquatic > Deep subsurface > Groundwater >...
CGCTATCAGTTATCTATTAGGTCTAATTCCTTGGCAACTATAAGTCATGAATCTCGCGGATCGATATCCTGAGGTTACCCACAGAGAATAGCGAAGAGCCAAAAACATTTTCAATATGTCTCGCGTGGCCAATTCTGGAGAGGTGTTTTCGCCGACTCAATTTTGACCCCCTAAAAAGGAAAGCCACCCCTCTCGCATTCAGCCGTCCATGTAGTGCATGCAAATACAGTCTACCATGCCAGGGAGTATGCCACCTATTACCATCACGCTCCATGAGGTGTGGGGTAAATACTGGTAATCAATCAATATCATCGAACAAGTGATCTCCTCCCAACTCTACAATCCTCTTGGACGGGCAAAATAAGCTGTTTAAGGAGGGTATCAGGTTTTTCGAGTCATAGTTAAGCCCCGTGACCTAACTGTCGATGGTGAGTTACACAGGGGGTCTACAGCAAAGATCCTCTCCCCCCGCCAGGCTTCAATGACAAGATTTCTGGAGGAGCGATGCAGCCGAATTGAAGGTAATGGAAATGAAAAGTGGCTTGATAAATTATGTCTCTACTCCACGAAGATTAAAGAGTCTTCGAAGGATCTAAAATGTATGCGTACTGGGGATATGCATACGTGTAAGAATCCGCATATAGCAACCAATACCAATAGCCACTAAATTTTTTAAAATTTATATATATATATTGGATTAAATATTCAGATCCCTATAATAGGTGGCAGGGAATTTTAATATAGATTTTTATTTTATATAGATATATATAGTTTAAGTTATGATATGTAATTTAGATTGATTGATAGCGATTAGTGGATGGCTTGACCCCCCACCCACTACTCTTTTTTTGATATTTTTACCTTAGACCTTCCCCAGGGAGGATCTCTGAATCATGCTGACCCCCTGGCCGGAAAGCCACAGTCAACTTGTGTACAGTATGTTTTGCCGTTCTTTTCGACCGAGCTTTTTTCGGTCAGATCTTCGCCACATTTGGCGCAGACTAGATTTTTGCCCCTATTTTGCGGGATTCTTTTTGCAATCCCCGCAACCCCGCCAGAAGATCCGCATCTGACGGCATCGTCGAATAATTCTGCGGGATCTGCGGGAAGTGTTCCCACTCTATCCACATGTGTGGGCGCGTGCGCACATTTACGCGTATCAGAGATTTCTGGAAAATCTGACCCACAAGGAACAGATCCCGCAGATCCCGCAACTTCTCCTAATACGGTCTGATGCTGCGGGTTACAATTGCGGGATTCTTTTTTGATCCCCGCAATCCCGCAAACCATCCATTTCATGGAATTGCTATGGGCATCTATCTCACCTGTCAACATCCGTCCTGATGGATAGACCTGGTTTAGATGCTTCCTCAATGCGTGTCCCAAACTGTGGGATGCTCTGCGATCTCTGCTTACCGCAGTAGCAACGTCATCCGGCATGGCCTCTTGGAAAGGTCTATAAATCGGCTCGAATGACAATAGCTCGTCTATCAGTTGCCCCGAGCTAACCGGGCTGTTGGCGTGTATCGTGATCCACTCTCCCAGGAACGCATCCCATTGCTGCACGTCTTGATCCATTTCGTCGTACATCTGTGCAGCATTGCCCATGAAATCCTTTACACCTGCGAATTCCAAGATGCCACTTATCACTTTTGCCCATTCGTTGAAGCCACCCAGGCGCGCAGTGCCATCCAGGCAACCTGCCTGAGCCCATGCACGGGCCATAATTAGCAGATTTGAGATTACAGAAGCATGGTTTTCTTTTACCCATCCAAGGATATCGGGGTGTTTGAATCCCGTTCTTGTCCATGGCCGGGAGCATGTCGAGGTAAACCGAATCCACGTCGAACGCCTTCCAAGGTCTCCGCCGATTTGTATATTATTACCAGTTACAATCCAGACCGCTCCTTGCGGGAGATCTAGCATATGACTTTTTCCAAGTAGTCGATCTCTCCATATTTTAGCAGTCAGCGCTCTCGTGAGGGATGCTGAATTCAGCCGCCTAACCACATTATCAATGACTATGACCTGGCTACCACTAAGCAGGGCGCTTGTGATTGCCTTTCTCCACTCGTCCTCGGTCTCCGGTGCTCCCCACATGCTTGCCGGCCTGCCCGTTGCGACAGTCGCCACGATATCAGCGATTAATGATGCCCCCATGCCAGCCTGTGGCTTGTCCAAGATGGTGAGCGGAATATTGCCCGCGATCATCGGACGGACGATAACAGATAGCATTAACGCCAACATGTTCGCCTTTGATGCTTCATCGCTAAACGGGAAGTCCGAAAATAACTCCTCCTGAATATACCGGGCCGATGCTTCGGCGTGTTTTTGTGACAACTCATCGGGTATGATTACCTCGCTTAAATCCACAATCGGGATTAGGTATAATTGGGTGGCTTCGTCATACCCTGGTACGGATAATATCGATCCATCGGGTCTTATAACCGGTATTTCTATGAGACTTTTTATCTCAGGTATCCCCGGCCAATCGCTTAATGCCAGGACAGCTTTGCAAACTTCGGTAGGCGGAGATACGTCTGTTTCTATTTCCTCACCATCCGCACTGATACTACTTATATGAAAACCAGTTGCATCAGCCAATGCGTTTTTCAGTGCTTCCACTGATAGCGGCTGGATTGCATCGTGGTGCAACCTAATCAAACTGCCCGACCGGCTGAAGATCTGAGGCGGGTCATTATTCGCAACCAGTGCGGCCATGCATTCGGCGGTAACATCTTGCAAGTGCCGGTCATTTATTTGTATACTGCCAACCGTCGAGCCTTTCGGCTTCGGCTTTTCCGGCTTAGGTATCTTCCTGGGATGCTGCTTGCCTTTATCCAGGCCACTCTGAAGGGTCTTTTTGATCTCTTCCCGGTCTAGGCCCGTGCCATCGGCGGCAAGTACCAGACTTGCTATAACTTCATCCTCTGATAGTGCACCAGCCGCTACGAACTCGCCCATATTTGCGGCGGATTTGAATAACTGGTTATTTCTATCGCCCTGGGTGGTGCCTGCAAGGGTCTCAGCCTCACTACGAAGTGCCGCCTTAGCGTATCCCCGAGTCAGGGCATCATCGCGCTCTCCGTGCTTCTGGAGGGCCTTGGTATCGATGCTCCCCGGCTTCGAGCTAAAGGTTATTCCAAGTCTCTGTAACTCCGACAGTAGCCATTCCAGGGAGATCTCTGCCGGTAGGCTGGAGTCGAGCATCTTATAATCTACCCGAATGCCTCTTCCCGGCAGTACATCCTTACTCGTTACCGGATCTATGTACTTATGGGACGGTGGGATAACCTGGTAAGTTCGCTGGAGCTTGACCTCGCCCACTGCTTTTCCATCCTTGAAGAGCTTTAGTTGGCTCTGGTTGGATGGCTTGCCGATTGTTGCCAAGCCTTCGGCTATGCCTTCGGTGCATCGTAGCCACATGCCAAGCCTGCCGGGCCGGGTCTCCCATAAGGTTGTAGTGGGAAGCTCCAGCCCTTCAAAGGCTGACGGGTTGTCTTTATCTAGGCCGATGAAGCCATTGCCAGCCAGCACGCCCACGTTGCCCAGGTGGGCCTTTGCCTCTGCGAACGTGTGGGGCTTTTTCTCCCACCCCTTTTCCATGGGAGGAAACTTAACGCCTGGTGGCATGAACACGAAGCCCGCTCCAAGTTGATCGAAAATATCAGGGACTTCGGCCATGCTCACACGCCTCCGAGCTGATCGAATGCAGGGAATACGTTCTTCCCTCGCGGAAGCTTTTTATAAGAAGACATTGATATAACCAAGTTGACCACTCCTGCAAGGTTAGTGTTCAGGCTCGGAGAGGCTCCAACCTCTCCGGCCAAATCAATTCTCTTCACAACGATCCGCCTCACCAGAATCTATTCTCATGTGCTCTTCCAATGCGGCTTGAACTTCAGGCTTCAGAACTCCGTATAGTCTACCGTGCTTGTTTGCTGCAAATCTCCTAAATCGCTCTAGGAGCTGCATATCTACATCAACTACCAATCGAGTCATTCTTCATTTCACCAAAACCATTATTAGGCAAGAAAATATAGATCAAGTTTGGAATTAAATTTAAATTTCACTTAAGGCGATATAAATGTCTGAATTGAATAACACTGAAATGAAGAATATCGTGAAGGTAACGAAATTGCTCATAAGAGAACCGGATCGTGAGTTCAAGTTATCTGATCTAAAATCAAAGCTAACAGATATGAGCGAGGATAGTATCAGAAAAACATTGCAGCCATTAAAGAGAAAAAGCATATGTAGTCTTTCCTTTTCGAGAGGAAGGCCTAAAGGAGGTAGCAGACTTGAGAATTATTTGCTTCAAAAGGAGATTAAGGTATACGAGGAATTGTTTAGAGTCTATTTTGAAACAGGCAACGAATGTGAATTCTTGGCTTCAAATTATAACAATTATATGATCGAAAAGTCCGGTTATCAGACTATTCATAATATTATAAAAAATAAAATGGAGATGGCAACTTTCAGAAAGAATGCAAGCCAGGCAATTCTCAATCTTTCATCAATAAAAGAGGAATATAAAAAAGTAGCATATAATTTGAGAGAAGAGATTTCAAGCAATGGTTTAATGCAAGATCATGAGTTAAATCCAGAATATATCGCGCCCATCATAACGCTCAATGATTTCGAACCGATACAATCGATACGCTTCTATCGAGAGACGATTCATGAGACTGTCCTAGAGGCATACAAGGATCTCGCTGCAAGATCCATTATCTCGGAAGGGGTCCATTCCTTTCTGGCATTTGATACTTACTTGAGCCCACTTAGCTCGTATCCTGTAAATGATTTATCACAACTTTTGTTGTTGCCATACCCGTTCCAACGAATTTATGAAGATGCTTATTTAATGGAGAGGGAAGCTTTTGGCGTCCTTTCAAGCAGAGCTGCAGCAATTTATAATTTTTTCTCGGACTTTGTACTGGAATCGTTTAAGATTACTCAAATGCAGGGAGATATTGAGCAAATAACTAAGCAAATGATCTTCTATTGGAATGTAGCAAGTACACGATTTGATGTTATTTGCGGTTTCTTAGGTAAATTCTATGGAAACAATATAGGGTCTCGTAATTATCATCTAAAAAGTGATGGATTGAGATTTCAAATAGTAGATCTGAAAACCAACGAACAACTTATTCCGAAAGAGCAAGAGAGAGACATATTATTGTCCAACATCACACCATCTCTTCCCGATGATCTGCATATCGAAGAGAATGCTAGTTGGCCATTTGAATTCCTCAGGCCATGTGAAATTTTCAAGCACATGGATAACGACGGCCAACCGTGGAATTATGAGATCATTCATTACGAAACGATACTAGAAGAGATTAATCTAAAGTTAAATAGTAAAAAACTATCTCACGAATAAATACATAACATTCGTATTCTTCTAGCTGATATCGTTCATCCATTGATTGAAAAGAACTGCCCGGATTGTTTTGTCTACACCGCAGCTCATGTGCATCATTTGTGCCGGCTTCAAGATGATCGAGTCAGGGATGGATTCTATACGGGCCGGAACCAGCCTCGGCCCGCCTCCCTTTATTCAAGGGCGTGAAGCCCTTAACCCACAAACTGCCCACGCTATGGTTTTGGCAGCAAAGCCGGGTTCAAGGCTTTGCCAAACGAACGGCACGCCTGGACTTTTTGTGAGCGATGTGGAGCAGCCACTTTCCTGGGTCTCCAGGAAGCCGGCGCGCCGGTCTCCAGGGAAGAGGGGTGGTGCCAGATAGGGAGAAGGACCACAAGGCCATTTTTCAGACTTCCAGATTCTTCTTGGAATTCCAGAATTGCCCGCCGGCTGCGCTTTCTCGCATTTAGTTCTATGACATTTTTAGAAATATTGGATAAAAAGCCATAGAGCTTTTTTCGAGCACAACAGATAGACCGCCAATATCGATAGCAATCGGCCTTTGCTCTTTATGATTCCCTGCTTTTAAAAGAAATTATTTATATGATTATGATATTTATCAGAAGCGTAGGAGGAAGCATCATCAGAGAAGTTACTATCAAGGTTGCAGACAAAGAGGACTTGTTGTTCATGCTGGGCCTGGAGAGCTTGGGCATGAAAAGAACCGTGGCCTGCGTCATAACATTTCTCAAGGATCAGAACGAGAGATCTTCCAGGGATATCGAGGTGGCCACCGGCCTGAGGCAGCCGGAGGTCAGCATTGCCATGCAAACCCTGAGAGAAAGGAACTGGCTCACCGAACATGAGATCAAGAGCAGCGGAAAAGGCAGACCCTTGAAAATCTATGCTTTGCGAGCCACCATCGATGAAATCATAAATTATTGCGAAGCGGAGAAAAGCAGGGAATCTGCAAGGTTCTCTGAGGCCATACAGAAGCTGAAGGAGTTAAGCTCTGCATAGTCTCAGAAGGAGATCTCTCCTTCGTAGATCTTCGCGCCCAGGCCCACCGCCTCCTCGACTGCTGCCGAGTCCTTCATCAGGAATAGCCGCTCGTTCGCGGTATCCTTGAAGGCCACGGAGTTCTTCAGGATCTGCGCATACTTGGCGTGCTTAGAGAGCTGGACCACGTAGCCCTTCAGGTCCTCCACCAGGTCGTAGTCGAAGCCGTTCTTCTCCAAGAGCTTAAGGGCATTGTTCCTTGAACCGATGTACTTGAATTCGAAGCGGTACAGGTCTTTGTTATAGTAATCCAGAAGCGCATTGAATATCTCATGGTTATCGAAGAACTGCTTGAAGACCCAGAGCTTGCCGAGCTTGAAAAATGTGATGTGCTTGCGCCTCTCTATCACATCGAAGGTATTGGCCTGCATATCTCTCTGATCTACTCTCGTCCAACATAAATTTCTATCATTAGCTGGAAGCTACCAAATAATGAGCTGGGGGGCCATGGGCCTGCAGCCATCTCAGTTCTATCTGGCGTTTACGCGCCGGATCTGTGGGGAAGAGAGGGTAGGGTGCGGGGAGGGGGAGGAACCTGCCAAGATCGGGCCAAAAACCATCCGTTGCGATGGTGAGATTGGCAACCTGCTAGGGCGAAGGATGATAGCGTTTTTGGGCTGCCAAAGACACTTGGCAGGTCAGAGCACTTTTGGCAGCTCGCCGATAGGGAAAAAATAGGCTGCCAAGATAGTTGGCAGGCTCCATCTGCTCAAAATGAGGTGGCTCAGGCCTCTAACGGGCCGTTTGCCCTCTGGCCGTCCGAGCCGATCCACTCAATGCCCAGGAGGGGCTCGGCCTCGGTCTTCGCGCCGAAGAATTTCTGCACATGCTAATGGATGACCGGGCAGGTTCGAGAGTGAGGTAGGTGTGATCCTACCCAGCCTTGCAATAATCGGATCGTGACGAGAAAAAGATTTGCCAGGATATCAAAGGAAGAGGGTTAAGCCTCTCCAGTGATCTTATCGACCGGCCCATGTTCGCACCTGCCAACCATCAAATCCAATGCCGCCCGCAGGATGACCGCGCCTAATTTCTTCAGGTCGGAACAAAGGATCCCCGAAGCAGTCACCTAATGTGGAATCAAATCCTAGCTCTATCTGCTATACCCTAGCTCTTTGGCTTTGGCTAAGGCAGCATCTGCATCTGCAAAGCGACCGAGCAACTTGAGAGCAGTGCCTTTGCCGTTCCAAGCTGCGGCAAGCTTGGGATTCAACCTGAGGGCCTCATCATAGGCTTTGATAGCGTCATCATGCTTGACCAATTTAGCGAGAGCATTGCCTTTGGTGCACCAATATACTGCCGTCTGCTGCCCAAATGTTGGCACTGCCATCAGCAAAAGGATGAATGCTACCAGGATCAACTTCATAGATTCATAGAAGTGCTCGCACGATATACGCTTGCCGACTGGTCGAGAAATAGCAACGGTGGGCAACTATGCCACCCCCATGATATCATCCACAGCCCCATTCATGCCGCCCGGCCATTTGCCTTCGGGCCGGATGCTGTCCTCTGGCGACCTGGCAAGCCACTTCGCTGGCTCTGTGAGATCGGGCAGGGAGCCGGCTTCAAGAGGATCGAGCCGGGGATGGATATCGGAGTGGATCTAGCCGAGGAGTACGAGATGGCGGAAAAGCTGGCCACTGTATCCATAAGTGTCGAACAGGATCAGCTCAAAATAGTAAACCTGCAGGATGCAGCTCCCTTTGACGAAGGAGACGAGTGGCCTGCAGTCCCTTAAACTTTTTTTCACGTAGTTTTGAAGCTGACACCTTTTCTCGGAACTACGCTCGCTCTCAACCTTTGAATGTCCTCTGCTGTTATCCTTTTGTGGGGCGCGGGCTTTTTTATTAGGTCGCTTCCGAACTGCCACCAGTCAACCTCATCCTCCTCAAACATGGGCGAATCGCTGTCATCTTTATTTGGAGTAATCCCTTGAATCATATCTTCAAGGGTGAGGTAATTTTTCATGCCCAGAAATTTAGTTTCCTGGGGCCTGCTGTACTTATTCCATTCGGGATCGAAGAAGTCAATGATCTGCATGGGATCAGAGGTCGTCTCTATGTACACCAGGCCTTCATATACGCCAGTGGTATCGTTCCAGAGACGGACAGCCACCCACATATGTACAGTGTAAGGGTAGCCAGGTGGGACCACCCAGGGACCGGTACCGTCTACGCAGAACCCAGCATCGAAGCCATGGCACGTCAGCAGCCATTCCACGTAGGCTGACCTCTCACTGCAATCGAATACACCTGCTTGGTAGGGTATTGTGAAGCCATCTCCGAGCAGGGTTTCGATGCCATGCACTGTATGATCGTCCCAGGAGACGTTCACATAATAGGGGTCAGGAATAACGGCTCCACAGACGGCGATGAGTAAATAGGTAAATAGTACGGCTTTGAAGGGCCGCCGCCTGTCACCGCCAAAATGGAGGAGATCAATCCTCCGGGCATCCTGCAGTTTCCTCGCGAGATCTGCATCCGCAACCCTTGAAAATGGTAGGCGGGCCATCTATGCCACGCCTCGCGCTCTCTCCTCGGATGGGAGGAGATCCACCGGCCTGAATCCGCCTCTCTGTATGAGTGGTTCGCTAGCTGTGGACTGCTCGACCTTCGCGACAGAGAAGTACTTTCTTTGATGTTTGCATGGACCTTGATGATAGGTCGCGGCGGGGCAACTGCATTTCTTCTCAGTTGTGGTATAATAGCTGTCTTTCTTATTGCTCAAAACCAGCACCAAGCGGCCATTATCAAGGCTCACATCGCTAGGCATGGGGTCGCTTGCCCTTCCCACATACGCTAATAGGTTCTTGATTGCGTCTACTGACTGCGTTACCGGACCGATTCGGCCTTCTAGCATATTTTTTCCATTCATTACAGTTCACCAATAGATATAATGGAATCTAATGATATATAAGGATTGCTACCAATAAACCTTATATAGATATAGTGGGAATTAGAATTACATGGTAAAAACACAAGTCACTATAAGCCTGGATAGCAGGTTTTTGGAATGGCTGGATGAAGGAATAAAATCCTTAAAATTCGCCTCTCGCAGCCACGGTATAGAATATTGTATCAACCGAACGATGCTGGAAGAAGGGAATATAAGTCCGCAACAGGGAAACGCTGAAGGTCTCCCCGTCACGTCTTAAGTCATTTTAGCGGTGAACTATAATGACAACATATAATTTGTATTCAGCCATCATATCTAGCTTTGCCTATAGCACAATTAGCTATTTAAGCAGAAAATATAATCACAGTCAATAATAGTAATAAAAAACTGGTTTCCGGCCAGGGCCTGCCAGCCCTGACAGGAATATCGCACAAGGAAGCGATTTGCGTATGGATAACGTAGCCTTAGCTAAGATAAATAGCTTTGCGTCCACAGCGACGCGAACCGATTTTGTACCGCCCGATGATCCTATTCTTGAAATCCCACGTTCTGAGCTGCAGAGCCTTCTAAATGAGATGGTTCTCACTCATAACGAAATGGCCGAGATGGTCCGGGATGCTGGCATTCTCCGAGGGAGGGAGCTGGCCAGGCTCACAGAGAACCATAATGCAGCCTTGAAAGCGGAGAGATCGCCCATAACAAAGCTGATCCTGCTTAATGCCTACATTCGCCAGTTCCTAACCAAGATTCGCGATGCACTGAAAAGCCGTCCTGCAGAAGGCGGGAAGATCGTTCAAGTCTGCTCTAAGATCATGGCCCGCGCTATTCAGATAATCGATTACATCAAGACTTATGGAGAAGACGACCCGAAAGGCGGCAAGAGAGATGTGGCCCTAGACTCACAACAGGCCCGGCTACTATTCACAGGGAAGAGTAAGGAAGGCGTGAGCCGCCGCGACACCATTCGAGCCATGAGGAGAGCTGAAGCCCTTTGGCCTGCTCTAAGGTGCGCCCACAGGCCCAACGATGGCCGCCAAACTATGAGGTTGACCATCAAACGAACTGACTTAGGCATTTCTCCAGAGTTCGGCTACCGTGGCCTTTGGCAACGGTCCGACAGGTGCGTAAGCCTGAGCATATAAGCTTATCTAGTTAATATAGTAGAAAAATATACAATTAAATTTCATAAATCCGAGAAGGATAATAACTGTTTGATGCTTGCTTTAGTCTTGATGATATCACTGTTTCGGTTCGTGTTTCTATATAATACCAGTAGAATATTATTTCTTTGGCTGGATAGATATTCTTTCCAGACCGTTGCCAAATGAAACGATTGGTAGCGTCACGCCATGGCGTTTCATCTCAGGCAATGTAACACCACGAATCTGGCAGTGGGGGACCTTTTAGATCTCTGGCTGAATCGCGATTCCCACCAGTCCCATCACGAGTAGATGATCCAGCTGGCTAGCGATAGTCTGTTCGGTGGTATGCGGACTGCACATAACTCAATGAAGTGAATAATATTTCACGAACTTTTTTTAAAAAATATAAGGAGCTAATTCATCTCATATTCATGGTGGATAGACGAAGGTTCCATCCGTCTCAGGATTGTAATTCAAGTTCATCAGATCTGAGAGGAACTCCTTATGGACCTGAACGGGGTCTAGTTCTTGGAACTCATCAGGGTATAGCCACTTGGCAACGGTAGCAGCTCCCACAACCAGCTGGGGTCCAATGGAGAAGTCCCCAGAGATGATATGAACCTGACCATTTTTCACTGCAGAGAGATTTCCGAATCCTTCGACACTTCTGATTTCATCATAGTAGGCCTTCATGGGCGTCAAGTTATTCGACTTATAGCCGCCCTTATAGGATAGGCCGATGATGGCCTGGGGGTCCTTCTCAATAACGAACTCCGTCTCTAGATCCCCCTGGCTGGCCATATGGCCACTAGCTATATTGACGCCACCCGCCAGATCGGCTAGATCGGTGAAGCCGGTCTCGTTGGCATAGGCCCACCGAACCGATGGCCCACTGTCGGAACTCTTCTCTCTCTCCATCAGGACCTTCACCTTATCACCCTCCGGTATCTGGGATGCTGTCTCCTCGATAACGTTGATGTAGCGATCATACCACTTTAAGTATTTCTGAGATGAGTTCATGTCCCCTAGCAAATATCCTAAAACTGCCATCTCCTCTTCAAGGCTGGACGCTCTGGAAAGGTCAAATCTGACCACAGCAATCTCCTCTGGTAGCTTATCATCGAGCTTGTCGGGCATGGGAGCGTTGGTGAATGTGATCACCAGATCGGGCTTTAAGGAGACGATCTTCTCAACGTCTGGCTCGCTGACCGCACCTACTGATGGAAGCTGGCTCAGTTGAGGAAAGAGCTTCTTTCGCTCGGCTACTGTGTTGTCTACTCCAATAACCTTCTCTTCCCCACCTAGGACGACCACCGCAATGGCCTGGCGCATGTTCATGGGCAGAATCTTCTCAAGTGGCATCTCCAGTGTCAGGTTCCGGTTGACACCATCGATAAGGCTGATCTCTGTCTCATTGCCCTTTATGATCTCTCGGACCAATTGGACGTCTGAATCATCGACGTTGCCGTTGAGGTCGGCATCTGATAGCAGAGTAGCCTCCTTTGAGCCGTTAATGATCTCACCGAGAAGTGCTACATCTGCCTCGTCTATGGTGTTATCCATATTGGCATTACCAAAGATATCCAGAGTAAAATCGGACCCCGCACCCAATGTGCTTATGGATGCCGTCAATGCAATCAGTAAAGCTAAGATGATTTTCCAAGACCTATTCATAACATCCCTCTAAAGTCATACTTATAACTTAGTTTGTACTATTTTATTGGTTATAACTCAAGAATATTATAATCTTTTCGTTTAAGTAATTTAGGAAAAGATATATAACTTCACACCAACATGTTGAAATTGGCGAATGTTCTGAAAGAACGGTGCATCACGAATCATTTGCCATCGCAGAGGTTGTGGGCGATAACACTCCATTTGCCTCCTGCATTCTCTGCGATTCTTGGCGAAGGGAGAATCACTACATCCAATTCTACCATATCTCTCTTCGCCCTTATCTCCCGAGCCACAAAACAACTTTTCATGTTTGCCTTTATGCGTTTGGGTTAATGGGTCTCAATACTTCTACCAACCAACTTTCGTTTTCATACCGCCTTCATCAAGTGTTACCTATATGAAGAAAAGACATAAATACTCATACTAATACGTGGAAATTAGTGGAGGGAAATCTTTGTCCTCTGTAATGATGAGCTGCTTAGTCTACAAGATTTCCCCACCCTTCCATCATCACCTTAATCGTGGGTGGTTGACTACTCTTGCATAGTTCCATTCCACGGCTTCCAAGTCATCTGTTGGCCGTGTACCTATGATTCATCATACCCTCCACAGCCTTCATAACCATTGCTGCTCTATATCCAATCGGCCCGGAAAGATCGTTCATACTCCCAAGTAGTCCGATTTTTCTTCCGGGCCGTTATGCGTTATCCTAGTGCTACTAATCTAAAGAAAAGACATAAATACTCATACCATTATGTGTATATCGGCGAATGACACACTCTGAAAATGTCTGTCTGCCATGGACACACCTCCGCCTAGGCCGTGGGCAGCCTGCCATCGGGGCATCTTTCTTCCCCACGGCCTCCTGGCGACCTAGCTGGTAGAGCACGTATCTCTGAGCCTGTTTCTTATGGGATTCGTTACATAAGAAAGCAACACTGGAAAGCTATCTGGTCGTCTCTTCGATTGTGGCAATGGCGTGCTTGAAGACCAAGATTTGCCCTTTGACAGTCTGGATGAGCATTTCATACGGATTGTATCCTTCCAGAATACCGATGATAGGCTGGCCTCCTGAGACTAGGCGGATAGTGACCTTCTCACCCATGAGCTTAGGGATGAATCCGTTTGTCAAAGGCTTCTTTTGATTCTTGCTAACTGGTTCGCCATCCATGGACTAATCTTTCCTCCAGAACGGCCACCAGCTTTTTCGCCCTGGCTTCTTCGCGGCTTGGTGGAAAGCTCAATGCATCCCTAACCGTTCTTTTATGGCTCTGATATCTGATTGCACTTGTCTAAGAGTCATTCCGTATCCTGGTTGGATGTCTTCTCTCAGGCCCTTGATTTCTTCCAGTACCTGGGGGATTGTGTCGGTATTTTTACGCACTGCCTTGATGTCCTCACTTATTTGAGGGATTATATCGGTATTCTTTCGAACCGCTCTGAGGTCATCTCTCATATCCAGAAGGACCGGAATAGCCTTGTTCAATTGGACTATAGAGCAGAATTGGGCAAACTCTCCGATCTTCATAACATCGCCTTCATAGTCATCAAAGGCAATGCTCGATACCTCTGAGCGGGCAGGGCGCTTGGTCTCGGCTAGGGTACGAAAGGCTTTAACGGTCTCTTCATCGCCATCAAGAAAGACCAAGACCTCATCACCTTCATTGCTCTCTATATTATGGGCTTCAAACATCCGGATTCTATTGGTCATGGCCATGCTCATCAGGAAGTACCTGTAGCCTACATCATGCACTTTTGGACCGGTAATCTTGATTTTCAGCTTCATGTTCTTCATGGTATGTGTTCGTTGGGCTATTTGGTTGTTTCCTCACTTCCAGAATTGATACCAGTGTTTCGTCTTGGCCTCTTCCTGGCTTGGTGGAAGGGCTGGAATCTTTGCGGCCATGCTATCAGCCAGGGCTCGGAGATCATTAGTTAAGCTTCGCAGGTGCTGAATCTCCCGGCGCATCTCCTTAATCTGCTACGCTCCATCTTGCGGCCGTGTTGGCCAGCAGCCAGAAGATCTCCTAGCCCACCCCATAGCACTCCTTGCTATCAGTGGATCTCAATTGTAGTGGGCAATCACCTTGGACACCTTTGCATTTGGATCGAAGAACATGACTTCGATAGCCATCCTCCCCATGACTGCTTTGTAGTAGATGGCAATGGAGTCAATGCTTTGTGTGCACTCGACAAGTTCAAAATGCAGGTCAGGTACTCTCTCGATGGCTGCCTGCCAGTATTGACGCACTATGGCTTTGCCTTGGAGGGTACCGCTGTCAATCCCCATGGCAACCTTGATCATCGGGGTGGTTACCTCGACATCGTCGGCGTAGTGACTCATGATTCGATCCCAATCATGAGAATTCCACGACTCAATCCATTCCGCTGCGAACTTCTTTGAATCTGGCAACATGCTCATTCCTCCTCTGCTTCCATCACCGTTATTTCTTAAGATCACTGAAAGGGGCTTGAAGCCCTCGGGCACCTCTGGGCATTTGAAGAGATCATCTCAGTTGTTGGCAATGCAATCAGAGTCATTGTTCATTCGCGTGTGCATATATACGTCGTCTGAAATCCATCCCTGTATTCGGCTGCATCAATTCGGAACCCACTCCTCTTGATGATGCCTTCCATGATCCAGTCATATGTGCCGAACTCGTCCCTGACAAAAACCAGTGCTTCTTGCGCCAGTCGGGCATTTGCCGTGACCCCGACCGCCTGTATCCAATCCTCGATCTTCGCCCCGCTATTTTCTTCCCATGACGGAAACACAAAGTCAAACAAGAGTAGTCTGCCTCCAGGCTTGAGCATTGTGCGAAACCGTTTGAGTGCGACCTGCTTCCAGAGATCCGGCAGGTGGTGGAGAACTAAAACGCATACAATAGCGTCCGCCAAGTCGCCAACGTGTTCATAAGTGAGCAGACCGCCATGACAGAAGACAATATTGGAAAGTCCCTGTCTTTCAGCTTGTTGGCGACAGTATTCAAGCATTGCGGCGGATATATCAACCGCGTAAATAGTGCGACACTTTTTTGCTGCGTGAAGTGCGAAAGCACCAGTGCCCGACCCGATATCGATGACGATGCTCCCAGAACCAAGACCCAATCTTTGCATAATCCCTTCGCTTGATCTAGCGTAGTCACGGAGCTTCTGGTGCATGATGTCGTATGCAGCCACTTCCTCAATATCGGTGAAATCAACACCGCAGGGCTTCATTTCGTCATATTGCCATTTGGGAGCAGGTTTCATCTTCAATCCTCTCGAAAATCTTCCCAACGTCAGCGCTCTTAAGGCTTTTGACAGAGCCTTAGAACTGCGGAGTCCTGAAATTATTTCATCTCCGGAACTGCCACCAATCTCTTTTCTTAGCCTCTTCCTGGCTTGGCGGCAAGGCTTTAGAATCTTTGCTCTGGCCATCCATCCCACAGCCTTCAAGCTATCTGTGGCCGTGTCCGGTAATTCATCATGCTCGGAGATCGTTAATCCTGGGGCAGTATAGAAATTAATTATCTTTAGTTTATGAAAATAGTGAATCCGCCTTCTAAATTCCTTCTTGGCGGCAAAACTCATCAAAATCTGCATACTTGTCCTTCTCTCTGAGAAACCGCCTGTATTCAGCATCGGCGTATTCTTCGTCGGTAAGGATCTCACTTGCAATTTCGGCAGCCATTTTAAGCCCTCTCTTTTCTTTTTATAGCTCTTTCTTTATAGCTTTACCTATAGTCAGAATCGCCGGATCTCGGAAACATCTTGGAGATGAAAACCGTGTCTTCCTCAATAAAAAACTCTGCTCGATGTCTCCCTACTCTCAGCCTATAGAGCGGTGGTCTTTTCCCTTTTTCTCTTATGATATCACATTGCGGTCTGGGTGTATATGGGTCCTGCCGCAGCTCATTAATATGGCTCTTTATCATCCTGGCATCTTCTTTATCCAAGCTCTTCATGTATTTCCGGGCCTGGGATGAGATCGCTACTTTGAAAGCCATACAACTGCCTCTTTTATCATGCTGTCAGCTCTCCCTTATCTTTCAGCTTCTTGATGTTTTCGGCAATCGAGACTTCAGAGAGAATAGATGAGGGGCCCGCTTCAATATCATTCTCTCTTTTGTATCTTATTCATACTTTCTATTATGTAATAATGGTTTATTGATATTGTTTTCAGGCCAAAGTACTTAACTTTACACGTAGAATAGACATACTATGGCAGGAGTCCTTGAGCAGCTAATAAGGCCACAGAAGAGAGCTGTGGTGCATTGCACTTCTCGGATGAATCCAAAGGCCTTGGAGCTCCAGATGGCCAAGGAGATCCTGGCCGAGGTCTTCTGGGTCAGGATCTCAGAGGTTGATGAGATGATCCAGAACCGTTTTGAGAAATTTCCCTCCCAAGAAGCCTGCGGCGAAGAGGCTGGGCTGTGGCCGCAGGAGTTCTGGCAGGATGAATAATCTCTCACCACCAGTCGTCATCATTTTGTTCTGCTTTTTCGATTACAGTGACATTGTTTTTTAGGATCAGCATTTGCCCTTTGGACGTGTCCTTGACGATGAACTCATAAGCGTTATACTTCACCAACGTTCCTATAATGGGTTGCCCTTCTCCAGCAAAATGTACCGTAATTTTTTTGCCAACGAGTTGGCGGAAGAATCCACCAGGTTCTTTGTTCGATGTTTCTTTGGTCTCCTGGACCATCTCGCTTGAGGTGCCTGGCAGAAGCGTCTGCTCTTCGGGCTTTGTGGTATGTTCGTCTCCCAAGCATTTGCTCTCTTTTTCAGTGATTTTCTGCCGGGGCTTCGGCGGCTGTGAAATATACTCTTTGAAGCACTTGATATACGAGAAATCGATAGTTGTACCATCAGTTCTTTCCAAGAAGAAGCAATAAGTACCGAAAGAATTCGTGTCAATGTAGATGCGATGAACCCCGGTGCCTATCTTTTCCAGACCTTTTGCACCACGGAGCTTGAGTGCAGCTACCAGGAAGTCTCGTTCTTGATCTGTGACAGTGTCTCCTACGTTGTATTTTGCCAAAACATTTCGAGCAAAATCGAAAGCGTCAGTCCAGGTCGAAAAGTTAAAGGGGCCTAATTTAATCTTATCAACATCATCACTTACGATTTCCACACTTGCTTTCTTTTTTCCTATCCCATTTGCTGTCATGGCCCTCCTTTATGTCTCGAATATAGCTTCAATTCCAGCTAGGCTAAACATCTGGCTTGTACCCATTCGGCTCATCTACAGCTTCTATGGTGGCAATGGCATGCTTGAAGACCAGTAGCTGCCCTTTTGTCGTCTGAAGAAGGATCTCATAGGGATTGTACCCCTCGATGGTCCCGGTGGCTGGCTGGCCTCCTGAGATCAGGCGGATAATGACCTTCTTGCCCTTGAGCTTGGGGATAAAATGCGGTGGGCCTTGCTTTGTTGTTATCTTCTCCTCTTCGATCATTCTATATCCTCTCCACCAGAGTGCCTGCGGAGCTAAGTTCGGTTTATGTCACTATCTCAGCCGCTCTTCTCCAGCTCTTTCTTTACCATCTCGACTAGCTCAGGGTACTTCTTGGCCAATCCTTCTTCTATCAATGTCCTAATCTCATCGCTCATTGAGAATTGTGGTTGGCTCATCCATAAGGACTTGAGAGTCCCTACAGCCAAAGGAGACCAAGTCGAGATCCTGGGGCTCCTCTTGGCATCGGATATCGCTTTTGCTATCGCACCCTGATGTATGGTTACTCCTCTAGTAGTTACTTGTATCATAGTTACTCCTTCAGTAACTACTTCCTCAGTAATTACTTCAGCAATACGCTCGTCTTTAGTAGCTACTTCGGCACTGTGTATCTCTTTGATAGTTGCTTCTCCCGTATTTACCTCTTCAGCACTCTTTTCTTTAGTAGTTACTTCTTCAGTAGTTACTTGCTTAGTAGCTATTTCTTCGGCAGACTCAACTCGTTTTAGGTTTTTTGGCGCTTTTAGAATTGCCTCCAGACCTTTGCCCATCGTCATTGCAGCACCTCCTTCACAAGATTAGAGTAGGCAATTGCGCCGGGAGAGTCCGGGTCGTAGAGGAATATGGGCAGACCATGACTGGGTGCTTCGCTGAGCTTTACGCTACGTGGAATGACTGAGTCGAAAACCTCTTTTCCGAAGTGCTCACGAACCTGTTTTACTACCTCTTTGCTCATATTTGTCCTGCCGTCATACATGGTGAGAAGGTACCTGATGCGCAGATTGCTGTCGAGCATGTCCTCCTTGCACAGATTGATGATCTGCAATAGATTGCTCATGCCTTCCATGGCAAAGTACTCGGTCTGGATGGGCACTAGAATTGTGTTGGCAGCTACAAGGGCATTCACAGTCAAGAGTCCGAGAGAGGGTGGAGTGTCTATTATTATGAAATCGTAATCTCTTACATTTTCCAGCTTCTTCTTCAGGATGTTTTCTCTTCTGAACTTGTTGGCAAGCTCAATCTCAGCACCACTTAGGTGGATATTCGCTGGGGCTATATCTAGCCCATTAACAGAGGTATGAATTACAGTATCTTTTATTTCCAAGTCCTCGACCAGGACGTTATAGATCGATTTCTCTAGGCTCCATCTGTCTATTCCCAGGCATGTGGTGGAGTTTCCTTGTGGATCGAGATCTATTAAAAGGACCATCTTACCTACAATAGCCAGGCCAGCGGACAGGTTGACTGAGGTGATGGTCTTTGCTACTCCTCCTTTCTGATTAGCTACGGTGATAATTACCATATCTTTCCTCCAGCCTCTATAAATTCGGAAGGGGCATAAATAGTTACTGATGTAGTTTTTACTAATACACTAATTGGTTATGTAGTAACTACTACATAAGTAGGTATCTAACAAGTAATTACTACATGAGTAACTACATAATGAGTATATGGTAAATACTACCTTTAGTCCGTCTATGAAGGCACTGCTGAATGAAAAACAGGGTTGACCTGCACTACTGCGCTCTGTCTCCTCAAAGTTGATATCATTTCAGCGTGCAATGGCTATCTAAGCTTTTACGAAGGGAAATATCTTGGCCGAGAAAGAGATGAGAAACTTCGCCCTGCGGGACGAGAACGGCAACGAGATCGGAGTTTTCACGGGCAAAGCGCCCCGTCAGGCGGCCTTGAAGGCGGCCAACCGGGGCCACACGGACATCAAGCTACGGGAGCGGGGCACGAAGAAGGTGCATGTATTCACAGGCGAGCGGGTGCAGGTGGACAAGCCCAAGGGCGCGCCGGCCTGGATGCCAGACAAGATCTGGAAGCCCATGGTCAAGAAGGTAGGCACCGAAACGCTGGAAGTGGTTTGAAGCTTCGCTTTTAGAGGCTATCCTGCCGAATAGATGGCCTGCCATCACCGTGGGTCATCTCTTCTTTCAATTTAAGTCGTGACGTTCGACTTATGAAAATGGCTTGCTTAATTGTCATTTCTTTATTTTGGGAAGCCGCTTCTTCAAGCTTCGATGCTGCCAGCTTGATTAACCTCACATCTTCCCATCTTCCCAGCTCCACTAGTAGCGAAGTTCTGGGCTTTTTGCCTGTCGGCATGACAAAGGGATAAGGTTCATCCTTCAATACAGCAAGAGCCTTTTCCATGTATCGTTGATCTAATGCCCATCTTTCGCTACCTAATCCTTTAGATTCCATTAACCGCGCCCGGTCCGCCTCTGAGATTTTAGGTGGTCTTCCCCTTCTTGAAGTCGCTTTCATAAGCTAATTTAGAAGTCGCTTCCATAAATACGTTTAGGTTCGGATCAACGGCACAAGACAGTTACACGTATTCCCTTTGTGGTTCGCCTAAAATCGACCTAAATCGTCTTTGGCCTATCCTGGTATTCCAAAGACTATGGTATGATTTATCGACAATTGCCCAATATCGGTTTTTCGATAGCAGTGAGCCACAAAAGACGCTGTATAATCCAGAGCGCACCATCAAGGGGTTTGAGCTTGAAAGTATCCTTATAATAATATCTTGCAGTTTAAGGCGTATCGAAAAAAGAGAGGATGGATTACAGGTTATATGTACTGAGTGGAACAGGGATTAGCTTAACCCCAGCTCTTTGGCTTTCCGACGAGCGTTCAAAGTCTTCCAGTTCATGGCTATCCAGGAGGAAGCGTACCATTCGCAGATCCTCGCTTAACCATGCCAAGACAACAACCCAGTGGCGCACAGCACACAGACCAACCGGGAGGCGTTTTCATGGTGTACTCAAAATCATGGATTTGCGCGTCTTGTTTTCTTCAAAAGTTGATGAGATTAATCCGCTTGACTGTCGTTCAGTCTATCCTGCACTTTTGTTCCTTCTCCTGTCGGGCATACTCATCTTGCAAGGCCAACAGCTCTTCATACCGATCTGTTGCCATCATCCCTTTTTACAGAATCAACCGCCACAATTCTTCCCATTTCCATTACCGCGATACGATCGCTCATGTGCCTTACGACTTCTAAGTCGTGAGAAATGAAGAGCATGGTCAGGCCGAAATCCTTCTTCAGGTTCATGATAAGACGCAGAATCTGCGCCTGAACGGATACATCCAGCGCTGCTGTAGGCTCATCTGCTACGATGAATTCTGGATTTATGGCCAAGATCCTGGCCAAAACAACTCTCTGGTTCTGGCCGCCGCTGAGTTGATAAGGATAACGGTTTACGTGTTCAGGATTCAGGCCAACAATTTCTATAAGATCCTTAATCTGGCATTTGATCTCATGAGTGCAGATCTTTCCTCTTAGTCCTAAACGGAAAGGCTCGGCAATACTCTCACCAATTTTCATCATGGGGTTGAGCGAAGATTCCGGATCCTGGAAGATCATCTGCATTCTGGGGCGTAGTTTTCGCAATTCTTTCCTTTTCAAGCCGATCAGATCTACGCCATCAAACATGATTTTTCCAGAAGTAGGCTCGATCAAATGGAGAAGAAGCCTACCAACAGTTGTCTTAGTAATTGTAACGAAATAAACTAGGTAATTTTTTATATTAGAAGTACTCTATTAAGTTGTATGGATCAATTGAGCGAAATAAAAAGTAGGTACAACTTGATCAAACCATTTTTTAATGAAAAGGCAAGACGATTATTTCTTGCCGCAGAAGCTAGCGTTATTGGATGGGGCGGAATAGAAAAAGTATCAAGGGATACTGGTGTTTCTAGTGACACGATCTCCAAAGGATGCAAGGAACTGGTGGAAAAACCAGAAGTAATCGAATCAGGCAAAATTAGAACGCCAGGCGGTGGAAGAAAAAAGCTAATTGATACTGATTTGACCCTGCTATCTGATCTTGATAGTCTGATAGAACCTACTACTCGCGGAGATCCAGAGTCCCCTTTGCGATGGACTTGCAAAAGCACCAGGAAGTTAGCACGCGAACTTAAAATAATGGGCCATAATGTCAGTCATACGAGAGTAGCCGAGTTGCTTCGCGGGCAAGGCTACAGCCTACAGTCAAATCAAAAAGTAATTGAAGGAAATAATCATCCTGATAGAAATGCCCAATTTATATTCATAGATAATAAAACTAAATTATTTAAAAAATATGGACAACCTGTAATATCTGTGGATACAAAAAAGAAGGAGCTTGTTGGAAATTTTAAGAATGGTGGACGTGAATATCATATGAAAGGCAATCCTGTGAAAGTGTTTGTTCATGATTTTAAGATACCAGCTTTGGGAAAAGTAAATCCCTATGGGGTTTATGACATTTCACGCAATGAAGGTTGGGTCAGTGTAGGAACCGATCACGACACATCAGCTTTTGCAGTAGAAAGTATACGGCAATGGTGGAATACGATGGGAAAAATCGCTTATCCAGATGCCTACAAGCTTCTAATTACGGCTGATTCCGGCGGTTCTAATGGCTATCGAGTTCGATTGTGGAAAGCTGAACTTCAGAAACTTGCAGACGATTCTGGATTGGAGATCTCAGTATCTCATTTTCCACCAGGGACAAGCAAATGGAATAAAATAGAGCATAAACTATTTTCATTCATCACCCAAAACTGGAGAAGCAAGCCTTTAATTAGCCATGAAGTTATAGTAAACCTCATAGCAGCAACTACTACCCAAAAAGGGCTTCATGTAGAGTGTGGCATGGATAAAAAAATCTACCGAAAAGGTATTAAGATATCTGACATTGAATTAAAAGAATTAAACCTAACAATTGAGAAATTTCACGAAGAATGGAATTATACAATTAAGCCAAAATAAAATATGAGAATATACTTAAGTTATTTCGTTACGAACGCTTACCACAACCGCTCTCTCCTACCAGTCCCAAGGTCTCGCCTTTCTCGATATGAAAGGAGACTCCGTCCACGGCACGAGTGTATTGCTTTTTGATCAGCCCACTAGAATAATACTTTTTCAAGTCCGAGACTTCTATCAATTGTATAACAAACACCTCACTTTATGCCCTTTTTCTATCTCCATCATTTCCGGATGTTTTTTTGAACAGATTTTTATAGCCTGTGGACAACGATTATGGAATCGGCAACCTTGAGGAGGATCAATAAGTGACGGACTTGTGCCTGGGATTGGCACAAGTCCGCGGCTGGGCAAGGAATTGATGAAACCTCTGGTGTAGGGATGAAGCGGATCGTTTAGAATCAAATCCGAAGATGCCTCTTCTAGCAGCTCGCCTGCATACATGACGGCAATCCTGTCACAGATTGTGCCGGCGACTCCCAGGTCGTGGGTAATTATAAGCAACGCCTTCTTGGAAGTCGTTTCATGAATCAGGTCTATGATTTGCGCCTTGGTCCTGGCATCCAGCCCCTTAGTAGGTTCGTCGGCAATAATGAAATTCGGATTGCAGGCGAGTCCCATGGCGATCATTACCCGTTCCCTCATGCCACCGGATAGCTCATGAGGGTATTGATGGGCCCTTTTGACTGAATCAGGAATCTTTACCGCCTCCAACATCTTCACAGCTTTTGACCATGCCTCTTTTCGTCTATATCCCTGATGAAGCGAGATTGCCTCTGCAATCTGGTCGCCTATCTTTAAAACAGGGTTTAGGGATGTTGTCGGGTTTTGAAGGATCATGGCAATCTCTCTTCCCCTCAGCTGTCTCATCTTATCATCAGATGCCTTCAGGATATCGATGTCGTTATAGAGGATGCGGCCATCAATGTGAGTTGTAGCTTGTAAGAGGCGAACGATTGACAAGCCTAAGACCGTCTTTCCACAACCGGTTTCGCCGATCAAACCCAGTCGTTCGCCCTTGTCAATATGAAGATCCACAGTGTCCACGGCTTTAACCAGACCGTCCGGAGAAGGAAAGCAAGTCCTTAGATTGATTATATCTAGCAGAGCCATTTTGTAGACATATTAGATACTAGATATTAAACTTTATTACTAATATGAAATAATATAAAACTAGATAACATTGATATTATTAACCAACACATAAGTTTTATTAAATTTCTTCTAGATTAGCATCTAATATGAATTTATTAGTAACATTTATTACTTCAGACAAGGACCACTGTTTATGCCTTTGCAGGAGAATGAAGCCAAAGCGGAGATAGATGAGAACATGAAACCAAATGGTAGACACAAGACGACGGGCATCGCGGCGCTGCTGTTGCTGGTTGTCCTCCTTTGCGCGGGGATGCAGGCGGCGATGGCGGCGGAGGAGCAGACGCTGACGATGAGCATAGGTGGCTATGAGAACACGGGAACAGATCCCACACTTGATAGTACAATCTGGCCGGATATTGGCGGCTGGCAGGAACAGCATTTTTACACTCATCTTTCACCCCTAATCACCCTTGATGGCGATGGCAAAGTGATACCTTGGATGGCCGAGTCCTATGAGGTTTCGGACGACTCTAAGACTATAACCTTCCATCTGCGCAAGGGGATCAAATTCGCCGATGGGACGCCACTTAATGCCTCAATGCTGAAGTTTAACTTCGATAGGATGATAACTTTCGGCTGGAACGATATGTTGACAAATCGCTCCGTTACACACATATCTGCGTACTACGACTACTCGGAGGCCCCAGACGAATTCACCCTCAAGATTCGCTTCACAAAAGGCTGGCTGGAAATGCCATTCGAGCTGGCCACGAGCAGTTTCTTAGATCTGTATATTAACCCCTTGGACGTAAATCCTGCTTGGGACATAAAAGGTATGCTAAAGTCTGAGAAGAAGTATAACGGATTGGGACCTTATTACGTAGATGAGAATGAATCCATTCCCAAGCAAAAAATTGTGCTCATCAAAAGACATTCTTGGCGCGATGACTACAACTTCCATAAGCCCATGCTCGACAAAATTGTACTAATTTATATTGCGGATACCCAGACTGCAGTGATGGCCTTAGAAAAGGGAGATATTGATTATATCTGTCGAGGTTGGAATGCACCTCTGGATGCTCTTCCTAAGTTGGAGAAAAATTCTGATATAACGATAGAAACGGACCCCGAAGTCAGGATGTATCTTCTCAGAACCGCTTATTGGAAGGAACCGTTCAACGGCATAGATGGCATATTGCTGAGAAAGGCTATCTGCTATGCTCTAAATCGAACGGAGATTGTAGAGGGTCCTTTCAATGGCTATGCAGTGCCTGCAACGAATGCCATGTACCTCTCCCTAAAGAGGCCAGATGTGCCTGAATGTTGCGGTAAGGGATATGATTACGATCTAGGCAAAGCCAAACAGATCTTGAATGAGTCTGGATGGAAGGATACAGATGGAGATGAAATTCTGGACAAGAATGGCAAGGCTCTCAAACTCGATCTGGTAGTCGGCTCTGGTTCGACTGGAAGCCTAAGCTGGCAGAAAGACACTGCATTGGTTGTGCAATCTCAGTTCAAGAAGATTGGAATTGATATTCAAATTCAGGCCCTGGAAACGAGTGCATATCAGCAAGCAATGAAAGATGGTAAGTACGATTTGATGATGCATTTTGGTTATGGACGATGTAACCCATTGTCTCAAGAGTTGGGTGTGTTCAATTTTAAAACTGGATACTTATCGAATTATTATGAGAACCAAAATGAGACATTGAAGACTACTGCAGAGAAGGTTCGAACAGCAGACAACGAACAAGAACGCGATAAATACGTGTGCCAAATATGCAATATCCTCTACGAGGAAGCAGGAGTAATCCCCCTAGTATACCAAATGCAGTATGCTGTGATGAGCAGTAAGATAAAAGGATTCGAGTTTGGCCCATCTTCGAGCGTCCGAAAACTGGACCATGTGGAGGATTGTTGGATAGAATAATAGGTGACTCGCTAATGAGCAAAGGATCTCCGGTTTGTCCAGAGGTCCTATTGCCTACTTTATTAAACCAATGATTCAAGAGGATTGAAAAAAATGTACTCGAAGTATAAAGAGAGCGCAGATTTAACCAGGATGATAGGAGGTCACGAGATCTGGTTGGGAGATGTCCGACTGGACGACAGCCTGGCTGAATTGGCTCTATTCTATGGTGACAAGATGCGTCCGGACGGCTCCCCCAATCCGAAGCGTCTGCAATTCATTGTCTACAGGCCGGACAGCCATATAATAAAGCCTTCGATTTCATCGGAGAAGGACCGACATCTCCTCAGGTTCTCTTGCGAAAGAGATGGCTGCTATACAGTTATAGCGAACCTCGCCCCATTGGTCTTCACCCAGACTAAAGATGGGTGGCATTCCGGCCCTAAATCCCAATTTAAAAATGTACTGCGTTCCCATGTTATCAGCCAGATGGCCAAAAGAATACTGCCTGTTGGTGATGGTGAGCTGGAGCAGAAGGAACCTCCACACGGAATCTTGGAGATCGTACCAATGGAAATCAGGGCAGTCAATGGCGGTGTAGCAGATCTGAGAGTCTTCTACGAAGGCAGGCCCTTAGCAGGTGTTGAGATGAGTGCGGTCTCAGAGAAGATGGGATCGGAAATGGTCCATACTGAGACGGACGATCAGGGCCGGGCCAAGATTCCCTTGACTACGGATGGGGATTGGATGTTCAGAGCGGTACACAGAGATCCGGCTAAAAAGGTGCAGGATGAGTTTGACCGGGCAACCTTCGTCTCAACTCTGACGATAGAGGTTCATAGAAGAGAGGCCGATAGTTGAGCATTGAAATAGTCTGGTGCCTATTATGCTATGAGCAGGATGGAGAAGTGCTGGATAGATGAATCATCTACCATTCGATGATCAAAGGATCTCAGGCTTGCCCGTCCCACGCGCCTTTGGCGGCCCGCTCGCACGATGGCCTCGTTGGCCCGGAGCTGGCGCAGGCGAGCGCCCGTGATGCGCCTGCTCGCGGGTGCGACAGGCTGGCCGTTAATCTCTTTGTTTTTTTCGATATGGTGCAAATGTTTTTGTACAACTGAACTATATAATAACACCAAATAGCATCCATACATATAGAGATATAATTTGGTGTGAAAGATGAAACAGAATATTGGACACAATATAGCGGGCGTCGTTGCCCTGTTGTTGTTGGCCTCGATCCTCTGCCTGGGATTGATGCCCGCAATGTGCGCTGAGAGGACGATTACCAATATGGAAGGCAGGACGGTGACCATATTCGAACCGTTGGAGAGAGTAGTGACCGCTGGATATTGCATAACACCCTGTGTGATGGCCGCCTTTGGCGTAGGAGACCGGATCATCGGCACAGGCGGAGCTTCGGTCAGCGGCACATCCGTCACAGGTCCCGGAAATGAGACTACGGCCACATTTCTCATTCCAGGACTCAAGGACAAGACCGACCTTGGCAGGGGACCAAATCTCAATGTGGAAGCGGCTGTGGCCCTCAATCCCGATCTGATGATACTTGAGAAGGACTGTGCAGGCCAGGGTGGCTCTACATTGGGCTACAACAAGCTCATAGATCAGCTAATGCTCTTCAACAAGAGCTTCCCGCTGGTAATAATTGAGAATGCTGCCTGCAACAGCCCGCCTTCTCCTGATTCAGTCTATTCCGAGATCGAACTGCTGGGAAAGATCTTTGAAAAGCAGGACAAAGCCGGGGAATTGACCGATTTTCTCAAGGATGAAGTGAATCTGGCAAGCCAGAGGACGGAAGGGATAGCAGAGGATGAGAAGCCCACCGTCCTGGTAGCTGCCCTCAGCGGGAGCGCAGATATCGAAAAGGGCAAGCTGGCAACAGTCCTGCCCGATTACGACTGCGCTACACTTTATCCTGAGATCTCTGGCATAAATAATGCTTATACTGGAGAGGCCAGGGCGGTGATGTCTGCGGAGCAGCTCATCGCATTGGATCCGGATGTGATAATCCTGGTTCGGGGAGCCAGGTGGAAGCCGACAGACCTGTATGAGAATGAGGACTACAAGGCTTTGCAGAGCATCAAGGCCATCAAGAATAAGCGCGTCTACTCAACAGGGCACATGGAGTATACCAGAAATATGGCTGGCCTGGAGTTTCCAATTGAGATACTCATCGAGGCCAAGGCAGCTTATCCGGAGAAATTCCAGGATATCAATGTGGGTGAGCAGCTCACCAAGCATTACAAAGCAGTTTACGGCCTGAACGATGAGCAGGTGAAGAGGCTCAAAGAGGAGATGGAACTGGACTGGATGGACGAAGAAGGCTTTTGAGCAGTTCATTCAGGTTAGGCTTGCTTGAGATGAGGTAGACTAATGGTGGCGAATCCTTCTGTGAACCGCAATGGGGTATCTGCCATCTACTCTTTTTGTACTCATAATCTTCTCAGGAAATACGATTTAATTTTACTTGTGTCATAAGAGTTATAATCAAGTATGATATATTCAAGCATTCATTCCCTTTGATTTCAAGTCCGTGAGGAGATCCGGAATATGAGAAAAGCAATTCTTGTCCTGTTGGCGCTGGCCTCGATCCTCTGCCTGGGATCGATGCCCGCGATGTGTACTGAGAAGACGATAACCGATATGGAAGGCCGGACGGTGACCGTATCTGAACCAATAGAACGTGTAGTAACCGCTGGAGAAACCAAAGTACCTTGTATCATGGCGGCTCTAGGTGTAGGAGACATGATTGTGGGCACGGGAGGGGCCACACCCAAGACTTCTGGAATTATCACTACAACGCCTGGATTTCTGATCCCTGCCATAAATAACGTGACCAACTTAGGAAGAACGTACGAATTCAACGTAGAAGGTGCAGCTGCCCTGAAACCAAATTTAATTATATTTGAGGCCGATTGCGCAGGTCAAGGTGATTCCATTAATAATAATCGTCAGTTGATCGAGAAACTGGAGCTGTTTAACAAGAGCTTCCCATTGGCGGTGCTGAAAAATGGAGCCTGCGCAAATCCGCCATCGCCAGACAATATCTACCGGGAAATCGAGATCCTTGGATGGCTTTTCGATAAGCAAGCTAAGGCAAAGGAGATAGTAGACTTCCTCAAGGAAGAGGTTGAGCTTGTAAAGCAAAGAACCGATGGGATAAAAGAGGAAGAAAAACCAAAAGTCTTGTTTGGGAATCTTCAGGCTTGGTCAAGCACATCAAAAGGTTCTTTGATGTTGATTACTCCTGATTATGATTGCGCTACACTTTATCCAGGGATCACCAAAATCAAGAATGCGTATCCTGGGCAGACGAGAGTAAGTATGTCTGCTGAGCAACTTCTTAACTTAGATCCAGATGTAATAATATTGTTATATAACAAACAGGAATGGAAAGCTGAGGATATACGCAATGAAACTGAATATAAAGCCATTCAAGAGATGAAGGCCATAAAGAACAAACGCGTCTATTCCACAGGTCAACTCGAACTCTATAGAAGCGAAGCTGGCCTGGAGTTCCCAATAGAGATGCTCATAGAAGCCAAGGCCGCATATCCTGACCGGTTCAAGGACATCAATGTGGGAGAGCAGCTTGCCAAGCACTACAAGGCGCTCTACGGCTTGACCGATGAGCAGGCTAAAGATCTCAAGAAATGCATGTTGCTGGACTGGATGGACGAAGAAGGATTTTAACTTTTTTAAAATTAATCCCTGGAGCAGACCATGCTGAATCCCATACCGAGCAAAACGGAGCTTCAATGGCCGGATGTCTGAAGGACTCCTCGCTGCTTGAGGATCTCGCCTGCGAGGAGGGCGACGAGTTCTCGATTCACGGCAAGCTGATGATTCTCATCGCCCTCTTTGCCCTCCTGGTCCTCACATCATCGGCAGCCGTGGTCTTCGGTGCCTACAAAATTTCGATCGCCGATGTCTACAGCATAATCCTGTCCAATCTCCTGCACCTCTCGGAAGCTCAGAACATGGACAGCCTAAAGGACATCATCGTCTGGGACCTGCGCCTCCCAAGAGTTCTTCTGGCCATAACCGTGGGCTTTGCCCTCGCTGCCGCAGGGGCAACCTTTCAGGGATGCTTTAGAAATCCGCTGGTGGAGCCCTACATCCTTGGGATATCCTCAGGCGCTGCCTTTGGAGCTGCCATGGGCATCGTCTTTCACCAGTTCTTTTTCTCCATCCAGCTATCTGCCTTTCTCTTCGGCTCCCTGGCGGTGATCCTGGCCTACGGCATAGCCCGCGTGAACAAAGAGACTCCCACAATTACCCTGATCCTAGCCGGTGTGATTTTAGGCTCCCTCTTCTCCGCTGCCGTATCCATCCTCAAGTACATCTCCAACGACAGCGCCCTTCGGGAGATCGTCTTCTGGCTCATGGGCGGCTTCTATTTTGCCAGTTGGAGCGATGTGGCCCTGGTCACGCCGGTGGTGATGCTATCATTCCTGGCCATGTGGTCCCTGGGCTGGAAGCTGAACGTCCTCTCCATGGGAGACGATGAGGCCCGGGGCCTTGGGGTGAATCCTGAGAAGTACAAGCTGATACTGATCGGCCTGGCCACCCTGATGACCTCCATCGCCGTATCGACTGTGGGAATCATTGCCTGGGTAGGCCTGATGATGCCCCACGCCACCAGGATGATCCTGGGGCCGGATCACCGCTTCGTAATTCCTGCCTCGGCTATGCTTGGCGGCTCCTATCTCTTGATTTGCGATACCATGGCTCGCACCCTGACCAGCTCCGAGATACCAGTGGGTATAATAACCTCCCTTCTGGGAGCGCCTTATCTCATCTATCTTCTCAGGACAAGGGGCAAATCCGTTTTCGAGTGATTCATGTGCTAAACGTCAAAGACCTTCAATTCCAGTACGGCATGCAGCCTGTCTTAAAGGATATCTCATTTCAGGTGGGCCAAGGGCAACTATGTGGCCTGTTTGGGCCCAACGGCTGCGGAAAGACGACGCTCTTCAAGTGCTGCCTTAAGTTTCTCAAAAATCAGGGCGGTCAGATCAAGGTCGATGGCCAGGACATAAAGAACCTTCGGATCGAGGAGATGGCCAAGCTGGTGGCCTATGTGCCCCAGGAGCACAAACCTCCCTTTCCCTATCTGGTGAAGGATGTGGTTCTCATGGGGCGAACTCCCAGGCTGAAAAGCCTCTTTGGGACGAACAAGGAAGATCGACAGAAGGCTCTCGGAGCTCTGAAGCTTCTCGGGCTGCTGGAGATTGCAGACAAGCCTTACAACCAGCTCTCCGGCGGCCAGCGCCAGCTGGTCCTGATCGCCAGAGCAGTGGCCCAGGAGACTCCACTCATGTTCCTTGATGAGCCGACGTCGGCGCTGGATTTCAGCAACCAAATCCGGATCTGGAGGATCATGAAGCAGATCGCCGAGAGCGGGGTGACAATCCTTGCCTGCAGCCACGATCCAAACCATGTCTCCTGGTACTGCGACAGGGTGGTGGTAATGAACCACAACCACATCCTGCGGGAGGGACCGCCTCGAGAGGTCATCACGGAATCGGTTCTGGATGAAATCTACAGGAATGTGTGTGCGGTCAGGAACCTGGACGAGGCCAGGATGGTGCTGCCAAAAGAGGTGGCCCGCGGAAACGGGGCGAGAAAACATAATTATTAAACAGGTGAAAAATATGTCTTATAAATGGCAAGATCTCTGGGAAGATACAATCGAGAAGTCCAGTCTCAACCACGGGCCAAAGGACATTTCGGAAAGAGAAAAAGTAAATCGGTATGCAGCTATTTCATTGAAAAAATACGGCGGCAAACTGAACCAGACCGACCCAAAAAAGAAGGCTGAGTTTGAGGCAGAGCTGAATCGCTTGAGGCGCTTCATTAGCAGAGAATCCTCAGTGCTGGACATCGGCGCAGGCTATGGCCGCCTGGCGGTTCCGCTGGCCAAAGAGGTTAGAAGAATGACCGTCGTCGAGCCTGCCCATCCTTACATGGACCGACTAAAAGAAAATGCCAGACAGGAAGGAGCAGATAACATGGATTTAGTGGAAGATCTCTGGTCCGACTTCCCGCGGCAGGAGAAGTACGATCTGGTCTATAGCACCTGGAGCCCTGCTGTGCGGGATCCTGCAGCTTTGATGAAGATGCATGAGGCAAGCCGCGGCTACTGTGCATTAGTGATGGGGGCAACGTCAGTTCACAGGTGGGACTTCTTCGGCCAGGTCTATCCGCTGGCCACGAGAGAGGCCTTCCGGCCGCCTGGAAATTACCTGAACATCCTCACAACTCTATACAACCATGATATCTATGCAAACCTGGAGACCTGGGGATTTGAGAGTGAGATCAAGTACAGCAATATGCAAGAGGCTGTGGACTACTGGTCCACGGAGCTTAGCAGCTATGCCCAGGTCACTGGTGAAATGATGGAGAGGCTGTGCCAGTTCTACCAGTCCCGCATGAACCCGGATGGATCCTACACGTTCTGCCTTCGTGGTGGTGTTAATTGTATGATCTGGTGGCATGTCTAAGATGATGCAGGAGTACATCCTCAAGCGCCTGGCCGTAATGGTCCCAGTGCTCCTCTGCGGCTCCATGATCACCTTTGGCCTCGTCTTCCTCTCGCCCGGAGACATCGGCGAGCTGATGGCCGACTCCGAGGCTTCAGCCATGGGAGCGATGGCCACGCCTGAGATGGTGTACGCCATCAAAGAGCATTACGGCCTTAACGATCCAATCCATGTGCAATACCTCAAATGGCTGAACAACGCCCTGCACGGCGACCTTGGCCGTTCCTTCGCCACCCATAAACCGGTTCTAAAGGAGTTCCTGGACCACCTTGGCCCCACCCTGATCCTGAACCTCTCCGGAATCCTCATTGCCCTTCTGATCGCCATTCCCCTGGGCGTGATATCCGCCGTCAAGAAGAACACCATTATCGATCACCTCTGTCGCATCTATGTCATGCTGGAGATCTCCATGCCCACCTTCTGGTTGGCCCTGATGCTTCTATGGTTCTTCTCCGTGAAATACGACATCTTTCCTCTCTACGGCTACGGCGTAGGCTGGAAAGATCAGCTCTGGCACATGGCCCTGCCTGCAATCGCCATGGGCACATCCATGACCGGCAGCCTAATGCGCCTCACCAGAACCAGCATGCTAGAGACACTGGGCCAGGGATATATCGTCACTGCCAGGGCCAAAGGACTCACCGAGTTCATCGTCATATTCAAGCATGCCTTGCGTAACGCTCTGAACCCCGTGGTGACCATGATCGGACTTTTCTTCGGCCACATCCTCACAGGTTCAGTAATAATCGAGTCCATCTTCTCCTGGCCTGGAAACGGCAACATGTTCCTCGCTTCCATAAACGCCCGCGACTACCCTATGATCATGGGCTTTACATTGATCTTCATGACCCTGTTCGTGCTGGTGACCCTGATTACGGATGTGTCCTACTCCCTGATTGATCCAAGAATACAATATGAGAAATCATGATGAGGCCGAAATTCGATGTCTGATTCTGATCAGAATATGAAGCATGTGAGGCGCAACCTGGCCACTGTCCTGAGGGGGGGCAGCCGAGCCGTGCCAATCAAGACGACGGCGAAAGAGTCCACGAGCTTCTGGTGGCAGTCCGTTCATGAGCTCTATAAAGATCGCTTGGCCCTGATCGGCCTGGCAATGTTATTCATGCTCATAACGATAGCCGTCTTTGCGCCATACCTGGCACCCTATGATCCCGATGCCATCGACATCAGCCAGAGGCTACAGTGGCCGTCTCAGGATCATCTCCTGGGCACGGATAAGTTCGGGCGGGATGTCCTGTCACGCATTATATTTGGAGCACGATTGTCTCTGCTCATGCCCGCCATAATCGTGGTCATATCCCTGACCATCGGCACCACTGTGGGCCTGCTGTCCGGCTTCAAGGGCGGTCTGGTGGATAGCCTGCTCATGAGAGTGGTGGACATCAAGAGCTCCTTCCCCGGACTCCTGCTAACCCTGGCCATCATCGGCATGCTGGGGCCAGGACTCTTCAATGCCGTGATTGCCATGAGCATATCCGGCTGGACCGGCTACGCCCGCATCATCCGAAGCATGACCCTCTCCCTCAAGGAGATGGAGTTCGTGGAGGCAACAAGATGCCTGGGCACCTCTGACAGTTATATTTTGCTTAAGCACATACTTCCAAACGTGATCTCGCCGATGGTTTTGCTGGCAACGCTCAACATGGCCGGGGCGATTCTTTCCCTGGCGGGCCTGGGATTTCTGGGTCTGGGGGCCCAGCCGCCTACAGCGGAATGGGGATCGATGCTCAGCGACTCTCAGGGGCTGATATTTTCCGCGCCCTACCTGATATTCATTCCTGGTGTGGCCATCATGATCACTGTGCTGGCCTTCAACCTCCTGGGAGATGGACTGAGGGATGCCATGGACCCAAAGTCAGGCGGGATGGAGGAGGAGATGCGGGGATAATTAGTGGTTTCGGCCTTCGTGCCCACAAGTTTTCCGTATATCGGAGCATAGCATATTGGTAGGGACGATTCCAGAGCATTCATACAGGTATTAATTTCGGCTCTTCGCTATTCTCTGTGGGTAACCTCAGGATATCGATCCGCGAGATTCATGACTTATAGTTGCCAAGGAATTAGACCTAATAGATAACTGATAGCGGTAGGTTGTCCTGGAACATGCATTTTAGCGATCGCTTCTATGGTTCAAAATTCTTATTCCCAGGATCTACCCACACTAAACAGCGAGGAGCC
>Ga0209749_1000863_pt1 | contig 33883 bp, 33 predicted proteins | sample EPASupsiteSAE347_FD_187267 | JGI IMG/M metagenome (GOLD analysis project Ga0209749, IMG submission 187267) | Bioremediated contaminated groundwater from EPA Superfund site, New Mexico - Sample SAE3-47 (SPAdes) (version 2) | ecosystem: Environmental > Aquatic > Deep subsurface > Groundwater >...
CTTATACCTTGGAAACCCGAAGATATGTACCGATCCCATGTCCTCTGCATCCGGTGAAGGAATGCCCCTTGGTTCGCTTGCCACCCGCCAGCGGACCGTGCTGGTGAGCCTGGTCGTCGACTTCATCCTCTGGCTGCCGGATATTGCCGCGGCCATTCTCTCCGGGTCAATCGTACTGTTCGCCGATGCCATCAAGTGCGCCAACGAGATCCTTGCCACCTTCTTTGCCTACCTCACCCTCCGGAAGATGTCCCGGGGAGGTGCGGGGGCCTACGATTACGGTCTAGGGAAGTTCGAGACCATCACCTCCATCATCACCGGCGCCGTGATGTTCGTCTCGCTCGCCCTTGTCTTCTTCATCGCGGTCTTCCGCCTCGTACATCCCGAGGAGCTGGTGCTGGGGGGTGCCTACCTCGGTATCGTGCTGATGACCATCGGGGTCTGCATGAACTCCTACCTCTGGATCAAGAACTACCGGCTCTGCCAGCGGGATCCGTCGCCGATCATGGACTCCCAGTGGCGTCTTTTCAGGACCAAGGCCTTCTCTGATTTCTCGGTGCTGGCGTCCCTGCTCGCCACGCTCGCTTTCTCCCACTATTCCTGGGCCCTCTATATCGACCCGCTGGCATCCTTTATCATCGCCGGGTTCCTGCTTACGTCCGGGTACCGTGTGATAACCTCGTCGCTACCGGACCTGCTCGACAAGACGCTGGACGAGGAACTCCAGATGGTGATCGTCCGCCACCTCGCGGAGTTCTTCGATGACTATACCGCCCTGCACGGCGTCCGTTCGCGCCGTTCGGGAACGAACGTGTACATCGAGATATTCCTCGAATTCGACGGGAACAAGAAGATGTCCGAGGTGCAGGCGAGTATCAACCGGATCCGTGCCTCACTCGAGGCGCAAATCCCCAAAAGCTGTGTCAGCATCGTGCCGACTGATCAGGCGGCAATGGACGGGATCCACGGGTCTGTACCGGTGTGCCGGCCGGAGTCCTGATCCTCGCTCTTTTCCTTACGGATGTGCCCCGGCAGAAAAAAAAGGGAAGATCGACCGGGTATTATATACGGGGCTCCTGCTGGGTGGCGCAGTGGAATGTGCCGAACCCCTCCACCATGGCGCGGGCATCGATCCCGAACACCTTCCGTCCGGGGAAGAGGGTCCGCAGGATCTGGAGCGCCACTTCGTCGTTGGGATCGGAGAAGACCGGCGCGATCACAACGGTATTCCCGATATAGAAGTTCGTATAACTTGCCGGGTACCGCTGGCCGTCGTCTTCGATTCTGCCGGGCATTGGCAGCCTGACCACGGTAAGGGGGGTGCCGTCCTGGTCGCATGACTGCCGGAGGATCTCGTAGTTCTCCCGGAGTACCAGGTAGTTTTCATCGGCTTCATCGGATTCGTACGCACAGACTACGGTAGACGGTCCCACGAACCGGGCGATATCGTCGATATGGCCGTCGGTATCGTCCCCGGCGATCCCGTTGTTCAGCCAGATGACCTGTTCGACCCCGAGGTACTCCCTGAGGAATTCCTCGATTTCATCGGCGGAATGCGACGGGTTGCGGTTCCTGTTGAGCAGGCACGACCGGGTGGTCAGGACAGTACCATGTCCGTTCACGTCGATGGAGCCCCCTTCCAGGATGATGCCGGGTTCGAAGAGCGGGAGGTTGAGGTGACGGTTCATCTGCGCCGGGATCTTTCCGTCGCTGATCTGGTCGTCGTATTTCTCCCCCCATGCATTGAAGTTCCAGCGCACCAGCGCACGGCGGCCGAGCGCACGGCTGACCACGAACGTGGGGCCGTAGTCGCGGATCCAGATATCGGAATACCCGGTGGTGTGGAGCACCACGCGGGCGGGATCGATCCCCATCTCTTTCATCCGCGCCTTGACTTTCCGGTGCACGACCGCGGTCGGGACAAAGACCTCGACCCGTTCGGAGGCCTGGACCCGGGCGATGAACTCGAAATAGGCCTGCTCGACTCCCGGCAGGTCCGGGAAGGTCTGCAGGTTGTGGGGCCACGCGATCCAGACCGCTTCGTGCGGTTCCCATTCCGCCGGCATGTGGAAGCCCCGGTTCCGTGGCGTGTCATCCTCCCGCAGGTCGGGGAATGCACCATCCGGCCCGGGGAACGGGACCACGATGCGCCCGTAGGTCTCCGGCCGGCGGTTCCGGAAGAACCCCCACGAGTCCTGGACCGTCCTGTTCATGGCAAGGTCCACGGGTACCACGAGGATCTCTTCGCCATTCCCGCCCCGGGCAAGGACCTTCCCGAAGGCATCGGCGACAAAGGACCCTCCGAAGAACCGGATTCCCCCTTCATGGCCGACCCGGTTCACTGCAGCGACATGCACGCTGTTGGCAATGGCATGGCTCCGCTGGATCAGCTCCCATGCATCCTGCCAGTTCCCCTCGCCCGGCTCGGCGGGGCCGGGATGGCCGATGGCCGTCGGGTAGAAGATCATCCGGGCCCCGTCGAGCGCCACGCACCGGGCCGCCTCCGGGAACCACTGGTCGAAGCAGATCAGGACGGCGATCCTGCCGTGGCATGTATCAAAGACCCGGTAACGGTCCCCGGGGTAGAAATATCCCTTCTCGAAAAATCCCGGGTCCTGGGGGATGTGGACCTTACGGTACGGTTCCAGGACAGTTCCGTCAGCATCGATCACAACGGCAGCGTTACAGAACCGGCCCGCGGACGTCTTCTCGAAGACCGGCACGATGATGACCACATGGTTCTCCCGTGCGAGTTCAGAGAAGAGGGCGGTGGAACGTCCCGGGATGGTTTCGGCATATGCGGAAACATCGGATCCGGGGTGCTGCGGGAAGTACCGGGTGGCGTAGAGTTCGGGGAGACATATGATGGAGGCACCCTGGCGGGCAGCACTGATCACATTGCGCCGTGCCTTCTCGATGTTCGCCTCCGGGTCCGGGCCCATCGATGTCTGGATGAGGCCGAGTTTGAGGACTTCCAGTTCTTACACCTCGTGTATACGCGTTCTGCTTCAATGGTTATCAGGGTATCCATATGGTGATCCAAGGCCGGATCGCAACGGAACGGGCGATACCTGCCAGAAAGGCAGTCCCGGTGCGTCCGTACCGGGGTCACATTTATCACCCTGAATGTTAAACACACTTAACAAAGGGACGCCATGAAGAAGAATGCATTCTATCTTTTTATGGGCAGTATCGCGCTCATCCTGCTTGCGGTGTTCTGGTACTCGGTGGAGATCCACAACCCCCTCTTTATCGAGGTTGCATTCATCGTCGGCATCGTGCTGGTCTATTATGCCAAAACCCGTGTCACCGATCTCATCGATGACGAGCGCAGCGCCAAGATCACGGAACAGGCGATGCTCCGGACCTTCCAGGTCTTCTGGGTCGTGTTCTGTGCCTTCTCTATCGGAGCGGTCATGCAGATCCTGTATGTCCCCCAGTTTCCACGGGACTATCTGGCGAACAAGCCCCACGAACTGCTCTCCCCGAAACTGATGGGGTATTTCCAGCTCAGCCTCCTCTGCCTGATGATCTTCCTGTATGTCGGATTCCGGATATATTACGCACGAAAATACGGGGACTGGGAGACCGATGAAGAATAAGATCAAGGTCTTCAGGGCAATGCACGACCTCACCCAGGAGGACCTGGCGCAGGCCATCGGCGTTACCCGCCAGACGATCCTCGCCATCGAGAAAGGGAAATACGTGCCGTCACTCGACCTCGCCTTCCGTATCTCGCGGTACTTCCGGGTGAATATCGAAGAGGTATTCATGTACGACGATGAGCCGGCGGGCACCGGGCCCTGATTCCGGTCATCTCATCCTGACAGGGCAACCGTTGCGATCCGCCGGTAACGTGCGGGCGTTTCTCCTTACGAGTATCCCGGCATCCCGCCGATGAGGCTACGGGGTTGCCTTATCCGGTCGAAAGATACTGTTGTTTTTACCGTCTCCGTCACCCGTTCCGGGGAATGTTCCATACCCCGGTGACACTTCAGGTAGCGTCCCGTTACATCACCCGGTTCAAAGAAAATCTATTTATTACAAAATGTCAAACATACATTACAAATTGTTACAGGGGCCGGGCCTCTCCTTTGTTATCCCTGGAGACATCCCCCGGCACGATTCCGGACAGGAGAGAGTATGAAGAAAAGCAACGATATTCTGTGCGTTCTGCTCCTCGCGATCGCACTTGTGCCGGCATGCTCGGCAGCAAACACCATAACCGCAACGAATCCCCAGGATGCCGCCCAGCTGGTCTATGTCTCCGGTTACGATATGAATCCCGGTGTGTTCTATCCCTATGAATCCGGTACTATCACTGTCTACGTGACCAATGCCGCGAATGCCTCGGTGGTCGTGTCGCAGCCGGATCTTATTGATCCGCGTATCAAGGTAATGAACACCAATGCCTTCAACACCAAGACGACTATCGGGCCCGGAGCAACAGTTTCCTATACGTTTGATGTCGAGGTCGATGCAACCGACGGGAATTATTACCCCCTGTTCACGATCTCCCCGGTCGTATACGGGAACGCGATTCATTCAACACTGACCCTCAAAGTCGATTCTGCAGATGCGCAGGCTGCCATCTCCCAGAAGCCCGATGACTTCTCCATCTCCAAGAAATCCTCCGTTAATGTGACCGTCATCAACCCGCGGGACAACGATATCATCAACGCGTTTATCGTTGCATCCAGCGATGGTGCCGATGTGTTCCCCCAGAAGAAATATATCGGTACCATTCCTGCCAACAGCAAGGTTGATGCCACCTTCCAGATCACTCCCAACGAGATGGATGCAGTGGTTTTCTTCAACGTGACGTTCGACAACGGCGACAACCACCGTCATACTGGCACGGTCCTGCCCCTGAACATCGGTGAGGACAAGATCGGGGCGGAAGTCGTAGTCAATAATATCGAAAGCTCCAGTTCCGGCATGACCCAGACCCTCAAGGGGGATGTGACCAACAACGGCCTGACCGATGCCAAGTCTGTCCTCGTGACCGTGGGGAGCCCGGCAAAACCCGTCAACCCGAACCCCGTGTACGCCATCGGCAACCTCGAACCGGATGACTTCTCCAGTTTCGAGTTGTCCTACATCATGACCGGCAACGGCACCGTCCCGCTTATTGTCGAATACAAGGATGCGGAAGGGAACCCGTTCAGGAAGCAGTTCAACCTCACGCTGAGCGAGAACATGCTCTTTTCGGGATCGGCAGCCGTCAGCGGCGCGTCTGCGGGTGCAGCCGGCCAGCGAAGGGGAATGTTCGGCTCGTTCGGGTCAGGCCTTAACCAGGTACCGGTAACAGAGATCGTGATCATCCTTGTTGCCATCGTTGCGCTCCTCATCGCATGGAGGAAGGGACTCCTGCGGCGTCTCGCAAACCGGTTCCGCAAGGATCCCCTGCCCGATAATGACGACAACGAACCGGAAGATGAGTGATCCTGGTACCAGGCGCACCGATTATGTCAACCGTACCGGTCATTGAACTGGCCGATGTCTGCAAGGTATACCGGCTCCCTTCCGGCGATGTGGTGGCGCTGGACAACCTCTCGATCCGGATCGAGCGCGGGGAGTTCGTTGCCATCATGGGGCCGTCCGGCTCCGGGAAGTCCACCCTCCTCAACCAGATCGGCGGGCTTGATGTCCCGACCTCCGGGACGCTGCGTATCACCGGCAGGAACATCCGGAAGTTGTCCGATGACGAACTCACCGATCTCCGGCTCAACGCGATCGGGTACATCTTCCAGAAGTTCAACCTGATCCCCCTCCTCTCGGCGTACGAGAACGTGGAGTACCCGTATGTCCTCAAACACCGGCGAACCGACAACACCGGCCGGGTAAGCAAGCTTCTGGCCGATGTGGGGATCAACAAACGTATGGCCAAGCACAAGCCGGCCGAGCTATCGGGCGGGCAGCAGCAGCGCGTTGCGATCGCGCGGGCCCTGGTGAACGACCCCGACATCATCCTCTGCGATGAGCCCACCGGCAACCTTGACACGAAGACCGGCGAACAGATCATGGGGATGCTCATCGACCTCCACCGGCAGGGCAGGACCATCATCATCGTTACCCACGACCCTCTGGTCGGGAAACAGGCGGAGCGGATTATCCGGATCCGTGACGGGAAGGTGGCGGACGCATGAAGAACGATATCATCTTCCAGCTCTCCGTACGGAGCATCCGGCTCCACTTCCTCAGATCCGTTCTTGCCGCCCTTGGCATCGTCATCGGCGTTGTGGCCATCTCATCCATGGGCATGATGGGAGCGAACATGACGATGTCGGTCACGGAGGAGCTCTCCGCCATGGCAAACGTCCTTGTAGTCAAGGCAGATACCGGTGGCGGGGGTGGCGGGATGTTCGGGGGTGGCGGGAGCAGCGGGTCATCCACCAAGAAGTCATCGTCTACTGCCAGCACGAAGGATTACCTGACCAAGGCGAACTTCGACGACATCGAACGGGCTGTCGGGAGCTACGGCACTGTCTACCCCCTCTACCAGGACAGCACCAAGATCCAGGTCGGGGACGATACCGGACGGGCCACCATCTACGGGATGCGCGATGACGATATGGTGGACGTCCTGACGGTTGACGAAGGTACGCTTCCCAAGACCTCCAGTGCCATCGTGATCGGTCCCACGTTCGCAGAACGCCACGATCTCACGATCGGGAGCCGGGTTACGATCGGCGACGCCACGCAGAACGAGCCGGTCTCGAAATTCCGTGTCGTGGGGATCCTCCAGGAGAAGGGGATGTCCATGGACCTCAACAGCGACAATGCCATCATCATGACGGAGAAGTCGTACGTCGGGCTGTTCGGCGGCGACGAGGAGTACGACCAGGTCAACGTGATCCTAAAAGACATCAATGACGCAAACGCCACGAAAACGGAGATCCTGGACAAGCTCAACCGGAAGGACAACGTCGTCACCATCCAGGACAGCAGCCGCATGATGGAGAGCATCACATCCACGGTCGGCACGCTCACGACGTTCGTCATGGCCATCGCCGGCATCTCGCTCCTTGTTGCCGCCACATCCATCTTCAACGTGATGATGATGTCGGTGACCGAACGGATCCGGGAGATCGGCATCCTGCGGAGCATCGGCACGCGGAGGAGCGAGGTGCGAAGGATGTTCCTGTACGAAGCCATCATTCTCGGGATCGTCGGTGCCGGTATCGGTGCCGTGATGAGCCTCTGCCTCGGCTGGCTCGTAGTGCTTATCATGGTCGGCACCACGAAGTATTTCTTCACCTACCAGAGCCTGATCTATGTCCCCATGGCCATGGTCATCGGGATTGCCATCTGCATCTTCTCGGGGGTCTATCCGGCGTGGAAGGCTGCAAACCTCGACCCGATCGAGGCACTGAGAAGCGATTAGAACCCCGAGGGATATCATCTGTCCCGGCATGTCATCGGCACCGGGTACGGGTGATATCAGGGTATCCTTTTTGGAAGGGATTCATAAACAGGTACAGCCCCCTCGTTCCGGAGGAGGACATACACCACTTCGTCCATGGTCATACCGTCCTTGGTGACGGCATCTGCATGCACGGCCTCCCGTGAAAACCCGCACTTCTCCAATATCCTCATGGAAGCCCTGTTGGTGGCAAAGATGCCGGCCTGCAGCCGTACGATATCGAAGGCACCAAATGCCATTGGAACGATGGCCCGCACGGCATCCGTAACGATACCCCTCCCCCAGCAGGGCTCCGCGAGCCAGAACCTGATCTCGGCGGTGCGCCGGTACACGTCATCGAGGGGGTGGATCCCGATCCCCCCGCAGGCCTCCCCGTCCACCTCGATAGCGAGGAAGATGCGGGGGCCGGGTGAGGTAGCGAGCGTGATGAACCGCTGGGCATCCTCTAGTGTATACGGAGAAGGAAATGCATCGCGCATCGTCGCTGCCACGCGGGGATTATCTGCGTACCGTATAAGCGATGAACGTCGGTAAATGTCCATTCCCTCATCAGGGATGTCGGTGTCCTGATCCGCATGGATGCCCCTTGTTAAAAGAGTCTCTTACGGCTGCCCAATTAACTTACGGATGATTTCGGCCGGCCATACCCTGCCGGCATCAGGCATTTACCCCGGGAGGTTGCACCGGTACCCTGAAGGATCTAAAGAATCATGCTCTTCCTCTCCGATGACGAAAAGGCGGCGTGGGCACAATACGCCCGCGAGATCATTGGTGGTACCGCCACGCCCGCAGAGTACGATGCCTGCGTGCGATCCAACCTCCGTTCAGCGTTCGATTACTACATCGGCACCCTGCTCGCCCTGCAGGGCCAGGAGGCGCGGGCCGCCCGCTGGCTGGAGTCAGGAACCCTCTGCGAGGAGGACGGCCTCTTCTCGTCCGCGTTCCTCATGAGTTTCCTCGCGCGGCACCGGGGGAAGATGATCATGCCGGCCGTGGCCTTCGCCGACCCGAGGCCGTACCTCCACTTTGCCGGCGTCCCGACCATGCAGAAGGCCCGCGAGCGGCTGGTACACCAGTTCGCCCACAGCCTGCCGGCATTCGACAAGCCCGTGCGCTTCATGGATATCGGGTGCGGCGACGGGTCCCTGACCGCACGGGTCCTTAGCAGTCTCGTTGAGTCGGGGAAGGCCGACGCAATCGGGGAGATCCTGCTCGTGGACGCATCGCCGGCCATGATAGAACTGGCTAAGAAGACCGTGTCGGAGGCCCTGCCCGGGGTTGCGATCGCCACCGAGAATGCCCGCATCCAGGACTGCTCGGCCTCACTCCGGCACCACTACGATATCGCGATGAGTTCGCTTGCCTACCATCACATGCCGTTCGAGGACAAACGCACCCACCTCTCCCGCCTCGAGCCGTGGATCGACCATTTCCTCCTCTTCGAGATGGACGCCAACAACGATACGCCGGAACTGTACTCCCCCGAGCTCGCCCTCTCCGTATACCAGTCGTACGGCCGGATCATGGACTTCGTCTATGCCCACGATGCCCCGGTTGAAGTGGTTACGGACTGCATCGACTCGTTCCTGATGACGGAGGTCGTCTCCATCCTCTCCCAGCCCCGGGGCGTGCGCACGGACTACCACATGCTCCGGACCCAGTGGCACGAGCTCTTCCGGGAGGGGCTCGGCCCGGCCTTCTCCCTTTGCTCGGACTCGTCCTGCTATGCGGACGAGTACATGACGCTCTTCACCATGCACTACGGCAGGGACGATTGATCTCAGGGGTTTTTCCTGAGATCGAAAACCCAGCGGCTGATCCCCGGCGCCACGTTCCCGCAGGGGCGATGCCGTTCCGGCACGAACCCCCGGTCCCGGAATCCTTCTATGAGGGCCGGGATCTCGTCCTTTGCCTTGAACGTATACCAATGGACCATACCCCCGTCCCGCACACGGGGCGCGAGACGGTCGAAGATCGCATCCATGCCGTAGGGCGCCGGGATGATGAGGCGGTCGAAGGGTCCTTTCACCGGCAGGGTGGTGTCCTGCACGTCCCCCTCAATGGCGGTGATGGTATCCGCCACCCGGTTGAGCCGGATATTCTCGCGGAGCCAGCATACTGCGTCGGGGTTCTGCTCGACTGCCGCCACGGTGGCCCCCCGGGAAGCAGCGGGTATCGCAAACGGCCCTACCCCGCAGAACGGGACGAGCACCCGCTCGCCGGGACAGATCAGCCCCGCCACCCGCATCCTTTCGTGGGCGAGGCGGGCGGAGAAGAAGACCCGGGCCAGATCGAACCGGTACCGGAACCCGCCCTCACGGTACTCGGTCACGGTCGTGTCGCCTGCCAGGACCTCGTACCCCGCCGTCCGTGCCGCGGAGGCGACCGGGTGTACCTTCAAAAGGACCGTGCGGACGTCCTTCCGGAGCGCGAGGATCGCCCCCGCCACCGGGATTTTATAGGGGAGGATCTCCGAATCGAGGGAGATGACGGCGACCGAACCGACGACTTCGAAATGGCCGGGAAACCTGCCGAGGATATCGGCGGGGACCGTCCCGTGCAGGAGAGCTGCAAGCCGCATTGTTGAAAGAGATGGATGGCGGATCGCGATAAAACCGGCTGTCCGTGGGAGTATAAGAAAAAGGGGAGTTTGTCCTCTCAGAAAAACAGTTCGTAGGCCGCAAGGCAGGCGATGCATGCGCCGGAGAATATGAGGACAAGTGCGGCATTCACGATCCTGTCCCTGCGGGGCATCGATCCCCAGTCCGGCCCCTGCCGCCGCGCAAGGTACCCGATGGCAAGCCCGATGCCCGTCCCGGCCAGCGAACCGAGTGCCAGGACCATCAGGATATCGAACGGTGTCATGGATGTCATTACCGGTTACCCGTCCTTTGATATAAACCCGTGAGGGATCACCGGTCCCGCGACCGGCAGTACCCGAGAATGGCGATGGCCGATACGAGCGCGGCAAGGGCGATCCCCGGCGGAAGCGGGGTCTTCCCCGGGACCAGCGGGAAGGAGACGGGCGATGCCGGTTGGAGCGTGGCCGAGACCTCCGTTTCTGTCCCGGCTGCAATCACGGCAGGCTGAGTCTCCGGTATATAACCAGCAAGGGAAATTGCAACGGTATGGTTGCCCGGGAGGAGGCTGGGCACGACCACGGGAGAGATACCGGCCAGTGCCCCGTCCACCGAAACGTTCGCCCCCGCGGGGGAGGTGTTGACCGCAAGGGATCCGCGCTCGGCCGGGAGGGTAGCCGCGATCGCGAACGTCTCCCCCGATCCGAGGTCGACGGCCACCGAGTAGGGAGCGTACCCGAACTTCGTGACGTTCACGGTATACCTGCCCGGATCAAGGCTGTCCACGGTCAGGGGGGTGCTTCCCTTGTACTGGCCGTTGACCGAGACGGAGGATGCATCCGGGATGGAGCTGACAATGAAGGAACCCGGCAGGGCAGGCGTCGGGGTACTCTTCGGATCCGTGATGACGCCGGCCGAGATCCCCGGGGCGCCGAGCGTGACCGAGATGGTGCCGTAATTGGCGTTCTGGAGGTGGGATCGGTCGCAGGGGCAGTCGGCTACCCAGATGGTGTACGTCCCGGCGTCCAGCCGGCCGTTGATACTTGATGTCCCCCATTTGTAACTCCAGCTGTCATCGCCCATCACCGGGACGACCTTGAAATTGCCGTCCTCGGCAAGCTTCGTGACATCGTTGAGCGCCACCCCGTTCGCCGGCAGGTTCGGGCCGGTCAGGAAGAGGTAGACATTGGTGCTGGTCGGGGAGTAGCCCGAGAGCGGGACCACGTCGCCGAGGTATGCCGTGATTCCTCCGGCCGAAGCGCTGCCGACAAGAAAGAGACCGGCAAAGAGGAGGAGTACGAGTATTTTTCTGGAGGATATGCGCATACCAGCGTTATTGTTCCCCACCGCATTAAGGTTTTCAAGGAGATCTGCAGGCACCCCGGTGAACCCGCCACCGGTTCCGCGGGCATTCCTAAATACTTCCGCCGTCCAACCGGAGTACAGCCACCATGCCCCCGACCAGGCAGATCGCCCTCTTCATCGCGCTCCTTGCCGGGTTCCTCACGCCGTTTGACCTCTCTGCGGTCAACATCGCGCTCCCGTCGATAGGGAACGAGTTCGCCATGGACGCCATCGAGATGGGCTGGATCGCCACCGCCTACCTGCTCGCCGCGGGCGTCTTCCTCGTGCCGTTCGGGCGTATCGGCGATATCTGGGGCCGGAAAAAAGTCTTTTTGGCCGGCCTCTTCGTCTTCACGCTGGCCTCGATCCTCCTGGTCTTTGCCACGTCAACCCAGATGATCATCCTGGTCCGGGTCCTGCAGGGGTTCGGCGGCGCGATGATCTTCGGCACCACGGTCGCAATCCTCACCTCGGTGGTCCCTTCCGCGGAGCGGGGCCGGGCGCTGGGCATCTACACGACCGCCGTGTACATTGGACTTTCGTCCGGGCCGTTCATCGGCGGGATACTCACCGCCTGGTTCGGGTGGCGGAGCATCTTCTTCGTCAACATACCGGTGGGCATCTTTGCCATGGCGCTCGTCCTCTTCCTCTTAAAGGAGGAGTGGGCGGACTCGGCCGGAGAGCCGTTCGACCTGATGGGATCGCTCCAGTACGGCCTTGCCCTCACCTGCGTGATGTACGGGTTCTCCCTGCTGCCCGACCCCGCCGGCTTCGTCCTGGTCCTCGCCGGGACCGGGATCCTTATCCTCTTCATCCTGCACGAGCTGCGGACCGCATATCCCGTCCTCGACATGGCGCTCTTCACAAAGAACCGGGTCTTCGCCTTCTCGAACCTGGCGGCGCTGATCAACTACAGCGCCACGTTTGCCATCACGTTCTTTTTGAGCCTCTACCTCCAGTACATCAAGGGCTTCTCCCCCGAACACGCAGGGATGCTCCTCGTGATCCAGCCCGTGGTGCAGGCCCTCTTCTCCCCCGTTGCCGGGTGGCTCTCCGACCGCCGGGAACCGGGGAAGATCGCGTCGTTCGGCATGGCCCTGACCGCCTTCGGGCTCTTCTTCCTCGTCCTCGCCGACACCTCCACGTCGCTCGCCGAGCTGGTCGTCGTCCTCGTCATTCTCGGGGCGGGCCTCGGCATCTTCTCCTCGCCGAACACCAACGCGATCATGGGTTCCGTCGAGCGGAAAAAGTACGGCGTGGCGTCGGGGACGCTGGGCACCATGCGGCTCGTGGGCCAGATGCTCTCGATGGGGGTTGCGATGATGCTCATCTCCGTCTACGTGGGGGATGTCCAGATCACGAGCGCATATTTCCCGCAGTTCCTTGCCGGCATGAAGACCTGCTTTCTGATCTTCGCCGTCCTCTGCGGGGCCGGCATCTTCTTCTCGCTGGTGCGGTGCGGGAACGGCAGCGCCGCGTGAGGATGGCGGCCCTGCGAAACGATGCGCCGCAAGAGCGCCCTGCCGGATCAGACCTCAATATTAATCAGCCGCGGGGGCGGATACTGATCCATACCGGCAGGAATTTCAATGGCAGCTGAAACCACCATTATCGGCGACACCCGGCTCATCCTGATGCCCGTGCGGCTGGACACCGCAGGCGTGCAGGCGATGGAACCGGAACTCCGGTCGTTCTGTACCGAAGGGCCGAAGAAGATCGTAATCGATCTCTCCCGGACCGAGTACGTGGCCAGTTCCGGCCTCCGGGTGATCCTGCAGATGACCCGCGATCTCGCGAAAGCCAACGGGACCGTCGTCCTGTTCGGGCTCCGCCCCCCGGTCCGCAACATCTTCGACATGGCCGGCTTTTTAAGCATCTTCCGGATCTGCGCTACCCGCGACGAGGCCCTTGAGGCCCTGAAGTAAGATCACTCCTTTTTTCCACTGTCGGACGGTTCGATCTCGCTCTTGAAATATTCAACCCACCCGTCCCGCGTCTCTTTTAAAAGGAGGCTCTTTTTGAAGTGGAAGTACAGGGCAACGATCACGAGCACGTACGCGAGGGTCCGGACCAGGATCAGGGGGAGTTCGAGCGCGGGGGCGAGGCCGGCGAGCGTGGCGATGTGGGAGATGCCAAAGAGCCCGAACGCGGCCCCGATGAAGAGGGGGAGGTCTTCGCCGCTCTTCCGGTAGCAGAGGCATCCCAGGACGACAATTACGATGCAGAGCAGCAGGTTCACCAGGGGGATAGAGATCAGGTCCGGTATCATGGTCTATCGCTGTACTGAGCTGGGATCACCCGGCATGAAAAGATTTTCCCGCTGCGAAGCCGGGGCTGAGCGGTGCGGGCCGGCGTCAGAGCGGTTGTTCCCACGTATGGCCGCAGTCGGAACAGAGGCAGACCACGATCGTCTTGTTCTCCACGGTCTTGCAGTCAGTCCATTCCGTGTTCTTGGATCCGCACTTCGGGCAGTTGGACATGGGCGCTCCTTGTGTGGTTGTACCGTTTCAAGGGTACAACGTGCATAGTACTAAATGATCGCGGTTCATCTGCGGGGGAGATCGATGCTTTCGCCCGGCCGGAGGATCTCCACCGATATGTCCGTGGTTCGTTCGAGGCTTCGTTTCAGGGCCGCGGGATCGGCTGCGATCCGGTCCCATGTGTTGTAGTGGATGGGGACGACAATCCCCGCCCCGATGAAGTTTGCCGCCATCATGGCCTCGGGAACGCCCATCGTGTAGCGTCCTCCTATGGGCAGGAGGGCCACGTCGGGGTGGTACAGATCCCCGATCAGTTTCATGTCGGAGAAGAGGGCGGTGTCGCCGGCATGGTAAATCTTCACCCCGTCCAGGCCGACCACGAACCCGGCCGGCGATCCCCCTGAGAACCCCGGCCCCGCCTCCTCGATGAACGTGGAGTGGACGGCCTGCGTCATGGTGAAGGAGACTCCGTCCACCACATGCGTCCCGCCGATGTTCATGCTCTCGACCGGCACCCCTTTTGCCCGGAGGTACTTCGAGATCTCGGTGATCGCAACCGTCTTCTTCGCCAGCGCCACGACCTCGCCCATGTGGTCGCTGTGGCCGTGGGTGACGGCAACGATGTCGGGGTCGGTGGCGACGATGCTCCCCCCTTCGACAAAGGGATCGAGCAAGACTTTTTTCGTTCCGGAAAGGAGGACGCAGGAATGGCCGAGCCAGGTGAGGTGCATGGATGAGGATCGGATTATACCCGCAGGATAATTATCCTGCCGTTTGGAACGCGGGAAAGGGCTTATGTAAAAATGTGGGGCCGGGGTGACCGGCGGTTATGTCACGTCGATCAGTTCGGCCTCGGTGATGTCGATCGAGTCGCCGAGGCTGTCGGCCGTGGCGCTCCGGGTCATCTGTTCGGTAAGGTCGCGGTCTTCCATCACGTCGCGGATGCGGTCGATGTAGGGATCGATGGTCGGGTCTTCCTGCTCCTCGATCACGTGCCGGTACTCGCGGAGCGTGGAGGGACTGACGCCCAGTTCCTCGGAGACCTCCTTCATGGTCTTGCCCGAGTTCATCAGGGCTTCCATCTCCTCCTTGTTGAACGGCATCTTGAAGTCGAGCTCGCGGAAGAGCTTGAGCCTTACCCGGGCACGGGCCACGGTCTTGCTCAGTTTTTCGTCGCCCAGTTCGCGGGCTATCTCGGTGTCGTTCCTGCCGGCATAGAACGACGTCACGAGCTTTGCCAGCTGGATCGGCTTTAAGGACGTCTTGAAGATGCCCTGCTCCGTGATCTCCCTCATGACGAGGGCGACCTCGCGTTCTATTGCATCGCTGTCCCGTAAGGTCCCGTGGATATTCTTCATGGGCTCGACTATCTTCGTCTTGCCCGACAGGGACGTGAAGAGATTCAGCAGGTGTGCCTTGCGTTTGTCTTCGGTCATTGCATACCCCGTTATGGGATTAGGATATACAATACTTCGTGTACTATTTAATGGTTCCTTTACGCGTCATTTGACCAAAAGACGTATAAATCGGAGCCATTTTGGTTCTGGATCCGGTTAACTTTCCGGTCGTTTTGGATCGAAAATGTGCGGTCTTTTGTACTCCGGGACATTGTCTGCACCCCTCGGAGATGTCCGGTAACATACATCAGGAGAAGGAAAAAGGATCAAATCAGTTACTGCAATTTTTTTCATAATTCTCTCAGCTTCCCTGCTATCTTATCCCAATAATATATTCATATTCCCGGAATAATACCGGGTTCTGCCTTCGGATCCACCAGCGCCTTACAACGAATGTACCTATAATGATGACAATAAGACCGAATATACCAACAATAAGTGTTATCTGGGGGTTCCCCTAGTCCGAGTATTAATCGCATTCAAACTTTTCGAGTTGGATACATCTGTTCGTGAGGCCGCTCACCAATTAGGGCTCTCCTATAATACAGTTACGATCTCTTCGACCTCTTCAGGTAATCAATAGTCAGGATGGATAGTGATCCTTCATTCACACTCTCAGGAGAGATTGAGATGGATGAGTCCTACTTTGGCGGGAGACGAAAAGGAAACCGGCGTCGCGGAGCTGCTGGGAAGATCCTGGTGTTCGGTATTCTGGAGTATGGGGGGAAAGTCCGGGTTGAAGTTGTTCAGAATGTAACCAGTGAACCTCTCCTCACCATGGCTATCAGGAAGGTGAAGTGCTGAAGTCTCATTTACACCGATAAATTCCGAGGTTATAATGGTCTCGTCTTATATGGATTCCGTCATTTGAGAATTGATCATGGCAAACGATTCGTCAACGGGAAGGTCTACATCAATGGTATCGAAGGATTCTGGTCTTTTGCTAAAGAACGATTGATGAAGTATCATGGTGTGAACCCTAAAAATTTCCATTCTACTTGAAAGAATTGGAGTTCACAATCACCGTCACCACGACCTTTATGACAATCTGGTGAACTCTCTTGCTGAGTATTCTCGGGTGGCTCTATTCAGTACTAACTTTTTTTAATATTGCAGTGAAATTTATCGCATTTTCATTTTTTCCCGTTTGGCTGTCCAACAATTTGTTTGGCTCGCTGGATCGGCTCTTTCCTAATCTGGAGAAGGACCAAATGGTTTATCGTGAAAAACGAAACCGATTCTGAAACCAAACGGGAATTCTTACCCGGGATTTTTTCTGGAACTAATCGATAAAAAAATTTGACGGTAATTTTAAGCGAAAAACGTCATGACATGATTAATCGTGCAATCCACAAGTATTTTTTAAAATCAGCGTAATTTAAAATTATAAACATGATTAAAAAAACACTCGTTATAATAAAAAAACTTACACCATTTAAAATAAATATACATCTCCCATTAATTCCTATATCAGGATGTCAAATATTATGAATAAAATTTATAAAATATCCCCCATCATTGTTGTCGGGTTGCTCTTCGCACTGATCCTTGTCTCTGCATGTACAGAAACCTCCCAGTCACCGTTATCCCCGTCTGCCACGCAGACTACTGCCATGCCATTAACTCCGGCAACATCAGGGACTTCCGGTACTTCGGTCACAACAAAAATTCCTGCGACCACGGTTACATCAGAAAATCCCACATGTCCGTCCGGCCAGACTCTCTGTGATGGGACCTGTATCGATATGCAGAGTGACAATCAGCACTGCGGGACATGCGGGAATGTATGTAATTCCAGTGAACCCTGTTCTGAGGGAACGTGCCTGTCGTGGACGGGATCCTGGAAGAGGGATGACGGATGGGTATATGTGCTGACACAGACCGGGACATCGGTGAACGGCACCGACTCTTATCAACAGGTAATAATATCTGGTTCAACAAGCGGGAATCCTCCGAGACTTACCGGTACCTGGATAAAAGGTAAAATATCGTCACCCTTTACGTACGATATGGCCCCTGATGGGAAATCGTATACTGGCGCATTGCTCGGATGTAATACCTTCACCTATACCCGGCAACAGGACTGACTTGGTATTCGGGGCAACCTCTCCAGAACATGATTATTCCGGTTAAAAACTCGCACCAGTAGAAAACTCGATACACATTTCAGGTAAATTCCACACTCAAAACGTCGTCTAACATGCAAAATAAAACACTCCCCGTTATTGTTGCCGGGTTGCTCTTCGCACTGATCCTTGTCTCTGCATGTACAGAAACCTCCCAGTCACCGGTATCCCCATCTGCCACGCAGACTACTGCCGTGCCATTAACTCCGGCAACATCCGGGACTTCCGGTACTTCGGTTACAACAAAAATTCCTGCGACCACGGTTACATCAGAAAATCCCACATGTCCGTCCGGCCAGACTCTCTGTGATGGGACCTGTATCGATACGCAGAGTGACAATCAGCACTGCGGGACATGCGGGAATGTATGTAATTCCAGTGAACCCTGTTCTGAGGGAACGTGCCTGTCATGGACAGGATCCTGGATCCAGGATGGCGGGTGGATATTCTATCTGACACAGTCCGGGACATCGGTGAGCGGGACCGACAATTATAAGATAACAATATCCGGTTCAACAAGTGGGAATCCTCCGAGACTAACCTGTACCTGGGTGATCGGAAATAAAGACCCAATTTCTACCCCATGTACGTTTAAAATGGCTTCTGATGGGAAATCGTTCTCCGGCGGATTGATCGGATGTAATCAACTCACCTATACCCGGGAAGAGAACTGACTTGTTACCGGGGGATCTTTTTTTTATCCTCTCCCGGACTTTTTAATCGTACTACTCTGGAGTACTGTTTTAAAATCAGCATAACTGAAAATTATCAACGGGGTTAATAAACACTCGTCATAACAAAAAAACGACCATCATTTAAAATATATTATCATATATTTAAGGATCAGTTTGGCAGGAATATTCGTTGCGTGAATGAATCACGAGACATCGGATATAATGACTGTCAGAAAACGGAGGACGGGTTCACCAAAGTATGCACACTGAATGAACCCGCGCCTGCCCGAAGGCAGAATAGTGATCGTCATACTGGAATTTATGATTTTCCCATCCTGCCCTGGAAAAAGACAAAACGGAGGTAAAAAAAATGGAAACCCTTGGAGTTATTGAAGATGTATCGCCCATGGCCAACTGCGATTGTGCGGCCAATTGCACAGCCTGCACCCCAGCACTCCCTTTTTCAAGTATTGAGAATACGAACAAGGCGATCGACTACGTTGACGCATAATATGCGGGTAACTGCCGATCCCTAATCCTAACTATTTTTTGGAGGAAAAACATGGACTTTGAAAGCCTGTCCGGAAACACCTATTATTATGATAATCAAATCGGGATCGCTTTTCCTTCGAACCCCCTCATGAAAAAACTAATTTCAGCAAATCCCCGGCAAATGGAGGTGATTGCTGCAACCGAAAAAAACAAGGAAGATCTTCTCTTTTACTCCCGGTTTTTGGAAAAACTTAACCTCATGGGAGATCCCGTCATTTGTTCAATTTCTACCTCGATCGTTCAGGGATATAATAATAAAATCCGACAGAGAATTAGCAGATTTGTAAGAAAAACTACATCATTTTCAAAATCGATTTTCTCGTGTATTAATGCGGGTGGATCTGTGCCCTGCAATAAGACGAGCATCAGAGCCTTTTTGTCGCCCGTGGTTCAACATAAAGAAAGACAAGTATTCGTGATTACCATGAGCGACGTGTTCGAGAACGTGATGGAACTTGCCAAGCGCCGGGGCTTCATCTGGCCCACCTCCGAGTGCTACGGTGCCGTGGCAGGTTTCATCGACTACGGGCCGCTGGGCGCGATGATGAAGCGGCGCATCGAGAATATCTGGCGGGATTTTTACGTCATCCGCGAGGGGTACTACGAGATCGAGTGCCCGACGATTGCGCAGGAAGCGGTCTTCATCGCCTCGGGCCACGTGGCCGGCTTTGCCGACAAGATGTGCCAGTGCCCGCACTGCAAGGAGTACCTCAGGGCCGACCACGTGGCGGAGGGCGGCGGGATCCCGAACGCCTCGACCATGAAGAACGAGGAGCTCTCCGCGGCTCTTGCCACCTGCAAGTGCCTCGCCTGCGAGGAGGTGCTGGGCAAGGTCGAGGTCTTCGGGTTCAACCTGATGTTCCGGACCTCGATCGGCCCCGGCTCCCAGCGGGTCGGCTACCTCCGCCCCGAGACGGCACAGGGCATGTTCGTGGACTTCACCCGGCTCCTCCGCTTCTACCGCGACAAGCTCCCGTTCGGGGCCGTCCAGATCGGCAAGTCCTACCGCAACGAGATCTCCCCCCGGCAGGGCATGATCCGGCTCCGGGAGTTCACGCAGGCCGAGGCCGAGATCTTCGTCCACCCGGACGAGAAGAACCGGCACCCCCGGTTCGCCCGGTACGCGGACTACAGCATGCCACTCCTGACTTACGTCCAGCAGCAAAAATGCGAGGAGGCCGTCACCATGACCATGCAGGAGGCGGTGGAGAAGGGCGTGATCGCGAACCAGTACCTCGCCTACTATGTGGCCCTGACGCACGAGATGCTCACGACAATCGGGGTCAAACCCGAGCGGCTCCGCTTCCGCCAGCACCTTCCCGACGAGCGGGCGCACTATGCCACCGACTGCTGGGACGCCGAGATCCGCTCTGACCGGTTCGGCTGGGTCGAGACCGTGGGCCTCGCGGACCGGACGGATTACGACCTGAACGCCCACGGCGGGGCGAGCGGGACCCCGATGACCGTCTTCATCCAGTACGCCGAGCCCAAGAAGGTCCCGCGCCGGCGGATCGTCCCGAACATGGGCGTGCTCGGCAAGCAGTACCGGGACAAGGCGAAGGCGATCTTTGCGGCCCTTGCCGATGCAATCCCGACGAAGGATGGCGTTGACGTGGATGTCAACGGCGAGATGATCCACATCCCGCCCGATCTCTACGAAGTGAAGGACGAGATCGTGGACATCCGGGGCGAGGATGTGGTCCCGCACGTGGTCGAGCCCAGTTACGGCATCGACCGGATGTGCTATGCGGTGCTCGAACAGGCCTACGACGAGGACACCGCGGACGGCGAGACCCGGACGGTCATGCGGTTTGCCCCCTGCGTGGCCCCGGTGCAGGTCGCGGTCTTTCCGCTCATGACCCGCGACGGCCTCGACACCATCGCCGACGGGATCGCCCGCACGCTCCACAAGCGGGGCATCCTTGCCGAGTACGACGACAGCGGCGCGATTGGCCGGCGCTACCGGCGGCAGGACGAGATCGGCACGCCGTTCGCTGTTACTGTTGATTATGACACCAAGGAGAACAACACCGTCACGCTCCGGGACCGGGATTCGATGAAGCAGGTCAGGGTGGCGATTAAGGATTTACCAGATATTGTCACAGCTCTCGTTGAAGGGACGAAAACGTTTACAGAACTTGTATTATGAAATATCCATTATCTCTCTATTTTATCAAAATAAAATCGCTTATTATCCCAAAATCAATTCAAATTCAACGTTTAAAAAAGATTGAAAACCGTGCAAAAATATTTGCTGATAAGAAAGACCTACCATTTCTAGTTAGATGTAAAATTTTAGAAGAAAACGAGAGAAATCCGGATTCATTTACCTCTATTGGTTTTGGATATCGATATGAACAGATGAAAGAGGGTAAATATTTTGTATACATTTATCGGCAGAACTCAATGGCTCCAGAAATGGAAATCATATTGACAATTTTTCATGAATATGGGCATTATATTGATTATTACGTTTCTTCAGAAACGAAATCTCCATTGATCGATCTTTATGATAATAATAAATTTCCTAAAAAATGGTATGGCTCATTTACGGAAGATTTTGCTGAATTATTTGCTCGTTACATTCTTGATTTAATTTCTTTGGATGACACTACAGTAGAAATGCTAAATGCAATTATCTCTGAAGGAGTGGCAGTTTTATCTGATGGCCAAAAGAAGAAAACTTTAGATTTAGAAGCATTCTATTCCTTAAAAAATTTCTAAAATAAGAATTTATTACGACGATGCCAGCCGCCGCCCCCGCGGGGGCGCTCCCGCGGCGGCGTCACTTACCTGTTCATCCTCATTACCGGTAATTGCCCCGCCGTGCCCCGCGAGGGGCCCTGAGGCGGGGAGCCCTCGCATATCTCAAAAGGAGTACATCCCTCCACCGCAAAGTGTCCAGCAGAAAATATAGAACGCCACGCATCCCGGTTATCCCGGTTTCAGTAAATGGGTGACGGTCTCTTTCACCCGTCCTTCAAGCCCAGGGAGGATCCGGATATCTTTCAGGATATCGGTCCGGTCCACGAGGATCCGGTCGGCGGGCCGGATCCCGATGTTTTCAAGGAACGCTGCAAGGACGCTGGTCACGCAGATGAAATTGTCCTCCCCCCTGCGGCCGGCAACGGCAAGGATGATCCCTTTCTGTCCCGTGCGCTTTTCTTTAAGGAGCCGCTCCGCATGGTACTCCTGCATCCGGTCGATGAGGAGCTTGAGCGGGCCGGGGACGGTGTTGGTGTACACGGGCGAACAGACCGCCAGTACCGAGGCGCCCCGGATCGCGGCAATGATCTCCCGCATGTCATCCTGAAAAACGCAGGTGCCGGTATTATAGCACTGGTAGCAGCCGATGCAATGGTGGATATCCATGTCGTGCGGCCAGATGACCCGGACCGTTGATCCTGCACTGCGGGCAGCGTCCGCCACCCAAGCAGCAACGATGGCGCAGTTCCCGTCCGGCCGCGGGCTTCCCTGGATAATGACGACATCGGCCCGCGGGAGTGCGGTTCCGGCAGGTTCCGACGCCGGTGCTTTTTGTTCGCGTTCCGCAAGATCCCGAAGGGTCCCGGTTGGATCCTCCCGGAGCTGCGCCTCCAGCTTGTCTGCACACCGTAATGCGGAGGTCTCTGCGGCAAGAGGGATGAGGGGGGAATACTCGTACGTGTTGGTCCGGAATACCGCCCGAGCCAGGCCGCCGGAAGTCACGCCCAGGACAAACCGCACCATGCCGGGATAGACCGCGGAATAATCCTCGCTATCGAGCGTCAGCGTGATACGGTCCGGCCCGGTGCCGAATTCTTGTATTCGGAGGCGTTTCCGGTCAGGCTCCATCACCACTCCGTCCGGTGTCCCGGTTAAAATACATTGCCGGGCCGGGGACCGGAGGTGACGTTCTCCTTTGCGGGGAATAACGACCGTTTCCCAGCCATGTCCCGGAGAAGCGTACCCCTCGCCCTTGCACCCCGGTGCGTGAATCCACGACCTCACGATTCCGCCTTATAATCTGCACAATTTCCTATATTACCCAAGCCCGCCAAACCTCTCATCAGCACAATGGCATTCATCAGCCATCCGTTAATCAAACCGGAATCCATCGAGTCGCGGGAGTACCAGCTCTCCATCGCGATGCGAGCGCTGGACGGGAACACGATGGTGATCCTCCCCACGGGCCTCGGCAAGACCGCGGTCGCGCTGCTTGTCGCCGCTTCCCGGCTCTACAACGAGGGAGGCCGGGTGCTGATGCTCGCGCCGACAAAACCGCTCGTGGAGCAGCACCTCCGTTACTTCGAACGCTACCTGCTGGCCAAGAGCCCGGCCGGGGACGATGCCCCCGCTTCCCCGTTCGCGATGTTCACGGGCGAGGCCCCTCCCGACGAACGGACGGCCGACTGGAACCGGGCCGCCGTGATCTTCGCCACGCCGCAGGTGATCAAGAACGACCTGATCGCGGGGCGCTACACCCTCTCTGACGTCACGCTGCTCGTGGTGGACGAGTGCCACCGGGCCGTGGGGAACTACGCGTACGTCTTTCTGGCCCAGCGCTACCTCGCCACCGCCGACAAACCCCTCCTCCTCGCCATGACAGCCTCGCCGGGCGGCGTGCAGGAGAAGGTGCAGGAGGTCTGCGCCAGCCTCGGGATCGAGCACGTGGAGACCCGGACCGAGAACGACCCGGATGTCCGGCCCTATGTCTTCGAACGCGAGCTCGAGTACATCACCATCGACCTGCCCCCCGACCTGAAGGCCGCGATCCAGACCCTCAATGCCTTAATCGAGGACCGGCTCGCGGTCCTCTCCTCGCTCCACTTCACGGTGCCGAAGCGCGAGAAGCTCTCCATGAAGGAGCTCTCGGCCATCAACGCCCAGATCCAGCAGCGGATCCAGTCCCGCGACGCCGCCGGGTTCTCCGCGGCATCGGTATACGCGGAACTGATGAAGCTCAAGCACGCGGTCACCCTCGCGGAGTCGCAGGGGAGCGGGGTGCTCAAAGGCTACCTTGCCAAACTCGTGGCCGAGGGGACGGGAGCCGGGGGGAGCAAGGCGAGCCAGCGCCTCGCCGCCGATCCTGCCTTCCGCGATCTCTTCGAGCGGTCGATGGCCTGGATCAAGGAGCTCCACCCCAAACCCGAGATTGCGCTGGGTCTGATCCGGCAGCAGCTGGAGGACTCCCCCGACAGCCGGATCATCGTCTTCGCCACGTACCGCGACACCGTGCAGCTCCTCGTGGACTACCTGGCGCAGCACGGGATCGTGAGCGAACGGTTCGTGGGGCAGGCCACGAAGGACGCCGAGAAGGGTCTCTCCCAGAAGAAGCAGATCGCAGCCCTCACCCGCTTCCGGGAGGGGGAGTTCAGGGTGCTCGTCGCCACCTCGGTCGGGGAGGAGGGCCTGGACGTTCCCTCCACCGACCTCGTGATCTTCTACGAGGCGGTCCCGTCCGAGATCCGGTCGATCCAGCGGCGGGGCCGGACCGGGCGCTCGGGCGCCGGGCGCGTGGTGGTGCTCGTCACGAAGGGCACGGCGGACGAGGTGTACCGCCACGTCAGCACGGCCAAGGAGAAGCAGATGCATAAGAGCATGCGGACGCTGGGGGCGGCGCTGCCCGCACAAGCCCGTCCACCGGCACCGGACGCCCAGGCCGAACTCGAGGGCTTTGCCGCGCCGGGCACGATCATTGTCATCGACGACCGCGAAACCTCCTCGAAAGTGGTCGAAGTGCTCTCGGACCTCGAAACCCCGATACGGCTCGAACGCCTCCCGCACGGAGACTATGCCATCGGCGACCGGATCCTCATCGAACGGAAGTCCGCAAAGGACTTCGTGGACACGCTCGTCAACCGCGACCTGCTCGGGCAGCTGAAGGGAATCGCGGATGCCGCGATAAAACCCGTCCTGATCATCGAGGGCGGCGACCTCTTCGCCCAGAGGGACATCCACCCCAACGCGGTCCGGGGCGTACTTGCCGCGATCACCATCGACCTCGGCTTTGCGGTCCTGTACACGAAGGACGAGGAGGAGACCGCCCGGATGATCCACGTCATTGCCCGGCGAGAAGCGGGCGAGCGGGGCGAACGGAAGATCCACCCGCACAAATCCTACCGGTCCATAAAGGAGGAGCAGGAGTACATCGTCTCGGCCCTCCCCGAGGTCGGGCTGAAGAACGCCCGGCTCCTGCTGGCGCACTTCGGGTCGGTGCAGGCGATCGCAAACGCCACCGTGGAGGAGCTTGTCGCGGTAAAGGGTATCGGTGAGAAGACGGCCGGCCGGATTTATGATCTGTGCCGGAGGGAGTACCGGTAGGGTGATTTTTTTTGAATGGTCAAATTTTAAAAGTCACTCGAAAGAGAATGCTGGTATTTTCTCTTTTGCTTATTGGCCTGCTGATCTTCTCTTCCGGTTGCATCTGTAATGGAAATTCGTCCGTTCTAGGAGAAGGGGATTCAGCTTGTAGAAGTTATTGTGCTGATCCGAACCACTATATCAAACCGGCTGTATGCTGTACTTGCCCAACATTGACACCTACACTAAAACCAACGCCATAGTTAAAGGGGTAAGGAAAGTAATGTCATGATGCCCCGCCGCCGCTCCCGCGGAGCGCCCCAGCGGCGGCCTCACTTACCTTTCAGAGAGTTTGTACAGGTAATTGCCCCGCCGTGCCCCGTGAGGGGCCCTGAGGCGGGGAGCACTCGCATCCATCAGTGTTGGGGTCCACCCCTTTGAATGAGCAGGTACCCCCTGCCTCCCCCTCCCAACTCCGGACCGGCACCCCCCCCATACCCCCTTCCCGTTTTTGCACCGCAGAGCCTTCCACGCCGGAACCGGCCTTCGTTTCCCGCATTCCCCTGCGTGTCAGACAGGGGGTACCCCCCACCCGATCGTCTGCAGGGAGGGGGGATCACCCCCCTCCGGATTTTTTTATGGTGGGGGGGTGGGGGGAGTGACCCCCCCTGCCCGGGCAGCCATTCGTGATACCGGGACAGAATGGAGAGATCACGGGTTCGCGTGATGCACCGGCGAGCTGCATAATTCCCGGCCGTACCTTGTGACCGGGAGGGAACAAAATCGTATGTACTCCGGGGGGTGGTCACCCCCCGCCCGATCGGATCGCGGGAGGGGGGGTTACCCCCCTCCGTATTTTTTCATGGGGTGGGGGTGGGGGGAGTACCCCCTCCCCGCGCCGCTGCCACAAAGACCGCAACCACGACGAGCGCAAGGACAAAGCCGGTGAAGAACCCCATCGTATAGCCGGCATACGTAATGACGATACCGGTCACGAACGGCCCGGCGGACTGGCCGATGTCCATGATGGACGAGAGGGCGCCCATCGAGGCCCCGATCTGGTCACGCTTCGCCACGTCGGCCACGTAGGCGCTGGTCGCCACGGTGGAGAACGCCATCCCGAGCCCGAACGCGGCGCTCACGGCGAGGACCTCCCAGAACCCCGCGACGAGGGGGAGTGCCGCGGCCGCCCCTCCCGTGACGAGGACGCCCGCCGCGATCTGGTACCGCTTGTCGGCCCGGTCCGCGAACCTGCCGAAGAAGGGCTTCGTTGCCGCGATGATCAGCACCTGGACCGCGAAGATCACCCCGATCTGCCAGGCCGCGAACCCGAGCGCAAGCAGGTAGACCGGCAGGAAGGTCTCGACCGCCCCGAAGGCGAAATAGGTGGCCGCGTCGGCGAGTGCCGTGGCCCGGAGGGAGGCGTTGGTGAGGAAGGTGCGCAGGCTCTCCCGGAATACGGAGATGCCGGGCATGCCCTGCGCCCCCGCATGCTCGTCGCGGTACCGGAGGATCAGGACCAGCACCGGGATTGCTGCCAGGGCCGCGACGATATACACCATACGGTACGGGAACAGGCCTGGCATATACAGAAACACCGAGATGATGATGCCGCCGGCAAGCGGGGCAAGGGTGCGGCCGACAAGGGTTGCGGATGAGTAACTCCCGAGCATCTCCCCTTTCGTTGCCGGGAAGCGCTCAGCGATGATGGCGGAGATCACCGGCCCGAGGATCGCGGTGGCCGTGCCGTGGAAGAACCTGACGGGGATGAGGGCGAGCGGATCGGTGACGAGCAGGTAGAAGATGGGGGCAGCGAGGAAGACGATGCCTGAAACGACCAGCAGGCGCCGCCTCCCGAGCCGGTCCGACAGTACCCCCACGGGAAACGAGAAGAGGATGCCTGCGAGCGGGGAGACCGCCGCGATGAGGCCGAGGAGCGAGTCCGTGGCGCCCAGTGCATTGGCATAGAGGGGAAGCACGGGATTTTTGGAGATCGTGGTCGAGAAGATGGCGAAGAACCCGATCAGCGCGAGCGAGAAGATCAGGGTACGATCGGGCACCGGCTGACGGCCTGCCCTCTCCAGATCCCGCACCATAAACAGGTATATTCCGGTGGTAGGGGATATAAATGCCGGAATGCCGGCACGGATCACTACAGAACGGATACGGTACGAAAAATGTGATTGTCGCCGATGATTCCTACAGCCGGCAGAGGATCTCGAGCGCCTCGGTGCCGGCCTTCACGGCCTGCATCAGGGTGAGGACATGGTTCGGGTCCTTCTCGTTGTGGATCCGCTCGCAGAGCGCATGGACGGTCATTGCCACCTCTTCGGCGAGCAGCCCCCCTTCCTCGTCCCCGCAGGTGCAGGCATCTTCCTCGTGGTTCCCTCCGCAGGAACAGGCCTCGCCGTGCTCGTGGTGGCTGTGGCCCGCCGGGGCCGGTGCGGGGGCGGCCGGCACACCCTTCGCGCTCTTCTCGCCTTCCCGCTCCGCGCAGACCACGCAGAGGGTCTTTCCCTTTACTTCAAAGAGCGGGCACCCGCAGGTCGTGCAGCTCTTCTCCAGCATCTTACCCCCCTTGAGGAGGTATTCGGCCATGATTTCGTCTTCGTTCCGTGCCATCGTGTCACCGTCTGATCGATATTCAACCTATATATGCCGGTTCCGCATATTAACTACAGGTACACAGACAGGTGATACCCTATGGCAAATGCAGAAAAGACCATGGAAAACTGTATCCTGATGCTGCAGCACATCCAGGAAGACAGTTCGATACCCCGAAATATCCGGCGCGTCGCAGACGAGACGAAGTCGCTGCTCCAGAACAACACCAAGGCCATGGGGCTGCGCGCGGCGGAAGCGATCTCGCGAATCGACGAGATCTCCAACGACCCCAATATGCCCATCCACGCCCGGACCCGGATCTGGGAGCTCGTCTCCCAGCTCGAAACCATCCCGCTGGACTGACTTTTTCCCCTGCGCCCTGTTTTTCACCGTTGGTATATCCCGACAGCGCGATCCTGCCGGGTGCCCGTTGCACGAACCTACTTCCGCCGCGCAGTCTCGTCGGCCTGCCGGGCCGGGCAGAAGTTGCAGATCGAATAGAAGACCTCCTTCTCACGGTCCCGGATCAGGCAGTAGTACCCGTCGCTCCGGTGCTCCACGGAAAACCCCCCGGGGAAGGGCATCCCGGCCGGGTGGCCCGGCTCCTCGAGGACGAACATCGTGAACGCCGCGATCAGGTAGTAGAAGAGCCGGTTCTTCGGGTTCCGGAAGTAGGGGTTGCGCTCGCCGGCATCGTTCCAGGCAAGCGTCCCTTCCGGGATCATGGCGCAGAAAGCGTCGAACCGCTCCCGGTCGCGGATGGGATCGGTAAATCGTGCAAAGGCGCCGCTCCGGTGCAGGGCAAGGAGCCGGTGGTGCTTCCCGAAGAGCTGCTCGCGGAAGTGGGGGGCGACCGCCTCCCGGTAGGGCGGGGGGAGTTTCTCGATCTCGGCGTTCAGCCGCCCCCCGATGATCTGGAGGTCGAAGAGCGTGTAGGTTTCGACCTCGCGGGCAACGAGGGTGCCGAGTTCCCCCCGGGTCCGGGCGGCCTGCAGGCGCATGGCGGTTTCCCGGATCCCCCCTGCGTTCCTCGTATCACCGCTGCCGCACCCGCCGCACTCCAGATAGTCCCCCGGTCCAGCCATAGGATCCGCCCTGACGGTTGTATGGTACTGGTTCTTGCGGGGCACCAGAAATAAGTGCGGGATGCGGCGTATCGGGCCGAATAACGTTAATAGCCGGGCAGGTTCCATATGATCCTGTTTCATGGACCTCCTCTCCATCGTGCTGATCGTGGCCGGCCTCTGCCTCTTCGAGACGATCACGAGTATCGACAACGCCATCATCAATGCCGAGGTGCTCGGCACCATGAGCGAGCGGGCAAAGCGCTGGTTCCTCGTCTGGGGCCTCATCTTCGCGGTCTTTGCCGTGCGGGGCCTCCTCCCGTGGCTGATCGTCTGGCTCTCCGCGCCTTCCCTCGGACCGGTAGGCTCCTTTATGGCAACGCTTTCGAGCGATCCGGTCGTGATCGCGGCGATCGAGCAGTCCGCCCCCATGCTCCTGATGGGCGGGGGTACGTTCCTCCTCTTCCTCTTCTTCCACTGGCTCTTTTTGGAGGACAAGAACTACGGCCTTAAGGGCGAGCGGTTCTTCTCGTCGAAAGGGGTCTGGTTCTTTGCCGTGGTCTCGGTGATCCTGGCGGTCCTTGTCTGGTTCGCGCTCGGGTACAACACGATGGTTGCCTTCGGCGCCGTGATCGGCTCGACCGCCTTTTTTATCGTCCACGGCTTCCGGCAGAACGCGGAACAGGCCGAGGCGCAGATGAAGGAGGGGGGCATGTCCGATCTCTCCAAGATCTTCTACCTCGAGGTGATCGACGCCACCTTCTCCATCGACGGCGTTGTCGGGGCCTTCGCCTTCACGATGGCCGTGCCCCTGATCCTGGTCGGGAACGGCATCGGGGCGTTCATCGTGCGGGAACTGACCATACGGAACGTCGAGAACATCAAAAAGTACCTCTACCTCAAGAACGGGGCGATGTACTCCATCCTCTGCCTCGGCATCATCATGATCCTCGACGGGTTCGGGGTCCACATCCCGTTCTGGGTCTCGCCGGTCGTCACCTTCGCCATCGTGGGATTCTTCTACGTGAAATCGGTGAAGGCGATCCCGCAGCCAGCCTGAAGCGTCAGGGGCGCGAGGGGGGCACAGTCACCTCCCGCGTGGAATCGGTCCCGAAAAAAAGTGGTGCGATCAGGAGGGGAGCATGCCCTCGGTCACGGTCGGGATTGCTGAAGGGCGCTGGTAGATCAGCACGTTTCCGTCGGAGGCCGTAAGGGTCAGCTGGGTGCTGTCCACGTCGTATGCCATGGCCTTTTCCAGGATCCCGAGGTAGGTGTTCTCCTGGGATGACGTTGTCTGGCAGTTCATCTTGGTGGAGGAGAGAGGGCCGATCGCGATGCCGTTCCCCTTGGCGGTCGTGGCGCCGGTCAGGACATAGGGTCCGTTGTAGTTGTTGCAGCCCCCGTTGCCGAAGACCGTCCCGTCGCTGTTGAAGGTGAGGGTGATGGCCGCGGTCGGGTAGGTGACCGCCGTCCCGCCCTGGACGGCCATGGTGGTCAGCTGCCAGGAGCCGGCAAGCATCGCGGGAAGGGCCGGGGCTGCGGCAGTCGTTACGACAACCGGAGCAGGCGTCGTGACGGTGGTGGCGGGTGCCGTGGTCGTTCCGGTGCAGCCGGCGCAGGCCGCCGCAAGGATCAGGATTAGGACACATCCCCAGATAACAGGTTTCATACTCCTGATTGCGGGGTAATGGTATTAAAAGGTATATTCCCTCACCGGCTCCCGTAGGCCCGGACATGGTCCCATCCCTTGCGGAGGGAAGAGGGCGCACCGTCCCTGTAGACCTCCATATCCGTCCGGCCGGACCGGGCCCGGTCCTCTCCCACCGGGCAGATACGGATGCAGAGCCCGCACGGCGCAATGTGCCGGCGGACCAGTTCCTCGGAGCGGGCGGCACAGGCCTTCTTGTCGGTGATACCCTGCGGGTACATCTCCCCGGCAAGGGCGTTCACCGGGCAGGCGTCCACGCAGCGCATGCACCGGATGCAGAGGTGTTCCTCCATGACCGGGTCCGGGGGGATATCGGCGGTAGTGAAGATCGAGGCGAACCGGGCACGCGGACCGTACTTTTGGGTGAGGAGCATGTTGTTGACCCCGAAGGTGCCGAGGCCCGCGAGGTACGCGGCATGGCGGTGGGAGAAGAAGGCAACGGGCCGCTGTTTCAGGACCGAGATCGACCCGTACCCGTCGCGGGGCACCCAGACGGACGGGTGGTCCCCTTCGGTGAGGGCGGCGGCGATACGGTACCCGTGCTGGTCCAGCAGGGTATTGACCGTCTTGTAGAGCTCGTGGTACCAGATGGAGGGGGCGGTGTCGAGGACGGGAAGGCTCACCGGCAGGCCGATCACGATCACGGTGGCGGTCTCCGGGAAGATGGCCCGGGGCCGGAAGGCTTCCGGCACCCACGGTTCGAACCGGGGCGTGTCCCACCGGCCAGCCGGGGCGAATCCCACGAGGGGGATGCCCATCTCCGCGCACTTCTCACGGATCGTGGCTTTCAGGCCGGCGCTCATCCTTCCGGTCCCGTGACCGTGCAGGTCACCGTGCGGGTCCGCCCGGCATTCACGTCGAGCTCCAGCAGCACGATCTGCTGCCATGTCCCCAGAAGCAGGTCGCCGTTCCCGACCGGCACCGTCAGGTCCGGCCCCGCGAGCGCGGCCTTCACGTGCGACCGCCCGTTCCCGTCGCCCCACTTCGTGTCGTGTGCATACGGCACATTATCCGGAGCAAAGACAGAGAGGGCCCGTCTCAGGTCGGAAAGGACCCCCGGTTCGTATTCGATGGTCGTGAGCGCCGCCGTGGAGTGCTGGACGAAGAGGTGGATGAGCCCTTCGCGGATCCCGCTCTCCCTGACTGTCTCCCTCACCTCTTTGGTAATGTCGATGATATCCCCTTCGCGGGCCGATCTGACCACGAGCTCCTTTCGGAACATGATAATCCTAAGGAGGGATGTCGGGGGCAGGGGAGATAAAGGATACGGGATGGCTGCCCGTGGGCGATCCATTAAAAAAAAGAATTATTCTTCCGGCTTCTGGTTCTCGCCGTTGCCGCCGGCCATCTCGGCCGAGAGGACGGCAACGCCCACGACCTTGTCGTTCTCGTCCAGGCGCATGACGCGGACGCCCTTGGTACCGCGCCCGATGATCCGGAACTCGCTGACGGGGGTACGGATCACGATGCCCGAGGCGGTCATGACCAGGATCTCATCCGTGTCGGAGACCGCCCGGGACTCGATAACGACCGCGTCGCGTTCGAGCAGCATGTTCCGGACGCCCATCGTGCCCCGGCCGTGGCCGCGGAACTCGTCGAACTCACTCCGTTTGCCAAAGCCCACATCGGAGATGGTGAGGAGGTGGTCCTTCTCGAGGAGGGTGACCGCGACGATGGTATCGCCTTTCTTAAGGTTCATGCCCCGGACGCCCTGGGCGTTCCGGCCCACGATGCGGATCGAGTCCTCGTGGAACCGGAGGCTCTGGCCGTACCGGCTCGTCAGGATCAGTTCGTTGTTGCCCCCGGTCAGGATCACATCGACCAGCTGGTCGTTCTCCTTCAGCTTGATCGCGTTGGTCCCGGTGGACCGGGGGTTCGAGAACTCGTCGAGGTGTACCTTGATGGTCTGCCCGAGTTTGGTGGCAAAGATGAGGAACTGGTCCTGCCGGAACTCGCGGATCGGCATCACAGTCGTGACCACCTCGTCCTTGAGATTGAGGAGGTTGACGATCGGCTTGCCCTTTGCGATCCGTGAACTCTCGGGGATCTGGTACACCTTGAGCCAGTAGACCCGGCCGAGGTTCGTGAAGCAGAGGAGATAATCCTTCATGCTCGCCACAAAGACCGAGTCCACGACGTCCTCTTCCTTCGTGGTCATACCGGTGACACCATGGCCGCCGCGGCGCTGCTTCCGGTAGGTGTCGATGTCCATGCGCTTGATGTAGTTTGCCGAGGTGATGGAGACAAGCACCGTCTTGTCCTCGATCAGGTCCTCGGTGGAGAGTTCGCTGGTGTCAAGCGCGATCTGGGTCCGGCGCTTGTCCCCGAACTTTTCCGCAACCGCGCGAGTTTCCTCCCGGATTACGTCCTTGATGTTGGACTCGCTCTCCAGGATCTTCTCGAGGCGCCGGATCTCACCTTCGAGATCGGTCTTCTCGTCATTGATCTTCTTCTGTTCAAGGGCCGCCAGACGGCGGAGCTGCATCTGGAGGATGGCGTTTGCCTGGGGCTCGTCGAGCCCGAACTGGGCAATAAGGGCGTTCCGCGCATTGTCGACGGTATCGGAGGCACGGATGGCCTTGATGACCGCATCGATCTTCGCGAGCGCAATCAGCAGGCCGTTCAGGATATGGACCTTCTCCTGTGCCTTCTTGAGGTCGAACTCGGACCTGCGCCGGATCACTTCGATCCGGTGCTGGACAAAGTGGCCGAGGAGTGCATGGAGGTTGAGGATCTTCGGCTGTCCGTCAACGATGGCAAGGTTGGATGCCCAGAAACTCGATTCAAGGGCCGTGTTCTTGTAGAGATTGTTGAGGATGACCGGCGCCATCGTGCCCTTGCGAAGCTCGAAGATGACGCGTATGCCCTCCTTGTCGGACTCGTCGCGGATATCGCTGATCCCGTCGATCTTCTTGTCCTTGACCATCTCGGCTATGGTGGTGATCCACTGCGCCTTGTTCACCTGGTACGGGAGTTCGGTGACGATGATCCGGTCGCCCCGGTTCCCGCCCTCCGATTCCTCGATCTCCGCAACGCCGCGGACAATGACCCGTCCCTGGCCGGTACTGTAGATGTTCTTGACGCCCTCGATGCCCATCAGGATACCGCCGGTCGGGAAGTCCGGCCCCGGCATGATCCGGAGGAGGTCCTCGACCGGGACCTCCGGGTTGTCGAGATAGGCCGAGACTGCCGTGCAGACCTCCCTGAGGTTGTGCGGCGGCATCTTCGTTGCCATGCCGACCGCGATACCGTCCGTGCCGTTGACGAGCAGGTTCGGGATCTTTGCCGGGAGCACGGTGGGCTCCTGCAGGGATTCATCGTAGTTCGGCTGGAACTTCACGGTGTCCTTGTCCAGATCTTCGAGAAGCGCTTCCGCGTACGGGAAGAGCCTGACTTCAGTGTACCTGCTGGCTGCGGCCGAGTCACCGTCAATGGACCCGAAGTTCCCCTGCCCCTGCACGAGCATGTGGCGGTAGGAGAACGGCTGGGCCATCTTGACGATCGTATCGTAGATGGAGGAGTCGCCGTGCGGGTGGTACTTACCCATCACGTCACCGACCACCCTCGCGCTCTTCTTGGTGGGCTTGTCGCTCGTGTTGCCCATGTCCCACATGCCGAAGAGCGAGCGGCGGTGGACCGGCTTGAGG
>Ga0209749_1000871_pt1 | contig 33628 bp, 29 predicted proteins | sample EPASupsiteSAE347_FD_187267 | JGI IMG/M metagenome (GOLD analysis project Ga0209749, IMG submission 187267) | Bioremediated contaminated groundwater from EPA Superfund site, New Mexico - Sample SAE3-47 (SPAdes) (version 2) | ecosystem: Environmental > Aquatic > Deep subsurface > Groundwater >...
CCCCCAAGTGTTGTTGCTATTGATAACTATTGCGCTTCTTGAAAGATATTGTCAATAGCTTCCCTCAAGGTTCTTATTTTACGCACGCCTTCTATTGTCGGGGATTCGTCGTAATCCGATATGATGAATCGTTTGAATCCGAAACGTCGGCCCTCGGCCAACCGGCGATCAATTCCGGAAACCGGTCGAATTTCCCCCGACAAAGTCAGTTCCCCAGCCAACAGCAAATCGCGAGGTAATGGTCGGTCACGCGCGCTGCCGACTAAAGCCATCGCCAATCCCAAGTCGCCGCCCGGTTCCGAAAGTCTTAATCCGCCGGCGACGTTGGCAAATACGTCTTGATTGTAGAATTTCATTCCTCCATGTTTTTCCAAGACCGCCAAGACCAGGTTCAGACGGTTGGAATCAAGCCCCGATACGACGCGGCGCGGCATAGAGAGAAATGAATGGGAGACAAGAGCTTGCAGTTCCGCGAGAATGCATCTTGATCCTTCGAGAAGGGGCACGACGACGACTCCAGGCGAATCCGTGCGATTGCGGCTGACGAAAAGATCGGATGGATTGGAAACCGGTGTTAAGCCGTTTTTGGTCATTTGAAAAACGGCGACTTCGCCGGTAGCGCCGAATCTGTTCTTGAAAACTCGAAGAATCCTGAAGTGAGCATTGACATCTCCCTCGAAATAGAGCACGGTATCGACGATATGCTCGAGCACCTTCGGACCGGCTATGGCGCCTTCCTTGGTAACATGACCTATTATCATGACGGGAAGAGAGCGATCTTTTCCGAATTTCGTCAACAGAGCGGCGCATTCACGGATCTGACCGACCGAACCGGCGGTCGCTTCCAGATGGGGGGTGTAAATCGCCTGAATGGAATCGACGATCAACAGTCGCGGCATATATGAAAGAATGCAGCCCAACGAGGCTTCCAGATTTTGCTCCGAAACCAAAAAAATATCTTTTCCCGTTCCGATGTTGAGGCGATCGGCCCGAAGCTTGATTTGCGTAGCCGATTCTTCTCCCGAAATGTAGATGATCGGCTTGATACGCGCGCATAATCTCGCCGCAAGCTGCAACATGAAAGTCGACTTCCCTACTCCCGGTTCGCCTCCTATCAACGTTATTCCGCCCGGGACAAGACCGCCTCCGATCAAATCATCGAAATCGTCCAAGCCGGTAGCTATGCGGCTGACGTTTTCACCTTGAATATTATCCAGGGGTTGACATAGTGAAAGGTTGGCGCTTCCGGTGCTGAAAGGCGAAATTTGACGGCTTTGCCCGGGAGATTCTTGAACGATCGTGTTCCATTCTCCGCACGCTTTGCACTGACCCTGCCATTTGGGAAAACCTTGTCCACATGATTGGCAAACGAATCCCGTGTCGATTTTCTTCGCCATGCGTAAGCCTCTCGTTATACGCGGGACTTCAATTTCCCGTTGAATTTCCCATCCTTCAAAATATCGCGAAGAAATTTTCCCGTCAGCGATTGAGGATCAGCAGCGAGCTGCTCCGGAGATCCGCAGGCTACGATATTTCCGCCTTGATCTCCGCCTTCCGGTCCCAGGTCTATTACCCAATCGGCCGTTTTCACGACATCCAGGTTGTGTTCCACTACGAGAACCGTATTTCCTTTTTCCACCAATCGATTCAACACTGTCAGCAGGAAACGCACATCTTCGAAATGCAAACCGGTCGTGGGTTCATCAAGAATATAAAACGTCGAACCTGTAGCCATCCGTGAAAGCTCGGCAGCCAATTTTATCCTCTGCGCTTCGCCGCCCGAAAGAGTTGTACTTGATTGTCCCAACGCAATATAACCCAGTCCTACGTCTACAAGCGTTTGCAATTTCCTTTTCAGGACGGTAAAAGCCTCGAAGAAGATAAGCGCCTCGGAAACACTCATTGATAGTATGTCGGCAATATTTTTCCCCTTAAAAAAGACTTTAAGAGTTTCTTCATTGAATCTTAAACCCTTGCAAGCCTCGCAGGTTACAAAAACATCGGGAAGAAAATGCATTTCGATCTGTATTTGCCCCGATCCTTCGCAGGCATCGCACCTTCCGCCTTTGACGTTAAAACTGAAGCGGCCTTGCGTATAGCCACGGGTTCTGGCTTCAGTTGTTTGCGCAAAAAGGCTGCGAATGGGAGTAAAAATGCCGGTGTAGGTCGCGGGGTTCGATCTTGGGGTGCGACCTATCGGATCTTGGTCGATGTTGACGACCTTATTGAGATGGGAAATTCCCTGGATTCCCGAGTAAGCACCGATTTCAAGATGTGATTTGTTCAACATATTGGAAAGAATCGGGTATAGCGTATCGCTTACAAGGCTGGATTTTCCGGAGCCCGAAACACCGGTAACGGCGATAAAACAGCCCAGCGGAAAGGAAATATCCATTCCCTTCAAATTGTTATGCCGCGCCCCCTTCAGGATCAGATTCTTTCCATTGCCTTTTCTTCGAAAATCGGGGGTCGGAACATAATCGATCCCGGAGAGAAATCTTCCCGTTAGGCTGTCTTGGCGCAACGAGACTTCGTGCGGAGTACCCTGCGCGACAAGCTTTCCCCCCTCTTTCCCGGCACCGGGACCTAAATCGACCAAATGATCGGAGTTCAACATGATGTCCCGATCGTGCTCGACGACGATAACCGAATTTCCGATATCGCGAAGTCGTTTAAGCGTATCGATCAAGCGGTGATTATCACGCGGATGAAGTCCGATGCTCGGTTCATCAAGAACGTAGGTTATTCCGACCAATGCAGAACCTATTTGCGTCGCCAGGCGGATCCTTTGCGCTTCTCCTCCCGATAGAGTGTGGGCGGCTCTTGCCAGGGTAAGATATTCAAGCCCGACATCCTTGAGGAACTTAAGTCGATTTCGGATCTGTTCCAAAACTTTTTTACATATAAATGCATCGCGCTCCGAAAGATGGAGATTGTTGAAAAACGTCACCAAATCCGCCACCGAACGCTGAGTCAGCTCGTGAATGTTTTGCCCTTCAACAGTGACGGCAAGAGCGATAGGCGATAATCGCTTTCCTTGACATTCCGGGCACGTAAATTCACGCATGAAACGCCCATAGTAGGTGCGGGCTTCCTCGGAAGAAGTTTCGCGAAACCTTCGTTCGAGTGTCGTGATGACGCCTTCGAACGGCTTTTTGAAGGTAGCCTGCATCCTTTTTCCCTCATACAATACTTCGATATCCTGCTTCCCGGAGCCGTAAAGCACCAATTGCAAAATCTCGGGTGGAAGATCTTTTATCGGAGTCGTCAGGGAAAATTTAAAATGGCGGGCAAGGCTGTTCAACCAATGTCTTAAAAACGTGTCGTCGGAAGCATTGAGAGCTTTGATGGCACCTTGAGAAATTCCCAGGCTTTTGTCGGGAATGACCAAATCGGGGTCGACTATAAGTTGGAATCCCAAACCGGAACATTTTGGACAAGCCCCGTAAGGAGCATTGAACGAGAATAATCTCGGTTTGATTTCCGGAAGACTGATTTCACACTTCCCGCAACGCAGTTTTTCGCTGAACAAAATCTCTTCACCTATCGCCGTGCCCGATTTTTCAGTTATAATAATCATTTGTCCATCGGCGAGTTTGAAGGCGAGTTCGATGCCGTCATGAAGCCGCGTTCTAACGTCAGGTTCACTCGAAACGGTTATTCTATCGATGGCGACTTCGATACTGTGTTTCTTTTTCGGATCGAGTTTCGGCAATTCATCATCCAGGGAATGAATTTTTTCGTCAATTCTTATTCGTGAAAAACCCTCTTTTCGCAACTCCTCGATAATTTTCAGATATTCGCCTTTACGACTCCTGACTATCGGCGCCAAAAGGGTAAGCTTGGTGCCTTGAGGAAATCCGATCAAGACTTCAACGATCTGTTGCGGAGTGCTGCTTGTGACGGCAGATCGGCAATTCGGACAATGAGGCACACCGACGGCGGCGAACAACAAACGAGAGTAATCATAAATTTCCGTTATTGTGCCGACGGTTGAGCGTGGATTTCGAGAAGTCGATTTCTGTTGAATGGCGATTGTCGGTGACAAACCCTCGATAGTCTCAACATCGGGTTTTTCCATTTGCTGAAGGAATTGCCGGGCGTAAGTAGAGAGGGATTCCATATAACGCCTTTGCCCCTCGGCATGAATGGTATCAAAAGCAAGAGATGATTTCCCTGACCCGGATACTCCGGTTATTACCGTCAGGGAATTTCGCGGAATGGCGACCGTTAATTCTTTTAAATTGTGAACACGCGCTTTTACTATTCGAATCATCTAAATATCGCGGATAAGAAAAAGCAATCCGAACTAACGCCAGTCATATTGAATTACGCTGGCTTGAGTCGGATTGCTGATCTGTCCTTTACTGAACGTGATTTTATAAAAACCCGAAACCTTAATTCTTTTATCGGGGTTTTTCCGGCTAAAAACCTCAACCAAACCGTTTTTAACGACAACCTCGCCGCTTTCTTTCAACTGATTGAAAAGAACCTTATATAAACCTGAGGCTCCTAACGCTACTACTCCGCCGGCTTCAACCTCTATGATCTCTCTCCCGTCAAGGGCTACCGCCACCGTAATCTCGCCTCGGGTCAACATTGCCACCTCTCTGATGATCTTGTTTTCTTTTTCGTCCAGCGTGGGAGGAGGCAGGATCATTTCCGATCCGGAGGCAAGTTTTAAGAGATTTTTCAATTGAAGTTCAACAACAATCAGGCCTTCCTTGTCGGTCTTAAATGTATTCTCTCGTTCGAAGGAAAAACCTTTTGAAACCTTTTCCCAATCACCCAATGCACGACAAAAAGTCGGCCCGGAAGCCTCTATAACAGTGTATTTCAATAGTTTCGCCCGTTCCTCAATGAACGCCCTTTGCGCGGAGCGATTCCTGATTAGAGCAAAGAAGGCACCGGCGCAAAGCAAGGCTATCATCAACAAGCCGGCAAAAATCAACCGACGTTTATTCTCAGCTTCTTGTTTTTGTCCCGCGACCGCCTTGTCGCGCTCTTGCTGAAGTTTTTTTAAAGATTTATGGTCAAGCCGCTCTAGTTGGTGCCACTGTTTAGCCATTGTCGGTTATGATATGTGAGGACTTAGAGCAAGTCAATTCCCACGTTCGGTGTCATCATGATTGAATTTTCCCGCATCAAGTTCGGCTCTTTCGGATATTGGCAACGGATCTTGATCTCCATCGGTTCCGTTTCAGTTGCAAGGGAAGGAATCGATTTTGCCAACGAATTCAGTCGAACAAATTTAACATCACTGACGATTATATTACCTTTATCTTCGTTTTCTTTGTGAGTAAGGGATAAGGTCCCGGTGCGGGCATATTCATTCGGACTGGTAGTAAAATCATAAGATTCTTGAAGCAGCTTTAAATCGCCGACCTGAACCAATGTGTTTTGCTTGGGAAGAAACCAAAGCTCATTCTTAATCAATTTTCCGGGTTTTGGCGGGCTTGCTTGTGGTTTCTCAGGTACGCAAACCACCCATGACATTAATTTCAGCTTTTCCTTACCGGAAGGCGCCGGAATATCTTCTTTATTTTTGAGAATCTTCAAGAAATATTGGCGAGCTATGCTTGTGTTTTTATTATCCGTCGGATCAAAAATTTGATCTTGAATTAATGAAGTCGGGTAAGATGAACTCTTGATGGATGTATTGATGAGAGCAGTACCGTTTCTGAGTTGCTCAACCACGCCGTTGGTCCATTGGGCTCTATTCGCGGTTCTGCCTCCTCCGATGAAAACCTGATATGCGCAGTAAACAAAAATAGAGAGAACTGCAACCGCTATCAACAACTCAATCAGCGTGAATCCGGGAGACCGCATAGGGCGTATAGCCCCCCGCCGAAGCGAATGATAAGTTTTCAAAGGTTCTTTGTCTTTGGGGGAAAGTTTCAACGATTTTGAAAAGAGAGGAGCATTCGTGGAAAAAATTTTAAGGCAAATCATAGTATTTTTTATAACGCCCCCCTTCTTGTGATTTTCTGAACTTTTTTCTGGATTTGCGTATAATTAACCCCTTTGAAGTCAAAGATACTTCCCTCGACTTCAATTTCAATCGCTTCTTCATTATACTTTCTAAGTTCTTTCATCGCACCGATGGAGACATGGCGAACTTTATAAAACATCGTGTATGGATATCCCATCATTTCAGAAATTTTCCAAGCTTTCGCGGTTTTCACTTGATCGCCTATTTTTGTTTCCAATGCCGGTTGGGGTTGTCGAGAAGTATCGATTATTTCATTAGTACAGTCGCGAATATAATATTCCAGGTATTTATCAGGTTTCGCGAACTGGATTGAGGAACTGTCGGGATTCGTATATCTGGATTTGGCATCGCTGGACGCCAAATTCGGAGCCAAGTACCTGAAATCAGGGTTAAAATAGCTTCCGATTCTTATATAGGCATCAGGGCGACCTTGGAGTTGAATATAGAAATATTTGATTTTTCCGTTGGAGTCTTTTTCTTGTTCCGGATATATTCTTTGATAAACGCCGATATAACCCGGGATGGCTTTAAACACCGCTTGGCCTGTCTTTTCATCGTGGCCGGAGTATTCCGAAAAATCACAAAGCGGATTTTTTCCTTGTGTGAACTCAACAGCGTCATAAAGTTCCGTGGGGAATAGTTTGGCTTTCAACAGGAAATGCTGCATGGCTGCCCGAGCAGCGAAGAACGCTTGCTGGGTTTGGAGGCTCAATCGATTATGGCCTGAAACATTTTTATGTTGGAAATACATTCCGATGAACATTATCATCAGGCAGAATGCAAAAAACAGCGCAATGATAATTGCCATTCCTTGCCGCGATTCAAAGCCTCTCATTCTATCCTCCATGTCATCGGTTGATGTCTCCTTTGATGGTCATCAAATGAACCCTCTGAACGCTTGTGCTTTCAACCGCCGGTTTGTCGTAAAGGGTTTTATCGAGATTCCATTGTAATTCCACAATCAGGCGTTTCATGGTGCAGTATGCCGATGCTTCATCCGAAGTGGGATAGTTCACCTTTTCACTAGCCATTTGTTGGGTATATCTTGTCGCGGTCGGGTCGATATATCTGGGGGAATTCGCAGGAAGATCTTCATACCCTTCGTCTCTATAAATATTTAAGGGTTGTGGATTCGTATCATCAACACCGGTATTCGGTTCGGCAACACCGGTCTTGCGATCCGACGCAAGTTCGGTTTCAAACCGAGGCGGCTGACTGGTAGCGCTAAATGGATTATATTTTTGTATCCATTTCGGGTCGGCAAGTTTCGCGGGATTTTTAAGGAAAGTAAATACAAGCTCATCTTTGCGACCAAAGTCGGCCGGAGGTGCAGATGGGTATGCGCCGCCGATTTTGAGCGTTTCCGGTTGAGTATCGACCGCCGCGCTTTTAGAAACAAGATCTTCAACTCTTAAAGTCACTTGATAACTGATGCCTCTAGGATCGGTTACTATTCCCTGGCATCGCCACCCCTTCCCGTCTTTTTTGCACCCCGGGAAGAGCATTCCAGACATGTCTTGAGCCCATGTTGCATCGTATTTTTTATAGTCGGCATTCGAAGAAATATCTTCGGTCTTGATATATCCGGCGGGAATACCCTGTCGCAACGCCTCAAACGGGACATTATCGAGAACCGTGTTTAAAATTTCCGTGGCTTTGTTGAGGGCATAAGCTTGAGAGGCGTTTATGTCCGTGTCTTCCGCGCCTTTATGAATAATTCCGAAAATCGGCAACATCGCAACGGACATAATGACCAACGCAATTAAAATTTCGAGAAAAGTCATCGCATTGTGTCTGCGAAAATACAAGAAATTCGAAATTTTATTCATATGGTTCCCTATCTAATTATATCAAATAATGATCAAATAATCGCGAATTGATTTAAATGACCGGTGAAACGTCTAAATATAAATTTAGAGATTTCCAACGCTTAACAATATCACAATCTTCGGATCAAAACCTTCAAGTATTTCACAGAAGCTCGGAAGCAAGCGCGGAAAGATCTGAGCGCTCCGATTTATGCAGTATGATATGCCCAAAAACACTCTTGTTTTTAAATCTTTCGATTACAAAATTAAGACCATTGGATGAGCTGTCGAGATAAGGATTGTCAATTTGGTATGGATCTCCGGTTAGGACAACCTTTGTGCCTTCTCCGGCGCGACTGATTATTGTTTTCACTTCGTGCGGCGTCAGATTCTGTGCTTCATCGACGATCAGGAATTGTTTGGGTATGCTGCGTCCTCTAATGTATGTTATTGCTTCAATTTGTACTTTTTGCGACTCTATCAAGAATCTGATTTTTTTATCTACGTCTTCCGTGTTGTTGTAGAGCTTGTCCATTACGAATTCGAGATTGTCAAAAATTGGTTGCATCCAGTGACTAAGTTTTTCATCTTTCGAACCCGGAAGGTAGCCGATATCCTTTCCAAGCGGCATGATGGGGCGGCTTACTAGAAGTTTTCTGTAGACATGCTCGTCGATCGTCTTTTGAAGACCGCAGGCTAACGCCAGAAGCGTCTTCCCTGTGCCGGCTCTCCCGACAAGGGTTACCAATTGAATTTCATTGCACAACAATAATTCGATCGCGAATTTTTGCTGAAGATTCAGGGGTTCAACTCCCCAGGGGCGGGCGTTGATATGAAACAGGGAAATCAACTTTTTAGTCGTTCCACAATACTTGCCCAACGCTGTTTTGTTTTCATTTTCAGCCGCTTTGAGTAATACGAATTCGTTGAGATATAGATTATTTCCGGGACAATCCAATTCTTTGTTGTTGAGAAAAGTTTCGATTTCCTTCGCCGGCAGTACAAGTTCGCGCCAACCGGAATACAATTCATCTATATCAACCTTGTTGGTTTCGAAATCTTCTGTAGGGACTCCAAGAGCGTCAGCCTTTATTCGCGCATTGATATCCTTGCTGATATAGAAAACATTTTTCCCCTGCTTCTTTAAAAAAAGTGAACAGGCTAAGATTCTGTTATCGACTTTGTTCTTATCGAATCCATAAGGAATTTCCATTTCACTGTCAATCAGAATTTGGATGGATCCGCCATTGTCAAGCTGAACTCCTTCATACAGGTGGCCTCTCTCTCTGAGAGAATCCAGTTGTCGGGAAGCCGACCTCGCTTCACGACCTCGCTCATCGTTGAAGCCCTTGAATCGGTCGAGTTCTTCAATTACTCCTAATGGAATAACGACGTCGTTATCGGCGAATGAAAACAAAGACTGATGGCTGTGCAATAAAACATTAGTGTCAATGACAAAAGTCTTCTTCATCTACAATGTGCCTCTCTTTATCGGGTTCCAGGCATGAAATCTATCATACCCGTCAAGCCATGTCAAACCCACAATATAAGAGATAAATTCAGTCGATGAATGTTCGGCTTTCATTTGTCTTCGCCTTATTATCTTTGTCTATATTCGTGATTCGTGCTGATTTTTTTTCACAGGCTGAAATTATTATCCGAAGAACAAATAAATTCCTTAAAAATTATGAAAAGCCAACCGATAAGGGAAGTGGTGTCTTATTCAAAATTTGATCCAAATCATGTACCTGTAGGAAACGTAGTCAGGTCGGAAAGGAATAACTTTCCATGAAACAGCGCTGTTTATTGTTGTTTCCGGTGGTTGTGATGACCTTTATTATTGGAAATAACATTGCTTGGGGGCAGGAATTCACGGAATCAGCTCCCTCGAACGAATATGCAATCCCCATGGCGGCCTCTATCAATCAAGATGATCAAGTGTATAACGGATCATATGGTCGCATAAATACGCATCAGAAGAAAACAATTTCATTTCCATCAAGCGAAGATTATGCTCCAACACCCGTGGAAGCCGATGCCGATAATAATGAAAGCGATCTCGCCCGCTCCGATGAGGAAGGTTTACAAACCTATACAATTAGAAAAGGAGACACATTAGGATCGATTTCAAGAAAATTTTTCGGAACAACGAAATATTGGAAAAAAATCGCTAAAGTCAATGGATTGAACAATCCGGCAAATATTAAAGTCGGTCGCGTAATTCAAATACCGACGATATCGACAAAGGGTACTACACGCAGACAAAGGGTCGCGGCTCTTCCGTCACTTTCATTTGATGCGCCGCAATCGGCCGCTCCTCAACAACAGCCTGCTCTTCAGTTGCCACCGGTGTCGAGTGGAAATGACACGGTTCTTTATTCCGATCGAGGATTACCTCAAATTATTCTTCCCGGAAACCCCAGAAGGGAAGATAACTCCCGCTACCAAGTCAACATGGAGGGATTAACCGGCTTGATCAACACTTTTGCCGCGTATCCGTTGGGGAAAGGCGTGTTTTCTACAGCATTTGGGACAGTCTGGAATAAGATTACCCGCCGGGAAGGATCGCGTTTAAAAGCCGGAGAAGACGGCGATTATTGGCAGTTTCCCATTGCTTTAACTTATGCCGGCGAAAATTTCGAAGCGGCAATGCAACTTCCTTTTGAAAGTTATGATATCTATGCTCCCATAACCTATAATTTTCGTGATGGAAGCGACTCCGGCATGGGTGATGTTTCGTTGCGACTGAAATTTTCTTCCCAGAATGAAAACATGGCTTCATGCCTCGGAATCGGAGCGATATTCCCCACGAACGATCGAACCATCGGAAACTATGAGGAAGACAATGCCTGGCAGGTTTTCGCCGGCGTTTCCACGAAGAAAAAAGAGGGCGGAAATTTCCACCTAAATGGCGGATACGAAGCAGGATCGGGGAATACCAATCATGAGGGCGTTTATTTTAATGTGGGCTTTGAATATTCCGCGAACCCATCATTCAATTTCATGGGTGAAATCAACAGCTACAATCGAGTTAATAACGGTCGCAGCACTGATCTGACTTTAGGCCTCAGATATTATGTGAAACCCGGCATGAGCTTAACCTTGGCCGCGCCAATAGCATTAAGCAACGATATGTTCTTCGGCTACGACTACCGGCTGATGGGATGTATCCAGTATAATTACGGGTCCGGGCAAGAACCTACTTCATCGCCTCCCAACCTTCAATATCTTTCCCCGGGTACCCGAGGAAACTCTTACTGAATCTGCCGTTTCATAACTTCGAGCACCCCACCCGGGAGGGATTTCCACAACATCATTACCAATTCAACGATTCTTTCTGACCAGTTTAAACGCCAAGCTGACGGCGTTGGCTAAACCTTGTGCATCCGCAATCCCTTTTCCGGCGATATCATATGCCGTGCCGTGTCCGACGGACGTTCGGATATAAGGCAGCCCTAAGGTTACATTAACGCAACGCGTGGAACCCAGCGCCTTGATTGCCGACAAGCCTTGATCATGAGTTTGGGCAATAAAAAGATCGAACTTTTTTCTCATTTCAGGTTTGAATAAACTATCCGAGGGAAAGGGACCTTCGACAGTTGGATTGATTTTTTGGAATTCTCTAATTGCCGGTAAAATGCTTTTTTTCTCCTCGTCGCCGAAAAGACCGTCTTCGCCGGCATGAGGGTTTAATCCGCCGACCGCAATTTTTGGGAAAGGTCTCCTTATCGAAGAAAAAGCTTCATGTGCCATCCGTATGGTTTCATAAACGGCTTCAAATGTGAGTAAATCGGGTACATCCCGATATGCCGTATGAAGAGTCGTCATAACTACTTTAAGATTTCCGAAAACCATCGCCATTCGCGTGTTCGGAACCCCGTTAAGGCTCCGCAACATATCAGTGTGTCCAGAAAAGGGGCTTCCGGCTAGATTAATCGCCATTTTCCCGATAGGACCGGTAATCATTCCATGGCAAACCCCGATCGAACACAGTTTGTGAGCCGCTTCTATCGCGGATAAAGCCGCTATCCCCCCTTCTTTGCAGACGTTTCCTGGGAAATATGGGCCCGATATTTCATTATTGTGGGAATCGACCAACGGTCCGGAAATTTCATTTCGGCGGTTAAGCCAGTTGGGCTCCGGTAAACTCATTTTCGCGAACATATCCGTTAATAGGTTCGTGGCTCCCAGAACAACCAGGGAATTCAGAAAACTCACCGGCGCTTTCGTCAAATATCGAACAACGATCTCGGGACCTATGCCGCAGGGATCTCCGATGGTCAACGCCAGTCGAATTTGTTTACCGCGATTTCGGTTTTCAATTTGCAATTTCAATACGAAGAATCCTGTCAAATGGGTCGATTTGTTTAAATCTGACCGTAACCGGCTGTCCAAGGACTAAATCGAAAGAAGGTTTTCGACAATGGCAAAATTCGGAGATTTTTTCAACAAAAACGAAAACTTCAGAATAACCGATTTCGACTATTGTTCCGGGTGATGTCTCACAACCGGCTTTTTGTTCCGCTTTTAAGAATTTGAAAAGAAAATATTTATATCGGTCTTGCATCACATCTTCCCCGGTACGGGTCGCTTCTTCAGCCTTCATTATCGCGTCCGACAGACCGCTTTCATCGAATGGAATGGGTTTGTTCGAAAGAAAAGCCTTCATTTGGCGGTGAAGTAGAAAATCCGAGTATCTTCGCAACGGTGAAGTCAACTGACAATAGGGATTCAGGCCAATGGAACCATGCAGTCCGGGTTTTGTGGAAACATTCGTTTTTTTGAAAGATCTGAGCATGCTGAAAAAAGTTACGGGATCGAAGTTTTCGCTGTGTTGTAATTGCCGATCAGGAGGCTCTTGAGCTCGAAAAAGGCATGGGATATTATTATCGTGAAACCATTTGGCGCCAAAATGATTCGTCCAGATCATGAATTCCGCTATCATATCCTGACATGGGCTATTCATCGGCCTCGTAACTATTTCGATTCCTTCACCGGTTAGATTGATTTTCAGTTCAGGTTGACGCTCTATCAAGATTCCACCAAGAGCTCTACGTTTTTCCTTAAGAATTTTCCCCAATCGAACCGCCTGGAAAAGTTCGGAAACCGATTCGATTTTCTTATCCGCGGTTAGATAATCGATTGCTTCATTGACGTTTATCATTGACGCGATTATCGAAAACTCAATCAATTCTCCGCAATCTGAGAAATTCATCTTGAAAGTCATGCAGGGCCTGTCTTGGCCTTGATTCAAACTAAGATGATCCTCGGAGATAATCGAAGGAATCATCGGGATATTTCCATCAGGGAGATACAAGGTTGTTCCTCTTCTGCATGCTTCCCGATCGATGGGTGAATCCAAGGCGATCAGTTGCGTCGGATCTGCGATGTGAACAAACAGATGAAAATTTCCGTTGCTTTCTTTGAGCAGGGAAAAAGCATCATCGCGATCTTTCGTTCCTTCCGAGTCGATGGCCCAAGTCGGTAGATCCCGGAAATCTTGTCTATCATCCTTAATGATCTCGGCGGATGAAATTTCCAAAGCTTGCGAAACAACCGGTTCGGGGAATTCAATCGGAATTCGATGTTTTATTAATGATAGGTTTTCATCAGGTGAGAATCTCCCGATTTTGACCAAGAGATTAAAGAGCTTGCGATCGTTTTTCAGGCCGGCTTTTTCCAGAATATCCAAGATTCTTTTTGGAACATGGGCTTCGTCCGCAAAAACGGCTACTTGTATCAGAGAATCAATGATATCGGCAATCCGCTGCGAAACAGGACTTGGCGGATTATGTAGGCAAGAGTTTAAATCCGATATGATCTTTGAATCTTCTTCTTCCTGCTCTTTTCGTCGCTTTTGTTGCATCATCATGGTTTGGACTTCTTCCGTCGGTACTGGAATGAATCCTTCCTTGCGGTTCTTAAAAAACAGCGTATCACTACGAAGCTTTCTTAAGATCGCGGCATGATAATCCTCATCGGAATCGTTTCCAAGGAAACTCGATATTTCACCAAGCGAATAAGGTTTTATTTCCTCAACCAAGAGAGAATGCAAATCTTCCAAATTAAGCTCGGCTGTAAGTTTTTGGCGACGCTTGTTCGCGTTTTCTCCTGCCGTGATGCATTCGTCTAAATCCGTCGGATTGGCGCGCGACAAGATGGTCCGATGAAGAATGCTTCGTTCGGTAATCGTAGTTTCTTTTCGGTTCAATAATAAAACTCTTACGCCTTTTCCCGAAAAGCCGAGAACGATGCCAAGTGAAGGCATCGATTCCTTGCCTTCGAACTCAATAATTTGTCCCGCAATTATTTCCATGTTTGTTATTCAATCAGGCTGTTATTTCATTATTTGCATTGAAATTATCAGAAAAAGAGTGAAAGCCAAGTTTATCGAATTCTTCTTCGGTGTGCAATCGATTTATCCAGTGGTTTAATTTCACGAAGAAGTTTACATATCCACGCTTCAACCTCATCCGCCGCCTTTTGATATGACTCGACTTCAACAACCATATTTTTTTGTTCTTCGCTTGGTTGCGTTGCTTTACCGTAGGATGCCTCAACATCCTTGGCTTTATATTGCTCTTCTTGAGGGAACGGAGCTACCAGCATGGCTACAATATCGATATCATCCGCCGATGGCGTAGATACTCCCTTGGGTGACTTCAATGCATGATCCCGCATTACACCCGGATGAGGTGCTTTTTCAGCTATATTTCCCCGTATTACCCCATAAGGCGCGGCTTCTTCTTCGCAGGAAGTAACCGGAGATTGATATAATCGCTCTATTGTTTTCACTCCGTGACTGATGATTTCAAGATATGAAATATCCGACAAGGAAAAGGATTCTGGCTTGTCTCGCCAATTTTCCAGCGAATTAAGCGCGGTTTTATCGAAGTTATCCGATTCAAACTGAGAGAATGAAATGATTCTCCAAGCCAAATGGCTTCTTTCACCCGGTGTCCAGTTTCCGATATCTTTCCAGTCGCAATAAGTGAGTTTTTCGAACCGGTTGCGTAAAGAGCGATTAAATGATTGATGGCGTTTTTTATCAGCCTCGATTCTTTTCATTTCATCTTCGGTGAAACAATTGGCCAAATAACGCGATCCCTTTGCAAGATCCGGGAAAATATGTATGAAAAAAAATTCCAGTAATTTGACCTGCTCCTGTCGAGTGTTGGCCAATTCCTCCCTGACGCAGCGAACCAGATTTTCAACCGTGTCCAGACGTAATGCGTTGAAACTGAAACGCCCGGTATCGGGAAGATCAGAGTGAAGACCAAACGGAATCGAACGTGATGTTTTAGGTCTCAAAAGTCGACGCAATCGCAGGGAAATATAAGCTTTCATTGAAGCTGAGCTGTTTGCTTTTTCAGGGCGAAAATCTTCGATCAAGATAAGAAAAATTTCCGAAAGGATTTCGCGACAACGCGCGGCAAAATCCATCCCTGAATTTTGCCAACTTCTTGCATGTTGAATAACAAACGGCTGAAGACAAACCAAGCAATCGGATATTCGTGCATCATCGCGGTTTTGTAGAAATATCGAAATCTCTTCTAGATTGTCGAGATCTTCCATCGCTTACTCCCGTAAAAAAACTTATAAACAAGATAACTTTAAAAACGTTAAAAGAACAACATGTAAAAATTTGGTGGTGTCATATTTTAACTTTTTTTACGGCAGACACGGAAGAAAATCATTATGAATTTCATGAGCTTTCTCTGCGGCTCTGCGTTGAATTTTTCAGTTAATTTAGAACGCTACCAATTTTTTTACCATCGAAGCAAAATGATAATGTCATCATGATAACCGAAAGAAATATTGCCTACAATTCTAAAGAGATTTCGAGGAATCCAATTTTTTCCCCAAGATCTACTTCTCGGCGACTAATTGGCGAAATGCAATCAAACCAAAAATCCATGATTGAAGGAGGCTTCATTTATGATGTGTTGCATCGCCTGCGAATTAAACAGCTTTGTCGGGAAAGTTATGTACAACGATTTTGAATTCCCAAGCACTGATGAAAGACTGATCAAAGTCTGTCGAAAGCCTTTTTGTCCGCGAGCTCTTAAAGACAACCCGCCTAACGCCGGTCAAATTTCTTGTTTAGACTGCCTTCATCGCAAGGTGTCGGCGATTTGCCCTCAAGATAATCACGTTTTGGCACTGATTGGAAATGATGATTCATTTGCGGAACGAACGGTTCATCACACTTTAGACACGTTGGTCGCGTGCAAAAATTCCCACCTGACATGCGAACTTTTTCAAGCCGCGAATCCCGAGATACGCGAGGTATTGTGGGATCGCATCTTGACATCTCATTGTAAAAGTTTATTCCTGTTGAATCCTCTGTTTGAAAAATATGAATTAGCACCGCTGGAACCGGGAGAAATTCCCGATTGCACGGAGAGTTATAGACGCGCGGTAGAATGATATGCAACTTACCCATCAGACCGTATAATGACAACAATGAAAATATTTCATAGAATGTTTGACGGATATGAATTGGCAAGGCTTATATCCGGCGGACAAACCGGAGTAGATCAAGCAGCGCTCGAAACAGCCATTGAGCTGGGTATGGCTTGTGGAGGCTGGTGTCCGGCCGGTCGTAGAAGCGAAACAGGCATAATTCCCTTGAGATTTCCTCTGATTGAAACATCCTCGCCGTGGTATCCACAAAGAACAAGGCTGAATATCCGTGATTCCGATTCCACGTTGATTATTTCCGACGGCCCGATACGATCAGGTACGGCGTTGACTGTGCAATTTGCACTTGATCTGAAGCGTCCATATTGGATTGTCGATTTTCAAAAAGATAATTTTGCCCAATCCTGCATTCATTGTATTGAGTGGTTGAAATCCGTAAACCCCAATGTCTTGAATATTGCCGGTCCACGAGCTAGTGAAAGCCCTCAAATATTCAGTCTTACCAAAAATTTTTTACTGCAAATACTAAAATTACCGCCCGATTCGGTCGAAATTGCCCCATGGCCTCCTTTTTACACTCCAACGATACCGGGTTTGAAATGATACAAGCAGGTTTGATTTCAAGCAGAAACATGTTTGCGCGTTTACTTTCCCAACTATGATCGTGTTCTCAAGAAGATTTATTTATTCATGGTGCATCCTGGTTCTATGGGTGGGTTTCATGATTTACAAAGGTTGTTTTCCAATATTCATCAGTCATTGGCCGGTGTCGTTGACAATGATTTTTGGTTCGTTCATTGCCGGTGCAACCGCGGAAGGTGGCGGCGCCGTTGCATTTCCCGTTTTCACGAAATGGTTGCACGTTTCTCCGGTTGTAGCCCGCGATTTCGCTTTGGCAATTCAATCGATCGGAATGACTTGCGGCTCACTTTTGATAATCAAAAGCGGTTATAAATTTCTACCCTGCGTTTTCGGATGGACATTCTTGGGAAGCGGAGTTTCAATTATTATAGGCTTGAAATTTCTCGCTCCGATGATTCCGCCGCATTATTCAAAGATCATATTTTCTTTGTTTACGCTCAGTTTCGGGTTTTTCTTGTATGTTCTAAACAAAACACCACGCTCGATTAATACCGAATTGAGTGTTTCTTCCGCTAAAAGACGTTTCGGTTTTTTCATTACGGGTTTTCTGGGCGGTTTAGTATCCAGCCTTGTTGGAAGCGGTGCCGATGTCGTGCTTTTTGTCATACTTTGTCTTCGATATCAAATCGATGAAAAAATCGCCACTCGTACTACCGTTTTCTTAATGGCATCCGTTTCCATGGTTGGTTTTGCTTTTAAAATGCTTACAGGCGCTATTGCCCCTCAAGTCATACCAATGTGGCTCGTCGCCGTTCCGATTGTCGCTTTCGGCGCACCGTTGGGAGCATCTTTTTGTTCCTGGCAAAAACGCGAGAATGTCGTGTTGTTTCTTATTTTACTGATAATTTTAGAGTTTGCGACAACTCTTTGGTTGGTCCCATTTGATAAATCTGCAATTTATTTTAGTGCGATCTTCCTTTTTGTATCTCTATTATCACTGGGTTTTCTATTCTATTTTTCTCGACAAAGGTGCATAGAAACATCCGCATGAAACGGCGGTTGAAAAAATCGTTCGCATGAGTCGGAATATGAACTCGTATGATTTTTTCCCAATGATTTCGTATATAACCATCTTTTTATGTTCCATACGCTGTTTGAAACAACGGGATCTTAAAAATAAATTCGAATGATTCGTTTGAGATGATACAAACTTGGATATACGCCGATAAAGGATGAATCAAATACCAATGTTGAGGTGATTGATTTAATTAGATGTTCGCCATTTATGGTGAAAGGTCTCGATATGCAAAACTCCGTTAACGCTTCTCCGACATGGACATGTACGAAATGCGGGCGAGTGAATGTGTTCTCCGCCCGATTCTGTGGCGGATGTGGAATTTCTGTGCCAAATAATAAACCTATCTCGGTACGAGAGCTTGATTCGAAAAAAATCCTTCGAAAAGTTGTTCCGCTTTTAAATAGACGCAAAAAATCGAATTTAAAATATCATCCGCAAAAAAACATTGCCTGGTTTTTTCTAATCACAAGTATTGCATTATTCGGTTCTTTGCCGATATTCGCGTTATCAGAAAACCTTCGAATCAAGGATTCTGATATCTATCCTACGAATAGTTCACCCAATATCAATGATAATAGGTGTCAAGAGAACAATGTGATCTATTCCGATGTCCCAATTGACCATCCAGTCTATCGAGCTTGGAGCACGCTTATTGAAGACCGCATTACACTCCACGATGAAACAAGAAGAGCCCGACCATTTGATTCGGTCAAATGGTCGGAGTGGAATAACTGCATCAAACAGATATTAAATAAATTAGGAATTAATCGAGTTTCAGAAATTCGATCCACATTATATCGTACCGGTAATATGAATAGCGAAGAGATCAGGTTAAGCTGTACAACTCTGGCTAAATTATTATCGATATCGGAATCAGCTAATTATCTTACCAGAATTCCGCTTTTTCTTCCCACTCGTTTAGAAGCTTTAGCAGTCTTGGCAAATATCTTCAAAGAGAAAGCGGGAATTAAATGAATAGAATTTGGGGCATTTGTCTTCTATTTTTACTGTTTTGGGAAATTCCCCAACTTGGTGAAACCGCAGTTCTTAAAAAAATGGTTTTTGAATCGGAGGAGAACAAAGACTTATTAACGGTTTTCATGGATGTTCCTTTTCTTCCCCTAGTAAGGTTTTTACAACCGGAATCGTGTTGGGTGATTGATCTGATAGATGTTACGGTAGTAGGACCAATAAGCACTTTCTCTTCACATATAGGACCTTCCATATTGATAAAATGTGCTCAAATAGCCTATGAACCTCCGATTCAAAGAATATATATATATGCAAAGAGTTCCTCTACGATGAAAATCATTAAATTCAAGAGTGGATTTAGGGTTTTTCTGAAATCAAACAGTAAAGACAATTACTTGCAATCGACAAATCCCCTTCGTCCTCACCGTCAACCACTTCTTATCCCTTCAGGCGACGAAAGTGAAATTTACTTGGACGTGAAGAAATTTCCGGTTATGCAACTACTTGCGAAGTTGTCGCGACAAATCGGATTTGACATAAAATTTCGAGATGCACCGCCATCGATAATTTCAATCAGAACACATGCTTCCAACACTACGCAACTTCTCAAGCAAGTCGCGGATCAAATCGGGATGATTCTCACTCATGAAAACAATGATTGGTGGCTGACGAATAAAGATAATCCGTTGTTGAGTGTTCCACTGGATGGTGTAATCGATGCGAAAAAACTTTCCGGATTAACGGTCGCGGAAGCGCTGAAAAAAATCGGTGGCAATGAAATCGGTTTGAAACTTTGCAGTCAATTGAAAGAGAAGGCACTAAATCATCCAATAGGGAATTTGGAAATCTCCATGAACCCTCGTGAATGGGCGCAAACTTTAATTCAGGCTCACTGATGGAATATTACGGAATAATGAAAATCATCTGTTCCAAGACCTTTGTTGCCGGAAAAGAGGTTCTTAAGACGTTTGCAATTTCGGTCTTGATAATCATTGCTTTTACATTATTTCTAAAGCCCAGTGATTCGGCGAGCAAAGTTACCAGAATCAATTTAGCTGATAAAATGCAATGTGTTCTAAATCGACTGGCTAAGAACGATATCTCAGTGCAAGTTTCAAAAAATGATTCATGTCCACGATTTTCCGATCTTACTACAAGCAACCAATCGACATTAAGAGAAGTGTTGGAATATTCATTGATGGCCGGATTTCCGGATAATTCATTTCGACCCCAGGAACCTGTGCGTTTTAGTGAAATGATTTGTTTCTGGTCGCGATTTTGCAAGTTCCTTTTGAATAACGTTCGAAAAGGCTCGACGAATCACCTTACTTTCAGCGTTTTGCCGAAAGAATTGGAAAAGCATTGGTCAGCACCGGATATCGATGTTTTAATCGGCATGAGGGTTATCGAAAATATATCTTTAAAAGACTTCCTCTCTGATGCGATCGCGGAATATTCAACGCTCAATGATATTTCCCGAAGAACCTTATCCTTTTTTATGAAGAAAGAAACTTTGGATCAACAAATTAATGCGCTCGTAGATGATGGGAATATCCGTAAAGATGACGATTCATCGAAAATAACGAAATCAAAGATTGCGAGTTTTTCACACGAGATCGCAGTCGAAAAAAGAAAAGACGTAATACCTCTTCAGCAACGCAATGGCGGCGCTTATAGCCTTGAAGGCCAAATTTTCGATTCTCTTTCCAAAAAACCGCTTTCAAATGCGAATCTTACCGTTAACGGGGAGCTTTTATCCTCAGACGGCAAGGGAAAATTCGCATTCAAAGGTTTGAAGCGCGATGAAATTGTAGAAATATTTTCAGTGGCGGACGGTTATCAAAGTCTATCGATGAAATACAAATTTCGCGATAATAAAAAGCTGAAGATTTATTTAAAACCGTTTAGATCGTGTTTAAAGATCCAAGCGATATCATCGCTCGACGGGAAACCGGTAGACGCCATTATCGCATCCTTGGAATCAAAAACTTACATTGGTGATAAAACCGGGAATATCAATATAAAGCCGGTCAAACCCGGCTATTATCAAATTCACTTTTCAGCGTCAGGGTATTTGCCAAGCAAGCAGTTAATATATGTCGATGAAGTTGCGTCGAAGAAAATAGTAAAATTGCATCCGCAGCTTTAAAATTGATTACCAACAGCGATCAATAATAGTCGTCGGTTTTACGAATATTCCAAAGTGTTTCCTTGTCTAGAAATATTGCTTGTTGATCTTGAAGTTCCCTAAGAAGACTTGTTAGATCCTCGTTTGATGTTTCGAGTACATCAACCAATTGTTGGGTAGTACACGGATGCCTTCGAAGGAGGCTTAAAATTTGGTTCGAACCAATTTTTTTCAAGGATTTCGCAACGGACAGAGGAGTCTGTTCAAAAGCATTGGAAATCGGAATATTCAAATTCAAACGCGTTTTAAAATTATCCAACTCTTCCGGGGTAGCCGGTTTAATCGATCGATCCAAAGGTGACCTGACGGCCGTATTCAAATACACCGCAGAAAGCTTAGGTAAGGAGGCAAGGAAAGCCCGCAGCCCGTGAATTTCGAAATCAGAGTCATTTATTCCGGGACAAACAAATATTTCAATTTCCAATATTCCCGAGTATTTTTCAGAAAATTCAATCAAACCCTTCGGTATTTTTTTGAAATCAATTTCCCGCGCAGGTCGATGAATGATCTTAAAGGTTTCATGATTAACCGTGCAAAGCGTCGGACACACCTTATCGGCACACAGCAATTCATTGCGAACATCATCGCGGGAAATTAGAGTTCCGTTGGTGATTACGCAAAGCGGGGCGACTTGAAGTTTCTTGATATTTTGAATTAGTTCCCCAAGACCTAGGTGAAGCGTGGGTTCACCGGTCCCCGAAAAGGTTATCCAATCAGGTGGGGATATTTTCTTGAGAGTATGTTTCAATTCATCCATTATTTTTTGAGGTGAAGAAAACATTTTTCGCTCAATCGTAAGCATGGAAGTCGATGCAAGCTGACAATATCGACAGTCAAGGCTGCATGTCTTTTCCGGGGTCAGATCAACACCTAAAGATCGCCCCAATCTTCTAGATGGTACCGGGCCGAAAATGTATTTATTCATTGAATAACCATCTTATTCGATACTGAAGGATATTCCAGCGTTGATCTCCGTAAGTTTAAGTTCTTCTCCGGCATGCCCAAGAACAGCTCCGAATTTATACGGAGGTGAAAAATAACCGTCTACTCGAAAGACGATGGGATAAACGGTACGTCCCAGCTTGAATTCACTCAACTTGTATCCTAGGAAAACTCTGCACAATCCAGCTACGCCATCGTGCAGGTCTAGATCGGCAAATTTTTTACCCCAGTCTTTTAGTTTCTGAGAAAATAAAATTACATTTCCACCAGCTCCGGCCCCATAAAAAAGTTTCTTTTCCTTTCCTGAATAGTAATATCTATTAAATGAAAATTGAATACGGTCAATTCTCTCTTTATGCGGCATATCATAAATTACCAATGGCCGCCAACAATATTCAATGACCTCGGAAAATGAGCTTTTTCTTTTAATGAAAGCAACCCGCGGTTCGAAAAAATCTTTGTATCCCTTCATGCTGAACCATCTGGCGCCGAAACTTCTCTCGACCTTTTCCAAAGCCATGGGTTTCTTTTCCGGTTCAATGTTCGGTTCCGTAGATTCCTCCGCAGTCAAAAATGGTGCGGCAAAGAAGACAAAAACGACGATAAAAAACAGATATTTCAATTTTCCCATTTTTTGGTCCTTCAAAATAATGGTCCGCAGTTATTTCACAGATACCGCAAATGAAAATCGTCACATTTCTAATTTTAATGAAGATTTTGAGACCATATTATCTTAGAGCCTGTTAAATCCTACCTTTAGAAAGCTCCTCAAGCCGGCGAATTACAGCGCTAGCGCCTAATCCGCCCTATATCGCCCAGGAATGGCGTAGATACCCAAAAACCGGCTTTCATTTTGCAGCTATCAATAGAAAATAACCGGATCGTCTGGTTGTTTTCTACAGGCTCTTATGACCAAACATGATTGCAAAATGGAAAGCGCTTTATTTCTTAATGCCTCGAAGGCTGATGTACAATAAAAAAGTTATAACGAAAATTCCGAAAAGTAATAATATAATCAGATTGTAATTTTCCTGCTGAGCACGGACGGGGTGAGTCAAACCTTCTTGAACCTTTTGAAGCCTGAAAAACCTCTGCGTAAGCTTTTTTCTCATCGGTCCTTCCGGTAAGGCTTTAATAGCTCGTTCAAGATCTCTCAATGCATCGTCAAGGCCTTTAAGCGTAGAATTCGTATACAATGGGATTCTCCTTTTCAAGGACGAAAAAAAATTTCACCAAAGCAAGCCCCGATAGATATGGATAATTGATGATAGGATCAAATCAAAAATTAATTTCCCTGCCGTTCTTTCAATTTTGCCAATTGCGAATCCGACAAATTCATCCCCTTTAATTTATCGATAACATTTTGGGCATCCTGAGTTTTTCCCAGCGATTTGAATCTATCCGAGATAATAAACATGGTATCAGGATCAATGAATTTGGTTTTCAACGCTGATTCGTATTGATTGTACGCGAGATCATACCGTTGTTTTGAGCAAAAAAGATCGCCCATTTTAACGTAGGGTATCGGGCTCTGTTTATCCAATTCCATTGCTTTTTGAAAAGCTGTTTCCGCAAGATCGAATTGCTTCAACTCGGTCATTACCTCACCTTGGAGAATAAGAAGTTCGGGCATTTCAGGGTTTTCTTCAGTCCCGGTTTTGATGATCGTAACGGCTTCTTCAGCCAATCCGTTCGCAAGAAAAGCCTTTGTAATAGGCTCAAAAGCTCTGGGATTGCTGCGCGGGAGGCGACCATCCTTGTCTTTTTTTACTTGAGATGTTTGTTCATTGCCTGGGGCGATATCGGAAATCCTTGTATTGATACCGGCGGCTTGCCCATGAAGTCCAAGTGCGCCGTAAATTTGGGCGAGGGCTTTGAGCGCATGAACATTGTCTCTATCGATTTTCAAGGCCATTACATATTTCGCGGCAGCTTCACCTTGTTTTCCCATGGCAGCGTTAACTTTTCCCAAATTCATCAAAGCATTAAAATTAGTCGGGTTTTTCACAATTACTTGGTTAAAACCATCAATAGCTTTTTGATAATCACCCGATCTAGCGGATTCTAATGCAGCATAGTAACCGGGATCTTCCGCCTCAATCGGTAAAGATTTTTGCTCTTTATGCGGCAGTATTTCAAAGCCGTCTTTTTTATTTTCCGAAATCGCGGGTTCAGGTTCAGACTGATCAGGTTGTACGGTAATAATCTTTGATTCCGGAACCTTCTCACCTAAAGCTCTCAGTATCCTTGCCGAATAGGGATCTCCTTGATTCATGAAAGACTTCGCCGTGTCCCAAACCGTTTTGGCTTCTGCATTGAGGCCCCCTTGTTTGAGATTCATTCCGGCAAAATATCTGAATTTCAAGTTGAAGGGTTCTTTCTTAATCGCCCTTTCAAAGTAATCTCGAGCTTCTTGGACGTTATTATTTTCCATGGCCAGCTGACCAAAATTAAATAATACGTTGGCATATTCGGGATCGACTTCCAGAACTTTATTCCAATACATGCGAGCTTCGTCGAATTTTCCCATTTTCGCATAGACTTGCCCTAATTCGTCAAATACTTGGAGATTGGCTTTATTCTCAACTTCAAGCATTTTCAGCACATTCAAAGCTTCTTCGAGATTACCCATTATCTGCATGCATCTCGCTTTTAGAAACAAAGCGCGAGTATCCGCCGGATTGGATTCGAGGAATTCAGAAACCAATGTCAGCGATTCCGAGGCATTTCCCATTCTTTCGTAGACCAACGCCTTACGCAATCTTGCCCATTCGGCATCAGGGTTTTCATTGAGTATTTGTGTCAATAGAGTTATTTGAGCTTGAAGATTTCCAGATGATTCGAGAAAAGACAATTTTTGCAAAATTTCCGGTTCGGGTTCGAAAGCCCGGTTTGCTCTATTCAAGTCCTTGACTTGTTGGATGGGTATCTCATCTTGCAATTCGGTCTTCAATGAAACAGCATCCCGATTTTCGGGTGCAAACTCAAGGACACGATCGGTCCATTTCATGGCGCCTCGAATATCACCCATTCTCTTTAATAGACGCGCGAATGCAACGAGGCCGGGCTCATAATTCGGATGTCCGTCAACAAGCTCTTTCAATTCACGTTGTGCTTCCAGCAGTCTGTCCGACGAAAGAAGGAGATTGGCAAGCGCAAATCTAGGAACCGGATTGTCGGGAAGCATGGCAACCGCTTCCCGAAAGGCGGCTTCGGCATCATCCACTTTTTTCTTATTCAGTAATATTTCCCCATAACGACGATAAGTCTCCGCCAGATTTTTTTCGGTCTGTCTGGGTTTATATTTGAGAGCGTAACATCTTTTCCAGCATTTAATGGCTTTCTGGGTGTCGTCATCCTTTACCGCGGTTTGCGCCAATTCATCAAGCGTCTCCGCCAGGGTTCGCTTATACGAAATGTTTTCCGGTTGTAACGCGCAGGCTTTTTCCAGAGGTTCCAATGCTTTGTCGGAATTACCCTGGGCAAGAAGACTCTTCGCCATGAGGTATTGAGCTTCAGCATCCGCCGGATGGTTTTGAATTCTTTTTTTGGCCAGCTTTTCGGCTTTGGAATTATCACCTTGATCGAGAGCGGCACGAACGCGCTTATTCTGTTCGTCCACCGGGACATCGGCAACACTTTTCTCCGGACGATCACCCTTTTTGGAAGATTTTTTCTTGCCGGATCCTTTTTCACATCCCGATAATATTATGCAGATGCAAATACACGCCAGAAGAAAAAAGGTTCCTTTTAATGCTTTCCTCATAATTCCGCTCCCTTAGATTCTCATGCGAATAATTCGCTGACCGATCTTTCTTCAAAAATTCGTCTGATTGCTTCTCCGATTAGAGGAGCAAGCGAGAGAACATGAACCCGACATGCTTTTCTTTTTTCTTCGGAAAGTGGAATGGAATTCGTTGTGATCAGTTCCGATACGGGCGACTGTGCAATTCTTTCAGCCGCCGGGTCTGAAAGGATGGCATGCGTGCAGCAGGCGGTGATTTTCGTCACACGTTGTTCGGCTAAAACTTCAGCCACTTTCACGAGAGTTCCCGCAGTATCAATGATATCGTCTATTATTATGACTTTTCGTCCCTTAACATCGCCAATCACATTCATGACTACGGCTTTATTTGCTTCAGGACGTCTTTTATCGATAATTGCGAGCGGCAGTTTCAAGCGATTCGCGAATTGCCTGGCACGATGAACGCCTCCCGTATCGGGAGAAACAACGACCGTGTTGGATAAATCGGTTTTTACCAAATGCTGTGCCAGCAACCTTCCGGCGGAAAGATGATCAACAGGTATGTCGAAAAAACCTTGTAATGCCGGATCATGCATGTCGACCGTCACCAACCGGCCGGTTCCGGCGGTTGTTATCAAGTTTCCCACCAATTTCGCGGTAATAGGTTCGCGCCCCGTTGATTTCTTTTCTTGCCTGGAATATCCAAAATAGGGAACGACCGAGGTTATGCTTCCGGCCGAGGCTCTTCTGAGCGCGTCTACGACTATCAAAAGCCGCATGAGGTTATCGTTGACAGGAGGACACGTTGGTTGAATTATAAAAGTATGACAACCTCTTACCGATTCTTCTATTCGGCAGTATAGTTCACCGTCGGCAAAGGAGGAATGGAGAATTTTTCCCTCTTCGATTTTGAGGTGGTTGCAAACCTCAGTTACAAGTTGTTGATTGCTTCCACCGGTAAAAATTTTCACCTTCGATTCGCTAACCATCATTTCCTCCTTTTTAAAAAGCCTTCAATTATTGCAGATTCGATCAAGATCAGGAAATTACTTCCGATTTGGGATTTCTTGGTCTTTCAAAACACAATGCTTAATGGTTTGGTCATCACCAACAGCCGAATCGGATATATGAATAAGAGGGCCCAAGACACACCTTTTCCCGATTTTCGTGTTTCCCGTGATTGTCGTTCCCGGCCAGATTGTCGTATCCGATCCGATTTGGACATCCGGTTCAATAAGAGTTTGTGCGGGATCGATAATGGTGACACCGTTTGCCATATGCTTCTCGATAATTTTATCCTTCAATATTCTTGTCACTTTTGCCATATCGGATCGGCTGTTTATTCCGAGGGTTGAAGTTTCATCCTTTTCCTTGACAGTAAGCACTTTTAAACCATCCGAGGTCGTCATTTCAACGATATCGGTGAGATAATATTCCTTCTGGTTGTTCTCATTTTTTAGAGCCGGAAGCATTTCAAAGAGATGCTTTCCTTTAAAAAGGTAAACCGCGAGATTGACCTCTCCTATCATTTTCTGTTCCGGTGTACAATCTTTGGCTTCACGTATGGCTTTGACGGCTCCACTTTGATCACGAATAATACGGCCATAATTACCAGGTTCAGCCATGTCAAGCGTCAACATTGTCAACGCCGGCTGTTCCTTTAAATGCAGTTCCGTCATCGCCCTTAAGGAATCATGCGAAAGAAGTGGAGTGTCGCCGCAGACAACGAGAAGGTGTTCCGGAGGTTTCGCGCGTGATTCCGAATAACATCGGACGGCGTGTCCGGTACCCAATTGTTCGGCTTGAGTAATGAAAGCTACTCCCAGATGCTTTAAAGCTTGTTCCAAGCGCTCGCGACCATACCCGACAACCACAGAGACAGGTTCGGCTTTGATGACACGAGCGGCTTCAATTACATACTGAACCATCGGTCGACCGAGAATCGGATGAAGAACCTTGGGAAGATCGGATTTCATTCTTACACCCTTCCCCGCCGCAAGGATCAATGCGGATATTTCAGCACTCATGCGATTCCTTTCATTTGTGATTCCGAAAAAAGCGCATTAAACAAGAAGATTCCGGATGCCGAAATCAAATGATTATCAAATCCTCTATTACAATAGAGAGGCATAAAAAAGCAATTTGATTCGCTTATGCAAAGCGGTTTGTAATTCAATACCCCGGCATCAACGGGTGACAAGTCAGCTTTCATACGTATCGTTAAAAAAAAAGAGGCCGGGAATTTCCCCGCCTCTCAAACTCGGCTGGGGCGCTAGGATTCGAACCTAGGAATGCATGCTCCAAAGGCATGTGTCTTACCGCTTGACGACGCCCCAATAGTAACTCCTGTGCATCTGGTCGGAAGTAGAGTATCACAAAAAGCATTTTTTCGCAATATACTAATGGGAATAAAACGATGGATTTGTTCTTGAACGAACATCCGCTCAAATTCCAGATTAATAACTCGTCTTTGACTACTTGCGCATGACAAAAAACTTGGCTCTGGAACAGCAAATTCATAAGAACAAATTTACCGTGGGTAATAAAACATGATGATTGTATCAAATACAAGCAGAACGATCATCATGTTTCACGACATCTTACGGAAAGAGCCGCCGAATCGGCGGTTGCACCAAATTGCTCTCCACAAGGAACTTCGGGATTACAGCGGCGTTAAATTCGGAGAGGAGAGAAAATCAAGATAAACTCTCAATATTTGTGCCTGAAGCAACTGATTAAACTCTCCGGTTATCGGATAAGCGATTTCCTGATAATCGCCTCCGGCGGTTTTCTTCGCCGGCATCCCTACGAACAGGCCCTTGGGACCTTCAATTATCTTAAAATCGTGTACAACGAAAGCGTCGTTGAATATTACGGTAGCGAATGCGCGCAGAGGTTTTCCGGGGGATTTAACAAGATGAATTTTAATATCGGTTATCGCGATCATTCAATTCCGAAAATGATGATTCATTTAATTATTTTCAGAAAACCCCGTTCGGTCGATCATCAAACAAGGATTGCAGACAATTTGGACAGCCATTAAAACGAAAAACAGGTTAAAATTTGAGGATGAATTCAGTCCAAACTTTAGTATCATTAGTAGGCTTTTTATCGTTGCTGATTTCCGGTTTTGTTTCGTTTTTATAACCTGCCTTGATGACTACGTCTTTCCCGGCCTCAACAATTCCTTCGACTTGCAGTTTTTCATTTCTATCGAGGGAATCAACCGTCGAGCGCTTATATGAAACTTTTCCTTGGAGGGATGGTTTAAAATTATAGATGGCTTCGAGATAATAATTATTCAGAGTGAGCGAAGGAGTTTTCCCATCAGCGGTTTCCGCGATATCAAGCGGCTTTGATATCACCGAATTTTTCTTCGTATCGGATCTGGCTTGAATGTTCGCCGATAATTTTGATTGAGAAATATCGGAGTTAACAGGTTTGGTTTCAGATTTAACGATAGTAGGAACATCTTCCTTGGTCATTTCACCGTAAACATCCAATTTCCCGATTCTTCTTCTTCCGAAAATGCCCTCTCTTTTAGAATTGTAAACCGATCGTTCTTCTTGCAGATAATCCGGAGTGAGGGTAAGAGTGGATTCAAAATCCGAAAGTTCACGTCGAAGCCCTCGGAAATTTCCCTGTGTGTTTTGAAGAGATAAGCTTTGCCAGTCGGAGTTTCGCAAGATTAAGGCTCCGGTTTTGGTTTCGGAGTTTGATGAAAAAATTCTTCTCTTGGCCAGGAAATCGGAATCAAGGCTGAAGATTTGACTGCCCAGTGAAAAGCGGAATTCCCCCAGAGAAGAAGGAGTGCCCCAAGGTTGGGGGGTATCATCGGAGTATTCCAATGAAAACGCCGTCGGAGTCGGTTGCGCGTACACGGCAAACTGCGACCCCAATAAAACCGCGATCAACAACAAAATCTTTTTCATAAGAGATCAATTCCAAGCAAACTCAAGATACAAAGTATACCCAAATGACGGGAAAGATCAAGAGGTTTTGATTGTTTTCGAGAAAAGGCAATGTTCATTGATCAAAGATTGGGGTTATTTAAGGACAAGATCGCGATGTCGTCGTGAAATCACGGTTTGACTGTTCTTGATTTCATTGAAAAGATATTCGGTCAAGGCTACGGAGCGATGTCGACCGCCGGTGCAACCTATTCCGATTTGAACTCTGCTTTTCGGTTCTTGTACATAAAATGGAATCAAATATTCGATGAAATTTTTCAAACGATTCGCGAACTCGGTTCCGATTTCCGAGTTTAAAACGAAATCATATACCGGTTTGTCCAGCCCGGAAAAGGCTTTCAATTCGGAAACATAATAGGGATTGGGAAGAAATCTTACGTCAAATATCATGTCGGAATCGGTTGGGACTCCATGTTTAAAACCAAAACTGACGATTACCAGCGACATCAATCTCGACGCCGCTTCATGAGTAATGATTCTTTGGATTTCCTCGTAAAGCTCGCGTGGGTTCATATCCGAAGTGTTGATGATGAAATCAGCGTTTTCACGAACCTCGGACAGGCTTCTTCTTTCAAATTGGAGATCTTCACTGATCAAACCTCCCGAGCTGAGGGGATGCTTTCTTCTTGTTTCCGAAAAACGCCTAATCAGAACCTCATCCGAAGCTTCCAAATAAAGAATTCGGCATAGAATTCCCATTTTTTTCATGGCATTAACCGTTTCGAAAAGACTCTCGAAAAATCTTCCACTTCTAACATCCATTACTACGGCGACTTTTGTGATGGTACCCTGCGTATCTTGACAGAGCTGAGTGAATTTCGGCAAAAGCGTCGGCGGAACATTATCCATGCAAAAAAAGCCTGCATCCTCAAAAAAATGGATAGCTTGGCTCTTTCCCGCACCCGAAACTCCGGTAATGATATAAAGTTGGATTGTCGTATTAGGTGATTCCATAATAGTCAGATTATCAGATCAAGAACCAACCCGCGGATTTCATCAAGAGAAGCGAGGAGGCGCAATGACTTGTCTTTTTGAAGAGTCTCACGGGTTAAAGAATCAGTCTCGGAATCGAGAGTTTCCACGAATTGATAAACTTTTTGGTAACCCTCCTTGGGCGTGCCCGATTCCTGTTTGAGAGAAAACAATTCTTTTGAAACACGTTCCAGATAAGATTTAATTCCCGATTTATAGGATTCAAGAGTGTTTTCATCCGGTGATTTGAAAAAACGATCACCCAAGGATCTGACTTGCGCCAGCATTTCCTTCAAATCTCCGTCGACAAGCGACTTCTGAGCGGTGACGACGGAATCATAAAAGTTGATTTCGCCCGCTTTTCCGGCAGTCGGTTTCCCGACGTTCGGCGATGAGACATTATCGAGATTTCCGCCGGAAATCTTCAAATCAACCATGGGATTTTCCTGACAACATAATAAGACATTTAATCCATGCCACAGAGTACAACGCGATTTCGCCCCATTCCCTTCGCCACATACATGGAGCTGTCGGCCTTTTGGATCAACTCATCCTTGTCGTTGGCATTGAGGGGAAACCCAGCTACGCCTATGGAAATCGTAGTGTGAAGGGGAGGTTGGCCCAGCGACAGAGCAGGAAACTCATGTTTGGCCGTATCCCGACGAATTCTCTCGGCAACGATGCGCGCATCGGACTGCGTCGTTTCCGGGAGAATAATAACGAATTCTTCACCACCGTAACGAGCCGCGATATCGGTCGAGCGGATATTTTTCCGCAATATCTGGCTGATTTCCCTTAAGATTATGTCACCCTGTTGATGGCCGTATTGATCGTTAATATCCTTGAAATGGTCCAGGTCGCACATCAGCAATGCCAGAGTCGAGTTGTAACGCAAACTTCGTTTAACTTCCTCGTCGAGACGAAGTTGAAAATATCGATGAACATAAAGTTTGGTTATCGAATCGGTGATCGCCAAAGAATACAATCGTGCATTTTCAAATGCGATGACGGCTTGTGAAGCAAGAGTAGAAAAGAATTCAAGATCATTTTCAGTAAAGGGTTCGCCGTTTATTTTATGGCCGATTTTGGCGACACCGTAGAGCTCGCCTTCCTTGAGGAGAGGAATGTAAACAGCGAAGGGAAGGGGTCGATTCATAGTGGAATAGCTTTGATATAGAGCCTTAGCGGAAAGTTCTTGAGCAAGAATAGGTCTTTTTTCCTTCTGAAGCGTCGTCATTGCCCACACTTCCGCCGGATCTTGTTGAAGGGATTTCAATTCGCCTTCATCGATTCCTTTCGTGGCCATTACGATGAACTCCGGTTTATCTTCGGCAATCAGCATCAATAAACCCTTGTTGGACCAAACGGTTTCGAGAAACATATCAATGGAGATTTTGATCAATTCGTCAAGGTTAAGAGTCGAGCTTAATACTTTTCCGGATTGCTGCAGCGTCATCAAGTTAAACACTTTTCGGTCAAGCTCATTTTTGGTGGATTCGGATTTTTCGTATAAAGTCGCATTGTTGATGGCTGTAGCGGCAAGACCGACAACCGCCTGCAAAAGTTGAATGTCGGCATCGTTGTAAGCAGAATTATCTTTTTTGTCTCCAAGAATGGCGATTCCTACGAAATGATCCTTGATTCGCATCGGTAGAAAAAGTCGGCAGGCTCTAATTGCATCGGTTTCAAATTCGGCGGCCATCAAAGTTGACACGACATCGTCGGCAACCCAATAACCTTCGTCCGAGAAGAGATTCGTGACTATTTTATTATCCGAATAAAAGCGCAACTTCGCGAACAATTCGGGTGAAAAACCCATTAAATCCTTGAGAGTAACGAGATCGCTACGATCGCTGTAAAGCATTATGGCCGCGCCCATGACGTTCAATCTCTCCATGAACAGCGACAACAACGTCCGCACAAGCGTGTCAACATTCAAACTTGTGCCCATCGATTTGCTCGCGGAATAAAGAACGGAAAGCGAATCAACCTTCTTTTCCAGCTCTTTATTGATGTCGCTTATTGTTTTCATATAATGTTCAATAGCTTCCCGCGATTCAACAAGGCTTCCCACAATTTTGGAAAAGCTGTCCTGGACGTCTTTAAGACTAGATAGTTTAAGCTTTTCAAGGTTCTGATGCAGGTCGCCGTCAGCGACATTATCCGCGATTTCGGCGAATTCCCTGAGGGGGATTAAAATTTTATATGTGATGATAAGATGAACGAGAAGAATTAAAATTATTCCAGGGATTATAAACGGCAGTGGGGGAATTGAAACAGCAAAATAGGGGAAGCTCAAATAGATTGCTACCCAAACGAAAACCAGGAGCAAATCTACTCTGATAGCGAAATTTAATCCCCGTTTAATCATGAAAAAATCCAATCACACTTTTTCCGTAGTTTTTCTTCCAGTTGTGCGTAGGTCTCCTGAGGGGAATTGTCGGGATTAATAATAACATATCGTTTAGGGTCATCGTGAGCAATCTCTAAATAACCTGCCCGAACGCGGTAATGAAAATTTTCACTTTCAGTTTCCATTCGATCAAAATTTTGTCGACCGCCTTTACGAGCTCGGGAAAGCCCTTCGATGGGATCGATATCAAAAAGAAGCGTAATATCAGGAAGAAATTCACCAAGGCTTTTTTCATGAAGCTGTCGGATTACTTTCGGGTCGTAACCTCGCCCAAATCCTTGGTATGCAAGACTTGAATCGAAATATCGATCGCAAAGAACCACAGCTCCGGAATTTTTCGCAGGTAAAATAACTTTTCTAAAATGTTCGATTCTTTGAGCGAGCATGAGGAATATTTCCGTTTCGGGTTCCAGTTTACCGCATTCCGGGTCAAGAAGGAGGCTTCGGATTTTATCTCCGACGTATGTGCCACCGGGTTCTCTGGTTAGAATTACTTTCATGGAACCCCTGCTTAATCTATCGAAAAGCATTCGTATCTGGG
>Ga0209749_1000873_pt1 | contig 33590 bp, 27 predicted proteins | sample EPASupsiteSAE347_FD_187267 | JGI IMG/M metagenome (GOLD analysis project Ga0209749, IMG submission 187267) | Bioremediated contaminated groundwater from EPA Superfund site, New Mexico - Sample SAE3-47 (SPAdes) (version 2) | ecosystem: Environmental > Aquatic > Deep subsurface > Groundwater >...
ATGCCTTGGACGTGTTCGGCCCGTTCGTCCGCAACATCCATGCCAAGGACGGACTCTACCCGACCGATCCCATGAAACTGGGGAAGGAAGTCAAGGTGGGCGAAGGACGTGTCCGGTTCCCTGAGTTCGTGCGGCGCCTGGGCGAAATCGGATTCACCGGCGAGTTCATTATCGAGCGCGAGATCTCGGGCGATCAGCAAAACCGCGACATTGCCGCAACCGTCGCCTATCTCAAAAAACTGTTAGCGGAGGTTTGACCATGATTCAGACTGCTTTCATTGGCGTGGGCGGCATTGCCCCCGCGCATCTGAATTACCTGAAAACCCGCCGGGATGTCCGCGTGGCGGCCTTGTGCGATATCAGGCGTGAGCAGGCTGTCAAGCGCCAGCAGGAATTCGGCGGCGAGATTTTTACGGATTACCGCAAGATGCTGGACCAAGTCAAGCCGGACGCCGTCTGGCTGTGCACGCCGCCCAGCGTGCGGCGCGAGCCGCTCCTGGCCTGCGCCGACCGGAGGATTCCGGTCTTTTGTGAAAAACCGGCGGAACGGCGGGAAGCCGAGGCCGCGGCCACGGCCCGGGGCCTGACCAAACGCAAGGCCCGCGTCCAGATTGGTTATGTGTTCCGATGCATGCCAGTAGTCCAGCGGTTGCGCGTTATCATGCGGGATGATCCCATTCACCTCGTTCAATCGTTCTACGGTTGCAACGTCAGCCTGACAATGGGATTGCCGCGCTGGTTCTACGACAAGGCGAAATCCGGCGGCGCCTTGGTGGATCAGGCCACTCACAACCTGGATTTGCTACGCTACCTGTTCGGCGAAGTGAAGGAGGTCCGCGGTTCTGCCAATAACCCGGTGCACAGGAAGCGGAAGAATTACACCATTGACGAAACGCTGGGTCTGGTTTTCACATTTGCCAACGGAATCCTCGGCAGCCACATGCATACGTGGGTTGGCGACACATGGCGGAACGAATTCATTTTAAGCGGCGAGAAACGGATCTATCGCTTGTTTCCCAACACCGGCCGACTGGTGGTCGAACAGCCCTCAGCGAGCGAGCATAAACAATTAAGCCGTTATCTGACCAAGACAGCGGTTAAAGGCGTTTTTGAGTTTCAGCAGGAGAACCGGTCTAATTACGCATACGAAAATGAAATCTTCCTGAAGATGGTCAAGACCGGAGAATGGCGTATTAACCCGTGCGACTATACGGACGGCTGGAAATCGCTCCAGCTGACGCTGGCCTGCGACCAGGCCCTGACCCATGACAGGAATGTGCGGCTATAAGTCCATGGGGATAGACACCATGACCAGTTTTTGGCTTTTAAAGTCTGTCGTCTTGTCAACAAGGAGAATTAAAAAAATAAAAAAAGGCGCAGGTTTATGAAATTCGCATTAATGGGACATGTTTCTAATAATCATGCTTGCTGGGGCAGGGAACAGGCTATTCTTCAAATATGCCAACGTGCCAAAAAATTAGGCTTTGACGGCATTGACTGGCTTGACGATTGCGGCGTCAATCCGAAAGAAATCCGCCGGATTACCGATGATTTTGGCTTGCCATCGGTTTGTTTTACTCCGTTGTCCGTGGATTTAAATTTTTCTTCGGCCAAAGAGCGCCAAGCCGGGCTGGATGCGGTTAAAAAGGCGGCGGAGACGGCGGTTATTCTCGGGACCGATAAAATCATGCTTCCAATGGGCGGCAAGCCTCAATTTACCACTCAGGAAAGCCGCCGGAACGTTATCGCGGGGCTTGTTGAAGCCGTTCAGATCGCTGCTTATTTCAGGATTACCGTGACCGTGGAGCATTATGGGGATGAACGCGCGCCGTTCAGGATTTCGGATGACGTGAACGAGGCCGTCAGGGCGGTGCCGGGATTGCGAGTTACCTATGATAGCGGCAACGTGTGGTTGGGCGGCGAAAATGCAGCCGATGGATTTGTCAGGTCCAGGGAAAATATTGTGCATGCCCATTTCAAGGATTTGGAGCTGGTCTTTGGCGATGAGGACGCCAACGCGAAAAGATACATGATGACTCAGAGCGCCAGCGGAAAAAAATACGTGATGGCGCCCATTGGGCGCGGCTTGGTTGATCACGAGGAAGTATTGCGGGTGATGCAGGCAAGCCGTTATTCCGGATACGTTGATTTGGAATATTTCGGCACCAAATACGAGACGGACGCCGTTCTATCCGAAAGCCTTAAATTTATTTCCCTTAACATACGCCCAAAGTGCGACTAATAACGCTGGTCGGAGATATTCACCATGAAAAAAGCAAGTTCCATGTTCGAGTTGATATTTGCCCGGTGTTGGATCAGGCCGGTGTGCTTTGTTATGGCAGGGTTGCTCCTGTGCCCTGCCGTCCGGGCTCAGACAACCTGGTACGTGGCGACGGACGGGAACGATGCGTCACACTCGGGCACCAACGGCTGGGCTGACGCCTATTTGACGATCAGCAATGCCGTGGCAAAGTCGTCATCCAGCGATGAGATTTGGGTTGCCGCCGGCGCATACGTTTTGACCACGGAGATTAACATCCCCGCCGGCAAGAATATCCACCTTCTGGGTGTGGAGGGGCGGGATTTGACGACGATCAATGCCAATAACTCAAGCCGGGGCATGTACGTGTTGAATGGGCGTGTCGGCGGATTTACCATTACTAATGGCAACAATGGAGGGGTGTATTTAACGAACGCAATTATGACCAATTGCATCATTTCCGGCAATCAGCGTACTTCGTACGGCGGCGGGGTGTATCTGGGTGCCGGCAGCGTGTTGTCGAATTGCATAGTCCGCGGCAATCGGGTGACGGGCAACTTCGGCGGTGGCATATATATCGCTGATAACGGTGGCGGTCAAGTCTGGAATTGTTGGATTGAAAACAATATCAGTTCAAGCAACGGCGGCGGATGCTATATTGAGCGTCGTGGATTGGTGGAAAATTCCGTGATATCCGGCAATACGGCGGCATACCACTCGGGCGGAGTTTATGTTTGGGGTACATTGTCCCATTCAACGATTAGCAGCAATACGGCCCGTTTCGCGGGTGGAGCTTATCTCGAGTCATCGGCTGCCGGCCTTTATAATTCGACGATTTGCGGCAATACGGCTTTATTGACGTTGCCAGGAGTAACTAATGCTGCCGGCGGAGTGTATTTTTCGAATGGATGCCGTATGACTAATTGCCTTATATACGGCAATCAGGCGCTGAACGGTAGCGGAGGCGGTGTGGTGCTGGTTAGAAACGGCGACGTTGATTCGTGTACGATTGTCGGGAATACCGCCAACAGAGGCGGTGGAATTTATTCGTATTGGTCTTCCAGCGGGACGATGTATGTAAGAAACACGATCGTGTATTCCAATGAAGCGACAACCGGCCCGAATTGGTGGTATGAAGTCGGCAGCCAGTATACCTACTTTACGAATTGTTGTATTACGAACACGACCATGCCGCTGGGCAGCGGTTTTATAACGAATTCTCCGAAGTTTGTTGACCCGCCGAACCACAACTACCGGTTGGAGGAGGGTTCGCCCTGTATCAATGCCGGCTTGAACCAGTCTTGGATGGTGGGCGCGACGGATTTGGACGGTCGTATGCGGCTCGACCGCTTTTCCGGAATTTTAGATATAGGCGCCTACGAATATGTTTCGCAGGGCACGCTTTTTAGTTTTTAGTGTCCAATGACCAAGTTCAGACAACCATCGGAAATGCCCGATGGTTGTCATGATTATGAAGAATTGAAAAAAGGGAATTGAACATGAAGTTAGCCTTGTTTTCGGTAAGCTATGCAGGGTTTTGGGGACAGGATCAACTCAGCTTGGAGGAGTTTATTCCCCGAGCAAAGCCATTGGGCTATGATGGGGTCGAAATAATGGGAAAGCGGCCGCATGCTTTCCCGGCCGATATGAGTTCGGATCGAATCCGCCGTATCAGGAAGTTGCTCAAGAACAGCCGCCTGGACTTGCTGTGCATGGCCGCTTATACGAATTTTACGGCCGGAGCTGAATCCAGAGAAGTCCCCCTTCTGGACATGCAGGTCGAATATGTCGGGCAACTGGCCCGCATTACCCGCGAGTTGGGCGGGAACCTGGTCCGGATTTTTACAGGTTATGAAGTGCCCGGGCCGAGTTTTGGCGAGCAATGGAACCAGTGTATCCGCGGCATCCGTGCCTGCTGCGATGCGGCTGCAAAGTATGACGTCCGGATTGGCGTCCAGAATCATCACGATATCGGCGTGGAAACCGATGGTTTGATGGAGTTGATCGGAGAAGCCGATCGTAAAAATGTCTTCCCGATGTTCGATGCCTGGAGTCCGTTCCTGCGCGGGGAAGATTTGGTGAAAGCCGCCCAAAAGATGGGAGCGCTGGCAATCTATACAACGGTTGCCGACTATGTCACAATACCCCTCTACCGATACAATCCTTCGCTTGTTAATTACGAAAAAGTCGGTCCGGCCATGGTAAAGGCTGTGCCCATGGGAGACGGTGTTATCAACTACAGGGATTTCTTGAAGGCTATGCGAGATGCCGGATACAAAGGGCCGGTTTGCTACGAGATGTGTTCTCCGTTGCGCGGCGGCGGCAGTCTGCAAAATCTGGATGATTATGCCAAACAATTTGCGGCCTATATGAGGAAGATCGGAATGGTTTGAAAAAGCGCAAAGGAGATGGTATGTATCTGAATCTGAAATGCCGGTGGTATCGTTTGGGCGGCGGGGAATCGGTGTCGCAATATCGGCAGATGGAAAAGACCATCCGACTGAATACGGCCGAGACGGCGCTTGTGCTGGTGGATACCTGGGAAGTCCGGAACATGGAGCGCTATCCGTTCTTGCCCGGTTTGCCGCGCCGCTTTGTCAACGAAATCATGGAGCCGATTGTCCGTCGGCGGATCAAGCCAACCCTCGAAGCGGCGCGGCGACTGGGGCTGCCGGTCGTTCATCTGCCTTCGTATTATGTGGCGGAAAAATACCCCGCATTCCGTGGCGGTGTGCCGCGTTGTAACGTCGCGTATCCCGAAAGCCGCGTGGTGAAAGGAAAGCCCCCTGCCAAGTCGGGTGCGGCCTGGCCGCCGCCGGCCTATGTAACGCGGCGCCTCAGGGAATGGCAGCACGACCGGTATGGCGTGTCCACGGGCCGGATCGACGATATGCGCCGTCAGAACACGTACATCCACTCCGCCCTGACGCCCATTCCCGGCGAGTATGTGTTGTCGAACAAGGATGAACTACACTGGCTCCTGCAACGGCGCAAGATTACCAATCTGCTCTATGCCGGATTCATGCTGAACGCGTGTCTGCTGTTCAAATCCGGGGGATTGCACGACATGGCTTTGGGTTGCGGCAAGAACTATTTCTGCATTCTACTCCGGGATTGCACTGTGGCCGCGGAAAATAACCATACCCTGAAGGATATGACGATGACCCGTTGTTTCACGGAATGGTTCGAAATGGGCATGGGATACACTACGGCGCGTTTGTTTAGAGCCAACGCATGACAATTTTTACTGGGGGGCGGATGGCATATTTCTTCGGGTTTTCAGGTATTGGACGGGTTTATTCATTTCAGGTCTCCGTACATTTTCAACCGGCCGCGAGGAGGTCATATAAATGATGAGAATTAAAAACATCGTGACCGGATTGTGTTTTATGTTGTTATTTTGCGCGGCCGCCGCGGAGCAGGCGCCGCTGGTCATTCCCATAATCAAGCCGCCAAAACTCGATGGCACGCTGAACGATCCCGCCTGGCAAAACGCCATGAAAATCGGTCAGTTGTATCTTCTCAATACCAATAAACCGGCCAGGGACACCACCGTTTACCTTGCCCGGGATAAAAAGTGGCTGTATCTGGGGTTCCGATGCGTTAATTCCAACATGGTGCATGTTGACCAAACTTGCTTGCAACATGATGGGGCGGCGCAGATGGACGACTCTGTGGAAGTGTTCATCAGACCTGACCCGGCGAACGGCCGTTATTATCATTTCATGCTTAATTTTGCCAATGTGAGTCATGATAAACGATGCAATCGAGACGGCCTGCGCGATGTCAACTGGAATCCTCCTTGGCGTTCAATGACCAAACGCCTGCCGGACGGCTGGGCGGCCGAGATGGCCATCCCCTTATATGTCCTTGAAAGCGATGATCTGAGCGGCATGCAGGTCAATATCTGCCGCAACCTGACGGCTGTTGATCTCGATCCTTATGGAGCTAAACAGAACGAGAAACGGATTTTTCAGGTGCTCAAGCCGGACAACAATGGTAATCCGCACGATTTCAAGAATTATTTCGCCGTCTCCGGCCTTGGCGGGTTCAAACCTGAAATACCCTTTGCCCCGCGGATCGCGGCGGCGGAAGTGCCCGGCTTGCGGCAGAAAGATGGGCAATACTTCTATGATGTGAAGATGACGCTGAAGACGGCATCACCGGTCGCCGGCAAGGCGAAGGTCCAAGTTATTGAGGATTTGGGCGCGGGGGACGTCGAGAAAACCTCTGAACTCGTTGATCTGGAAGGGACGCGTGAACTTGTGTTAAGCGTGCCGGCCGGGGACCTGCGGGAACGCAAGGTCAGGGTGGCGCTTGTGGATCCTGCCGATGGTAACACGCTGGATAGCAGGGCGATAGGTGACATGTCCGCGTTGAGCGTCATCAGGAAAGCCTTGGTCGGGCGCAGTTATTACACCACGGAAGACGCCGTTGCTATTCGATTGGAATTCGGTTTGCCGGAGGCCATGCTTAAACAGGCCACATTGGTTATTGACGTCAATGGCGCAAAGGTGTCGGAAATCCAGGGACTGACACGGGTAATGATGCCGGAGAGCCCTCTGCGCGCGCTCAAGATTGGCGCTAACACCGTGGAGATCCACGTCATCTCGAATGGCAAGGAACTGGCGTCAAAAACGCTTGCCGTCGCACGCCTGGAACCCCGGCCCGGATTCGAGGTTAAAACCGATTTTATCAAGGGGATTATCCTGAAGGACGATAAGCCGTTTTTTCCCGTCGGGATATACACGCATAATTTGGGCCAATATTGGGATAAGCTCGACATCCAAGACAACGATGAAGGTTTCTTCAAATTCTTTAGCGATGTTGGATTCAATACGTTGGGTAGGTTGGGCGGCATGTACAAAGACGTTGATATGTTCATGCGACTGGCGGATAAGTATGGAATGAATGTTATTAACTGGTCTGTGCCGGAACCCCCCGCCTTGACTGGGATTTATGCCCCGCCGGGATCACCGGATTTTATACCGCTGCCGGAACGCCTGGCAATTCAGAAGAAGTGGTACAAAAACCTTGAACAGGGAATCGTTGCTGAGACAAAAATCTTGCGCGAACACCGCAACCTGCTGGGGTATTATAACGTGGACGAGCCGAACCTGGTCAATCCGGAAGAACGGATTGCCGCGGCCGAGTGGTATTGGAACACGGTGTCGGCGATTGACCCGTACCGGCTGCAGTTTTTATTGTATTCGATGGATATTCCCAAGGGCGATAACTGGACGCGCTGGGGCCAGATGCTGGGATATGACATTTATCCGCGCCCGTTTATGCCGGATTCTTTCGGTATGGACGAACCCGGGTTATACACGGCCCGTTACGCGTATGAACTGCGGGAACGCTGCCGGCAGGACAACAAGGTCATGTTTTTCGTGCCGCTGGCGAATATGCTGGAACTTAGCCGGTCACCGATCGCCATGAACAAGGCCCACATGCTCTGCCAGGCGTATACCGCGGTGATATACGGTTCCCGGGGATTGCTCTATTTTTGCTTGACCACTGTCGTTGGCGAGGAAGCCTGGGACGCGTTGCGAACGATCTGTGCGCAAATCAAGGAACTGACGCCCGCCCTGGTCAACGGCGATATTGGCCAGAACATCAAGTATACTCCGGACGATTTCAGGCCGGCGGAGCGAAAATTTCCCATGGTCAATGCCGCTGTGTTCAAATACCCCCATGGCGATTACCTGCTTATGGCCGCCAATATCATGCCGTTTGCCGTTGATACGACGTTCCGGGTCGGCGGCATGAAAAACGCCTCAAGATTGTTCGAGTCTAAAGGAAAGATCGAGCTGAACGGAGAATCTTTTAAGGACAAAATCGAACCTTACGGGGTGCGCGCCTACAAAATCGAGCTCGCGGGTAGCCCCGATCCCGTTCAGGTAGCGCTCGATATGATCGCGTTGGAGGATGAGAAAGCGCCAAGCGTGGATATTCCGGGGATCGCCCGTCAGTTAATGCTCGGTAAAAACTACGTAGCCAATCCCTGTTTCAAGCAGCAGTTTATCAAGGGTTTCCCCGACTTTTATATGCCGTATTTTTGTCTGACCCCTAACGATCCCACCGTTTGGCAGAAAGGCGCCAACATGTATGTGGACAACGAGATGCTGTGGGAGGGGAACCCGTCGTTGCACATGTTCCGGCGCCAGGAGAAGGCAAAGGCGCCCAAATATAAAGTCCGGGGGATATCTGGATCACTATATCCCCCGATATCGGACAAACCGGTGAAAATGACGTTCTCGTTTTATGCACGGGGTCAGAAAGAAGGCGACAGTATATGGGCGCGTTTGTTCGATGGTGAATCGGAACAATCCACAACCTTCCCGCTGAGCACGGAATGGCGGCGTTACCATCTGACGAATGCTATGCCGCCCGGTACGGGTCTAAGTGGTCTGGGCCTTCACAAATTTATTGTTGAACCCAATGAAGGGGCGACCGTATGGATCAGCGGATTTCAAGTGGAGGCGGGCGAGACGCCGACGGAATTCCAGGATGATTCCGTCATCGAAAAAAAAAAGAAAACAGATGAAGACCCCGGCAATTTAATCCGAAATGCCGGCGCCGAATACGGAACGACGGAATTCTGGTCAGGGCTGGATGATTTCAGCCGCTTGGAGTTGGGCTTGCGGCACGGCGCGGGGCGCAGTGGCGAATATGCCTTTTTATGGCGAAAGTGGGGAGAGGGCCATCAATCTGCCTGGATAAGGACGGATTTAATCGGGATAGACCCTGCAAAGGCCTATGATTTAAGCGGTTTTTTCAAATCAGACCTTTCCGCCATAGCCCGCCCGGGCTCCGAGGCGAAAAAGGCGACGGCAAAAGGCGATGAATTAACCACGCTCGAAATATTCGGCGTGCTTATGTATGACGCGCAGAAGCGGCTTATACAACGCGTGAATGTTTTCTCCGTCGCGGGCACCCGGACGGAGTTAGTGGAAGCGTGCAAACCGAAAGACAAGGTGTTAAAAGTCCGAAATTCGTCAGCCTGGAAAACAGGGCCGTTGTTTGTCGCGGCGTTTGGGCGGGAAGAAAACGTTCTTAATTTCGATGTAACGCCAAGAGGTATCGAGAAAGTCCGGCGGGTGGGCGATCATTGGGAAATTGTCATGCAAGAGCCGTGCGGGCTGGCGTTTCCAGCCGGCACGTTGGTGGTTGAGAATTGCGCGGGTGACAACGGGATTTTCCTGCCACGTGCGGGAAACGTCAAGATACCCGGGGAATGGACGGAAATCAAAGGGAGAATTGGCCCGGAACAATGGTGGCCGGGGACGGCTTATATCTCCATAGTCATAAAGAGGCCCAGCCGCGTTGCTTATGATGTATTGCTTCCCGGGACGCTGCTGATGGATGATTTTTCGTTGAGGTTGGCGCCGCGCTAACACGGTTCGGGAATTGCGGCACAATACCGTCGGTAGATTCGTATGGACCGCAAAATATGACGAACAATCCTGAGACCGCCTCGACAAGCTCACGGTTCTGATCGAAGCAGCGGGATTTCAAAGACAGGACAGGTGGATAACATGACACGTCATTTATCATCTTATTTTTTTTCGCCACGGATACTGCGCTCACACCGTTCGGATTGCTGGGGCCGGGAACTGGATACCGCCCTGGAGGCCTATAGCGACGAATGGCTGCGCGAGCTGGCGCAAACGGGTTTTGATGCCATCTGGGTGCGAATTGACCTGCGCGAAATGGTCGCGTCCCGTCTTTTCCCAAAAGTTCCCCGGCAACCGCTATCCCAATTGAACCGTTTGGTGGCCCGCGCCGCGCGCCATGGGGTCCGCGTCTTCGTGTATCTCAACGAGCCCCAAGACGTGCGCGCCGAAGACCCGTTCTGGAAAAAGCACCCGGATTTGAAGGGCAAGCCTGGCTCCAGCGGGTATCCTTCATCCGGAGGAATGGCTTACCGCCTCTGCACCAGCCAGCCGGCCGTGCAAGCGTTCCTGGAAGAAAGCGCCGCGGCCCTCTTCCGGAAGACACCCGGACTGGGTGGCGCCTTTCTGATCAATGCCAGCGAGCGCATTACGCACTGCTACTCGCATTATTACCCCAAGCCAACCCGGACCTGCGCCGCGTTGCGCGTGGATTGGAAATTCCATGCCCCATCTGACATAATCCGAAAGGCCGAAATGCTGGCCGCCGAAGAAATGACCGCTTGGCAACGGGACATAAATGATGCCCGCGTTGGATGCCCGCGTTGCGCCCAACGCCACCCCGTTGACGTCACCGCTGAGGTCATCACTCTCCTGGCCCGCGGCATTCATGCGGCGGCGCCCCGGGCGCCGGTGATTGTCTGGACGTGGAGCTGGGACAGGATCGAGCCGGACCCGCAGACGGAGCTCATCCGCCGCCTGCCGAAAGACGTGATCCTGATGTCGGACTGGGAATGCGGCGGTTTCAAAAAAATTCTGGGGCGCGATTATTATGTGGATGAATACAGTTTCTCCTCGATCGGTCCCTCCCCGCATTTCCTATCCCAGCTTCGGCTGGCCCATCGCCGTGGTCTCAAGGTCATGGCGAAGATGATGGTGGGCGCGACGCATGAGTTTGCGGCAGTCCCTTATCTTCCGTTGTTCAGCCTGCTGGCCGAAAAAATGATCCGCATGCGGAAATGCGGGGTCAGCGGTTATCTGGGCTGTTGGAACTTTGGCGGCGACCTGACCCCCATGAGCCGGCTGGCCGGGCGCCTGTCGTGGGCGCCGGCGCTTTCCTCGGATCAGGCTCTGCGCTGGCTGGCGCGGACGGAATTCCGAGTTCGCCGGCACGCTCGTTTAGTCGCCGCCTGGAAACATTTCGGACGCGGCTGGCAGGAATATCCTTTCGCCATGCCATTCATTTACTGCGGTCCTATGGGCTACGCCACGGCATTTCCCTTTACGCTCCGGCGCAATAGTCGGCCCATGCCGGTAAATTGGCAGCCATTGCCGCGCGACCAGAAGGGGCGCATCCTGGCGGGGTTCGAGGGCCAAAAATGGATCCGGTTGTCCGATGCGTCACGGCGCTTTCAGCAGTTTGGCGCCCGCCAACCGGCGCCGTTCGATGCCGCCACCGTGACCGGTGCCCTCGAAAAATTGCTTGCGGAATGGCGCCGCGGCCTGAAATGTTACCGCGACGTTATTGGGCGAAACGATTCATCCGACGCGCTTATGCGCGAGTTCCGGCTTGCGCAACACATTGGCCTATGCCTGCAAAGCACGGTTCATATCATCCAGTTTTACACCGGCTTGGATGCCATCGCCAAGGCGCATGACCGTCGCACGCGCGAGTGTCAGCGAGCGCTATTGCTCCGCATAGCTGAAGTCGAACGCGAGAACGTGATCGCGGACCGGGAATTAGTTGTCCAGGATGACGGATTGGGCTACCACCCGGAAGCCCATGCCCGGCTCTTCACCGTTGCCGACCTGGACGATAAATTGTTCAAATTGGAACGAATCATTCGAGCATTGAAGAGCCGGCTGTCCCGTTAAGCGCGTGGCGCCGGCAATGGTTTTTTATTATGCATGCTTCGAAAATATTATTGATCAAGAAATAAAAGGGAGCGCCATTGAAACTGTTATCCAAGGAACTGGTTGAGCGATACAAAAGCGGGCGTGACGTAGTGCCCGGGTTTGTTACATATATCGGCAAAAAGGAACCGGTGCTGATGCACTGCCATGGATGGCAGGACTATTCCGATGCCTATGATGATTATGTAATTACCATCAGCCGTGATAACGGTAAAACCTGGTCAGAACCTTGTCTACAATGGAAAAGCGCGGTTGTTCCGGAAGGCAAGGTTCGTTACATTGAGCCGGCGGCATTTTTCGATCGGGATACCGAAAAATTGCTTGTGGTAACCGATAAAACACTTTATCCCGGCGATCGGTTGGACGTGAATCTTCCGGGTGGAACAACCCTGGATATTTATCATCCAGGCAGCGACTTGTGGGAACCGCGGGTGGATTTGACTGTCTCTGGCAAACGATCGCCCGAAATGAGTTTTTGTTTTCCGATCAAGACCTCCCGCGGTCGCGTGATATTCCCCGGGCAAGACAAACTGGTGGACGAGGCCGAAAAACCGGTGCACTATAAGGGCTGCTGGAGCCCGGCGGGTATGATCGTCAATTTGCTGGGGGACTACAGGCCAGACGGCACGATCGAATGGAAGACCAGCCGGCCGGTAATTCCCGATTTGGAGAAGACATCGAGAGGTTTTTACGAGCCGGCCATGGCCGAACTTGCTGACGGGCGGCTGGCGATGATCCTGCGCGGCGATAACAGCAGGTTTCCTGAAAAGCCGGGCTGTAAGTGGGTCAGCTTTTCGGAGGATGACGGCGAGGTATGGAGCGAAGCGATTCCGTTGCCGTTTACCGGTGGGAAGATGCTGGAGTCCGGTTCCAGCGGCTCCGCGCTGTTTCGCTCGATCAAGAACGGCAAACTCTACTGGATAGGCAATTTATGTGTCTACGGCGAACGCGCGAAGGGCAATGCGCCCCGTAACTCTTTGAGCATTGCCGAGATACAGGAAAAACCATTCGCCCTGAAAAAAGATACAATCTGGGTGATTGACGAGAAAGGATTCAATGACTCGCCCGACCTGATGTTGTCCAATTTCCGTTACTACCAGGACAGGATCACCGGTGATGTGGTGCTTTATATCACCCGGCTGGCAGAAAAGGGCAGGGAACGTTGGAAAGAGGGCGACTACTACCGTTTGCGCATTGAAATTGGATAAGCGGCCATAAAACCCACATTTACAAATTATATGAAGACACTATTGTTTAATGATGATTTTTCATGTCATGCGGAGGGAGAAACGCCGGATGGCTGGCGTGTGGAACAACATGCTGATTTGAGTCATACGCTGTGCGTGGTTCAAAACGGCGCCTATGAAATCACGTTTCCCGGAAACAAGCATTTTCCTTTGATCCCGGAAGTAAAGAATTTTGTCATGACTTGCCGGGTCCAAGGAGACCGCTACAGCGAATCCATGGCCATGCGTATTTATTTCCGGTATCATCCGGACCGCCGTGAGGGCTACTGCATTCTTCATCGCTGGGGAACGAAGGGGATGGAAACCGTCCTGGGACTGTGTCGGGATAGTGATTATACAACTATTGTGAAACTATCGGGCCTGAATGCGGAGCCCCGCTTAAGCCCCGACCGCGACCATACCATTCGGCTTGAAGTGCGGGATAACGAGTTTGTGCTTGTCCATAACGGCAAGGTGGCGGCGCGGCTTGAAGATCCGGAACACCGTTTCACCGAGCCGGGACTTGTTGCCCTGGACAGGGGCGTGTCCAAGGCATTTTTCTATTTTGGTCTGCAGCGGGTCCAGATTGAATCCGGGGAAGCCGTTCCGGAAACCGTGCTTTGGAAGTCGAGAAAGATCGAGTTTCCTGCTGATATTAACGGGATGACCACCCCGTTCTTTCTTGAGATCAAGGCGAGGCGTTCCGGACCCCGGGTCATATTGAAAGCACGGTTAACCGGCGGGCCAGCCGCCCGGTTGCCTTCCGAACTGGATTTTCGAGGGTTATGGGCCAATGCGAAAATGCTCAATCCCTATATCCGGCTTGAATGCCGGGACGGTCGCAGCCTGGGTCCGTATTTTCTATTCCGCGGCTCCATTGGGTTGCATGAACACTGGAATCCGCGATCTTCCGGTTTTTTGCCGGCCGATGCCGAATGCCCCGTTGGGCATACCATCATCTTATCCGATATTCCGGAGGATACGCTTCTGGCATTCGGCTATGAACATTATGCGGCTGAAGACCGGCTGCCGTTGGCGGGTGGGCCATCGGAAATTATCCTGGAGCCTAAGACCGGCAAAACGGTCTATGCCGGCGATGCATTGCGCCCCGGTGGCGTGAGACTGGATATTGAATCGCCACCTGAAAAGAAAATCTCTGCACTGTTGCCGGAGGACGACCCGCGCCATTGCCAGGCATTGGAGTTTGCCCGGAACAATCATTTCTTTTTTGAATCAGAGCCGGTCCGTTTTCGGATGGTGATCAGGCATCGTGTTCCCGGCCTGAATACAGGGCCGCTTGCCATGCGGGTCACGCTCCAGGATGCTTACCGGAAGACAATTGAAAAACTTCGCGATTACTCATTACAGCCGGTCGCCGACACAACGGCAAACACATTGTTGATTGCGGCCGGTATCGCCACATTGGCAACGGACTGGATCAGTATGCCGCCCTTGAAAACGGGCGTGTATCATGTGCAGGCCGGGCTGTATCATGGGGACGGACAGGTTGTTGCGCTTAGCAAAGCCTTCGAGGTGATGGCGGATGATCCGGCGGCACCGTGTCCGCCGCTGGCTTCAGGACTGCCCGACTTGATTCCCTACCTGCCGGATTATGCAACCGAAGCGGCTGGCTTTGATCCTTGGATCGGGCGCGGGGTGAATAGCGCGCACTATCTCTCCTGCACTTGCATTCATCCCCTGATAGCGCGGAAATACCGGATATGGGATGGAGTGCATTTGTATCGGAGGCAATGGGTGCTTGAGCTGGCGAAACGCATGACTCCCCATCCGGAGCTGGAACGCAATCTTGACCTCATTCAACATTGCGATGCGTTGTGGGAAGAACACGAGGGTCGCTGCGATCTCTGGCTGGAAAATACGTATCGAAACCCCAGGGTTTTATCCGTACTGGCGCGGTTTCTAAATAGCCCGGAATATAAGCCGGAAGTCGGGAGTCTGCTGGACACGATCTCGTTTGAAAAGGAAAAGCCGGTTTCCCGGGACATTTACCGTGAACTGGTAACGCGGCATTGGAAAGCATGGGTTACGTTTTTTAATCGCTATAACGCGGAGGAAGAGCTTTCGCGGCGGCGCGCCGACTTGGCGCGCATTAATCCGAAAGCGAAGCTCATGCACTACGGTGTTTACCCGCCCTATGGGTCTGCCTATAAAACGGCGTATTTCGCTTCCTACATGGGCCGCGACTTGGCTAACCACCTGGAGCGTTTCTGGGATGGTCCATTGATGTTCGAAAGTTATCCCTATATGTGCGGCTATCCGCTCCAACGCGACGTGTTTATGCTGGCCGCCATGAAACTGGAAGCGCCGGCACTCCGGCAATACCCGGAAGTCTATGGCATCAACGGATGCGCCGCTGACAGCCGTCCGGTGTTCGGCATGCCGCCTTACGGCTCTTCCCATTCACCTCCCGGTTATTTCCGCAAAACGGTATTTGAGTTCACCTGCGCTGCCGTATGGTTTGACGCGGAAGGATTTCATTACTGGGATGACCGCGGGTTTGAGGCTGGGGCGGCGTGGACCAATGAGCATTTCGAGGAATTCCTGGATACCTGGGGGATAATCGTCCGGCACCGGCCGAAGAAGCCGCTTCGTGTCACGGCCTTCGGCTATGGCAGGGAGTCCTGCCGGAGGCACGTTGACCAGTTGATCGAATGCCTGGTCAACCCGGATTTGGATGACGGCATTCCACTTGACGACATCGTAAATACCGCGGAGGAATCCGTGGCCTTTGCGTATGAGACGGCGCGGCTGGATGGCCAGGCCGCAGGATTTATCCTGTCCATGGACCATCTCGCGAATCTCTCGCCGGATGATCTGGATACCATCGTGCTGCCCCCGGTCGCTGGATTATCGCCGGAAACGCGCACGCATATCCGTCGGCTGCATGAAAAAGGCGTGGCATTGATCGGGTTTGAAGATGTGTCGGGATTGGAGGACCTGTTCGGGATAGCGGATTCGAAGGAATCGGTCACGATCAAGGAAATCGGTATGACCCCGGTCGGACTCAAACAGGGATTTCAAACGCCGCCTGTTCCGCGGGAACGGTGTGAGACTTCGGCCTGTATTGCGCGCCATCGCGAAAACGGCTGTGCCGTGATATTGGATGGATGTGACGAGAGCGGCCGGAACGTTGCGCCGGTTCTGGTCCGCCATCGGACCCCTTGGGGAGAGACGGCGTTCTTTACGATCCCGCCGACACTTGTCCGCAGGCAGAGTTTAAAGAACCTGGTTTCATACGGCAAGGAAAGCATCAGCCCGCTGATTAACGGCGCCATGGCTTGGATTTTACGTCAGCTGTCTCGTCCGCAGGTGGAAACTACGGCCGGTAAACTGATTGCCTTCCGCGATGCGGCGGGGCACGCGCACGTTGTGGTCGAGGAAGACGCGCATCCGGCCAAGGCCAGGCCGATCGCGCCGATTGTGACACTGCGGCTGCCGGGTTTAAAACCGGACCATATCCGGTGCGATCGTCCTTTCAGTGTGCTGGATGCAACCGCCGATGCGGTGCGCATCAAAATTACGCTTTCTCCGCATGACAGCGCGCATGTGCAGATGGAAGTTTGAAACCTGAATGAGGAGATCATCTGCCCGACAAAGCTATCGATCAGCGATATCCTCTTACCGGCTCAGGTCCAGTACGCGGACGGCGTTTTCGCGGGCGACTTTCTGGAAGACGGCCTCGGTTATTTTTTTCCGTTTGCGCAGGTCGAGCAGAAAATCAATCGGCGGGTAGGGGGCCGTGGGCGGCGGTTGAAAATTGTGCGGAAACGCGCAATTTTCAGGTATTACAGGAAAAATATTCAACCTGCTGGTGTGCGTTTTAAGAGATGATTGGCAAGAATAGCCACAGCGTGCTTTTTAAAGAACATCTTGAGTTGAAGCATGTCTATGTCCTGTAACAAGGTGAGTTTCAGTTTCGCCGGATCATCTGGGAGTCCTTCTGCCTGCTCGAAGGCCAGTGCCAGATAATACTCGTCAAGGCCGGGGTCCTTTTTGCGAGCCAATTCGATCATCCGTTCAACCGTATATCCGCGTTCGTGTGCCAGGCAATACACGTCAATAAAATCACGTTCTTCTGCCCGGGCGAACAAAGCCAGCAGTTTTCCCGCCGCCAAATCGTCAAGAGAATGAACACAAACGCCATCCTGCTCCGTCAAGTTGCCGAGACGGAAAGGTGTGTCATAAGCCAATTGAAAACGGATTTCATTTTGATTGTCCGAAAGGGCGGCTTCCCAAAAACTGCCGAAGCTGCGCACGGGCCTGATTTTTACTCCATGACGTATCAATGCCTCGGAAAATTTTTTTGCCGTGATGGGGATCAGGTTCTCGGTCGGGCAGAAAAGATCAATGTCTTCTGATAGGCGATGCTGCAAGTAATAGGCCGAAAGCGCCATCCCGCCCGTGAAATAGAAAGCCCGGCTTTCTTCCAGTGACGCGAAGATGCTAAGAATTTTTTTGTGAAAGGGCGTCAGAATCTCGCCAGTCAAAGTAGTTCCTCCAGAGCGCGCGAACATGTTGCGGCAAACGTAGTTTCGGTAGCGCCGTCCTTATATCGTCGGGATTTAAAGCACGCACGTCGGTCATGGTCCCGTGGCACAAGACCTGGCCGATCCACCAATCTCGTTGACGTGCATCGGAGAGATCAACGGAAGCCTTTGCGATGCTCGACCAGAAAATATGTATAGGAACTTTCATAATGTTGGTGATTATAATAGATGTCGCGGTTATATACAATCACATTGCTCAAAATTAAGCTCCGCTCGCTTACCTGCTCAGATCCAGTACACGGACAGAGTTTTCGCGGGCGACTTTCTGGAAGACGGCCTCGGTTATTTTTTTCCGTTTGCGCAGGTCAAGCAGAAAATCGATCAGTGGGTCGGGAGTCGAGGGCGGCGGCGGCGCGCAGATATCCATCCCAAACAGCAGGCGATCCTGGAATTCCGTTAGAAACTTGGCGGCATAGTCAGGGTCGCGCGTCAGGGCGTTGCACCCGCTGCCGGCGGATAGGTCGCCATACAAGTTGTCGTATTTGCGCATCAGCTTGGGCAGGGCGCCTTCTTCCTTGACCGGTGTCTTGGGATAGCCGGCGCGGCCGGCCACGGTGTCCAAAGGCGCCATTTCGGCCCAGAACGGCTGGGAGTGCCCGAAAAACTTCAGCTTCGGAAAACGCTGTAACGACGTTTCCAATTGCGGCAGGCCGGGGTCGTCATAGATGCCATAATCGTGGTCGAAACGCGTGGCTATATGAAAGGTCAACGGTAATTCGGTCGCCTCCGCATGGCGGAACAGGTTCTGCATCAGCGGATTCAGAAACGGCAAATTGGCGCAGATTTCCCCGATCCCCCGACAGCCTTTGTCCTTGTAATACCGCATCATGTCCCCCAGGGGTGCATCCACGCTGTTGTTGATGGCGCGCGGGTCAATGTAGCAGAACGGGATGAAACGCTGCGGGTACTGCTCGCAGATTTCCAGCGCCTCTTCGTTGGACTGAGTTTGGTTGTGACATTCCACCATCCCCACCGGCAATATTACGCCGCGCTCGACGCCGAGGTGGTCATAGATGGCCAATAACTGATCCGGCGTGGCAAACGCCTGTTCTGTACCCTGCGGCGATCCCAATTTATACGATATGCCCCGCGGCGGCCCCAGTTTCCGGCACACATGACAATGAATATCAATGAACATTGTTTGTTTCTCCAACTGCGGTTTGTGTGACGTGTGACAAAACGTGGAAATCGTAAAGCAATGTTTCCGCCGTGACAAGATAAAAGGCGTTTGGACTTCCAATCACTACCCCCGGTTATTTTCAATCGTCTTCAACAGTGCGTCGATGTTGCGCGGGGGTGTTTCCGGCTGAATGTAATTTGAAACGCCAACGATAACACCGCCATAGGTTCGGGCGGTTTCCAGGCAGGATAGAACCTCGGCTTCTATTTCGCCGGGCGTGCCCTGTGCTACAGTCTGTGAGCTGATATTGCCAATGAGCGTCAAGTTCGGATAAGACCGGCGCAGGCGAGTCAGGTCCATGCCGGCACGGCCGTCCACCTCGTAATAACCGTCAATGCCGGATTCGCCGAAGAGCGCGTCGGCTACCGGCCACAGATTGCCGTCACTGGCGAACAGGGCATAGGCGTCATGTGCATGGCAGATGGCGGCTATTTCCTTGATACCCGGCAGGATCAATTGACGGAAAAGCTCCGGGGAATACATGGGGCCGGAATTGGAGGCAAAGTCGCCGCCGCCGAGAATAAAACGGAACCCGTTTTGGACGCGGAAGGGGATCATTTTACGCGCCATTTCGACCTGGGAGCGGATATAAGCTTCCACGATCTCAGGATGGAGCAGCATGGCTTCCAGCCACAACGATGAATCGTGAGGAATGCCCACTGCGCCGCCGCCGGTCTCGATGGCGTTGTCCGGGTAGAGCGACTGGGCCCGCAGTTCGGGCCGTATGGGTTCTTCCGTGGGCCGATAGGTTGCCGCTGTTTTTTCCATTTCACGGATACGGTCCCTCAGGTTTTCCTCCCCATCGGTCCGTGGATAACTAAGCTCCACCAGGCATTGCTCGCTCTCCGGGTCGAAACGCAGAATCTGCCAGGTCTCTTTCGGACCCTCCTCAAACAGGAAGGTGTAATCATCCAGACAGCGGGTCGGTTTTTTGTTGAAGCGCCAGTATGCACAGCGCATCAGGTCTTGGCCGGTGGCTATGGATATTTCCGTGGCGTCCTTGAACGAGCGCTCCAGGAATTCGTCATGCCAGCCCTCGAGCAGGCTTTTCGCTTCCCGCCAGCGCTGGATGCCGCCGCCCACAAAGGCTTCATGCCCCAGGATGTAGGAGGCGGCCTTGGACGAAAAACCGCGATGGTTTATCGGGATGCGGCCGGTTTTTTCCTTGCGGAACGCTTTTTCGACAAGCTCCTTGGAAGTTAACGTCGTCTTGGAATTCATTGTTGAAAGTCCTTTCTATTTGAGTTAATTGAAAAATCCGCCGCCAAAATGCGGCAACCCCGCCCTGAGAGCGGGCACTACAACATGGCCGGCATCCGACGGCATGGCTCCGTGACGCGCTCTTTATCCGAAGCAATCAGGCGGTCGGCTTCGGCCACCACGGCCAGGATGTCACGCCGCTGGGACTCGGAGAGGGGACATTGATTTTCGGACGCGCCAAACCAGTCGCGTGCGCGTTCCCGGGCGCGGACAATCAGATCGGACGGATTATTCGCCCAGGCGAGCGGCGCCCGGTGGTCCACCAGCGCAGAAAACCAGCATTCTTCCCGGAAAAACCGGGCAGTATGTTCGTTCTCCATGAAGCGGGCGCCTTGGGGAATGGTGGTAAGCATGGTTGCCAAACCGATGTGCGCGGCGTCTCCGGAAACATCCCGCAACAGGTGGCGAAAATAACCAGCCAATTCATAATCAATCATTAATTGCACGGGACTACCCACATCGCTTGCGGACAAAGACCCCAGCCCGAAATCCCGGTTTCCGCAGGCAAAATTAAAACCGGCGTATAACGCCTTTTCAAACACCGACTGCGGCGAGACCACGGGGGCCGATACCGAACTTGGCATGAGCGCAGTTGCCGAGCCGCCGAAAATATACCGGTTCATGTCTGCGCCAGCGACGCGGTGTAAAAACAAATCCGGGCCGTTCTGGCGCTGACAGGCGTCGCGCATGTCTATGAACGCCGAGGTCGGCTCGATCTCATGAATGCGATCGTCAATGGCCAGGCGCATGGCGCAAAGCGCCAGCGATTCCGCCGTATTCTGGACCAGACTGCCTGCCACGGTGATCGGGCCGGCGCCGCCGGCCACGGGCATCTGGCCAAAGGTGATCGGCACACCCAGTTGCCGGCGCACCGCCATGGCCACCTCCAGGCTTTCCCGGGTAATCATGAACGGTGAATTGACCCAGCACTTGGTTGCGAATACAGGTTCCTGCCGCACCTTCTCCAGGGTTCCCTTCACAATGCGGCATGTTTCGATAAAAAATGGCAGCATCCGCGCGGAATAGACCGAGACTCGATGTGGACGCCGGCTGTGCAAGGCGATTGTGGCAAAGGCATGCAGATCAGCCGACTGGAGCGGCGCATCCGTGGGAATAAACGTGGGGTGCGACCGCTCAACGTCGCCCAGTCGGTCCACGGCGTGACACCAGGCGGTCAGATCGGCTTCCAACGCCGGCCGAATACGGTTGCTTTCCAGGTCGCAAATATGCAGCGCTTGCCCATGTGTATAGAGACGCAGTTCAGTTGCCGGCTCCGGCCCCGGGGTCTCCGCTTGCCTGCGCCGCTTTTCCTCGCCGGCCCGGGCCATGACTTTATCCACCACGACATTCGGGAAGCGCACTAATTCGCCATCCACGTGGCATCCGTATGAGCGCAGATAATCGAACCATTCGTCGGTTCCATGGATCCGAAAAGCAGACTGCCGCCACACCGTCAACGCATCCTTTAACAATGTTTGTAACTGTGACTCGGGAAACAAGCGCTGTTCCATCCGCATATTCAGCTTCATAATAACATATTTCCTTTTCCGAACCGGCCTGATACCGCCGATCTTACAGCCCCAGCGTGTATATGCGTGTCGCAAACAACGGCTGAAACCCGGCGCGTTCGTAAAGACGGCGGGCGGGCGCATGGCCTTCATCCAGCCCGGTGGTCACTTCGGCAATCTTCATGCCCCGGCGGCGCATTTCATCCAAAACGAACTGCAATTGGCGCGTTCCATAACCTTTGCCATGATAATCCGGATGGAGTCCATTCTGGCCCACCACGCCGATTCCGGTTTGCGGGTTGACGCTCAGACTACAGAAGCCGATCACCCGCCGATCGAGTTCGGTGACAAACCAGTTTTCCGGATGGGCCTCCACCGCGCGCCGCACATTTTCCGTTTTGTGGACCTGCCAAGGCTTGCCCTCCAGCAGGAATCCGTAGCGGCGTTCCCGAGCGGCATCTGCGCCGATATGCCAAATCCGGCGAATAATGTCGTCAATTGCGGGCCAATCGGCCCCGCGGCAGGGACGAATCTCGATATCGGCTTCCATGTGGACCTCCTCGCGAATGTTGACGGATGTTTCCGAATCAACTGGAATCCACCTTACAACACACTGAGTCCGGTGTCATCGGGCAATATCTGCTTTCTGTTGACGAAATATGACCGGGGTTTCAGGAGGCGAATTCATGCGGCGCGCAACCGACCATGCGATGGAAGGTGCGCGTGAACTGCTCGGGCGAGGCAAATCCGGACTGGGCGGCAATGGCCTTGATCGGAAGATGTTCCTTATTGATCATTAAAAGCTGCTTGGCGCATTCGATACGATAGCGGATGAGATATTGCTTGGGCGATATGCCAACGGTTTTCCGGAACAAGCGCGACAAGTAAGCGGGGCTGAGGTGGACTGACTGAGCCAGTTCGACGAATGTCCAACAAGTCCGGAAGCGGACGTGAATATAATCGAGGGCCGACCGGACGGCTTCGCATTCCCCGGCGGGTGGGGGAGAGCGCCGATATCGCCGCCGGGGGCGATGGGCGCTCAATTCGGCCAATTGCAGCAATCGCGCGCGGAGCAGGAACAAGCGGATGTCATCCGGGCGCTCAGCCAGCGCCAGCATATTGCGCAAAATGGGACGCAAAGGCGCCGCGTGTTTTGCCGCTAACGTGAAGGTTTCGTTGACAATCCGGCTTAGGGCGGCAACGCCCGGCATATTGGCAAAATGATTGTCTGCAAAAAAGGGACGCGCCTTGAAACGGAGATCGATAGATCGGACCGCAACTGGATGGCGCACTGCGATCACATGCGGCTGGCGCGCCGCCAAACAGAAAAACTCGCCGACGCCGACTTCAAAAGCGCAGTGCGCGTCAAGTTCGACCGTCAGTGTGCCGCTCAGGACATAACCGGCTTGGACATAATAATGCGTGTGGCGAGATGTGGATGCGCCCGGTGCATCCACAATGTCGCGGACGGCGATGAAACTGGGAATCCATAATTGTTTCGTTCCCGAAGCATTCATGAGCGGCGCCCTTCATGGCGTTCCCAGGGAAAAACGATCCATACATCGGCAGGGACAGTCCGGGCTTGAAAATCCGGGAGATAGTCGGCGCCCCGCTTGTAATACAGGGTGGTGGAGTACAGGGCATGCGGGTGGTGGCGTCGGAGTTGCTGCATCACTTTCTGTAAAGTCTTGCCGGAATCGTGAATGTCGTCTACCAGGAGCACGTTCTTGCGGCTGATCGGATACCGGAAATATTCAAGCCGCACGCGTTCCAGTTTGCGGATGCCGTGGTAGGTCTTGGCGCGAATGGGATATATTTCAATGGAGCCGAAAAAGTCGGAAAGCAGGCGCGCGGGCACCAGGCCGCCCTTCAGGATGGCGACGATACAGTCCGGCTTAAACCGTGCGGCCCGGATGACCCGGCCCACCGTTTCAACGCACACTTCAATTTCATGCCACGAGACGTTTTGGTATTTCATGATGCCTTGGTATGAACCGAATTTTTTAACCGCGGATAACCCGGATTGCGCGAATATGAATCCGTGCCCATCCGTCACGGCGGTGTCATTCTCAAATTTGCACCGTGTATTGCGGCTCAGCCGGAGGCTTCGCCTTACCCATTAGCGATGAATTCCGGGCAGGTAGGGCGAACCGTCCCTGGTGAGCCGCGAGAATGACGCAGCCCTGGCCCATCCGTGTAATCGGTGGTAAAATTCTTTACAGGCTTTGCTAAATGTGTAACAAATAAGCGGCTATACAGTCAATAATTTAAGGGGAGCGCGGCCATGATTCTTGTGATCAGCATGCGGAGCCGGAAGGACTATGACCAGTTGGATGGGGCCACCGGCCTTAAACGCCGGGTGGAACAGTTGGCCGCCAAGCCGGTTTTAACGATGCACTATGCGGATGCGACTCCCGCCAGCGTGAATGCCGTGGATCCACAGGCCATCATTATAACCGGCTCGCCCGATCCCTGGCCGACGATCCGCTTGTCGGATTTATACGGCGTCAATGATCTGTTGCATACCACAAAAATACCGCTCCTGGCGATCTGCCAGGGCCACCAGCTGATTGGCCATTGCTTTAATCGTGATTTGCGCAAGGTCCGCCGTTTGCCGGATGAACCGATGCGCAAATGCCGCCCCGGAGAGCCGGATACCGGCGCCGTCAAGGGGCATCCGGGTTATTATTATGCAAGCGCCTTCGTGGAAGTGGAAGTTCTTCGCGCGGATCCGGTCTTTGCGGGTTTGGCACGGCGTATCCGCGTCCGCGCAAGCCATCGCTGCGAAATCAAAAAACTGCCGCGGGGCTTTATCCGCCTGGCGCGAAGCGCGGAATGCACCTATGAAATGATCCGGCATGCCACACGTCTGTTATACGGCATGCAATTCCACGCCGAACGCTGGGAAAAGCCTTACATGGATGGCCGGACGATCCTGGTCAATTTCTTCCGGTTGGCCGGGGTGATGAAGACGTGAAGCGTAAGCCGGGGTGGGTCATTCTGCAGGTTGGATTTTTGTCGTTCGGAACAAATCGCGGATGGTTTCTGCACGACGGATTTTTTCCAGAGCGCCGGAACGCGTGATCAAAACCTCAGCGCTCCGCAGGCGATTGTTGTAATTGTGCCCCATGGCATAGGTGTGCGCGCCGGCGTTGTGGATGGCAAGCAGATCGCCGACCGCGATTGCCGGCAGGCGCCGGTCTTTGGCAAACTGGTCGTTATTCTCGCACAGCCGCCCCACCACGTTCACCAGTTCCTTACGACCGCGCGACGGCTTGCCGACGACGGTTACATGATGATAGGCATCATAAATCGCCGGCCGGGGCAGGTCGTTCATGCCGGCATCAATGCCAACAAACGTTTTGGAACTATGCTTCACGACGTGAACGCGGCCGACCAGCCATCCGGTATCGGCCATGATCCAGCGCCCCGGTTCCGCCATGAGCACGGGCTCGTGCATACGCAAGCGCCCGCACTGCCGGTCGAAGACGCGCCGAATGCCGCGCGCCACCTGGTCAAGATTCAGGCTGGGCTGTTCCGGGCGGTAGGGGACGCCAAAGCCCCCGCCCACGTTCAGGCATTCGAAATCAATGCCGGCGGATTTTTTTACCTCGCCGGCGATTTCCAGCAATTTGCCGGCCACCGCCGCGAAATAGCGTTCGTCAAGCACGTTACTGCCAGTCATGGCATGGATGCCGAAGCGCTGGACGCCCAGTGCGCGCGCCTGCCGGTAGGCCTTCACGATTTCGCGTACGGGCACACCGAACTTGGCGTCAGGCCCGGCCAGGAACAGGCTTTTCATGCCGCCCTGGCTGATGCCAGGATTGACGCGGAACGAGAGAAACTCCGGCACGCCGATTTTACGGAGGGTAGGCAACATGCTGATATCGTCCAGGTTCAGTTTCAAGACGCCCTGGCGCATGACAAACCGGAACTCATCCTCGGTGGTGTAGTTGCCGGTGTACATGCCCGTGGTGCCCAGGCGTCGGGTGATCCAGGCTTCCGCCTCGCTGGAAGCATCCGCCCCGAAGCCCTCCGAAAAGATAATCTTCAGAAGCTCGGGATTCGTGTTGGCCTTGACGGCAAAGAGCGGCGCAAAGTTCGGAAAATAGCGCCGGAACGTGTCCCGGAACTCCCGGCAGTTGGCGCGGATGCGGTTTTCCTCGTAAATGAAGAATGGCGTGGGGAACCGCCGCGCCGCGCGCTGAATCGCGCGGACGGGCAAATAAACCACATCGGGATTAATGCGAGCAGTCATAATTTAGTATTAGGAATTTCAAAGTTCGGACTGGATTCCCGCTTTCGCGGGAATGACAGAATGGGAAAACTATGTTTGTCATTCCCGACCTGATCGGGAATCCAGTATTATTGTTGCCAATTGCTGATTGAAAATCAACAATCAGAAATCCGAGATCGGACTATTCCGGTTTGGCGTCTTCGGCCGCGGGGGCGCCGAACACTTCCGCGCAAGAGTCGTCAATCATATCCAGCGCTTCATCCACTTCGCTTGGTTTTACGGTAAGCGGCGGGAGGAAGCGGAGCACGCGTTCGCCGGTGGCCAGCGCGATGAGCCCCATATCGAGGAGCTTATCTTCCAGGGGCCGGGCGGGTACGTCAAGCACCAGGCCCAGCATAAGTCCCAGGCCGCGCACATCCTTCACGTGTTCATATTTATCCTTGAGGGCGAGCAGGCCCTTTTTGAACCGGGCGCCCAGGTCCGAGGCGTGCTGGAGCAGGTTTTCCTGCTCGATGACTTGCAGGGTCGCCAGGGCCGCTGCGCAGGCCAGGGGTGTGCCGCCAAAGGTGCTGGCATGCTTGCCCGGTTGGAATACGTCCGCCAGTTTTGCGTTGGTCACAATGGCGCCGATGGGGAAGCCGCTCCCCAGCGCCTTGGCCAGCGCAAAGGCGTCCGGCTCGACATCGAAATGTTGGAACGCGAACCACTTGCCGGTCCGGCCCATGCCGCATTGGACTTCGTCGCACAGGAGCAAAAGGTCTTTCTCGTCGCACAGCGCGCGCAGGCCCTGCATGAATTCCGCTTCCGCGGGAATAACGCCGCCTTCGCCCTGGACGGCTTCCACCAGGATCGCGGCGGTCCGCGCCGTGACCGCTTCCTTGACCGATTCCAGATCGTTGAATTTGGCGTGGACAAAACCGGACGGCAGGGGGTCAAACCCCTTCTGCACCTTGTCCTGGCCGGTGGCGGTCAGGGTCGCCAGCGTCCGGCCATGAAACGAATTTTTCATCGTGATGATTTCAAAGCGGTTCTTTTCATGGCCCCAAAGACGGGCCAGCTTGATCAGCGCCTCGTTGGCCTCGGCGCCGGAATTGCAGAAGAAACACTTGCCGCCCAGCGCGAGACCGGCTAACGCCTGGGCCAGGCGTCCCTGGTTTTCCGTGTAATACAGGTTGGAGACGTGCGTAAGCAAACCCGCCTGCCGGCAAATGGCCTCCACGACGGCCGGATGACTATGGCCGACGTTCAACACGGAAATCCCCGCCAGGAAATCCAGATATACCTTGCCGTCGGCATCCCAGAGCTTGGCGCCTTTGCCTTTGACAAACACGATTGGCCGGCGGGCGTAAGAGGGGATGACATGCTCGTCGAACTGCTGAATGATATCCGATGTTTTACTCATCTTGAATAATCTCCGTTCCGATTCCTTGATCTGTGAATATTTCCAACAACAATGAATGCGGCATGCGCCCGTCCACGACATGCACTTTCCGGACGCCGGCGGCCAGGGCCTCGAGCGCGCCCCGAATTTTCGGCAACATGCCGCCGGCAATAACACCGTCCCGGATCAGGGTTTCCACGGCGCTGCGCTTCAACGTGGAAATGATCGAGTCCGGATTCTGCGGATCCCGCAGGAGCCCCGGCACATCCGAAAGAAAGACCAGTTTACGGGCCCGCACGGCCTTGGCGATGGCCGCCGCGGATTCGTCCGCGTTAATGTTATAGACGGCCCCATCCGCGCCCCGGGCCAGTGGCGTGATCACGGGGATCATGTCCGCCTCCAGGCAGGCCGTAATCGGGCCAAAGTCCACGCCCGTGACTTTACCCACAAACCCGATATCGATTGGCTGGTCCGTGGCTTTGTCCTGGGAGAATATTTTTTCAGCGCGTATAATACTGGGACCCTGGATGCCCGTGGCCCGCGCGCCCCGCGCGATCAGGGTTTCCACGATCTCGACATTCACCTCGTGATTCAGCACTTCTTCCACCAGGCGCACAGTGGCCTCATCCGTGACCCGCAAACCGTTGACGAATGTCGGTTGGAGACCAGCCCCGGTCATGCGTCGTGAAATGGCCTTGCCGCCGCCGTGCACAATGATCGGCCTCAGGCCCACGCACTCCAGGAACGCCGTATCGGTGAGAATGCCGTCGTGGCACGCCTTGTCTTCCATGGCGCTGCCGCCGAACTTTATGACCACCGTTTCCCCGCGGAAGGCCTGGATGTAAGGCATGGCCTCGATCAGGACGCTGGCTTTTTCAATTATCTTTTGCATGGCAAAATGGCGAAATTGGAAATTAGAAATTGGAAATTAGGACTGAATGTGCGCCCAATTTCCAATGTCAAATCTCCAATTCCAAATATCAAATTTCCAATTTCATTCTTCCTACGTCATATATGATGCGTTGATGCGCACGTACTCTTCGCTGCAATCGCAAGTTGTCATGGTATACGTTGAGCGGCCCAGGTTCAAATCAATCTCGATGCCGAATTCCGGCTGGGCGATGATCGCATGCAGGGTCTCCGGCACCAGTCCGGCCGGCTGTCCGTTGCGTACCGCGCTCTGTCCATTGTAGGCAATATCGATCCGGTCCGGATTCACCGGCACGCCGGCATAGCCCACGGCGCAAATCACGCGGCCCCAGTTGGGGTCGGCGCCGAACCAGGATGTTTTTACCAGGAGCGAATTAGCCACGGCGCGGGCGACTTTTTCCGCCGAGCGTTTGCCCGGCGCATTCCGGACCGTTACGGTGACCAGCTTGGTGGCGCCTTCGCCGTCCTTGACGATCTGGCGCGCGAGTTCGCCGGTCAGGGCTTGGACGGCGGCGCAAAACGCCTTCCAGTGCGGATGCCGGCGATTTAACGGCGCGTTCCGGGCTATGCCGTTGGCCATGAAGAGCGTGGTGTCATTGGTGCTCCGATCCCCGTCCACCGAAATACGGTTAAAGCTCTGGTCCACCGCGGTTGCCAGGCAATCCTGCAGGGCGAGCGCCTCCACGACGGCGTCCGTGGTTAAAAACACCAGCAACGTCGCCATGTTCGGGTGAATCATGCCGGCGCCCTTGGCCATGCCGCCGAGAATCACAGGTTTGCCGTCGATTTCCATTGTTACCGCGACTTGCTTGGGTTTTGTGTCGGTCGTCATGATGGCCGTGGCCGCGTCCGTGCCGCCGGTAGGAGAAAGAGCTTCGACAGCCAGGCGGATGCCGGCCTCGATTTTATCCATGGGTAACGGCCGGCCAATGGTGCCGGTGGAACACACAAAAACGGCCGGCTCTTCCACTTTCAGGAGATCAGCCGTTATTTGGGTCATGCGGCGCGCATCGCGCATGCCGTCCGCGCCGGTGCAGGCGTTGGCATTGCCGCTGTTGACGACGATGGCGCGGGCCTGCCGGGCGGCCAGTCGTTCGCGGCAAAGCTGAACGGGCGCGGCGGCCACCCGGTTCGTGGTGAACACCCCGGCCATGACGGCGGGGGTATCCGAGACAACAAGAGCCATGTCCCGCTTGTCGCCCTTGATGCCGGCGGCCACCCCGGCGGCCCGGAAGCCGCGGGGGGAGGTAATCCCGCCGGGGACAATGGTGAATTTTCTTTTCATGCTTGCCCAAAACAACATTGCCCGCCGGCTTGTCCGCAAAGAGCAGACACTTCCAGGCGGGCAATGTTGCGATCCAATAAAAAAATAAGTAAGCCTTGCCCCCGCTTAACGTTTTGAGAACTGGAAGCGTTTGCGGGCGCCCGGTTGGCCGGATTTTTTGCGTTCCTTCATGCGGGCATCCCGGGTGAGAAAACCGCTGTTCTTCAACACTTCGCGCAGGGATTGGTCCGCCCGGATCAATGCCCGGGCAATTGCATGGCGCAAGGCGCCGGCTTGGCCGACGGTGCCGCCACCAGTGAGCTTGGCAAAGATATCGAACTTGACGTCGGTGTTGGTCAGCTTCAGGGGCTGGAGCACATAGTTACGGATGGACAGCATGGGAAAATAGTCCTTGAAGTCCCTGCCGTTTGCGAGCAGTTTGCCGGTTCCTTCGATCAGTTGCACGGAGGCGACGGCATTTTTGCGCCGGCCTGTGGCTTTAATGGCGGCCTGGGTCGTAACCACTTTTTTTCTCCTTATTAAACAATGGGCTGAGGGCTCTGGCCGGCGTGGGGATGCGTATCCCCGGCATACACTTTCAGCCTTTGGAACACGTCGCGCATGAGCCTGTTTTTGGGCAACATTCGTTTGACGGCGTCGTAAATCATGCGCTCCGGATGATGCGCGCGCATTACGGATGCCTTGATTTCCTTGCGGCCGCCCCGGTAACCCGAGTAATCCACGTAAATTTTCTGATCGTCCTTTTTCCCGGTCAGCTTGACACGGGCTGCATTGATCACGACGACGAAGTCGCCCGTATCCACATGCGGGGTGTACGTTGGCTTGTGCTTGCCGCGCAGGCGGCCGGCAATTTTCACGGCGAATCGGCCCAGGGCCTGGTCGGCGGCATCCATCAACAGCCAGTTGCGCCGGACATCTTCCGTACGGGGTATAGTCGTTTTCATAATATTCACTTATAAGAATTTTCCGCCATAGGCGAATCCACCTCCGGCGGGCAATCCCGCCGGGTCAGGGGACCCGGCCTACAAAAAAAGCTGTAGGCCCGGTGCCCTCACCGGGCGATGCAACAGTTGTCGCCTCTGGCGGCCTGATTCAAATTTCCTGTAAAAGAAGCCAAACGATACGGCAGGCTTGTCAGCCTGTCAACCCCAAAAAAAACTTTTTTTTACATTAAAACCGTTGCGCTGACGGTCGAATTACGCTATATAGTTTACTGGATAAAGCACAGCAATGACCGCTGGGGCGCAGGCGCTTGAAAATGGGTGTGCGCAAAGGGGTGTTGGTGTTATGGTTTTAAAGGTTTTCGCATGGATCATGGCGGCGGCGCTGACGGTGGGTCTGCTGGCGGGCTGCACCGCGCAGGTGCGGGAGCAGGACTCGCTGGAATTCAGTTATCCGGCCATCCGCAAGGCGCGTTCCAAATTGCGTGAAGGCGATAAACAGGCTGCGTTGGAACTTCTGAACAAGGCGCTCGACGAAAAACCGAGGTTGGCCCAGGCCCATTTGGAGGCCGCTCAGCTGTATGACGATTATGACCATAATTATGTGCGCGCCATATATCACTACGAGCGTTACCTGGAATTGCGGCCACAGACCGAAAAGCGGGAGATGATCGAGGGCTTCATTCGCAAAGCCAAGATAGCGTATGCCGCTTCCGTGGCCGAGCAAGTCCCGGGCCTGGACAAGAAAGTGCAGGCGCTCCAGGATGAGAACGAGCGACTTAAAAAGGATTTGCGACAGGTCCGCGGCAATCTGGCAAAGCGCATGGCCGCACCGCCACCTCGCTCCGCCGGAGCGCTTCGCCCAGGCGAGCGCAGTGGCGAGCCGGCGGCAAAAACCCTGGCGGCGGATGGGCTGCCGGGCTCCGAACCGGCAATTACCGGTTCGGAGATTGCCGAGCCAGCCACGGGTTCTGCGACGGCTGCTGAACCGACGCCCGCCGCCGAGCCGGTGTCGGCTGGCCAACCCGGCGGGACACCTTATCGCGTCCAACGCGGCGATACACTTTCGACCGTGGCCGCCCGGGTGTATCACAACCCGCGCAAGTGGAAAATAATTTACGATGCCAACCGGAACACGTTGGGCGGATCGCAGAAACTGAAGGCCGGCCAGGTGCTCATCATACCGAAATAAATGCAGAATGAAGAATGCAGAATGAAGAATACGGATTGAGTAACAAGAAACAGGGATGTGTCGTATTGACTTATCGGATAAAGCGTTTGAACGAAGGCGGAAAAGCTGGTTGATTGAGACAGGCCGTCACAGAGAAAAACGAAGGTTTTTAATACGAAGAAAGCGAAGAGCACGAAGAAGAATGATGTGATTTTCATTCTGCATTTTGCATTCTTCATTCTGCATTAAAAAAAAAGGGAGGGCGCCATGAGCAACACGGATTTTATTGATGACGATCTGATCCAGCGACGCGATACGGTTAAGGAAGTTAAAATGGGGCCGATGCAGAAGGGCTCCACCGCCGGCGATATTCCGCGGTCAGAGCCGGTGCCCACCGCGGATTTGAATCTGACGCCGCTGACCAATCGCAAGGAGGAGATCAATAGCCAGGTGGCCACCAAGCTGGATGAGCTGGAACGGCTGCGCGCGAAGCAGGAGGCCCTGGAGCGCGAAAAGAACCACCTGGAGACCCTGCGCAACAATCAGGAGAAATACGAGGCCGGCAAACGCGAGATGATCGATCACTTGGAAAAAAGCCTCATCGCGCTGGAGCGCGAGGGAATCACGCTGAACCAACGCCTGGAACTGCTGGCCGAAACGGAGCGGCGGTTCAAGAAAATGTTAAATGACATGCGCTCGTTTAACGAGGAGCAGTGGTCGTCCGATAGCGGGGATTTGCGCGAAGAACTGAACAAAGCGCTTGTTATCATCGACAATACCCGCAAGGAATACAATAAAGACTATGCCCGGATCGAGGCCATGCGGGAGAGTCACAATATCGGGTTGATTGCCAAGCCGGCCCTGCAGGGTGAAGCCGCCGAACTGGCCTGTTACCCGCGCCGGTTCTGGGATGAGGTGAAAACGGGACTGGCCTTCAGCCTGCCCCTGGTCATTGTGCTCATCGTCCTGATTGGGGTGCTGATCGCGAGATTGTTCTAATGACAGGTCCTATTGGTCCTATGGCGGAAGGTTTCCTATGCTGTTCGGAAAGAAAAAAGTAAACGTTATTGACCGGCGCATCAAGGAGCTCCAGAAAGAGATGGAGCGCGTTCAGGGCGAGATGAAAGCCGCCTCGCGGCCGGAAACGGCCAAGCCGCCCATGCTTGGCCAGAGAGCCTCCTTTCAAGGCGAGCGGCCGGGGGCCGAGCCGCGCGTTCCTGCGGCGACGGGGCCGGTATTTGGGGCGAAGCCGCCGCTGGGCCAGGCGGAAAATGATTTGTTTGCCCATGCGTCGCGGCAGTCGCAGGCCGTGGGCGCCGATGGCGGCCATCCCTCGCTCTTCGATCAGCCGGACACCAATCCACAGACGGTCCGCAAAAAATTCGCCAATTATTTCATGGCCGGCCATTTCCAAAATCTGCGGCCCTTGCGCCAGGAGAGCCGGATTGTGAGAAACAAGGCCATTGTGATGGTGATCCTCGTGCTGGCGCTCATTTTCTGGCTGATATATTATCTACAAACGCATTGAGTAATCGAGAGTTCTGCGAAATAGCTAAGAAAGAGAATTTCTGATTGTAGCCGCGGTCGTTGACCGCGGAATTTCTGACGTCAGCGACGTCGGCTACAGAAGTTTCGGCAAATTTCCAAGACTATGATTGGGTAACCAAATAAAAGGAGTCCCGCGAATGAAAACCAGAATGCTATTCAGTTGCGTGGCGATGGTGGCGGCGGCCGTGGGCGCGGAGCCGATGCGGGTGGCCTTGCTGGACTTTGACAACCAGGCCAGCGTATCGTCGGATGCGGCCGTGGTGGGCGGTGTAACTCCCAAAAACCTGGCCGACAAGGGTGTTTTGGCGCTGGGCGCCGTGCTGGCCAATGACCCGGCTTATGTGCTCATCGATCGCCGTGATTTTATCGCCCAGATCCAGTCGCTCTCCTTGACCGATAACGATAAAAAAACCTCGGTCAAGCCGTCCTTCCTGCGGGCGGCCCAGGCGGTGAACGCGGACGTGGTCCTGCGTGGGAACTTGATGAGTTATTCCCCCGGCAAGGAAGTGGTCAACCAAGGCGGATTAAAGACCGAATTTCAGACCCTGGCCCTGCGCGTGGCCCTGCA
>Ga0209749_1000878_pt1 | contig 33515 bp, 31 predicted proteins | sample EPASupsiteSAE347_FD_187267 | JGI IMG/M metagenome (GOLD analysis project Ga0209749, IMG submission 187267) | Bioremediated contaminated groundwater from EPA Superfund site, New Mexico - Sample SAE3-47 (SPAdes) (version 2) | ecosystem: Environmental > Aquatic > Deep subsurface > Groundwater >...
CTGCCCGAAGGACGCCCGAACAGCGCCCGAGACCGCCTTGAAAACAAGGTTGGAATTGGAAAAACGGACTTCCGCTTTGGTCGGGTGGACGTTGACGTCCACTTCTCCCCCTTCCACGCAGAGGAATATCGCCCCCACCGGGAAGCGCCCCTGCGGGATCAGCGTGGCAAAACCATCCTGCAGGGCCTGGCTTAAGAGTGGGGAGCGGATGAGTCTTCCGTTTAAGAAAAAATATTGCCCCGCCCGGGTGGCCCGGGTGGTCTCCGGTTTTCCGACGAGGCCCGTGACCCGCATGCCGAAGGAGGTGCGATCCAGAGATACGAGGTCGGCCGGGTTCGGGAGGTGAAGCACGCGGCCCAGGCGGTCTGCGGGGGATATGCGGGAAGCAAGGTTCAGGCTTTCGCGCCCCTCGGAAAGGAGCTTGAAGGTGATCTCCGGCCAGGGGAGAGCCATCCTGCCCACGAGATCCGCTATGAAGGCCGCCTCGGACTGGGGCGATTTGAGAAATTTGCGGCGGGCCGGGGTGTTGTAAAAAAGCCGCCGGACTATGATGGTCGTTCCCGGAGGGCACCCCGCCTCCGATGAAGAAACGAGCGTTCCGCCTTCCACCAGGATGCGGCAGCCCGTCTCAGCCTCCCGCTCCCTGGTCAGGATCTCCATTTCGGAGATAGCGGCGATGCTGGGCAGGGCCTCCCCGCGGAAACCTAGGGAGGCCAGGGACTCAAGATCTTCCAGGGAATGGATCTTGCTGGTGGCAAAGCGCTCGACGGCCAGCAGGGCATCCTCCCGGCTCATCCCGAAACCGTCATCGGTTACCCTGATTTCATTCTGACCGCCGGCCGTAAGCCCAATGGTAATGCGGGTGCTGCCGGCGTCTATTGAATTTTCGACCAGCTCCTTGATTACCGAGGCCGGCCGCTCAATGACTTCCCCCGCCGCGATTCGCTCGGCCACGCTCCGTTCCAAAATTTTGACTATGCCCATGAAAAAACTCCCTTACTCCACTCCATAACAGACTTTGTTGCGGCCTTTGCGCTTGGCTTCGTATAAAGCCTTGTCGGCATTATCCACGAGTAATTTTTTCGTTTCCGCATCCTCGGGAAATGCGGCCACACCCCCGCTCACGGTTATATGAACTATATGGTTGCCCAGGACGAATTCGTAATCCTCCACCGCCTGCCGGACCCGCTCGGCCAGCATGACCGCCCCTATCCGGTTGGTGTTGATCATCGTCACGGTGAATTCATCGCCTCCGTAGCGGCAGATGACGTCCGTCGGACGCAGGGCCCGCTGGATGACGCCGCCCAGCTGTCTTAAAAGAGAGTCTCCCTGGGGATGGCCGTAGCTGTCGTTTACTTTCTTAAAAAAGTCCACATCGATGATGACGATGGAGACCGGCTGGTTGGCGTACTTGGAACGGGTTATCTCCCTGCTCAGGTGTTCATGGAAGTAGCCGTGGGTGTACATTCCGCTCAGGCTGTCGGTTATGGCCAGTGCCTGGGTGGTGGCTTGGAGTTGCACGTTCCGGACGGCCACGGCCACCTGACGGGCGATCATCGTGAGGAAGTGGACGTTGCTCTCGGTAAAAAAGGCGGTGTGCGGGTAAGCGGTGTAGACGACGCCCAGTGACTCTTCCTCGAAGACGAGGGGGACGATCATGACCGAGCGGAATGCCTTGTTACGGGGCACGATATCCTCATCCCGCCCCCCGTAGTAGTCATTGAGAAGGACGGCCTTTTTATCCTTGAAAGCCTGGCCGACCAGGCTCTTCACGGCGGCCGGGTTAAAATCGGAGAAGCTCTGCGGATCGTTGGTGGCAAAGGCTTTGACCCGCAGAAGAAGCGGCTCCCCGGGATTTTCATCATCCTTGAGATAAACGACGATGGTCGTCGCGTTGAAAATGCCGTGGATCATGGTGATGAGCTGAGAGAGAACCTTCTCCATGCTGGTGGCGCTGCCAAGCTCCTGGCTCGCCGAAAGCAGGGAATAAAGGGCCTCGGTCTGCCGTTCCTGCCATTTGAGGAGGTCATAGATATGTCCGGCCAGGAAGATGAGAAGAAAGAAAACCGTGCAGAAGGGCAGCTCCCCGGAGAACAGGAACTGGTTTTTAAACACCGTCTGGCGCGGATCCAGGCTGACCATCTGCTCGATGGCGGCAAAAAGCAGAAAGCTCAAAAAAGTGAAAACCGCGCTCGAATTGAGGCCCACGGCCGCCGATTCCAGGACGGGGAGGGCAAAGAGGATGCAGAATTTCGGGGTGCCCATCTGGGCCAGGAGGAGAGCTGCCAGGATAGTGTCCAGGGATATGAATATATAGTCTTTGTAGCGGCCGTTAATAAAATAATATATAAATCCGGCTGCGACGGAATAAAGGAAAAAGTTGAACGCCAGAAGATCCTTCTGAATCGGCAGAAAAGAAGGAAGCCCCTTTTCCGGCGTCATGAGGATTTCATAGACGCAGTAGGCCAGGATGGCCAGCCGCACCAGGAGCATCAGTCGGGAGTACCCTTTTTTTGAATAAATCCCCATCTTTTCCTCCAAAACGCTCGAATTACCGACTCACTTCCCCGTCCAGATCTTTCTTCCACCGATCTATGAGAAGCAGAGCCTCCAGCGGGGTCATGCGATCGAGGGAGACCTGCCTTATCTCTGAAAGAAGCGGGTGCGGATGAGCTTCGAAAAGACCGAGCTGAATTCCGGAATCGGGATGCGCCCGCTTCGCGAAACCCTTCGCGGGCTCGCGCTCCTTCTGCTCCAGCTCTTCCAGAATCTCCTGGGCCCGGTTGAGCACCGGTGAAGGTATTCCGGCCAGGCGGGCCACGTAGATCCCGTAGCTCCGATCCGCCCCGCCGGGGACGATCCGGTGCAGAAAGGTGATGGTCCTCCCGTTCTCCCTTACTTCGACGCGGTAGTTCCTGATTCCGGGAAGATCTTTTTCCATCCGGGTCATCTCGTGAAAATGTGTCGCAAAGAGGGTCTTGGCCCGGATCCGCTCCGCCAGGTATTCGGCCACGGCCCAGGCCAGACTCATCCCGTCAAAGGTGCTGGTGCCCCGGCCGATTTCGTCGAGAATGACCAGGCTGTTTGCGGTCGCATTGTTGAGGATATTGGCGGTCTCCGACATCTCCACCATGAAAGTCGATTTGCCAAGATGCAGGTCGTCGGTGGCTCCGACCCTGGTGAATACACGGTCCACCACGCCTATCTGCGCCGCCTCGGCCGGAATGAAGGAGCCCATCTGGGCCATTATGACCATGAGGGCCGCCTGGCGCAGGTATGTTGATTTCCCGGCCATGTTGGGACCGGTGATGATGAGGAAACGCTCCTCGGCGGAATCCAGGGAGAGGTCGTTGGGTACGAAAGTGCCCCCGAGAAACTCCTCCACCACCGGGTGCCGCCCGGCCTTTATGGCCAGAACTCCGTCCCGGGTTATCTCCGGGCGGTTGTAGTTTCGCTCCACCGCCAGATCCGAAAAAGACAGGAGGACGTCCACCTCGGCCAGAACCTGGGCCAAGCGCTGGATGCGGGCCGCCTGCCGCCCCGTCTCCTCCCGGATGCGGAGGAAGAGCTCGTACTCCAGGGCTTTTATCTTCTCATCGGCGCCCAGAACTTTGGCCTCATATTCCTTGAGTTCCTGGCTTATGAAGCGCTCCCCGTTGGCGACCGTCTGCTTGCGTATGTAATCCTGGGGCACCAGGGCCAGGTTGGGCCGCGTCACCTCGATATAGTATCCAAATACATTGTTGAAGCCCACCTTGAGGGAGCGGATTCCCGTCCTCTCTTTCTCCCGCTCCTCCATGTGGGCGATAAACTCGCGCCCGCTCGTCCGGACCGCTTTGAGCTCATCGAGTTCGCTGTTATACCCCGGACGGATGAGCCCCCCGTCACGGAGGCCCAGCGGAGGGTCCTCCGCAATGCTCTTATCAATGGCGGATCGAATATCCTCCAGGAGATCCATCCCCATAAAAAGGTCGGTTAATTTTTTGCTTTTGGCCAGGGGAGAAAGTTCAGCCAGGATTCCGGGAAGCAAATTAAGAGAAATTTTAAGGGCCAGGAGATCCCGCGCGTTGGCGGTCCCCAGCACGATGCGAGACGTGATTCGCTCCAGGTCGGCCATTCCGGAGAGCATCTTCCGGACGCGCCCGCAGGCGGAATACTCCGAGATCGCGTCCTCGACCGCGTCCTGGCGGTCCCGTATGGCCTCCGGGTCGATGAGGGGACGCTCCAGCCACCGGCGGAGCAGCCTGGCCCCCATGGGGGTCACCGTCCGGTCCATGACCCAGAGGAGGGAGCCCTCGCGCCGGCCGCCGACCAGGGTCTCGGTCAGTTCCAGGTTCCTGACCGTCGTGTAGTCCAGGATGAGGCAATCCCCCTGGGAGAAAGCGCGGGGAAGCTGAAGAGGAAGAGTGCTGGTCTTTTGAGTCTCCCTTAAGTAGCGGATGATGGCCGCGGCCGCCCTGGCCGCCTCCTGGGACTCGGAGAGGCCCACGCCGTCGAGTACCGCCAGCCCGAAATAGCCTTTAAGGATCTCGGCGGCCTCCGCCGGGTTTATAATCTCCTCCATGCGGCTTAAGGGAATTTTCAGGGCCTCAAGCCCCTCTATCAGGCGTTCGTGAACGAAACTCGGAAGGTCCAGGAGAATTTCCGAGGGCTGCCAGGCCTGTACCTCATCGAGGATCCCCCCGACGCTCTCGATGGGAAGGCGGGTGGTTAGGAATTCACCCGTGGAGACGTCGGCCAGGGCCATCCCCCAGCCGCCCTTTCCCGAAGAGAGGGAAAGCAGATAATTGTTCCTTGAGGAATCGAGCATCTGCGGGTCCAGGATGGTCCCGGCGGTGATGACCCGCACCACCTCGCGCTTGACCAGGCCCTTGGCCAGCTTGGGATCCTCCACCTGATCGCAGAGGGCCACCTTGTAGCCCTTCTGAACCAGCCGGCGCAGGTAGTTTTCCACCGCGTGGTGCGGCACTCCGGCCATCGGAATGGGATTCTCATTTCCATTGTCCCGGGCGGTCTGCACGATCTCAAGCTCTCTGGAGGCCGTCTCCGCGTCCTCCCCGTAGGTCTCGAAAAAATCACCCACCCGGAAAAAAAGAAGGCAGCCCGGATACTGCTTCTTAACATCGAAATACTGTTTGAGCATCGGGGTCATGCGTCTATATTGGACACCCCGGGTGCATTTCCTCTCTAATAAGCCTCTTGGCGGTTGTCCGTAGCGATCATAAAGACTGTCTTTTGGGGTTCATCAATTTCATAGAAAAAGCGATAAGGACCTATTCTGTAGCGCCATGTTTCAGGTTTGTAATGGGTGAGTTTTCTGATGTTTTTACCAAAAAACGGGTTTTGTCTTAATTGAGGATAAACATACGTCTGAAGTTTTCTTTTTATGCGTTCCATTTGGCCGCTAAAGTCTTGCTTGAGATCCTTTAGAAATTGGTCTGTCTCAAAGATCTTGAAGTTATCCAACGAATCTACCCGTTCTTTTTTTGGCGTCGAGGTGGCCTGCTTTGAGTTTCTCAAGCAACTTTCTATCGGATTTAATCTGGGCCATTTCAATGGGGTCTACGAAGTAAGATTCCTCTATGTCTTCCAGAACCTGGGTAGTTATAAAGTTAGAAATAGGGCGATGCTCAATTTCTGCCGCGGCCGAGATCTTATTGTATTCTTCTTCTGACAAGCGCAAAGTTATCACTTTAGACACTTTTAAAACACTTCCTCGTTATTCTATTGTATGCAATAATATTCTAACATATTCTCAATGGTCTGTCAACGAATTTCTTGTAAAATAGGCGCTATCCCTATTATCGAAGTGCCCCCATCAGATGAGGCCTTTTCTGAAGCGGTTCCAGATGTCGCGGGTTTTGGGAGAGTGGGCGGAGTAGAGAAAACGATTGGCCTCTTCCAGCCAGTTTAAGCGTTCGGAGGGAGACAGTTTCAAATACTTTCGTATTTCCTCCTCGGAGAGGCTGTAGGAGTAGCCACCCCTGGTTTTCTCCTCGTTCCTCTCAGGGAATTCCGTCACCGCTCTTCCTCCAAAAGGTTTTTGAGCTTCTTGAGAGATTCGATATCCGCCATGTCCTGTTGTCTTGCGGCCAGCTGTTTTGACTCGATGAGATGGCTGATGGAGAGCACCGGGATGAGAAGCCCGCCTGCATTTATCGCCGCCTTGTTGCGATGAGCGTCCTCAAAATCAATCGGATTAAAGAGAAAAATGTCTATTTCCTGAAAAGGTTGAGATGGGTGAAAGAGTGAGAAGACGACCATATTTTTCTCGATGCTCCACTGTTTTCTCAGGTCCTCGTCGAGAAAATCTTCAAGTTTCACCGGGACGGCGGGCTTGTAGCCAAGATTTTTCATGGTCATAATAAGTTTTTCAAGGTTGCTCTTCGCCGGGTCGGCCATGAGATCCAGATCGGCCGTCATCCGCGGCACCCCATGCAGGTTCAAAGCCAGACCCCCCGCGACGAGATACCGGACCCCGGCTTCATTCAAGGCCGAAAAAACATCTCCGTAATACATCAACGCCCGCCTTTCGTGCCAATTAAAACGTTCTTTTCATGCGGGACATTTTCCTCTTTGGGCAAAGCCACTTGGATTTTTCTGAAGCGGTTCTACCTTAAAAAACTGAGGAGGAGCATGACGTTGAAAGCGGAGACCAGGGCGGCGACCGCCCAGAGTGCGGCCTTCTCAAAGAGGGTGTTGGCGTGCCGCCCCATCACTTTGGGGGATGAGGTCAGAAAAATCTGAAGAAAGACGGTCAGCGGAAGCTGGATGCTCAGGAGCACCTGGGAGAGGATTAAACCCTGATAGACATCCCGGATGAGAAGGATCGAGGCCGACGCCAGGACGAGCGTCAGGACCACCCCAGTCTTCGTGTGGCGATCCGCGATGTCGTAGGGCTCCTTGAAGAGTCCTGAGAAGATGCTTCCCCCGGCCATGGCGGCCGTGACACTGGATGAAAGACCGGACAGGAGCAGAGCGACGGCAAAAACAACCGCCGAGGCCTGTCCCAGGAGAGGCCTCAACATATACTGCGCCTGCTCCAGCTCGCCAACCTTTATCCCCGCCGCATGGAAAGTGGCGGCGGCCACCAGGATCATGGCGCTGTTGATGGCCCAACCCACCAGCATGGCCAGCAGGGTGTCCAGGAACTCATACTTGAGCTGCCTTTCGATCACCGCTTCATCTTCCCTGTTCCACTGGCGGCTCTGAATGATTTCGGAGTGCAAAAAGAGGTTGTGAGGCATCACCACGGCTCCCAGAACACTCATGACGATCACCATGGAGCCTTCCGGAAAAGAGGGAATGAACCACCCGGAGACGGCTGGAAGCCAATCTACCTTTACCAGGAGCAATTCAAAGAGGAAGGAAAGCCCTATCAGGGAGACAAAAGCGATGATCCATTTTTCAAGACGGCGATAGGCGTTGGCAAACAGCATCCAACAAACAAAGAGGACCGAAAGGGACGTGCCGAGCCAGAGTGGAAAGCCGAAGAGCATCCGAAGCCCGATGGCGCCGCCCAGGATTTCGGCCAGCGCCGTGGCTGCGGCCGCCAGGAACGCCGTGAACAGCACGAAGCGGGACGAAAAGGGCTTAAGATTTATTGTCGCCGACTCTGAAAGACAGAGGCCCGTCCTGATCCCCAGGTGAGCGGCGTTGTGCTGAAGTACGATCAGCATGACGGTGGAGAGGGTCACCATCCAGAGCAGGCGATAGCCGTAGGAGGAACCGGCGGCCAGGTTTGAGGCCCAGTTGCCTGGATCGATGAATCCGACCGTCACCAGGAGTCCCGGCCCGATATACTTCAAGATCTCAAGCGCCCCCAGGCGGGGCCGATCCTTTTTTTGAAGCCACCTGAACCAGTTATTGAGCATTTAAAGTTTTACTCCGGCGCCGGGGCGTCGCTCCCTTCTTTCAGCGCAGCACGAATACGACGTCACGCCGCGAAGAGGGTCTCCAGGTACTGGTGCATCTGGGGGTCCTTCTGCTTTAAAGTCTCGCGGGATTTTTCGCGAAAAAAAGCCTCGACGCTTTCGGCGAAGTATTCGGCCGGGTTGGTGGCGGCATAATCGGAGACCAGACCCGCCCTGCTCTTGTTAAACAGGTTCCAGAGCTGAACCGAGAGCGGAAGACGGCGCTGGTTGCGCGAGGAAAAAGCGTGATCGAAGGCATGGGCGAACTCGTGGCGGGAAGAGGCGTGCAGGGGGCTGCCGATCAGTTCCTCCCCGAGGACTATGATTCGCCGGTCCTGGCAGTAGATGCCCCGCACTGTCTCCCAACTTCGTCCGTCGAAGGTCCGCTCGCCTTTTCCCACGATGGAGAGGCCCTTGATTTTGAGATCGGGCAGGGATTGCCCCCGGGGCAGTATGATGAGGCGAATCCCGAACGATTTACAGTCGGCGATCATCTTCTCTCCCATTACCTCCAGCTCCCGCATCAAAAGAAGCTTCACCCGCTCGCCCGGAGTAAAGACGATCAACTTTTCCAGAAGTTCCCGGATCCGCCCGTTGCGGACTACGACTCGCTCCCGATCCTCCTTCTTCTCCCCTGAACTCAGGGGGATGACGAATTGGTGCAGGACTTCGCCTTCCCCGCTCTCTTTTTTCTTTTTCTGCTCCTCTTCGTCTTTCTTCCCATAGACGAGGTCCCGCACTTCCTTGAAGGTGTATATCAGCTTTTTGTCGAGTTCTTCTTTGAGCGTTCTGGCCAGTTCGGCATCGTCCTTGCCCCCAATCTTTTTTCTGAGAAGGCGGAGGAGTTCCCGGGCCTCCTCGCTTAAACTCACCACATCGGTGAGGAGGAGGGCCATGGCTACCGAATCGTCCACCTCGCGGAATACATTGGGCTTTACGCTCTGGGGGGTGTCGCTTCGAACGACCTGGATGTGCTGGCGGTCATATCCAAAGAGGCCCGGCCCCTGGATCTTATCCACGATTTTTTCCCTCTATTCCTGATATATACCCCGGATAATTCCTTCGGGATGCGAAGCAGTCAAGTTAATTATATCCGAATTCCACTTCAAACTCAAGAATTCGGTGTATTTTCCAGAGGCTCGGGCAGGGTGAAAAAGAAGGTGGTTCCCCGTCCGAACTCGCTTTCAAACCATATGGTCCCGCCCTGACGCTCCACCAGAAGTTTTGTGATGGTAAGCCCCAGTCCGGTGCCCTTGACGCCCTTTACCTCGCGCGAGCCCACCCGGTAGAAGTGCTGGAAGATCTTTCCCTGGTGCTCCGGGGGTATCCCGATGCCCTCGTCGCTTACGGAGATAAAGACCCTGCCACTCTCCCGGCGCGTCTGGACACTAACTTGCCCCCCCTGGGGGGAATACTTGAGGGCGTTGCCCAGGAGGTTGTCCAGGATCTGAATGGTCTTGTCCCGGTCGGCCTTAACGAGCAGGTCCTCCCCGGGAAGGTTCGCCTCGAAGCGGTGTATGGAGGAGACGGGCTCCATCGCTTTGACTCGTTGCCGGATGATCTCGCATATCGAAAAAGTTTCTATATTCAGCGAAATTTTCCCGGATTCGAGTTGGGAGACGGCCAGGAAACTGTCAATGAGCCTGTTTAAGCGGGAAATTTCTCCGGATATAGTGCCAAGATATTCTTCCTGCTCACCCCGGGGAAGATTTTTTTGCATCAGCATCATTTCCGAGTATGCCTTAATCGTCGTCATGGGATTCCTGAGTTCATGCGCGACCAGAGCCATAAGGTCCGATTTAAAGCGGCTCATTTCGCGCAGGTTTCCCATTTCCTCAGCCTCTTGGTACAGCCTGGAATTCTCGATGGCCACGGCCACCAGATTCGCCAGGGCCGTGGATTTCCTGAGATCCAGGGGGGTGAAATCCCCCTTCTCCTTGTTGATAAGCTCCATGACGCCCACCATTTTCTCCCGGGCTTTAAGGGGGACGCATAGCAGGGAGCGGGTCTTAAACCCGGAGAGCTTGTCGAAACGGGCGGCAAAATGAGGATCGCCCTGGACATTATTGGATATGTATGGTTCAAGCGTCTGTGCCACGGTTCCGGCGATGCCCTCGCCCATCGGGATGGTGATCTTAAGGAGCTTCTGGCCGGGCTCGTCGAGGGAAACCTCGAATTCCAGCAGGTCGGTATTTTCGTTGTATAGTATCAGGGAGGCTGTTTCGCAGCGCATGACCGAACGCGCAGACGCCAGGATCAGGGTGATGAGATCCTTCAGTCGAAGGGTGTAGTTAAGGATCAGGTTCGCTTCGAGGATCTCCTCGAGCCCGTCTCTTTCCTCCTCTATCTCCCGGATTCTGTTTTCAAGCTGGGAAAGAGCCTCATTCGTCCGCACGGAGGAATGTACTTTTTTCTCTTCAGTCATGGGTGAAATACTCCTCTCTGGTGATACCCATCATCACTTTGTTGACGGCTTGCCCGTTTCTGAAATCGATCTCAGAGAGTTCTCCGGTCTTTTTAAAGCCGCATCTTAAAAAACAGCGCTGGGCCTGATCGTTGAAGAGCGCGGTGTCCAGTTCAATGCGCCTGACTTTGCGTTTCTCAAAGAGGTGGGCGATCAGGGCCTTGAGCGCATCCGTACCGTAGCCGTGTCTCCTCCGGCGCATCTCCCCGATGAGGATGCCGACACGGGCGATTTTTCCCTCTTCCTCGCGGATGGCGAAGCTGACAAGGCCGATGGCGCCCTGGTCCGGAAGGGAGACCATGAGCAGTTCCTTTGAGCTGAAGAAGAGGTCTTTGAGGAAGTCCCGCCCCAGATTGAGCAGGGTGTCGCTGTCCGCCGAGACGCCGAAGGCCAGGCGGAGCAGGTCTTCATCCTTGAACCACTCCTGGATCAGCCGGAGGTGACGTCGCTGGAAGGGTTGCAGGGAGACCAGTTCGCCCTTAATCGGCGGCGGCAAGATCAATCCGAGCCTGCTGAGGAAAGATATCATGATGGAATATTCAGGAATAGAAGGGGCTATCCCTGCCGGGGGCTGGCAGGCCTGGATTTCATGATATCGGCCGCCCGGCAAGATTGATCGTTTTTTTAATGCAGGCCTGAAGGGATTTATTCCCTTTCCGACGAATGATCCGCACGGCGGATAGCCAGATGGAAAGGATTATAGATGATTTATGCTTTCTAAGAGAGATTTCTACAAGGTGCTGGGGGTGGCCCCGACGGCCACGCAGGACGAAATCCGCAAGGCCTACCGGATGCTCTCAAAAAAATACCACCCGGATCTCAACCCGGACCTTAAGCTCTATTCCGATGAAAAAATGAAGGAACTGGTTGAAGCCTACAACGTCCTCAACGACCCGGATTCCCGGAAAGAATATGACAAACAGCCGCAATTTCAGGTGCGCAAATCCCGCAGCGGGAAAAATCTTTCATCCCATATGGGGGGGAGTTACACCAGGAAGCCCAAGGTCGAGAATGTATCTTTCCTGGAAAAACTTATCGCTCCCTTCTTGACCAAAAAGAAAAGCCTCCCGGGAGAGGAATCGAGTCAAAAAGAGGATCCCAAGCAGGCGGATGTCCATTTCACTCTCGGGACTACGATGACGGAAAATGAATCCTTTTATAGCCAGGCCCACGGTGAATTCAAACTGGCGACGAAATTTAATCCGAACCATACCGAGGCCTTCTACAACATGGGGCTCATGTGCTATAAGCAGGGGCAGTTCGAGGAGGCCATCGTCAACTTTCAGAAGGTTCTGGTCCTGCACCAGGAAGACCAGATGGCCCGCAAGATGATAAGTCTCTTACGGGAGGATTTCTGACGGGAGGGTGCAAATGAAACGATTGTACCGGTTTCTTCTGGGTCTGCTCTCAGGAGGAATCCTATGGGTTGTTCTGCTGGTTATCAATCAGATCGTTCTTCTGCTCTTTCACCGCGATACTTCCCAGGTTTCAGCGATCTACTGGAGTTTTCTCTGCATAATCTCTTTTACGGCGGGCTTTCTCATCGCCTGCGCCCTGATCGCCCCACCCAAGGACACCTCGGTTATTGACGTCCACGAAGAGGACGCAACCTAGGAGACGGGAAACGGTTGCTTTTCTTAGAGACTCCTTCTCAGAGACTTTACTTGGTTAGACAGGCCATTCTGCTTTATTCTTGAACCGGGCGGGAACCATTCTGAAAAGAGTGTTGCGGCTTGTAAGGGGAAGGGGGATTTCATATTGTTAAAAAAGTTCTTACCGGCAGCCTTCCTCCTGATTTTGCTTTCCTCTGTTCTCGACGCAAAAGAGACGGATGTCTATATTCGCAGCAAATATGTTCCTGAAAATCCGCTCGTCGTGGAAGGGAATTTTTGCCTGACCATAGATGCGCTTATGAAACCTCTTCAGAAAGAAATGTCCGTCGATTCTGCCAGCGGCAATGTCGTGATAGATGGAAAAGTCACCGCCATCAGGCCTATTGAGAGAGAAAGTAAAGTTTACATTCCTCTTAAGCCGCTGGCTGAATACCTTGGAATGAAGTTGATTTACAAGGCGGAAACGGACATCCTGGACCTCTACTATGAAAAACTGGCCTCAGAGGTCAGGGGCGCTGATCCCGACACGCTTGCCGCCGGAGGTTACGCCAGCCTGGGCATTAAGGCGGAGGAAAAAGACAAGATTGTTCAGACATTGGACGATTACTATGCTCTACAACCGGCGGCGTTTAAATTTTTAAAGATGCGTTTTGGTATGACACTCGCGAAGCCGCCGGTACTTGTGATGTCGGAAAATGTATATAGCGCCTGGCCCCAGGCCGATCAACTCTATGTGAAAATACCCGGCGAGAGCCGCGACAAGGCTCTCATGATCCTGATACACGAGGATACTCATTTCTGGATGTCACAAAACAGCAGTTGGCCATTTAAAACTTGTGATATAATGGACGAGGCTCTCCCCATGTGGACGGCCATCAAGTTTGCCCAGTTTGTTGGAAACAGGGAAATTGAGCCCAAGAGGAAAGATGTTTTCCGTTATGATAACCCTAAAAGAGGAGATGCCATTGAATTGGCCCTGTCCATAGAAAACAAGTATGGGGAGAAAGGCACGATCGAATTTTTCAAGAACCCCCGAAAATATCCGGAAGGAAAAGATTGGGTGCCGACCGGATACGGACATTAGCCTGTCCATTGACATACATTATTGAAAACGCCGTTTACTCCTGCATTGGGATGCGAACTCCCCGGTTCTGCGCGGTGATGATGGCCGACTCATAGCCCGCGTCGGCGTGCCGGATGATCCCCATGCCGGGATCCGTCTTCAGAACCCGCTTAAGCCTCTCTTCAGCCTCATCCGACCCGTCGGCCACCACGACCATGCCTGCATGTAGGGAGTAGCCGATTCCCACGCCGCCGCCATGGTGCACCGAGACCCAGTGGGCCCCGGACGCCGTGTTTATCAGGGCGTTTAAGATGGGCCAGTCGCCGATGGCGTCGCTCCCGTCCTTCATGGCCTCCGTCTCCCGGTTGGGAGAGGCCACGGAACCCGAATCGAGATGATCCCTCCCGATGACGATGGGCCCCCTGAGTTTGCCTTCCCGCACCATGCGGTTGAAGATAAGTCCGATGCGGTCTCTTTCTCCGTAGCCCAGCCAACAGATCCTGGAAGGCAGGCCCTGGAAAGTCACTTTCTCCCGGGCCAGGCGGATCCAGCGGGCCAGGGCTTTTTTCTCCGGAAATTCACGGAGGATTACCTCGTCGGTGCGGTAGATGTCCTCGGGATCGCCGGATAAGGCCACCCAGCGGAAGGGCCCCAGGCCCTCGCAGAAGAGGGGGCGGATGTAGGCCGGGACAAAGCCGGGGAAGTCGAAGGCGTCCTGGACACCCGAATCGAAGGCCTGCTGGCGGATGTTATTGCCGTAGTCAAAGACGACGGCGCCCTTTTTCCTGAAGGTCAGCATCGCCTGGACGTGCTCTGCGATTGAGTTTAAGGCGCGCCGGATGTACTCCTCCGGTTTTTCCCTGCGGAGGAGGAGGGCCTGCTCCAGGGTCAGCCCCGCGGGGATATAGCCGTTCAGGGCGTCGTGAGCCGATGTCTGGTCGGTGACCACGTCGGGGACAAAGCCCTTGTGCAGGAATTCATGATGCGTCTCCGCCGCATTTCCCACCAGGGCGATTGAGAGGGCCGTGCCCTCTTTTTTTGCTTCAAGCGCCCATGCCAAACCTTCTTCCAGTGAATAAGTCATGCGATCCAGGTAGCCGCTCTTCAAGCGCCGTTCGGCCCTTTCCGGATCTACTTCAACGGCCAGGCACACTCCCTCGTTCATGGTGACGGCCAGCCCCTGGGCGCCACCCATGCCCCCCAGCCCGGCGGTAAGGACGATGCGGCCCCTGAGGGAGCCTCCGAAGTGCTTCTCCCCGCAGGAGGCCAGCGTCTCAAAGGTTCCCTGGAGGATACCCTGCGTTCCGATATATATCCAGCTTCCGGCGGTCATCTGTCCGTACATGGTCAGACCCTGCCGTTCCAGGCGGCGGAAGGTCTCCCAGTTGGCCCAGGCCGGCACCAGGAGGGAGTTGGCGATGAGTACCCGGGGAGCCATGCGGTTCGTCGTAAAGACCCCCACCGGTTTCCCGGACTGGATGAGGAGCGTCTCCTCGTCCCCCAGTCCCCGGAGGCTCCGCACGATTGCGTCGAAGCACTCCCAGTTCCGGGCGGCCTTTCCGGTGCCGCCGTAGACTATGAGTTCTTCTGGTTTTTCCGCAACCTCGGGATCCAGGTTATTCATCAGCATCCTCATGGCGGCCTCCTGAGGCCAACCCTTGCAGGAGAGTTCCCCGCCCCGCGGAGCGCGGACTTCGCGCGCGATTCCAGAAGTCATGAAATCATCCTCCCAAAGCCAGTTTTTTTCCGGCCAGAATAAGTGCGTTTGCCTTTTCAGCGGAGGAGGCCTCCGCATAAATTCTAAGGAGCGGTTCCGTCCCCGAAGCGCGGAAGAGGAGCCAACTGTCGTCTTTCAGGACGTATTTGACCCCGTCGGAAGTCAAAACCTCCGCCACCGGGATCTCCCGGATAAATCCGGGCGCCTTTTCCGCGAGCCCGGCCAGGATATCGCCTCCGGAGCGGTCGCCGGAAAGCGGCGCGTCCATTCTCTGAAAGCTGAAGGGGCCTATCTCTTCTCTTAAGGAGGCCAGGAGCTGAGAGAGGGTCGCATTTTCGAAGGCCATGGCCTCCAGGAGGAGGAGGGCCGAGAGGATCCCGTCTCTCTCGGGAATGTGATTTTTAAAACCAATCCCGCCGCTCTCCTCTCCACCGATAAGGACGTTCTCAGTCATCATCAGTGAGCAGATGTGCTTGAAGCCGACCGGCGTCTCAAAGAGCGGGAGGCCGAAGCGCTTGGCCAGAAGGTCGAGCATCCGGGTGGTGGAAATCGTCCTGGCCACCGCGCCGCTCCACTTCCTGTTTAAGATCAGATGGCGAAGAAGCAGGGCGATTATCTGGTGGGGATTGACGAATCCCCCCCCGGAATCAACAGCGCCGATCCGGTCGCCGTCTCCGTCGAAGGCCAGGCCGACGGCGGCTCCGTCCGCCCGGACCGCCTCGATGAGGGCCTTTAAATTTTTTTCGATGGGCTCGGGGTTTACACCGCCGAAAGAGGGATTGATATCTCCCCTTATTTCCCGGCACCATCCCCCGGCAGAGGACAAAAGGCTTTTCAGGTAGCCCCTGGAGGCGCCGTGCATCGGATCGGCGATGATTTTAAAACCGGCGGCGGCGATACGTTCAAGATCCACCAGGCTCCCGAGATGTTCCAGGTAGCCGGTTCGGGGGAGGAATTTATGGATGTGAGCCGGAGTTTCCGTGGCGGCCGGCAGTGGTTCATCCCTGACTTTTTCGACTTCGGCGGCAATCGCCTCCATCATCTCGGGGAGGCCCGAGCCGGCGTATTCAGCCTTGTATTTCATCCCGTTGTAGCGGGGGGGATTATGGCTGGCGGTTATAACTATGGCGCCGCAGGCCTGTTTTTCCTTTACGGCAAAGGAGATGGCGGGCGTGGAATCGGCCTCGGAGGCCAGCCAGACGGGGATGCCTCCGGCCGCGAGCACCCGGGCCGCCTCTTCGGCGAAGAGATCGGAGAGAAAGCGGGTGTCATATCCCACCAGGACCCCGGCCGAGGCCGGGCGGAAGGGAGAGGGCGACGGAAGACCGGGTTTTGCGCGGTATACTTCCAGTTTTTCGCGGGCGGGGGATAGGAGGAACTCAGCGATCCCCCGGGCCGCCCGGCGCACGTTGGCGAAGGTGAAATCTCCGGCAATGACATCGCGCCATCCATCTGTTCCGAAAACAATTGGCATGGTTAACTATTTGTCTTTCAGAAAAATATTTCCTCTTTTTAAGAAAAGAAAGACCGGCACAATCAGGCCGGTCTTTCCGAAAACTGGACAAGAGAATTAAGACTATTTCTTCTTGTCACCTTTTTTGCTTCCGCATCCGCAGCCTCCGCACATGGTGCTCACCACCTTTCTCTACTTGGATGAAATTATATCACAGATTTGTGAAAATCACAAGAGGAAAATAGAAGAATCAAACCTGAAATCGGCCCTTATGAAGGACAAATTAAGCCCTTACTCCGCCAGGTCGACGTGCATGTGGTCGCCGGTCTTGTAGGGGCTGTCGTTTATGTATTCGTTGTAGGCGGTGAAGCCGGCTCTGGCGCTGAGATCCTCGACGATTTTTGACTCGTCTTTAGTCAGACCGTCCACCACGAAGTCCACGGCCTTCCCGGCGGGATGATTGGCATCGGTATGCTGGCCGTCCGTGGTGCTGGTGACGGTGACCTGTCTTCCGGGGAAGGCCTGACGGATCATGTCCTCCAATTTAAGGAAGCGGCTGGCCGTCTGGGCCTGCATATTGTAGCCCTGATACTGGATGAGGCGCTGGGGATCCGACATCGCCATGGAATTAATCCATGAGGCGACGGGAGAATAGCCTCCCATGGGCGAGTTCATTAACGGAGGGTAGCCCGCGCCCGACATGGGCGGGGCGTTCTGGGCCGCGATGGCCTTTTGGAGCATTGAATCAAAAGAGGTGCCGGCCGGGGCCTGTGATATGTCCTTTATCGGCGCCTGCCCGACCTTGACTTGAATATCCTGGATTCGGTTCACCACCGACTGGATTCTGGAGAGAGCCTCAAACTGCATGATAAATCCTCCTCTACCGGAGTTTCCGCCATCTCTATTATCGCACAGATCTAAAAAAGAATAAAGTCCGGAATGTTACGAAAATGTTAAATTTTTGTTAACAATCTTCCTCTGGAAGCGGGAGAGCCAAGGCGGCCGTCTCGGAGGCCCTTCCATTGGCCGTCTCAGTCAAGTCTTCCATCTCAGCGGGCATAAACCATTTCTGAGCGATGAATGTTGGAATGACGGCCGTGGCCACGACGACTCCGACCAGGACCGAATATTGAATCTGATTGATAAGACCCAAATTCAGTCCGAACAGGCTGGCGATGGTGCCGAAAGTCAGACCGGTACTCATGAGAAGAGTGGTGTACATGCTTCCGCCGGGAATGAATTTTTTTGCCAGGAAATAGACCCCGAGGAACTTGGTTGCGATTTTAAGGAAGAAGAGAAGTGTGAAAAGCGTGAAAGCCGAGGCAATCAGAAAGAAAGAAATTTTCATGCCGCCGACGATAAAAAAAATCGGAGTGATCAGGGCATAGGCGACCGTCCGCAGGCGGTCCCGGATGACTTTGGTTTTACGCTGTTCCTTGAAATGTTTTGAGAGAAGCAGCCCGAGCACAAAAGCGGGAAGAACGGCATGGCCCTCGCCGATGTTGGCAAAGTACATGAAGACCAGGAGAACCAGAAAGAAAAACTTGATTTCCGGCTCCACGACCTTGTTTGAGAAGAAGCGGCTCCTGAGGATGTATAGGGAAAATTTGTCCACCAGGAAGATGACCCCGATGGAGACGGCGATGAAGGCGGCGGTGTACCAGGTCGGTTTTGCAAAAAGCAGGCTCAGAGCCAGAGCGGTTCCCATGTCCGTGACAAAAGTGGAGGCCATGATCAGCTTGCCTATTTCCGTCGAGGAGAGTCCCGTCTCGACCAGCACGGAATAGACGACGGCCAGCGAAGTGGTGGAGAGAGCCGTGCCGGCGATGAGCGCGGCCTTCAAATCCCAGCCGCTGACATAGTGCGTGAAGAGGAAAACGCCGACAAAGGGAAGCAAAAAGGAGGCAAAGCCGATGAGGAAACTTTCCTTGAATTTTTCCTTCATGAGACGGGTGTCGATTTCGGCTCCCGCCATAAAAGTGAGAAGAATCCCTCCGAAAGAGGCCAGGTAGAGCATCCACCCTTCCGGCTTAAGCCCGAGATTGCCGGCGATCATTCCCAAAACGATCTCGATGATGGCGACCGAAAAGCCGAAACGGATGGAAACGAGGCTGGCGAGGTAGATGAGAAATCCGATGATCAGGGGGGTCAGATCCGCTTTCATGAAAAACTCCTCCAAACTATCAATTTGCAGGAGTCATCAGCTTATAAAGCGGTTAATGGTGAACTCCATCACCTCGGAAGTTCTTCGCCGAAAAAAATCTTACTCCTCCTGAAACAGTTTCCGAATTCCGCATCTAAAAATTCCGGAAAACTCCGCGTTCTCTGCGCCTCCGCGGTGAGATCCTCTTAAAACCGGTTGGTAAAGCCGGCTGAGAGGAGGTTTCTCCTGTAGTAGAACTGGGGGTCATTCGAGGCGGAGGTGCGGAGGTTCCAGTTGAGGCGGCAGGACCAGTGCCCGCTGAATTCGTGATCGAGGGTGACCCCGACGGATGAGACGGCATCCCGGCGATAACTTCCATCCGGGACGATGTTTTTGCTGAAGTCTATATTCTGCAGGCGGGAGAAGGCGGAGAGGCGGCCGTTTTTCCAGACCTGCTGGGAGAAAAGCCCCCAGAGGCCGCTGCCGCTGAAAGAGAAGGTTTCGTCTTCGGCCCTGGAATTCTGAACGAGAAAACCCGCTTGAAAAGAGAGAGCGCGACCGGGCCGCGAACTTATCGAAAAGTCTTCCTGGTTGACCCGGCTGTTCTCGCCGGAAAAGCCGGCATAGCCGATATCCTGGTACTGGCAGGAGAGGCGGGCCGTTAGCGAGGGCGAGAGGAGATAGGTGGCCCCCGCCCGCCCGGCGCTTGACCGGCAGAAATCGGCGTAGGCCCAGGGGTTGTCGAGCTCCTCCACGGCCTCGTAGTGGATACTCCGGGAATCGGCCTGGAGAAAGGCGGAAAGGCGCTCGGAACAGCGGGCGGAGAAGCGGGCCGAGATCAGGTGGTTCTGATAGTTATTGCGGTAAACGTGATCGTATATGAGCCTGTCGGTCCGGTAGGCCGCCTGAAGTATAGTGGAATAAGGGGCTGTTCTCTCCGAGGAGAGAGGCAGGTAGGCCCTGGTATCCAGGAAGAGATAACCGAACTGATCGGTTTGCGCGGAGGAGCCGTCTGAGGAAAAAGAGGCGTTATCGTCCCAGCGCTGTTCGATGCCGCCGTCGATCTTTACCCGGAGGCGCCCCCAGGGCTCGCTGGAAGAATGGTGCTTGATTTGGATATAGCCGTGATCGGCCATTATCTGGCGGGCCCCCAAGTGCCCCATGAGGCTTCCGATCAATATATCGGAGGGCCAGTGGGCGTGTTCGTGGATCCTGGTCAAGGCCGCCAAGGCGGCCATGGGATAGGTGAGCCACCCTATTTTATAGGCATCCCCGAAGACGGTGGCCATGGCGAAGGCTGAGGCGGAGTGGCCCGAGGGCATGGCGTCGTAGTTCATGTCGAATCCAAGCCTGGCCAGGCTTGGAGGCGGATTGGAGACGTGGGGGCGGTTGAATCCGAAAATTCTCTTCAGCACGTGAACCTGGACCCCGGCCAGGACGACCGACTCGGCCGCCATCTGGGCCACCTCATGACATTTTTTACTTCCACCCAGGTAGAAGAGCCCGCAGAAGGCCAGGTCCACTCCTCCCTCTCCCCAATCCGTGATTTTCGGAGAGTGCAGGTCCCATTCGGGAGTTTTCATAGAGCGGTCCAGGTTATTAAATACAGTCCGGTCGTTATCGAGTAGATAGTTGGTGGCGATGGCGGCACCCAAAAGCTGGGGCGTCGAGAGCTGTCGGTAGAGATCCGAGAAGGTGAAGAGGCGTTTAACCGTCAGGACCTTAAGCGGATTTTTATTGAGAAATGTGCCGGGCGGGGGCGGCGTTGGCGGTGGAGCGGGAGGCGCCGGCGGCGGCACCGGAGCAGGAAGGGGGCGCTGGAAGAGGTTTTCTTCTTCTATCTGCTCCATGTGAAGGCGGTTATTGACCTCATAGAGTCCGTGAATATTCTCTCTTGTTTCCTTCTCATTTAGAGGGAAAGGCGATTGAGCGGCCAGGCAGGGTACAAGGCATAAAAAAACAAGGAGCGGCAGAATCAACCAGCGGAGTGGCGTCTTCATTTTCGGTCCAGCCTTTTGCCCAGTTTTTGCATGCTCTCTTCGAGGCGGCAGTGCTCCAGGTGGCAGGTAAAGTCCGCCCGGGTTTTTTCAATGATTGAACGGGCCACGTCGGTGGAGCGCCGAAGGCCGCGGGTCACCGCATCGGTGAAATCCATGGAGGCCAGGACGCAGTAAATCTCGTCCATGATGTCCAGGAATTCCTCTCCCCGCTCCACCTTGCCCTCGCGGATGCGATCCAGGATGTTGCGCCTCAGCTCTCCGACCGCCTCGGCCAGGCCGTTCAAGTAAGGAGCGAAACCAAGCTTGAGTTCGTCGGGATCCGGGAGGCTTTCACCGGCGATGATGGCAAGAGTGATACAGGCCTCGGCGTATTCCTTCTGAGCATCCTGGAGGAAGCCGGCGTACCGGATTTCAGGGAAATTTTCAAGGAGGCGGTTAATTTCTTCAAGCGTCCTGGAAGTATCTGCAAGGAGGAGGCGGGCCGGCTCGACTTCTCCCCGGTGGATGGCCCGTATAGCCTGTCCGGAATTCTTGATGGCCAGCCGGTGCAGAGACAGCGACCTTTCCCTGGCCTTCTCCTCGATCTCGAATCGCTCGGAAATCTTATGTGCAATCGCCTTGAGCGAAGCGGTACTCATAATAAAGAAACCTCCCACTCGTAAAACAGAATCCAGAAGTCAGAAGTGAAGACTCACGTCTTTCCTTGTCCACCTTCTCTTTTCAGATGAAGATGCATCCTCCCCGGGATGCCGGCCTCCGGGGGAACCTTCTCTTTCGTGCCATTCTTGTCCTGCCTGAGTGCCGGAGGGTTAAAATCAGCCCCTTGACCATCGGGGAAACTGTCGGTATAACAGGGATGGTAAACATATCAGGCGGGCCTGAGGGAATCCGGTTTAAAGCCGGTGCTGCCCCGCAACTGTAACCGCCGACGAAGCGCGCACCATGTCACGGCTCAAAAGGGCTGGAAGACGCGCGCGGAGGAAGACGCGGAAGCCAGGAAACCTCGCCCTGCCCGGGTACGACACCACTTCGCGGGTAACGTGGTGCGGATCAGAGTCCGGTTCATCACGACGCCTCTGCCGCGCAAGTGGCAGGGGTGTCGTTTTTCAGGCCGACCTTGAGATCTGCACCTTGAGGGAGGTCGGCAATGAAAAAGGCGCATCTAATCTTCGCAATTCTCTTTCTCAGCACCATTTTCCCCCTTTGGGCGGAGGAACCCCGGGCGGACGGAGAGCCGGATATCAAGGTCGTGGTCACGGCTGAAAGGACTCTCCAGCCTTCCGGAGAGTCCATCGCCTCGACCACGATAATCCCGGCCCGGCAGATCCGGGAGAGCGGAGCCCAGACCGCCGCCGATGCAATCCGCATGGCCCCCGGGGTGGTTTTGCGTCAGGCCGGCCAGCCCGGCTCCGCCGCCACCGCCTACGTCAGAGGAGCCAAGCAGAACCAGGTGCTGGTGCTTCTCGATGGACAGCGACTGTACAGCCCGGCTTTCTTCGGCGGCACGGACCTGTCCAAGATACCCGCGGCGGACATCGAGCGTATCGAGATCATCCACGGCCCGGTCTCGGCCCTGTACGGATCCGAGGCCATCGGCGGGGTCATCAATATCATAACAAGGCGGTCTGAAGGCCCATCGGGAGGAGCCGCCCTGGGATTCGGCGGCCACGGCCGGGCTGAAAAATCCCTCTATCTTAACGGGGGGCGGGATAAGTTCTTCTGGCAGTTCTCGGGGTCTCTTCCTGAATACGGAGGGATGAGGCCCAACAGCGACTGGAAGGCCCGCGATTACGCCGCCAGGGTTCGTCTTGAAAAATTAAGCGGCTGGGATCTGGCAATCAAAGCCGAAAGCTATTACGATGAACTGGGCCTGCCCGGAGCCGATCCGAACCACGTGGGCTATTACGATCCCGACAGCCGCCAGTGGTGGCTCCGCAATAACTTTGATTTTTCCGCCTCCCGGCAGATAGGAAAGGGCCGCCTGGAAGCGCGCTGGTACAGCATCAGCCAGCAGCTTCGCAACCTTAAGCCCGGACCCTTTGGATATGAAAGCCGCATCACCGGTCTGACGCGGGCGGGAGAGGCTCTTTACCGCCTGGAGGCAGGTTCTCACAAGCTCATCCTTGGAGGAGAACTCAGGCAGGAGGATTATAACGACGTCGAAGGGGGATATTCCCCCTCAACCCTTCAGAATTCCCTCTGGAACCGGGCTTTGTTTTTTCAAGACCGCTGGAAACTATCGGCGGGCACGGATCTGGTCCTGGGCGCCCGCTGGGACGACCACTCCGCCTTCGGAGGAAAGTTCGTACCCCGCGCCGGAATCAGCCGGAAGACGGGAAATAATTCCCGCCTGCGCCTCTCGTACTCCGAGGGATTCCGGGCGCCGAATTTCGTGGAGCTTTATTACCCAGCCGGTCTCTGGGGCCCTGGTTTTTCCGGGAACCCGAACCTCCGGCCCGAGCAGTCCCGCCAGTACGAAGTGGGCTGGAACCTGGATGCCGGGAAGAGCAATTTCGACATAGCCTTTTTCTCGACGGAGATTACCGATATGATCCAGGCCACCTCAGCCACTCCCTACCAGAATGTAGGAAGGGCCCGGGAACAGGGCCTGGAGTTTTCCTTTGAACACCGGTTATCCAAGGCCAGCCGCCTCCTGTTCAATTTTACTTCCATGGACGCCAAAAACCAGGACAGCGGCGAACGGCTTCCGGGGATACCCAAAAACCAGGGGAACCTTACTTTTTCGACCCTGGTTAAAAACTGGGACCTGGCCCTGACGGGCCGCTGGAGCGATGACCGCACGGACGTGGCATTCGATCCGATCACCTGGGCCTCGTGGCCGGTGATCCTTCCCTCCCGGACCGTCTTTGATCTTTCGATCACGGGCCGCAGGCCGCATTCAGCCAATCCGTACCTGGTGGTGAGAAATATTTTCGATCTCAAATACGATGAAGTGGCGGGCTATCCGGCGGAAGACAGAACCATGGAAGTGGGCCTGAGGTATGCGTGGTGAGAATGCATAATTATGAATTATGAAGTATGAATTATGAATGAAGTGGACAAGGGAATAAAGGAGATAGGAGTCAGAAGACAAGGGACAAGGGATAGGGGACAAGTGACAGGGGACGGGAAGGAGGGGCGTAGAATAAAATGAGAAGAATGCGGCCGCGAAGTGTGGGTTGGGTGCTTCCGGTGGGCTTCTCCCTTCTGGTTAATTTTTTTCTGTTTGCCTTTATCGGGGAGCTTTTTAAGCCGGCCTCGCCGCAGATGTCCGTCTTTGAAGTGACCCGCTTCCAAACGTGCACCCTGGTCGCCACCTCTGACAATCCCGTCAACGTCGGGCCGGTTGAAAAAACTTTCAAAAAAACTTCCCCAAAAAATGCCCCGCCGCCGGGTTGTGTAAAACCGGTCTGTTCCGAAAAAAACACATTTCCCTCCCCGCGTACCGAGCAGGCAACAAAGCATGTTACCTCCCTGGTTTCTCAGGGAAGTCCTGCCGGGGGGAATGAAATATTTCAGGAAGGAAGCGGGTTTTCAGGCGAAAATGACGGTCCTGAGTCAGCCCTGATTGATGGAGGCGGTGGCAGTATGACGCCGGACGAAGGCGTTGATAATGCCGGCGCCGGGGCGTCCGGGGAAAGCGTACGGCCCGATGGTGAAACACGGGAAGCGAGCGTTCTTTTCAAAACTCCTCCGCCCTATCCTCAGGAAGCGCGCGAGGAGGGCGTGGAGGGGACCACCGTTCTTGAAATAATTCTTTCGCCCAGCGGCCGGATCAAGCAGGTGGCGACTTGCGCCAGCTCCGGGGATCCGCGATTGGACCGGGCCGCTGAACAATCCGTGCGTTTGTGGCGCTTCAGCCCGCGCCTGCGCGAAGGGACCCCGCAGGAAGCCTCTCTGCGCATCCAGGTTTCATTCCGGCTGGAATGATTATACCGGACTTTACTACTAGCCCTCCTTACGGTATATATTTATTAAAGCAGCGGCAAAGAAGAAAATGCCGATTTGAAAAGGAGGGATTTACATGGGTTATGAAATCGAGAAAATCAGAGCGGTAGAAGCAAAAAAATCCACCCAGGCGACTTCATCGGCCTCAGCGACCGAAAAAAAGTCGGCAAAAGGCGGCGAACTTGACGCCGGCAAGAGCACCGTCAAGGGGGATTGCGACTATTTCGACGGGAGATCCGTAATAACAGATGCCGACACAGTCGTGGACATCGCCAGCATAATGAACGATAAAAAGGCTTCCAACATGAAGCCCGAGGCACTGGCCGCAGCCCTTAAGGAAAAAGGCTACGACGTCACCGTAGTCAAGATGGGCAACCGCAAGGCTGTCCAGTTCAAAAACGGCGATTACTTCGTGGACTCCGACGGGGACGGAAATCTTGGCACCAAGGACCAGAACTTCCAGAACGCTCTCGGCAAAGTGGAGCAGAATTTCGGAATAAACCTCACCGAGCTCAAGGAATCCAAGTACACCCGGTACCATAAGTACAGCGAAATCGGCAAGGGTACGAATGCATCTTCCGATGTGCATAGCGTGGACAGCGCGGACAGCGCGCAGAGCGTGAACAGTATGAACAGCCTGAACAGCCTGGACAGACAGAACAGTCTTAAAGGCCAGGGCGGCGACATCCAGAAGATTTTTTCCAATCTCGACAGCGAGATGGCCGCCCGCGGTTACAATGGAGAGAAGAAGTCCTCCGACCTCTGGCAGGAAGGCAAGCTCTCCTCGGTACTCCAGCAACTGGGCATCTCTGAGCCTTCCCTCCCGGATCCTTCCGAGGCCGCCGTGCAGAGAGGCCTCAATCTCTTTGGGGCGGCCTTCGACATCGCGGAACAAAACGAGGAAACCCTGTAACTACATCCGGAAAGGTCGGGGTGTTCAGCCGTGGAACTATCTTCCCGGGAGATCCTGGAAAGAATGGGAAAGTACGTCCAGAGCGCCGGGAAGGTCAAGGAGCTTAAGGATTATCTCCTGACCTTCCGCTTCCTGGGCGATAACAAGGAGTGGCTGGAGGAGGAACTCGCCCGCCACGATGAGGCCATCGAGGAAGTCGGCCGCATCTATCGCGAGGAGATGCTTCCCCTGATCGAGGAGATGGCCGAGTATCTGTCGGCCCACAAGGAGGATCTGGAAAAGCTGATACAGGCAGCCTAAAAAACAGGGTGCTTGATAACTGATGATGAGAGACTGAAAAAATGAAAGTCAGACTTGTTTTTCCCCCGCAGTGGATTCCCATGAATCCACATTTTTCTTTATACGCCCTGACGGGCCACTTGAGGAAGAGCGGCATCGCCGCGTTCCCGGAGGATCTCAACGTGGCCTTCTACCGCCAGGTGCTGACGCCCGGATATCTCAACTACTCCCTGGCCCGGGCGAAAAACGCCTTCGAATACCTGCGGGCCCGTCTCACCCTGGGAAAGTACTCAAAGGATACTTCGAGAGCTTTCGGCCTCGAAAGCATGCGTTACTTTGAAATCGAAAAGCACCTGACTTCCCTCCTGCCCCTCTGGGATGATGTAAAGAAGGAAATAGCGGAGGCCGTGTCCGTATTCGACGACCCGCATCTTTTCTATGAGCCGTCCAGCCTGGTAAAGGCCTGCCTCACGGTGGACAAAGCGTTGGAGCTGATCTCCCTTCCTTTTTTCCCGAGCCGCCTGCGCTTCAATGACTTCTCCGCCCCCGGGTATCCCATGACGGTGGAGAACCTCGTCGCCTTCAGCGGGAAAGCGGGCGAAAACATCTTCCTCCCCTTCCTGGAATCCCGCATAAATCTCCTGCTCAAGGATTCGCCCGAACTGGTGGGAATCTCCATCAATTCCCACAGCCAGCTTTACGGGGGGCTCACCCTGGCCCGCCTGCTCAAGGAGAAAAGAACGCCTCAAACCCACCTGTCCCTCGGAGGCAACTATTTCCTCCGCGTCAGGGACACCCTGCTTTCCAAACCGATGTTCCTGGAAGCCTTCGCCGACAGCATCCTTCTCGGAGAGGGCGAAAAGCCGATTATCTCTCTCTGCCGGGCGCTTGAAGACGCGATGAATCTGGACTCGGTGCCCAACCTCATTTTTGCCGACCGGGAGGGGAATCCCCGCTTCTCCTTCGCAGAGGAACCACTTCCCCTGGCAGAACGAGCCCTTCCCGACCTGGACGGCCTGCCCCTCGACAAATATTTCACGCCCGAGATCGTCCTCTCCACCAGGACCTCCAAGGGGTGTTACTGGCAGAAGTGCACTTTCTGCGATACGGATTACGGCATCCGTCCGGATGTGAGACCGGTCGCCCATGTCATCGCCGAATTTGCGGAAGTGAAAGACAGGTGGGGAATCGAGAACTTTGAGTTCATTGACGAGTCCCTGAACCCGGAGTACCTGGAAGAATTGTCCCGCCGCCTTCTTGAGAATGATCTCAGCGTGCATTTCTTCGGCAACGGCCGCACCGAAAACAGCTTCGCGCCCGGGCGCCTTCGCCTTTTCAAAAAGGCGGGTCTTACGATGATTCTCTGGGGGATTGAATCAGGCTCCGGGCGGATCATGAAACTCATCAACAAAGGAGTTGATTTGCGGGATCGCCTGAAGATTCTGCGCTCCGCCCGGGAAGCGGGCATATGGAATTTCGCCTTCATCTTCTTCGGCTTCCCGGGCGAGACGGAGGAGGAGGCCTGGGAGACCATACGCCTCATCAAGGACAACCGCGAGATCATCAACGCCTACGGGCGGAGCGTCTTCACCCTGGGAAAGCATTCCAAAATCAGGGCGAAAGCCGAAGAGCTGGGCATCGCCGGGTTCATCGAGGACAATCAGGAATTCGCCACCACGCTTTCCTACCGGGTCAGAAGCGGCATGAGCCGCGAGGAGGCCGTAAGAATGGCCGATCGCTGCCGCCTGGAATGCGCCGGGGCCTACGACGATCCCCTGTGGATGCACCTTCGTTACCGTGAAGTCATTCACTTGTATCTCAAGGAAAAAGGGCCTGATTTCGTGGAGAACTTCAAGTTTTCCAAAGAGGAGCGGGATCGTCTCGAAACCCTTTACGCCCCTGTCCCCGAGGAGCTTCTGGCGCTCGGATTTCTCTCCCCATCAGACAGCCCCTGATAAAGCCTGTTGCCGAAAGCCAACTGAAATTAACACAGTAAAATCCGGGGATTTTCACCCAGACGAGAATCTCCCGGAAAAAACTAAGCCCTCCAGAATGGCGATGCGTTCATAAATAGGCGCTGTCCCTATTTATCAATCGTTCTCCCATACGAAGGAACTGGAAATTTGTCTACTACCGCTACTTGACATGATGATACTAATGTAGTACTATAAAATCATGCCGAGGAAGATAAAAGAGCTTATTCGAGATCTTGAGCACGCGGGCTTTGTAGACCGTGGCGGCAAAGGCAACCACCGCAACTTTAAGCATTCAAGCGGGGTAAATGTAACGATTAGCGGCAGACCTGGAGAGGACGCCAAATTTTATCAGGAAAGGGACGTAGAAAAAGCCCTTCGGGAGGCAGCGAAATGAGACAAAGTGACAGATATCTGAAGATCGTGGAATGGTCAAATGAGGATCATTGCTATGTGGGTACTTGTCCCGGTCTGATGTTGGGCGGAATTCACGGAGACAACGAAACGCACGTCTACAAGGAACTTTGCCAGGCAGTAGATGAATGGATCAAAATATACGAAAAGGACGGAGAACCGCTCCCCCCTGCAACGGCAGGCAAGGAGTACTCCGGCAAGTTTGTCGTGAGGGTCGGCAAAGAACTTCATAAGGAACTGGCCATTCAAGCCATGTACGAAGGGCAAAGTCTCAATTCGTACTGCGCAAGAGTTTTACGAGAACGAGACGAACTTCATGGGAAGAACAACGCCTTGCACCAGACGTCGCATTCGCGCCGCCGGTGAAGGCTGCGTTATCTGCGTAATCCGTGGATACTCCTGCCGTTTTTTCAGCCTTCCTGCTGTCTGATAGAATCCCCTTTCAGGAGGAGACGCATTCTTCGGTGTGGGATGCCGGCCTCAAAAAAGGTCTTTTCTTCGCAGTTGAAGCCAAGTCGCTCATAGAAATTTAGCGCCGTTTCCTGTGCGTGGAGAAAGATATCCTGGATTCCTCTTTCGGCTGCCATTTCCACCAGCTTCTTGAGGATGGCCGTCCCACAGCCGCGGGATCGAAAGGCCTTTTTAACGGCTCCAGTTCCGTAGGCACCTTTTGTTCCTGGACGAAGACTTCCCGGCGTATGGCCAGAGCCTCCTCCATCTCCCCGGAAGTTTCCACCTCTGTCACCACTAGAGCCATGAAGAAACCTTCTTTTTCTCTCCATTCTTGTCCTGCCTTAGTGCCGAAAGGTCCGTTATTGATTTATCCTTCTGCTTCTGTTAATATAATGTAAATGCAAAAAGGAGGTCTTATTTCAGGTGGGCACGCTCATTCATTCGCAGGAAAAGAAAAAAGTTCCGGATAAACCCAAAGTCGGACAACACCGCTGGGCCTACCGGACACTGGGTTGTCTCGTTCTTATTGTAGCTCTCGGCAGTTCCGTACTGGTCTTTAATTTTGTCTCCGACTGGGGTTCCAGAACTTTCGGTTTGAAGAAGGCCTCGTTTCTGCCCCAGGAAGAGGCCGCCCGCACCGGAAAACAGGTCGGGTCGGCCATCCGGCACCTCTTTACCAAGAGCCTGGATGTGGATAATCAAAAGAAGGCGCCCGCCGTCTATAAGGATCCCACCGCAGTACTTGGTTCGGGCCGTCCCGCCGATCGCGCCAATGCGGCTAAACTGGGGAACCTGCTGAAAAACGACCCGCTCTTTTCCGGATGCAGCATCGTGGTGGGGGTCAAGGGCAACCGGGCGACTCTGACCGGGACGGTTAATCAAACGTCTCTGATTAAAAAAGCCGAGCAGGCCGTACTCAGGACAAAAATCGTAAAACGGGTCGGCAACACTCTTGTTGTCGCAAAGTAAGCATGTTCCCGAGGGTCTTCTTGTTTAACAAAGGAGAATGTAGTATAATTGTGGCGGGAATGAGGGTCTTGAGAAAGGCTCTTTTTTGTGCCGGGGTCCTGTGGATCTGGGCTTTAGTTCTCTTCGGCTGCAGCTTCGGCGGCAAGGTATCGCCCGTCCCCTCCACGCTTCCCACTCCTTCCCCCACTCCTTCGGCCCAGGAGCCGGAAGAGGGAATGGAATTCGGAGCGACGAGCCTAAGCTCGCTTTCGAAGGGGAAGGATCAGTGGGAGCTTAAGGCAGGCAGTATCAGGATGGATCAGAGGGCCGGGAAAGCAGTGGCGCGGGATATCCGGGTCATTTTCTTCGATGCCTTGAAGGCCCCGGTGGCGGAGATCCGGGCCCGGGAGGCGGAGGTGGACCTGTCAACCAGAGACCTGGTCTTTAAAGGCAAGGTCCGATCGAGGGCCGGCACGGGGGAGACCCTGGAGGTCGAAAAGATGCGCTGGGACGGCCGGAAGAAAAAAATGTACGGGAGCGGCTCCGTCATCCTGACCAGGGAGGACGCCGTCGTCACCGGAAGGGAAATCGAAGCGGATCCGGCGCTCAGGAGCGTGGAAATAAGAGGAGACGTCCGCATCCGTATGAAAAAGAAGGATACTTTCTTCAGGGGGCGCTTTTGAAGATAATTCTGAAAGATCTGGTCAAGTCCTACCGCAAAAAAAGAGCGGTGGACGGGGTCAGTCTTGACGTGAGCGAGGGGGAGGTCGTAGGTCTCCTGGGGCCGAACGGGGCCGGAAAGACGACGACGTTCTACATGATCGTCGGCCTGGTAAAGCCGCAGGAGGGCTCCATTTTTCTGGACGATGCGGAAATAACCTCGCTGCCGATGCACCTCCGCGCCCGGATGGGGATCGGCTACCTGGCCCAGGAAAACTCGGTATTCAGAAACCTCACGGTGAGGGATAACCTGCTCCTTATCTGGGAGATGTGGGGAATGTCGAAGGCGGAGCAGGAGAGTCGCCTTGCGGCCCTCCTTGAAGATTTCGGTCTGACCCACGTGGCCCACCAGATGGCCTGTTCCCTCTCCGGAGGAGAGCGGCGCCGGGTCGAAATCGCCCGGGCTCTGGCCACCCGCCCGCGCTTCCTACTCCTGGACGAGCCCTTTACCGGGGTCGACCCCATCGCGGTGGACGGAATTCAGAGCATCATTTCGACCCTGAAGGCCAGCGGCCTGGGGATCCTCATCACCGACCATAACGTGAGGGAGACCCTGGCCATCACCGATCGGGCCTTCATAATCCGGGACGGGAAGATCCTGGTCTCCGGGACCTCCCGGGAAGTGGCCGGGGATGAAGTCGCCCGAAAGTATTACCTGGGCGAGGATTTTGTTTTTGAGCCGGGGGAACTGCAGAAGGTATGAAGATACTGGATCGTTATATCCTCCGCGAGATGATCGTCCCCTTTGTCTTCGGGGTCGTCGTCTTCACCGTCCTTTTTGTCTCCGCCGGCATCCTCTTTCAGATCGCCAGAATGATGGCGGAACAGGGCGCCTCCCCGCTTCTGGCCATGAAATTCCTGGTGAACAGCCTCCCCGCCATCTTTGTCTTCATCTGCCCTATAGCCATGCTCCTCTCATGCCTCATCGCCTTCGGGAGGCTTTCCGGCGACAGCGAAATCGTGGCCATCAAGGCCGGGGGCATCAGTTTTTACCGGGTGGCCGTGCCCGGGATCATCATGGCCTTTCTTGTCTCCCTCTTCGCGCTCTTCGTCTCCACCAAGGTGGCCCCTAACGCCACCTATGCCGCCAACAACATCTTTCTGGAGCAACTGACCAGGGACCCGGGTCGCGTCCGGGAGGATCTTATTCTTAAATTCAACACCCCGGATGGAGCCTCCCGCCTGGTATATGCCCGCCGGCTTAATCCGGCCAGGGGGGTAATGGAAGACGTAAATGTCCACGATTACCGGGATGAAAAGCCCATCCGCTACACCTATGCTTCCGAGGCCTATTACACGGGCAAGACCTGGGGCTTGAAAAACGGGGACATGGAGGAATATTCCTGGAATCCCGACGGCAAGCGCGAGGTGGTCTTCCGGGGACGCTTTTCATCCTGCAAGGTATTCATCCCGTTTTCTCCTACGGAGATAGGGCGAAGGGAGAAAACACCGGAGGAGATGGACCGACCGGAAATCAAGGAGAAGATCGCCTCTTTGCTCCAGGGCGGACCTCCCCCGAAAAAGCCTCTGCCGGAGGACCCGGCGTTCAAGCTCTGGGGGCGCCTCAATGAACTGGCTGTCATGTACCACCAGAAGATATCCATACCTTTCACCTGCTTCGTTTTCGGGCTCTTCGGGATTCCCCTGGGACTCAGGCCCCACCGCACCAGCACCTCCATCGGCATGGGGTTGAGCCTGGTTTTCTCCCTCATTTATTATATTTTGATGACCACCGGGATCGTGCTCGGAAAGACCGGCGTACTGCCCCCGCTCTTCGCTTCATGGCTGCCGAACCTGGTCTTTGGAGGAGTGGGCGGGTATCTCATGGTCCGTTCCGGGAGACAATAGCGATGGAAGGAGCTTATTGATGGGCGGAGTAATCATGAGGGTGACGGTCATCTTCATCTGTCTCACGATAATCAGCGGCATGATTGCCTACCTGGGGAACCAGTGGGGGCGGGCGATCGGCCGGAGAAAGCTGAGCGTCTTCAACCTCAGGCCCAGGCATACCTCCATCCTGATCACGGTGGTGACCGGGGTCATGATCTCCTACCTGACGGTGATAAGCGCCGCGATTTTCTCAAAGCCGGTTCAGATCGCTCTCCTGGGGATGGAGGGTATCCGGAAGGAAATCGCCGCTCTTGAGAACCAGAGGGACGACCTAAAGAAGGACATCAGTAATATGACCGATTCCATCCGGGTGAAGGAGACTCCCCTTTATACGGCGGGACAGCCGATTTTGGTCGCGGTCATCCAGACGGGCCTGCCGGAAAGGGCCATCAAGATGGTGTTGGATCACATCCTGGAGACCGCAAACTATGCGGCCATCATGCGGAATAATGCCCAGGCGGCCAAGAAAAAGGGCGAAGCGGTGCCGCAGGACACGCGCATGGTCTATTACCGGGATCGAGAGGAATACAAAAATATCATCCGCCGCCTCTCAAAGCAGCCCGGCAAACTCGGGGTCGTTGTCCGCTCGGCGGAGCTCTGCTTCCTCTGGGAGCCGGTCGGGGTCAAATTTGAGTTTTTCGATGACAAACTCGTCTTCAGGAAGGACGAGAAGGTTTTTGAATTTGAGATAAACGGGAGTGAATCCAGAGAGGATGTCTATAACACACTGGCTCTCAAGTTGAAATCGACCGTTCGCGCCGTGGCCGAAAAGAAGGGGGTTCGCCCCAATGTCGAGGAGAAGCTGGTGGAGGTCAGCCCTCTTGATATCGTGGATGCCTGCGATCATATCAAGGCTTTAGGGAGAGTCGCCCGCGTGATGATCATGGCTAAGCGGGATATCACCACGGCGGGGCCGCTTGAAGTGCGCTTTGAGATCAGCCCGAAATAGCGTGAGTTCGTCCGTCAGGGAAGAAAATCAAGCAAACGGCGACAGACAAAGGAGAGAGGCGATTGGCTGAAGTGCTCATGGCCGTGGATCCGGGACGGGAGAAGTGCGGGGTGGCGGTGGCCGCTTCAGGGGGGAATATCGTCCATCGCCAGATCGTCCTGACGGCGCAGATGGAAGAAAGGATCCCGGAGCTTCTGAAACGGTTTTCTCCCTCCAGGGTTCTCCTGGGCCGCGGAACCTTTTCCGGAAATATCAAAAAAACGCTGGAGCGGCTGAAAGAGGTTTTTCCCTTTGAGTTTCTCCTGGTGGACGAAAAAAATTCCACTGAAAAAGCGAGAAAACTCTATTTCAGGGAGAACCCTCCCCGCGGTTTCTGGAAGCTGGTTCCGCTGGGCCTGCAGGTTCCGCCCGAGCCCTACGACGATTACGCAGCTCAGATCCTGGTTGAGGAATATCTCATGAGGGGTGAGAAAAATGCTTAGAAAGTTCGGAATGGCCGTTCTTTTGAGTCTCCTTCTTCTTTCCGCGATTCCGGCTCCGGTTGGCGCCGCAGGCGGTATGGTCTTAGGCTGGGTCCTGACCTCGGGTACCCAGCAGGCCCCCGGCCAATACGGCGTGGGCTTCGTGGAAGGCGCCCTGGTGACTATTGGTGGGACCCGCCT